>Ga0307505_10000166_pt1 | contig 82330 bp, 79 predicted proteins | sample 23_S_MG_FD_202183 | JGI IMG/M metagenome (GOLD analysis project Ga0307505, IMG submission 202183) | Soil microbial communities from Populus trichocarpa stands in riparian zone in the Pacific Northwest, United States - 23_S | ecosystem: Environmental > Terrestrial > Soil > Riparian zone > Trees... | reverse complement strand
TGATCCATTCGTCGGTGCCGCAGATCGCGCCGGCAAGCACGCGGCCCTGGCCGTCCATCAGCTTGGTGGCGCTGTAGGCCACCACGTCAGCCCCGAATTCGAGCGGACGCTGCAGCGCGGCGGTGGCGAACGCATTGTCGACCACTGACACGATGCCGCGCGCGCGGGCGAGGCCGCAGACGTATTCGAGATCGACCACATCCATCGTCGGGTTGGCCGGGGTCTCGAAGAAGAACGCCCTGGTGTTCGGCTGGATCGCGGCTTCCCACGCGGCGTTGTCGCGCCCGTCGATCGCGGTGTGGGTGATGCCGAAGCGGTTGAGGACGTTGCCCAATATCCAGCGGCACGAGCCGAACGCGGCGCGCCCGGCAACCACGTGGTCGCCGGCGCTGAGCATGCACAGCAGCGCGCTGGTCATCGCAGCCATGCCGCTGGCCTGGACCTTGCACGCTTCAGCGCCTTCCATTGCCGCGATGCGCGCCTCGAGCATTGCCACGGTCGGGTTCTGGAAACGCGAATACTGCATGCCCGCCGCCTCGCCGGCGAAGCGGTCGGCCACGCTCTGGGCGTCGTCGTAGGAATAGCCCGAGGTGAGGAACAGCGCCTCGCTGGTCTCCCCCTGTTCGGAACGCCAGGTGCCGGCGCGCACCGCGCGGGTCTGCGGGCGCCATTTCGAAGTGATCGAGCGGTCGGTGCCGGTGTTCTTCTTCATGATGGCGCGGGGTCTAGGACCAGCCTTCCCGCGCGCGCAACGAAAAAGCGGGGCCGCGCGGGCCCCGCTTTCGCGAATTTCAGGCTGCGTTGCGGATCAAGGGCTGAACGGGGCGTCGATGTCGTCCTCGCTATCGATCGCAAGATAGATCACGATGATCAGGCCAAGGGCGATCAGCGCCGGGAGGAAGTAGCCGCCGGTTAGCTCTTCGGAGTCCTCGGCGACCGGCGCAGCGACGCGCTCGGGAGCCGCCTGCGCCGCGATGGGCGCAGTCGCTAGCGCTGCGGCTGAGAAGGTCAGGGCAAGCTTGTTCAACATGGATATCTCCCGGGTGGTGGCGCCGTAAACCTTTGGAAAGCCCAATGCCTGCTGCTGCCACAGGTTCCGGCATGTGGCAAGAAAAAGGCGCAAACGCGACGAACCGTTGGCCGGAGGGGGTCAGGGGCTTTCCGGCTGGCCGTCGCTCAGGGCGGCGATGAGCAGCGCGGCGAGAACCGCGGCGATGAGTATCAGCAGGACCGGCGAGCCGCCGATCTCCTCGGATTCGGCCGAAACCGGGGCAGGGGTGCGCGGCGGGGCGGCCTGCGCCGCGAGCGGCGCCGCGGCCATCGCGACCGCGGCGGTCGTCAGTGCGAACGTCCGTATCATCGTGCAATCTCCTCGCGAGCCCGAGACCATCTGCGGCCGACGAATGGCTACTATGCTGCAACGCGCAATGCATTACGGGCCACCCCCTAGTTCTTGCCTGATTTCCCGCGCGCCCTTATCCGCGGCCCCGATGAGCGCCCCGCCGGAGCACCCCCCTCGCCATCCGCGCGCTCCGCTCGGCTGGACGGCGGCGATCACGCTGGCGTTCCTGGCGCTCAGCCTGGTGCGGATGACGGTCCCTGGCGAGCCGTATTTCGACGAGGTGCACTACGTGCCCGCGGCGCGGGCGCTGCTGGAGCTGTCGCACCTGGCCAATCCCGAGCATCCGCCGCTCGGCAAGGAGCTGATCGCGCTCGGCATCGCCCTGTTCGGCGACCGCCCGCTCGGCTGGCGGATCGTGCCGGCGCTGATGGGCGCGCTCGGCATGTTCGCGGCGATGCGGGCGCTGTGGTTCGCGAGCTGCTCGCGCTTCGCATCGATCGCGCTCGGGCTCCTGCTGGCTACGGCCTTTCCGATGCTGGTCCATGCCCGCATCGCGATGCTCGACGGGATCATGGCGGCCTTCGCCCTGGTCGCCGCGTGGATGTGCGCCGGAGCGGTGCGCGAGAACGAGACCGCGCGCTGGCGCCTGGCGATCGCCGGGGCGGCGCTCGGCTGCGCAATGGCGGCGAAGTGGAACGCGATCCCGCTGGCGGTGTTGCCGGGCGTCGTGTTCCTCGCTCTGCGCGCCCGCTATGCGGGATGGCGCTTCGTGACCGCCACGCGCGAGTTGCCGATCCGGGGAATGAGCCTCGTCGAAGCGGGGGTCTGGCTCGGCGCCCTCCCGCTCGCGGTCTACTCGCTGACTTATGCGCCTTATGCCTTCCTCGCCGACGGCGCCGTCGCCGCAACCGGCCTGATCGACCTGCACTGGCGCATGCTGGCGCTGCAGGAGCAGGTGGTCCAGCCTCACACCTACCAGAGCGTGTGGTACGAGTGGGTGCTGAACTGGCGCGGGATCTGGTACCTCTACGAGCCGGTCGACGGCGTCCACCGCGGGGTGATGCTGATCGGCAACCCACTGACGATGCTGCTCGGCCTGCCTGCGCTGGCGTGGTGCGCCTGGGCAGGATTGGCGCGCGAGCGCTACGACGCGGGGATGGTGCTCGTGCTCTATGCGATCAGCATCGGCTTCTGGCTCGGCGCGCCCAAGCCGGTCCAGTTCTATTACCACTACCTGCTGCCGAGCTGCTTCCTGATGGCGGCGCTGGCGCTCGCGCTCGACGCGCTTTGGCATAGCGGCCGGCGCCTGATTGCGCTCGCGGTACTGGCCGGCTCGGCGGCGATGTTCGCGTACTTCTGGCCGATCCTCAGCGCCGCGCCGCTCGACGGGCGCGACGCGTTCCTGCACTGGGCCTGGCTCGAAAGCTGGCGTTAGCGGAAGCGGCCCCACACGAAGCGGCTCGACAGCGCGTAGTTCCAGACCGAGCCGATCAGGATACCCACCAGCGCCGCCGGATAAGTATGGAATCCCTCGCGCACCAACACCGCCGCCACGCCGACATTGGCGAGCAGGCCGACCGAGCAGGTCAGCGCGAACTTGGCCCATCCGCGCAGCAGCGCCCCCGGGCCGCGCAGGCGCTGGTCGGCATAAGTGAGCGTATTGTTGAGCGCGAAGTTGAAGGTCATCGCCACTAGCGCGGCGAGCGCCTGGCCAACCTCGAAGGTGGACACCAGGTGGTCCTCCACCCGCCCGCCGAACGCGGCGAGGAAGGCGCTCAGCACCGCCATGTGCACCAGCACGCCGGCCGCGCCGATGGTGCCGAACAGCGCGTAGCGGGTCGGCACTATCCGCCCCAGCCACTTGTCGTAGAGCCCGACGAGAAACTCGAACATGATCGTCCGGTCGAGCTTGCTGTGCCCTCCCGCGCGGGCGGCGAAGGCGAGCGGGAATTCGCGTACGCGCAACGGCGCATCGGCTGTGGCCAGGATGTCGAGCAGTATCTTGAAGCCGATCCCCGAGAGGCGGTGCGCATCGCGCCGCAGCAGCTCGGTCCGCATCATGAAGTAGCCGCTCATCGGATCGGTCAACTCGACGCCGGTGACCTTGCGGGCGAGCGCGTTGGCGAGGCCCGAGGCCTTTACGCGGCGGGGATCGTTCCAGGCTTCGGTGCTGGCCCCGGCGGCAAAGCGCGAGGCGACCGCGAGATCGCATTCGCCGTCCGTGATCGCGGCAAGCATCGCCGGCAGGAGCGCGGGATCGTGCTGCAGGTCGGCATCCATCACCGCGACGACCGATGCGGCGGTGGCGCACATCCCCTCGATCGCCGCGCCGGCCAGCCCGCGCCGGCCGAAGCGCTGGATCACGCGGATGCGGCGGTCGGCGGCGGCGAGGCGGCGCAGCGCGTCGGCGGTGCCGTCGCGGCTGTCGTCGTCGACGAAGATCGCTTCCCAGCCGATCCCCGCCAGCGCCGCGTCGAGCCGGGCGACCATCGGCGCGACGTTGTCGCGCTCGTCGTAGGTCGGCAGGACCACCGCCAGCTCGAGCGGCCTGGCGGCGGCGTCGGTCGCCGGCACGGTCTCGGAAGCGGTCATTCGCGCGACTTCGCGGGATTGCCGGCAAATATCAAGAAGGCTGTGCCTTGCCGATTGTCGCCGGACGGCGTCCTGCCCTAAGCAGGCGCGGGATCGATTGCCTGGGGGGTTCGAGACTTGGCTACCGCGACACCGTCCGATGCAACGCCGCCCGCGCTCCAGGCCACGCCCGACCAGCCTCCCGCCGGCCGTATTTCGAGCCTCGATTTCATCCGCGGCATCGCCATCGTCGGGATCCTGTGGGCCAACATCCTCGGCTATTCCCGGCCGGCGATCGCCTATCGCTGGCAAACATCGTTCTACGATCCGGACTGGGCCGATAACGCGGTCTGGCTGTTCCAGTACGTACTGATCGACGGCAAGCTGCGCGGGCTGTTCGCGCTGCTGTTCGGCGCGGGCATCGTGCTGTTCCTCGAACGGGCGCGAGCCAGGGGCGGGGGCGCGCGCTGGCTGCAGCTGAGGCGCCTGTTCTGGCTCGCGCTGTTCGGGCTGGCGCATTACCTGCTGCTCTACCGCGGCGACATCCTGTTCCACTACTCGGTGCTGGCGATGGTCGCGGTCTGGGCGGTGTTCTGGAAGCCGAAGTGGCTGCTGGTGATCGGCGCGCTGCTCTATTCGGCGGACTCGGTCGGCGGCACGATCGATCTCGCCGGGTGGGTGCAGTTCGAGAACGAGGCACTGGCGTCGCCGGACGGCTCGCAGATCCGCAGCGAGTACATGGCCGAGGTCGAGGAGATGCGGGCCGAAGGGCGCGCGGAATCCGCGCTGTTCGCCACCGGCAGCTTTGCGCAGATCGTCGCCCATCGGGCGGGGCACCTGCCGGACTTCCTCGGCGCGACGCTGTTCATGGCGATGGATTCGCTGCCGCTGATGCTGATCGGCGCTGCGCTGTTCCGCGTGGGCCTGTTCTCCGGCGGCATGGACCGGCAGCGGATGATCCGCTGGGGCCTCGCCGGCGTGACCGTTTCCGCGCTGCTGCACCTCGCGCTTGGGTTGTGGGTCATCGGCGAAGACTTCCCGGTCGCGAAGAACTTCTTCGTCATGTACGGGCCGATGCACGTGATCCGCCTGCCGATGATCGTCGGCTACGCCGCGCTGCTGGCGGCGATGGCGCCGATCTGGAGCAGGGGCCGGCTGGGCGAGCGGTTCTCCTTCGCCGGGCGGATGGCCTTCACCAATTACATCGGCACGTCGCTGCTGATGGCGGCGATCTTCCAGGGCTGGGGGCTGGGGCTGTTCGACAGTTTCGACCGGGTCGAACTGCTCGGCTTCGTCGCGCTCGGCGCGGCGGTCATGCTGCTGGTCTCGAAGCCGTGGCTCGAACGTTTCCGCTACGGCCCGCTCGAATGGCTGTGGCGCTGCCTGACGTACTGGAAGCTGTTCCCGATCCGGCGCGCGGCGGCGGCCTAGAGCCGGGCGAGAACCGCGTCGCCGATTGCGGCGGTGCCGGCGCTGCCGCCGAGGTCGGCGCCCTTGACGCCGTCGGCCAGCGCCTGCGCCACCGCCGCTTCGACCCGGGCCGCGTCGGCCTCGCGCCCGAACGAGTGGCGCAGCATCATCGCCAGGCTGAGGATCATCGCCATCGGGTTGGCCGTACCCTGCCCGGCGATGTCGGGCGCGCTGCCGTGGATCGGCTCGAACAGCCCTCTGGTGCCGAATTCGCTCCGCTCCTCGCCGAGCGAGGCGCTGGCAAGCAAGCCGATCGAGCCCACGCACATGCTCGCCTGGTCGGACAGGATGTCGCCGAACAGGTTGCCGGTGACGACGACGTCGAACTGGCCGGGATCGCGCACCAGCTGCATCGCCGCGTTGTCGACATACATGTGGCTGAGGCTCACGTCGGGGTATTCGGCCGAAACCTCGATCACCACGTCGCGCCATAGCTGGCTGGTTTCGAGCACGTTGGCCTTGTCGACGCTGCACAGGCGCTTGCCGCGGCCCTGGGCGGCGCGGAAGCCGGCATGGGCGATCCGGCGCACCTCGTCCTCCGCGTAGGACATGAAATCGTACCCCTGGCGCCGCCCGTCGGGCAGCGTGCGGATCGCCTTCTCGCCGAAATAGACGTCGCCGTTGAGCTCGCGCACGATCAGCAGGTCGATGGTCCGGGCGATCTCGGGCCGCAGCGCGGAGATATCCTCCAGGCCCGGAAACAGCTTGGCCGGGCGCAGGTTGGCGAACAGACCGAGCGCCTGGCGCAAGCCGAGGATCGCCTGCTCGGGACGCAGGTGGCGCTCGAGCGAGTCGCACGAAGGATCGCCGACCGCGCCAAACAGCACGGCGTCGGCAACCCGCGCCATCTCGAGCGTCTCGGGCGGCAGCGGGTGGCCGTGGCGATGGTAGCCGATGCCGCCGACATCTCCTTCCCAAACGGTCAGCCGTGGCAGGTCGAGCGCGGCCAGCACACGGCGCGCTTCGGCCATGATCTCGGGGCCGATCCCGTCTCCGGCGAAGCACGCGATCTTCATTCCACCATCCGTCCCAACAGTTCCCTGAGGCGCGAGCGCGCGGCCATAACATCGCCACGCCGGTCGGCAAGCAGGTAGTGGTCGAGCGGTTCGGCGAGCCGGTCCATCGCTTCCAGAGTGTCGATGAAGTCGCCCTGGTGGCGCAAGTTGCCGCCATAGCCGAGCTCGCGCAGCAGCAGCGTCTCGTAATCGACGAGCGCCGCCGCCCAGCCGCGCGCCGAAGGGGCGTGGCAGATCGCGGACAAGAGGCCGGACAGCGCCTGATAAAGCGTCGGGTACGGCTGCCTCTCGGGTAAGGCCGTGGCTGTAAGCGCATTGGCCCAGCCTATCGCAGCGGCGGCGAGAGGCTCGCCGAACCACGGCCCGCGGCTTTCGAGCAGTTCGAGCTTCGCGAAGGGGAGCTGGTTGTCGGAGCGCGCCGAAAGCTGCATCTCGACCAGGTTGCCGGGGATGACCACCGGACGAAGCTGTCGCCCGCGCCCGCCCGCGACGTACGCGGCGATCACGCCGAACTCGTGCGTGAGCATCCGCGCTACGACCGCGGTCTCGCCGTGCGGGCGGGCGGCGATCAGGAGGGCGGGCGCTCGCAGGTGCATGGATGTAGGTCTAAGGGATTGGTGGAAGAAAATCCCCCCGAGCTTGCTCGGGGAGGTGGCGTCGGCAGTAGGCCGGTGACGGAGGGGTCCGCAGCGCAGCGGCGGCTGCGCCGCCACCGCCACCCTGCGGGTGGTCCCCCTCCCCCAGCAAGCTCGGGGAGGACTTACTTGCCTTGCTTCGTCTCCAGCGCCGCCATCCGCGCTTCGAGCTTCGCGCACTCCTCGCGCGCGCGGCTGGCCATGTCCTTGACCGCGTCGAATTCCTCTCTGGAGACGAAGTCGAGGCCGCCGAGAGCTTCCTTCATCCGCTCACGCGCGCCCTGGCGGGCCTCGCGGGTCATCCCGGCGAGGGTGCCGGCGGCGGAGTTGGCCAGCTTGACGAAATCGGCGATGATCGGGTTTTCGCTTTGCATGGCGCTTATCTGGTCCCGCGCGGCGCGGTAAGCAAGCCTAGAGCTCGATCCGCTGCACGGCGTAGGAACCTTCAGACCCGTCGGCGTCCGGATTGAGGCGCAGGAACTGGTAGTTGAGCACCGCCGCGAACAGGATCCATGCCAGATACGGCACCAGCAGCAGCGCGGCGGCGCGGCGCACTTTCCAGAACAGCACGATGGTCACCGCGACCGCAACGTCGAGCGCGAGGATGATGTAGAGCGCGAGCGTGATCTCGTGCGCGCCGAAGAACACCGGCGACCACGCGAGGTTGACGGCGAGCTGGAGCGCGAAGGCCAGGATCGCCGGCAGCCGATATCGCGAGCCCCACGCCGCGCAGACCATCGCGGCGGCCAGCCCCATCAGCGTGTAGAGGATCGGCCAGACCACTCCGAACACGGCCGGCGGCGGGAAGATGACCGGCTTGCGCAGCGCCTGGAACCACGGGTCGCTCGCGTCTCCCCCGAGCCGGCCGGAGGCGAACCCCAGCAGCAGTACCAGCGGCACCAGGAACAGCGCCCAGCGGACGAAGCTGGCGCGCAGCTGGGCGGGCGAGGCAAGACGGTTCATCGAAGCTCCGTGGGGGCGAATCGGCCGCGGTATAGGCGGGCTGGCCCGCGCCGCGCAATCACGGCCGGCGGGCCGCGACGAGGAATTCGACGTTGCCTTCGGTACCGGTGATCGGGCTTTCGGCGACGCCGAGCACGCGCCAGCCGCCCGCTTCCAGCCACTCGCGCACTTCGCCGCAGACGCGAGAGTGCAGTTCCGTGTCGCGGACGATGCCACCCTTGCCGACTTCCTCGCGCCCGACCTCGAACTGCGGCTTGATCAGCGCGACGAGGGTGCAGTTCGGCTCGGCCAGCATCAGCGGCACTTCGAGCACCTTGGCAAGGCCGATAAACGAGGCGTCGCACACTACCCAGTCGCACGGCCGGTCGATCGCCTGCGCCGTCAGCGCGCGGGCGTTGGTCTGCTCGAGCACGGTCACCCGCGGGTCCTGGCGCAGCTTCCAGGCGAGCTGGTTGGTGCCGACGTCGACCGCGAAGACGTGCGCCGCGCCGTGCGCCAGCAGCACTTCGGTAAAGCCGCCCGTGGAGCTGCCGATGTCCATCGCGGTCGCACCCTTGGGGTCAAGGCCGAAGACGTCGAGCGCGTGCGCCAGCTTGACCCCGCCGCGCCCGACCCACGGATGATCGCGGCCGCGCACTTCGATCGCGGAGTCCTGCGGCACCTGCTGGCCGGGCTTGTCGACCCGCGTCTCCCGCACGAACACCAGCCCTGCCATCACCAGCGCTTGCGCGCGGGCGCGGCTTTCCGCTAGCCCGCGTTCCACCAGCAGCTGGTCGATCCTTCGCTTGGCGCTCATGCGGGCGCGATACGGCGACGGAACCGGGCAGGCCAGCGCTTGTTGCTTGTCGGACCGCCCGGTCCGCCGCAGGAGCCGCCTTTCATGCGCCATCGCCTTATCGCCCTGACGCACGGCTTTGCCGCCGCCGCGCTCCTCGCCCTGGCGGCCTGCGTGCCGCCGCCTGAACCGACTCCCGCGCCCGCTCCGGCCCCGGCTCCGGCCCCCGCGCCGACTCCCACCCCGACTCCCGCACCACCGCCGTTCGCCGGCAACTGGATCGATGCGCCCCAGACTCCTGGAGACTGGCATTACGCTGCGAGCTCGGCGCGGTTCGGCCCGCCGCAGGCGGTGGCGCTGCTGGTCCTGAGCTGCGACCGAGCCGCGCGCACCGTCGAGATCGCGCGCTCGGGAACGGCGCCCGCCGGAGCCCTCATGACGATCCGCACCGAGACCTCCGAACGGAGCATCCCCGCCGCGCCCGCCGCGTCGGAGCTGGCCGCGACGTCGGTCAGGCTCACTGCGAGCGACCCGCTGCTCGACGCGATGGCGTTCTCGAGGGGCCGCTTCGCCATCGAAGTCCCGGCGCTGCCCGCGCTCTACGTGCCCGCCTATCCCGAGGTCACCCGGGTCATCGAGGACTGCCGCTGAGGGATGGCCGCGCCGGCGCGCGAAACGAATATACTGACGGGGAAAAACATAATTACAAGACTTGCGTTCGATCGTTAGCTGACTCACATTCCAACCAGGCCAGCGGTCCACGCCGGCCCGGCCCGACGGTGAAGCGACGGGCATGGCTTCCAAGCGCGAAAGGAGGTGATCCGATGTCTCATGGTTCAGCAGGGAGGTCGGTGACGACCCGTGCGGAGCATTATCGGTAATCTCTATTTGCGCCGATAAAGGCTTCGTGAGCGGTCCTTCCGGCCGCTGACCATGCGAAGGGTCGCTTCGGGATACCGAGGCGGCCCTTCTCATTTGCGGTCCTTCGAGACGCATCTTCGAGACACCGCTGCGCCAGATTCGAGACACCGCTGCGCCAGAGGCGCAGCTCATCCTGAGGAGGGACTTAGCTTGTCGGTTGCGAAGTACCGCCGAAGGCAGAACGCCCGTCTCGAAGGACCCTCCCCTTGCCTCTCCCCGCGCTTCGTCTTACCCGCGAGGCCATGACTACCGCCGACACCGCCTCCGCGCCCGCCCTCGATTTCGCCCGCCTGCCCCACCCCGCCCCGGTCCCCGGCGCCAGCCGCGATCAGGCGATCGCCGATCCGGGCTTCGGCAAGGTCTTCACCGACCACATGGTCTCGATCGACTGGACCGAAGGGCGCGGCTGGCACAGCGCCACGATCGGCCCGCGCGGGCCGCTGACGCTCGATCCCGCCGCCGCGGTGCTGCACTACGCGCAGGAGATCTTCGAGGGCATGAAGGCCTATCGGCTCGAGGACGGGGCGATGGCGCTGTTCCGCCCTTACGAGAACGCCCGGCGGTTCAACGATTCCGCGCGGCGCATGGCGATGCCCGAGATGCCCGAGGAAGCTTTCGTCGAGGCGGTGCGCCGGCTGGTCCACGCCGATCGCGACTGGTTCCCCAGGGTCGACGGCGGATCGCTTTACCTGCGGCCGTTCATGTTCGCGTCCGAGGCGTTCCTGGGTGTGCGGCCGGCGAAGCAGTACAAGTTCCTGGTCATCTGCAGCCCGGCCGGCAACTACTTCAAGGCCGGCGTACCGGCAGTCTCGATCTGGGTTCCGCACGATTACACCCGCGCCGCGCCGGGCGGCACCGGCGCCGCCAAGTGCGGCGGCAACTACGCCGCCAGCCTGGTCCCGCACGCCGAGGCCGTCGCGCGCGGCCACGACCAGGTCTGCTTCCTCGACGCCGCCGAGCACAAGTGGGTCGAGGAGCTGGGCGGGATGAACGTGTTCTTCGTCTTCGACGACGGGCGCATCGTCACGCCGCCGCTGACCGGCACGATCCTGCCCGGCATCACCCGCGACAGCCTGATCACGCTCGCCAGCGAGGAAGGGCTCGAGCTCAGCGAGGAGCGCTATTCGTTCGAGCAGTGGCGCGAGGACGCCGCCAGCGGGCGGCTGGTCGAATGCTTCGCCTGCGGCACCGCGGCGGTGGTCACCCCGATCGGCCGCGTCGCCAGCGCGGACGGCGAGTTCGCGATCGGCAGCGGCGGCCCCGGCCAGCTGACCGGATCGCTGCGCAACAAGCTGGTCGCGATCCAGCGCGGCGCGGCGGCGGACAGGCATGGCTGGGTCGAGCGGCTCGACTGACGCCGGTCGAGCGAATTCGGCCGCCGGTCGAGCACGCTTCCCCACCCGCTCCGACAATGCGATTACAGGCGAAACGATCGTCCGGGGGATTGCCAATGACTCGTAAGCTCAGCACCGTCGGCGGCGCCATCGCGCTCGCGCTCGCCTTGTCGGCACCTGCCTCCGCGCAGGACACCCCCGCCTGGACCGAGCGCAGCAACGCCTACACGCTGCAGGTGCTCGAGATGGAGGCGCAGTTCTCCCCCGAAGGCGCGGCGCAGACCGGGCTCGAGCAGTACGACGGCCTGGCAATGGACATCGGGCCAGGCTTCTCCGAGCGATACATCGCCGCTGCGCGCGCGCAGCTCGCCGAGCTGCAGGCCGCGCACACGCGCGAGAGCGATCCGCTGCTGCGGCAGGACCTGCAGATCCTGATCGACTCGCTCGAGCAGGGCATCGAAGGCACCGGGCTGAGCGATCGGCTGACGCTCGACTGGTACGACATCCCGCGCACCGTGTTCGCGGTCATGAACGGCCTGCTCGACGACCAGGTGGCACCCGCCCGCCGCCAGAAGGCCAAGGAGCTGCTCGAGCGCTATACCGGCCTTCATCCCGGCTCGACGCCGCTGGTCGAAAGCGCCCGCGCCCGCTGGGCCGAAAGCCTCGGGCCCGGGAAAGTCGGGCCCTACAAGGGCAGCGTCGAGGACACGCTGGGCAAGACGGACACCTACATCGCCGGCGTCCGCGAGCTGTTCGGCCGCTACCAGATCGAAGGCGCCGGCCCCGCGCTCGACGCGATGGAGCGGCAGCTGCGCGACTATGCCGAGTGGGAGCGGACCACCGTGCTTCCGGCCGCGCGCGATGACTTCCGCCTGCCGCCCGAGCTCTACGCCTACCGCCTCGAGACCGTCGGCATCGACCTGCCGCCCGAGCAGCTGATTGCCCGGGCCCGGCGCGGCTTCTACGAGACCCGCGCCCAGATGCAGGCGCTCGCGCCGCTGGTCGCGGCCAAGTACGGCTACGCGGCCACCGACTATGCCTCGGTCATCGCCGAGCTCAAGAAGGACAAGATCGCCCAGGCGCAGATGGAGGCGCACTACGCCCAGGTGCTGGAGCAGCTGCAGACGATCGCCGCGCGCGAGCGGGTCGTCACCCTGCCCGACTACCCGGTGCTGATGCGCCTCGGCACCGAAGCCGAGAACGCCGCCAGCCCGGCGCCGCACATGCGCCCGCCGCGGCTGATCGGCAACACCGGCGAGCGCGGCACGTTCGTGCTCACCACCGCGGTCTCCCCGGTCCCGGGAGAGGAACCCAACGACTTCAACTTCGAAGCCGCGGCGTGGACGCTGAGCGTGCACGAGGGCCGTCCGGGCCACGAGCTTCAGTTCGCGCAGATGGTCGAGCGCGGGGTCAGCCAGGCGCGCGTGCTCTACGCCTTCAACAGCGTCAACGTCGAAGGCTGGGCGCTCTACGCCGAGGCCGAGATGCTGCCCTACGAGCCGGTCGAGGGCCAGCTGATCGCGCTCCAGCACCGCCTGCTGCGCGCCGCCCGCGCGATGCTCGACCCGATGCTCAACCTCGGGCTCACCGACATGGCCACGGCCGAGCGCGTGCTATCGGAAGAGGCGCGCTTCTCGCCCTCGATGGTCAAGCAGGAGGTCGACCGCTACACCTTCCGCGCCCCGGGCCAGGCGGGCAGCTATTTCTACGGCTACAGCCAGCTTATCGACCTGCGCGCCGAGACCGAGCTGGCGCTGGGCGACAGGTTCGACCGGATGGCGTTCAACGACTTCGTGGTCGGCCAGGGCCTGCTTCCGATCGCCCTGCTGCGCCAGGCGGTGCGCGAACAGTTCGTCCCGGCGCAGCGATCTCCAAGTAGCTAGAGGTATCAGGCGCGCATTGCCAAGTAGCGACGGGACAAATACCGTGCCGGGATGGCGCTCTGGACATTGAATTCGCTTCAAAGGCGAAGCGCGCCCAATCGCGATACCCGGCGGCAACTATCCGAGGCGCAGTCGTTCAAGGAGGATTGGCGCTGGGCCGGGTCGCTCAGGGCGTCGCTCGCCTGGACGCCGCTCACCATCGTCGTCTCCGTCGTGGCTCTGAGGCCGAACATCCTCGACGACGTTCCCGAACTGTCGATCGGCCTTGTCGTGATCGGCATCATCCTGTGGTCGGTGGACTTCACCCTGGCACATCACCAGGCGACTTACTTCCTTCGCTTCCAGGAGGCGCGGCAGGCCGCGAAGGGGACCGACGGCGCCCCGCCGCAAAGGCCCGATACTCCCTACTTCTTTTCGTTCGCCTTCCTGGTCTACATCCTGCTGCTGCTTTGCGGACTTCACTTGATGCAACGGTCCGATCCACCCGTGCGCGGCGACTACACCCCGTTCCAGTTTGGCGACGACCTTCACGCGTTCGACGACGCGGCGCAGAACCAGCACCTCGAGCTGATCGCCGCCGACTGGTGCCGGGTTCGGCTGGCGGGCGACCGGGGCACCTTCCTGTTCGTCGGGTCCGCGGACGTAAGGGACAAGAGGACCGCGCCGACCAACGACCAGCTCGCGCGCCTGCGCGCCGAGTTCGTCAAGCGCCGGGTCGAAGACCTCGTGCGGGACAGGATCGGCAGGTTGCCGGGTTCGATCGGCGTCGCGGTCGTCAAGGGCCGCGGACAATCGAGCGCGCGTTTCGAACAGCCGCCGGGGGGTTACGCCGCCGATCGGAGTGTCGAGGTCGTCCTGCTGGTAGCGGCCGCCGAAAGGCTCCCGGAAGAAGACCGGCCCAGGTTCGAGGCCTGCGCGGAGTCCGGACCTTAAACGGCGGTGGGCTGGCGTTCGGCCACCAGGGCCGGCTCCTTGCTGAGGAACAGCCGCATGTGATCGAGGAACACTTGCGGCAGCGGGTGATCGAAGCGCACCCCGTAGGTATCTCCGGCGCGCCACTTCACCTCGGCTTCGAGATGGCCGATGCGGCCGACCGCGATCGTGATCAAGCTGCCGAGCGGCGACTTGCGCGCCGAGGCGAACCGGCATCCGCGGCTCGACAGGTTGGTGATGCGAACGGGGCTCGCTTCCCCCGGATTGCCGCGCAGATCGGCCTCCAGATGGACGTCGTAGCGATCCTCTCCGCGGCTGTCGTATCCCATGCGCCCCCCCAAATTCGGTATTAAGGGTCTGACATTAGGGTATTTCCATGAAAATTAGGTTATTCCTCGTAATACAAATATGACAATCGCGGCAAGGCACGCGACCCGTTCTCGACGGCCGCCGGCGAGGCTCAGTCCCGCCGTTCGGCGTACCATTCGGCGAGCACCGCAAAGGCCAGCTTTTCTTCGCCCGCCTCGCTGATCAGGCCCTTGCGGTTCCAGCCGTCCTGCACTTCGGCGAGCTGCCGCCGCGGCGAACGGAAGTCCTTGAGTATCCACGGCGACATTCCCGCGAGGGTCGGGATGCGATCCGCCATGGCAAGCGTGTGGCGGTAATAGTCGGCCTGGTATTCCTCAGAGAACTTGCGCGGCGCGGCCGGGTCCTCGCGCAGGCCGAACTTGGCGTCGGCGCCGAACTCGGAGAGGATCAGCGGGCGGTCCGCCGGCAGGCGCCATTCGAACCGCGCCAGGTCGGCCGGCCGGTCGGGCCCGTACCAGCCGTTGTAGGTATTGACCGCCAGGACGTCGACTTCGCTCGCCAGCGGATCGGCCAGGACCATGACCGGCTGCCCCTCGCCCTCCTCGCGCTCGGTGAGCAGCGCGGCGGTGACGAGGCGATGCGGATCGAGCGCGCGCACGTCGGCCACCAGCAGCGCCATGAATCGGTTGCGCGCGTCGGTGACCGGGGTCTCGTTGCCCACGCTCCACAGCGCGATCGAGGCGCGGTTGCGGTCGCGCAGCACGTTCTCCGCCAGCATCCGCCGGGCGGTGCGAAGCGCAGCGTCATAGCCCCAGGCGACGCGCCAGTAGACCGGCACTTCGCTCCACACGATCAGGCCCATCTCATCGGCGGCGCGAAGCATGGTCTCGTCGTGCGGATAGTGCGCGAGGCGGACGAAGTTGCCGTGCAAGCCGTCCCTGACCACCGTCAGCAGCGCCCGCGCGGCTTCGGGCGTGATGCGGCGGGTCGGTTCGGCGCCGAGCTCCTCCTCGTGCAGGCTGATCCCGCGCAGGAACACCGGTTCCCCGTTGAGCAGGATGCGCGGCCCGTCGACCGCGAGTGTGCGGAAGCCAACGCGATCGTGCCAGCTGTCCTCGCCGACGGTCACGGTCACGTCATAGAGCTGCGGATGCTCCGGCGACCAGCGCCGCATGCCGCGCGGCGCGGGCAGCTCGAAGCGCGCCCGCCCTTCGGCATCGGAGATCGCCTCGCGCCGCAGCGCGAGCGCGGCGATTTCGAACACGACCGGCGTCCCCGCGGCACGCGGTCCGTCGATCGCGACGTCGACGGCGATCCGCCCGTCATCGGCCAGCCGCACCCAGGCGTCGTCGACGAATGTCTCGGGCACCGCGATCAGCCGCACCGAGCGGGTGATGCCGCCGTAAGTCTCCCAGTCGGTCACCGGCGGCGGCACCGTGAACTCGGTATGGGTCGAATCGACCCCGACGACGAGCCGGTTGCCGTTCGCGCGCATCAGCCCGGTGACCTCGAACGCGAACGGCGTGAACCCGCCCTCGTGCCGCCCGAGCCGCCGGCCGTTGAGCCAGGCCTCGGCGGCATAGTTCGCCGCGCCGAAGCGCACGAAGTAGCGCATCCCGGCCCGCGGCGCGGCGTCGAAGCGGCGCTGGTACCAGACCAGGCCCTGGTAGTGACGCATCTCGCTCGCATGGGTCAGCCAGCTCGAAGGCAGCTCGGCGCGCGGCGCCGTGTCCATGTCGTATTCGTACAGCGCCAGCGGATCGGCGGTGCGCGCCGCCCCGACGTCGGTATCGTCCCAGCGGCGGTGGCCGGTCCCCGCCTCGCCGCCGTGGAAGCCCGCCACGCCGTCGCGGTACGGGTCGATCGAGTAGGTCCAGGGGCCGTCGAGCGACTGGCCCTCGCGCAAGTCGGCGGCGGCGAGCACCGGGCCTTCGGGCAGGACTTGCGCCCAAGCGCTCGCCGCGCCCAGCCAGAGCAGGCTCAGAGCGACAAGCGCTCTGATCATCGCACCGCCGCCAGCACCAGGTCGCTCGCGCGCTCGCCGATCATGATGCAAGTGGCGTTGGTGTTGCCTTGCGAGATCGTCGGCATGATCGAGGCGTCGGCGATCCATAGCCCGGCGATCCCGCGCACCGCGCAGTCGGGGCCGACCACGGCCGCGGGATCGTCCGCCGAGCCCATCTTCGCGGTGCCGACCGGATGGAACATCGGGATCGTCGCCGCGCGGACGTAGCCGGTCAGTGCCTCGCGCGTGGCGGCGGCGGTGCCGGGGCGGATCTCGGCGGTGACGTGCGGCGCGATGGCGGGCTGGGCCATGATCCGCCGGGCGATCTCCAGCCCCTCGATGAGCTGCGCCGCGTCGTCGTCGTCGCCGAGGAGCTGGTATTCGATCAGCGGCGCGGCATCGACATCGGCGGAACGCAGGCCGATCCGCCCGCGCGAGTTCGGGCGCATGACGGCAACGAATGTGCTGACCGCCGAGCCTTTCGCCAGCGCGAGGTTGCCTTTGGGCGTGATCTCGAAAGCGAACGCGCTGAAGGCGAGCTGGAGGTTGGGCGCCGGCAGGCCCGCGCGGCTATGCACGAAGGCCTGGGCGTGGCCGATGCCCGTGGTCAGCGCGCCGCTGCGCGCGAAGGCCAGCGAGAGCAGTTGCCGGAAGCCGGCCACCCCGCGCGCGTCGTCGTTGAGCGTGGGCGCGGACACCGCGTTGACCAGATGGCACCCGGGATGCTCCTGCAGGTTCTGGCCGACTCCTTGCAGATCGCGCACCACTTCGATGCCATGCGCTTGCAGATGGGCCGCAGGTCCGATCCCCGACAGCATCAGCAGGCGCGGGGTGTTGAGCGCGCCGGCGCTGAGCACCACGCCCGACTTCGCCGTCAGCGTCCGCACCTCGCCGCCGCGGCGGATCGTGACGCCCGTGGCGCGGCCCTCGGAGAGCTCGATCCTCAGCACCTGCGCCTCGACGAACAGTTCGAGACCGGCGGGCTTGCGCCTAAGGTAACCGTCGGCGGTCGAGCAGCGCAGCCCGGCGCGCTGCGAGACCTGGATGTGATCGACCCCCTCGGCGGTCTCGCCGTTGAGATCGGGCGAACGCGGGATGCCGGCCTGCTCGGCGGCCTCGATCCAATCGTCGGTCACCGCGTAGCGCGAGCGGACCTCGGAGACCGAGATCGGCCCGCCCTGCCCGCGCCACGTATCGGCGCCGCGCTCGTTGTCCTCGAGGCGGCGGAAGTACGGCAGCACGTGGGCGTAGTCCCAGCCGGTCGCGCCGAGCTCGGCCCAGTGGTCGTAGTCCCACTTGTGCCCGCGGATGAACATCATGCCGTTGATCGAGCTGCCGCCCCCGAGCCGCTTGCCCGCCGGCCAGACATCGGGCCGGCCGCCGACCGAGGGATCGGGCTCGGCGCTGTAACACCAGTCGAAGTCGGGCTTGTGGACCACCCCGCTCATCAGCGCCGGGACCGCCAGGCGCGGGTCTCGAGCGCCTTTGCCCGCCTCGACCAGCAGTACCTTGAGTCCCGCCTCCGCCATGCGCACCGCGCATGGCAGCCCGGCCGAACCTCCGCCGACCACGATCACATCGGGCTCGCCCATCAAGCGCTGCGCTCCATGATGCCCTTGCCGTCGAGGTGCGCGCGGTCGTGCGGCGTGGTCAGGTCGAGCTCGGGGCCGATGGCGACGACATGGTGACGGTCGGCGAGGTACCAGTAGCCGTGCCTGATCAGGTCGAGCCGCACGGTGCCCGCGATGTCCGGCCACTGGTAAAGCTCGCGCAGGTAGTTGCGCAGCGCAGGATAATCTTCGATGCGCCGCAGATTGCACTTGAACGCGCCGTGATAGCCGACGTCGAAGCGCACCAGCGAGGTGAATGCGCGCCAGTCGGCCTCGGTCAGGTACTCGCCCGTCAGGTAGCGGTTGAGCGCGAGCTGCTCCTCCATCACGTCGAGCGTGTGGAATACCAGCGTCACCGCTTCCTCGTAGGCCTCCTGCGTCGAGGCGAAGCCGGCGCGGTACACGCCGTTGTTGAGGCCCGGGTAGATCAGGTCGTTCCAGCGGTCGATCGGCCGGCGGAGCTCCTCGGGGTAGAGGTCGAGCCGGTTGCCGGTGATGCCGTCGAACGCCGAACCGAGGATGCGGATGATTTCCGAGCTCTCGTTGTTGACGATGCGCCGGGTCTTCCTGTCCCACAGCGTCGGCACGGTGACCTTTCCGGTGAAATTCGGGTCGTGCTCGACGTAGAGCTTCCACAGCGGATATCCGCCGTCGACCGGCCCGTCCGGCCCATCGTCGAACACCCAGCCCTGCCTCGGCAGGCCGGGACGGGCGTAGGATACGCTGACGACGTCCTCGAGCCCCTTGAGCACCCGGACCGCGAGCGTGCGCGCAGCCCACGGGCAGACCCACGCGGTCCACAGGTGATAGCGGCCCCCCTCGGCCGGGAACTCGGCGCCGGGATCGGGCGAGATCTTGTCCCTGAGCGGGCTGTCGATGCGCCGGAAGCGCCCGTCCTCGCCGATCTCCTCGGCGGCCGGCGCAGTGTCACGCCACTTGCCTTCGTACAGTTGGGCCATGCCGGTGCCTTCGCACGAACCGGTCCCCGGCGAAAAGCGCAAAAGCGGGCGCGGACACCCCGCGCGTGTTCCCGGTCCGGAACCGGGGCGAACGATCGGCGTTGCTGACGGGATTACCGGCTCCCGAGGTTCCTATTCCAGTACAACAGCTCGAAGCGGACCTCATCGCCGCCCGGAATGCGCTGCGCGAGAGCGATGCGCGGTTCAACACCCTCGCGGACGCCCTGCCGCACATGGTGTGGTCGGCCCTTCCCGATGGCGACCACGACTACTTCAACGCCCGCTGGTACGAATTCACCGGGGTGCCGCCGGGCTCGACGGACGGCGAGGGCTGGAACGGGATGTTCCATCCGGACGACCGCGAGCGCGCCTGGACGGTCTGGCGCCGCAGCCTCGAAACGGGCGAGCCGTACGAAATCGAGTATCGGCTGCGCCACCGCAGCGGCGAATACCGCTGGACGCTAGGCCGCGCGATGCCGGTGCGCGGAAGCGACGGCCGGATCGTCCGCTGGATCGGCACCTGCACCGATATCAACGATGCCAAGCGGCAGACCGAGCAGATCGAGATCCTCAGCCGCGAGCTGAGCCACCGGATCAAGAACATCTTCGCGGTGATCGGCAGCCTCATCAGCCTTTCCGCGCGACAGGCTGGAGAGCACCGGCCTTTCGCCGAAACGATCCGGCAGCGCATCTCCGCGCTGGGCCGGGCCCACGAATTCGTCCGCCCGCATAGCGATGCGTCCCGCCAGACGGGCCGCGCCGTCACCCTGCATTCGCTGGTCGCCGAGATCCTCTCGCCCTACCCGGCCTTCGAGGAAGGCCGGATCGGCATCGCGGGCGACGACGTCGACGTCGACGACCGCAGCGCGACACCGCTGGCGCTGCTGATCCACGAGCTGGCCACCAACGCGACCAAGTATGGAGCGCTCAGCGACGAGAGCGGGCTGGTCGAGCTGACGACCCGGCTGGAGGACGATTTCCTCTCGCTCGAATGGCGCGAAACTGGCGGTCCGCCGGTTCAGGGCGAGCCGGACAAAACCGGCTTCGGAACCGTTCTCAGCGAACTCAGCATCCACGGCCAGCTGGCCGGCCGGCTGTCCCGCGAATGGTCGAGCGAGGGCCTGCGCGTGAACGTTCGGGTGCCGAGCGAGAACCTGAGACGGCAGTCGGGCGAACCGGAACGCTAGCCGAACAGACGCAAGTAGGGAGGCGCCTCGACAGGCTTGCCGTGGCGCACGGCCAGGGCATAGGCCACCGCCGTCTTGACCATTTCCTCGTCGGTCGGCTTGGTGATCACGCCGATCGCACCGGCGATGCCATCGCCGAGGAGCCGGGGATTGGCCGTGACGAACAGCACCGTGACGCCCCTCGAGCCCAGCGTCGCGCCGATCTGCGGGCCGGTCAGCCCGTCGCGAAGGTTCAGGTCCACCAGCGCGAGGTCGAGATCGCTGTCGAAATGCGCGCGGGTTGCGCCGAGGTCCGGGGCGATCCCCGCCACCTCGTAGCCGATCTCGCTCAGGATGGATTCCAGCTCCATCGCCACGAGCATCTCGTCTTCGACAATCAGGATTCGGGCAGTCATCGTTCCGGGTCAAAAGTTGCGTGTGAATGGGACCAGCCTAACGGTTCGGAGCATCGTTTTGTTCCGCATCGCAGGGCGAAGGCGCGATGCGCAAGCACCAGGCTTTATCGCGGCTGCGATTCGCTGCCGAACCGCACGTTGATCCAATCGCTCATCAGTTCGAGCGCCCGCGGCGAGAACGTCTCCTCGATGTCGCGGTACTCGCCGACCGAGCCGGTCGTGGCGGTCTGGAACAGGTGGTTGAGGCCCTCCAACTCGACGACGGTGAGGTCGGGATGACCCGCCATCGCCGCGCGGATCGCGGCGAGGTTCTCGGGCGGCACCTGCAGGTCGAGGCTGCCGTTGAGCGCCAGCACCGGAACCTCGATTCGCGACCAGAACGGCACCGGGTCGTAGTTGAGGAAGTACTGGAACCACGGCCCCGAAATCTGCCGGACCACGACCGCGCCGTCGGTCCCGGGCGGCAGCCCGAGGGCCTCCTTGGCCTCCGGAGTCAACACCGCCAGCGCCGCGTCGAATCCCGCTTCGGGCGTGTCGGCCGCGGCCAAGGCTTCGAACAGCGCGCGCATGATGGGTTCCTGGCGGTCGATCTCCTCCTGGCTCAGGCCCATCTGCGAGGTGAGCAGGCGCCGCTGCGAGAGCATCAGCTGGATCAGGTCGGTGCCCGGCCCGGCGAGGCTGACCAGATAGGCCACGTCCGCATTGCCCGCCATCGCGATCGGACCGATCATGCCGCCTTCGGAGTGGCCGATCATGCCGATCGCGTCGCGGCGGATTTCGGGCCGCGACGCGAGGTACGCGAAAGCGGCGTTGGCGTCGGTGGCGAGGTCGGCCGAAGTGGCCGCGGCGTAGTTGCCGGTCGACTGCCCGACGCCGCGGTCATCGAAGCGCAGCACGGCGATGCCGTTGCGGGTCAGGTGGTCGGCGATGACCGCGAACGGCTTGTGATCGAGCAGCGTCTCGTCGCGGTCCTGCCCGCCCGAGCCGGTGATCATGATCGCGGCGGAAAACGGCCCCTCGCCCCCGGGCAGCGTCAGCGTGCCGGCAAGCCGCACGCCGGCGAAGTCCGGGTTGTCGAAGGCGACTTCCTCCACCTTGTAGGGGAACGGCTCCTTCGGCGTCTGCGGCCGGGCCGGGTTGCGGCGCGCGGCGATCGCTTCCTCGCTCGCGCGGGTGAAGGTGATCGCCATGTCGGGCTGGTTGGGCTGACTCCACGTGCCCGCCAGTTCGGTGCCGTCATCCGACAGCGTGCCGGCGAATGTGAGGAAGCCGTTGAAGGCTGTCAGGCCGACCGTCGGCCCCTGGCGCACGAGGTCCGAAACCGGCGCGCCGTTGAGCATCTGGTCGGGCGAACTGTAGGTCGCGAAGGTGCCCTGATCGATCGTTCGCACGCTCAGGACCTGCCGCAGGCGGGCGCCGTTGCGCTCGATGATGCCGACCCATACGCCGTCGAGGCCCTCGACCACCGGCTTGGGCGGCGGCGCTCCTTTGGCGAAGTCGAGAGGCAGGTCGCCGCCCTGGTTGAACGTGCCTCGCCACTGCTGCGAGGCCTCGTCCCAATCGCCCTCGTACGTGGCGCTGATCGGTGCGACGCGCCAGGAGAGGCGGCTGCCGGTCACGCTGATCTCGGTGACGTCGGCCGGATTGCCGGGGTTCTGGTCGTAGTTCTCGATTTTCGCCACTATCGCGCCGTCCTCGCCGCGCGACACGTGCAGGACCAGCGTCAGGCCGCCTTGCGGCGTCGCGATCGCGCCGTGCCAGACGCCGGCGATGTCGGGGGCGTCCTGCGCCGCGGCGGGAGCAGCCAGCGCCAGCCCGATAACGGCAAGGAAAGTCGCCGCCCAACTCCACACCCTGGTCATTCCACTCTCCCGTCTGGTTCAATTGGGTAGTCGCATGCCGGACGGATTCATTACGTCGGTCAAGCAACATTGCCATAATGTAAAGCTACCTAGACATGGAACGCAGCTCTGTCAAGCGACATTGACATGCGCGACTTGGCTCGGTGGCGGGTTCCGGCTAGATATTCCATCGGGTCGCGCCTTGGGGAGGGCGTTGCATGACGGACATCGCGGTCGAACCGGCAGCTCTGGGCAAGGCACCATGGCACTTGTGGGTCGTCGGCGCCCTGTCGCTGCTGTGGAACGCGTCCGGCGCCTACACGATCATGGCGGCGCAATCGGGAGCCGTGATGGACATGGACCCCGCCGAGGTCGCCTATTATGCCGCACAGGCACCGTGGTTCGTGGCGGTGACGGACGTTGCCCTGGTGGCTGCGGTCCTTGCGGCCGCGGCGCTCCTGCTCCGCAGTCGCTGGGCCGTGCGCCTGTTCTGGGTGTCGCTCGCCGCCATCGCCGTGACCAGCGCCTATGACATCGCGCAGGGAACCGCGCTGCTGCTGCGGGACGGGGAGTGGCTGATCCTGTCCGGTCTAACGACGGGCCTGGCGATCGCGCAACTTGGCTACGCCATCACCATGAGGCGGCGCGGGGTTCTGCGCTAGGCGGCGAGCAGCGTCTTCGCCCTGGGGCTTTTCTCGAGCAGCCGGATCAGCGCGCGCTCGTAACGGCTGAACCACTTGCTTTCGCGCGGCAGCTTGAGCCGGGCGCGCCATTTCTGCTGGCGGTCGACCAGCGCCATCACCGCCGGATGGATGTAGCTCTTGCGCGCCATCGCCGGGGTATTGCCCAGGTGCTCGCCGACTTCGGCGGTCAGGTCCTTGAGCGTGAGCGGCCGCTCGGCCTCGGCCAGCAGCTTGAGCGCGAGCACGCTGGCGTGCCAGGTGCGGAAGTTCTTGGCGGTGAAGTCGTCGCCCATCGCCGCGCGCAGGTAGGCGTTTACATCGGCCGAGCCGACCGGGTGCGCCTCGCCGTCGCCGTTGACGTACTGGAACAGGTGCTGGCCGGGCAGGTCCTGCATCCGGCGCACCAGCGAGGCCAGACGCGTGTCGCTGACCGTCGCCTCGCGCAGCTGGCCGCTCTTGGCCTTGAAACGCAGCTTGAGCGTGTCGCCCGAGACTTTGGCGTGGCGCCGCCGCAGCGTGGTTGCCCCGAAGCTCTTGTTCGCTTTCGCGTAGCTTTCGTTGCCGACGCGGATGGCACCGAGATCGAGCAGCCGCACGACGCTGGCGACGACCCGTTCGCGCGACAGCTTGCGGCGCGCCAGATCCTTGGCCACGCGTTTGCGGACCTTGGGCAGCCGCTTGCCGAAGCGGGCGCAACCATCGAACTTCTCGGCTTCCTGCCGGGCGCGGAACTCGGGGTTGTAGCGGTACTGCTTGCGCCCCCGCGCATCGATCCCGGTGGCGAGCAGATGGCCGCAGTCGTTCGGGCAGAACCACGCGTCGGTGTAGGCCGGCGGCAGCGCGACCCGGTTGAGCCGGTCGATCTCGCCGCGGTCGGTGATGCGCGCGCCGTCGGGATCGAAATAGGCCCAGCCGCGCCCGGCCTTCTTGCGGGTGATTCCCGGCCCTCTGTCGTCGACGTATTCGAGGGACGGAGCGACGGCCATGCGAGGCGCTGAACGGACGCTACGGCTTGCGGTTCCGCCGCCGACACGCCATTTCCGCATACCACGATCCGAGCAGGAGCCTCCCCACATGTCCGACGTCTACACCCCACCCGAAGTCTGGGACTACGATCCGGCCAACGGCGGCCAGTTTGCCGGGATCAACCGGCCGACGGCGGGGGCCCGCGAGGAGCACGAGCTGCCGGTCGGCGCGCATCCGTTCCAGCTCTATTCGCTCGGCACGCCCAACGGGGTGAAGGCGACGATCATGTTCGAAGAGCTGCTCGAGGCGGGCTTTTCCGGGGCCGAGTACGACGCCTGGCGGATCGAGATCTTCAACGGCCACCAGTTCTGGTCGGGGTTCGTCGAACTCAATCCGAATTCGAAGATTCCCGCGCTGCTCGACAGGTCCGGCGCGGAGCCGTTCCGGGTGTTCGAAAGCGGCGCGATCCTGCTGCACCTCGCCGAGAAGTTCGATTGCCTCTTGCCGAAGACGAACCCTGCCCGCGCCGAGACGCTGAGCTGGCTGATGTGGCAGATGGGCAGCGCGCCGTTCATCGGCGGCGGCTTCGGTCACTTCTACGTCTACGCGCCCGAGCGCTACAAGTACCCGATCGACCGCTACGCGATGGAGACCAAGCGGCTGTTCAGCGTCGCCGACATGCAGCTGGGCAAGACCGAGTACCTCGCCGGCGCCGACTACACGATCGCCGACATCGCCGCCTACACCTGGCTCGGCAACCTCTATCACGGCGCCTACAACGGCGCGGACCGGTTCCTCACCCTGCACGAGTTCGAAAACGTCGGACGCTGGGTCCGGGCGATCGACGCGCGGCCCGGATCGATCCGCGGCCGGCTGGTCAACACCCAGGCGATGCCCGAGCGGCACTCGGCGGCGGACTTCGACGCGGTAGAGGACCGTTCGCTGTTCGAGCCGGTGCGCCAGCGCGCCGACGTGTGATCCTTGCGCCCGCCGCGCCGCCTCGTTAGGGGCGCGGCACGCCACTGCTGGGGCGTAGCCAAGCGGTAAGGCACCGGTTTTTGGTACCGGCATGCGCAGGTTCGAATCCTGCCGCCCCAGCCATTTCTTGCGGCGACGCTAGAACTCGAACGTGGCTTCGACGCCGTAGACCCGCGGGCGCGCCTTGAACACGAAACCGCCGGGGGAGAACTCGGCGTTGTAGGTCTCGTCGAACAGGTTCTTCGAGAACGCGAACAGGCCCCAGTTTCCGCCTTCGACGCCGACGCGCGCATCGACCAGATTGACCGGGTCGCGCACGGTCGAATTCTGCACGTCCCACCAGGTCTTGCCGGTGCGGCGGTAATCGACGCGGACCAGGCCTTCGAGCCCGCCGCCCAGCTCGGGCGTCCACTGTCCGCCGAGGTTGATCGTCGAACGCGAGATCAGCGGTGCCTCGTTGCCGATCTGGGTCGGGTCGGGGAAGTCCTTGATCTCGCTCCACGTCATGCCGAGCGCGGCGTTGAACTGCAGGTCGCGCGTCGGGCGGAACAGCCATTCGAGCTCGAACCCGTCGATGCGGGTTTCGGGCACGTTGCCGAGATTCTGGGTCGAGTTCGCGGCGAGGAAGACGAAGAAATAGCTGTTTTTCGACTTGGTGGTGTAGGCCGCGCCGTTGAAGGTCAGGCTGTCGATCAGCCGGGTCTTGAAGCCGAGTTCGAAGGTGCTCGCCGTCTCGGCTTCGTAGATGTCTCCGACGCCGACGATGCCGTTGGCCGCGGCCACCGCGCCGACGCCGGTCTGGTTGAAGCCGCCGCTGCGGAAGCCGCGCGACCAGCCGCCGTAGAGCGTGACGTCGTCGGTCGGCTTCCAGGTCAGCGTCACTTTCGGCTGCCAGGCTTCGAAGCTCTCCTCGCGCACCTGCCCGCTGACGCCGGCGGGGAAGCCGGGCACGTTGGGCAGGAACGCGGTCGGGGTCAGCGTCGTGTTCCTGCGCCTGTCATGGTCGTAGCGCAGCGAGGCGTCGGCGCGGAACCGGGGCGAGAACTCGTATCCGACGTTGCCGAACAGCGCCCAGGCGAAATTGTCCTGCTCGTCGGACAGGAACGAGAACTGCGGATTGGCCGGATTGGTGCTCGGGGTCCGGAACACGGGGAAAACGCCCTGCCCGGTGTCGATCATGTTGCCGGTCGAGATGAACCGGTCGGTGGCGATCAGGTAGCCGCCGAACATCCAGAACAGCCGCTCGTCAGCCGGGGATTCGAAGCGCAGCTCCTGGCTGATCGCGGCGACGTCGAGGAACTGGCTCTGATTGAGATCGAAGCCGTTGCCCGGCCCGAACAAGAACTCGAACAGGTTGAAGAAGAACGATTCCGGGATCGGCAGGAAGTCGAACGCGTCGCCGGTGAGGATCTCCTGCAGCGTGTCGTAGGCGGTGATCGAAGTGGCGGTGAAGCCGTCTCCTTCGTACGAGATCTTGGCCGAAGCGTTGTAGATGTCGCGGTCGTTCTGGCCCGCGTTGTTCACCCGAACGGGCAGGCTGGTGTCGTTCACGTCGGCGACGATGTTGAAATAGAGCGCCTGGGTACGCAGCAGGTCGGCCGAGGCACGCAGGTCGATCTCCCACCCGCCGCCGAGATCGAACAGCAGGTTCCCGCGCACCGCGGTGTCGCGGTAGGGGTCCGCTTCCTCGCCCAGGAACGGGTTGTCGATGAATCCTTCGGTGTCGTAGTGCGAGCCCGACAGCCTGAACTTGATGCCCTCGGCGATCGGGCCGCTGATCCCGCCGCGGATGAAATAGCCGAAGCCGTTGTCGATGCCGGCGGTGACCTTGCCTTCGAAGTAGTCGCTCGGTGTCTTGGTATTGATGATGATCGCGCCGCCGATCGCGTTGCGGCCGTAGAGGCCGCCCTGCGGGCCCTTGAGCACTTCGATCTGTTCGATGTCGAACAGGTCCTGGTTGAACTGCGCCGGATTGACCTGCTGCACCCCGTCGACGACCACCGCGACCGAAGGCTCGGAGTTGCGCGCCTGCGTGATGCCGCGGATGACGATGAAGGCGTTGCCGGCGTTCTGCGTCTCGACCAGCGTGACGTTGGGAGTGAGATTCACGAAGTCGGCCGGCTTGACGATGCGCGCGTTCTCGATCGTCTCGGCGGTGAACGCGGTGATCGCGGCGGGTGTGTCCTGCAACTCGTCGGAGCGCCTGAGGCCGGTCACGATGATGGTGTTGCCGTCCGATTCCTCGCTGGCGGCGGGCTCTTCGCCGTCGAGGTCCTGGGCCGCAGCGGGCACAGCAAACATCAGAGCCGAAAGCGAAAGTGTCGCGAGCAAGCCGCCGCGCAGCCGAAATCCCGTCATAGTATCCTCCCCGCAATTATTCTTTTCGATAGTTAGAATACTACGGATCACCGACGAAGTGAATCCCGCGCGTCACCGGGCGCGATTGGCCCACAGCAGGCCCGCCACGGTGAGCACGCTGGCCGCCAGGATCGCGGCCGCCGCGCCGGGTGCGCCCCCCGCCGGCACGACCAGCGGCAGCGCGGCGACCGCCAGCACGGTCGGCACCGCGCGGAGCATGAAGTTGCGCAAGGCGTGGCCGCGCGCGACCAGTAGCGCATCGAATGTCGCGCCGGCCAGCTCGACCGCGGCGGCCGCGGCCAGGACGAGCATCGGCAGATAGGCGGCGGCGTATTCGGGCCCGGCGACCAGCACGATCAGCCAGTGCCCGGCGAGCACGCCGATCGCCACGGTGGCGACGCCGGTGAACAGCGCGATCTTGCCGATCCGCGCCGCGATGTGGCGGGCCTTGTCCGGATCGCGCACCAGCTCCGGATAGGTCGCCCGCAGCAGCGCCTGGGCGAGCTTGAGCAGGCCTTCGCCGAGCTGCGCGGCGACGCGGTAGATGCCCGCCAGCGCCGCGCCGCCGAGCGCGCCGACCAGCAGCACGACGAGCTGGCGTGAGGCGACCAGCAGCACGCCCGAAAGCCCGGTGCCCCAGACGAATCCCCACGCCCCCGGCTCGGCGCGCGGCAGGCGGACGAGGCTGATCCGGCACGGCGAAAGCGGCTCCAGCTGGAGCGCGAAACGCCAGTAGACGGCCGCGGTGACCACCTCGCCGACCGCCCAGGCGAGCACGAAGGCGGGGATCGTCGGCGCGAACAGGGCCGCCGCCAGCGACCCGGCGATGCGCACGATCGAAGTCACCGAATCCGCTGCGGCCCCTTTGGCGTAGCGGTCGTGCAGGCGCAGGATGCCGGTCGGGGTCGAACGGATCGCCAGCAGCCACACCACGGTGAGCGCGAACGCCTCGCCCCGCAGATCCGGAGCGACCGGCAACCAGTCGCCCGCGAGGCCGAGGAGCAGCGCCGCCGCGGCCGAGCCGGCGAGGACCGTCAGCAGGTCGAGCGCAAGCGCGAAGCCGATCGCGTCGCCGACCGTCTCGCGCCGCTGCCCCCAGCGCACCACCGCTTGCCAGGTCTGGAACGAGAACAGGCCGGCGATCGCCTGGGCAAAGGCGGTGACGAGGATGAACTGGCCGAATCCCTCGAGCCCCAGCGCGCGCGTGGCCAGCGCGAGATAGCCCAGGCTCAGCACCGCATTGATGCCGCGTGCGCCCATCAGCCAGCCGGTGTTGGTCAGTGCGCGGCGGATCATGCCGCGCGTTTGGCGCAAGGCGCGCGGGATTGCAAAGCCGCGCGCGCTGCCGCACATCCGCCGCCATGACCACATCGCAGGCCCGCCTCGCTTTCTTCAAGCTCAACGTCGCCGACCTCGAGGCGGCGACGGTGTTCTGGCGCGAGGCGTTCGGCTTCGCGGTGACGGGCACCTTCGACGAGCCCGAGTTCCGCGAGCACATCCTCGCCTTGCCGGGGCAAGCAGGGGGGCTGAGCCTGATGCTCGTCCAGTACAAGGACGGGCGCGACGTGACGGTGGGCCCCGGACACGGCCCTGTCGGCGTGGTCTGCGACGACATCCAGGCGAGCCACGACCGCGCGCTGGCCTGCGAGGCCGAGAAGGCGACCGGGGTGTTCGCGGCCGGGGGCGTGCAGATCGCGGTGCTCAAGAGCCCGCAAGGCCACGAGATCGAGCTGGTTCAGCTGCCTTCGTCCTGATGGAGTCGAGGCCGCCGAACATCCTGTTCGTCATGGCCGACGACCTCGGCTACGCCGACCTGTCTTGCTATGGCCGGCGCGAGTACGCGACCCCCGCGCTCGACCGCCTGGCGCGCCAGGGCATGCGTTTCACGCACGCCTACGCCAACAGCGCCGTGTGCAGTGCGACGCGCACCGCGCTGATGACCGGGCGCTATCAGTACCGGCTGCCTGTCGGGCTCGAGGAGCCGCTCCAGGGCCGCCCGCTCGGCCTGCCGCCGAAGCATCCGACGCTTCCGTCCCTGCTGCGCGGCCGCGGCTACCACACCGCACTCGTCGGAAAGTGGCATCTCGGCGCCCTGCCCGACTTCTGCCCGCTGAGAAGCGGGTTCGACGAGTTCTGGGGCATCCGAGGCGGGGGCGTCGACTACTTCACCCATGCGCTCGACGGCGTGCGCGACCTGTGGGACGGCGAGGTGCCGATCGAGCGGACCGGTTACCTGACCGACCTGATAGCGAGCAGGGCCGTCGAAGTGCTCGAACGGCGCGCGCGGGCGCAGGCGCCGTTCTTCCTGTTCCTGGCCTTCACCGCCCCGCACTGGCCGTGGGAAGGCCCGGCCGACGAGGCGGAATCGCGCCGCCTTGCCGCGAAGGGCGGACCGATGCCGATCATGCACTGGGACGGCGGCACTCTCGCCGCTTACGCGGCGATGGTGCGCTCGCTCGACGACAACGTCGCCCGGGTGCTGGCGGCGCTCGAACGGCTCGGCCTCGAAGATGACACGATCGTGGTGTTCACCAGCGACAACGGCGGCGAGCGGTTCTCCGACAACTGGCCGTTCACCGGGCGCAAGACCGAGCTTCTCGAAGGCGGGCTGCGGGTCCCGGCGATCGTGCGCTGGCCCGGCGTGACACGGCCCGGCGCGACGAGCGAGGCTCAGGCGATGACGATGGACTGGCTGCCGACGTTCCTCGCCTCCGCCGGCGCGCATCCCGATCCCGGATTTCCCAGCGACGGCATCGACCTCGCTCCTGCGCTCGCCGGCGGCGCGCTGGCCGAACGCGCGCTGTTCTGGCGCTTCTCCAACCACGACCAGCGGGCCGCGAGGCGGGGCCGCTTCAAGTTCCTCGAGATCGCCGGCAACGGCTTTCTGTTCGATCTCGTCGCCGACCCGATGGAGCGCGGCAACCTGAGGGACCGCGAGCGGGAGTTCTTTACCGCGCTGCGCGAGGAATGGCATGCCTGGAACGCCACCATGCTGCCGCCCGATCCGGAGGCGCAGACGCACGGGTTCAACGGGCGCGACCTCGCCGAATACTACGGTGTCGACAGCTGACGATCAGGCGAACTCTTCGGCGAAGATAGAGATCGTACGGTAATCCGGGTCCTGCAGCACGCTCGACATCAGGAAGGCCTGGACCGCGTCGCAGCGCGGATCGCCGCCGGCATCCTTGCGGTACCACAGCAATCGCCAGTTCTCGAGCGGGTAGAGCATGATCACGTCCCGGCGCATCTCGGGGGGGAGGATCGAATCGGCGAACGAGGACACGCCGACACCGCGTTCGAGCATCGCGGCCATCACGTCGTAGTACTGGGTGTGGCCGATGACCCGGCGGGGACGAATGCCGTAGCGTTCGAACAATCGCAGGATGTCGTCTTCCGCCTGGCTCGCGGCGAGCGGCATGATGAACGGCATCGCGTTGAGCTCCTCCGCGCGCAGCGGCAGCTCGCGGCCTTCGGCGAACTTGCGGTGGCCGTAGATTCCGCCGCGGACCAGCGCCAGCTGGCGCAAGTGCGGCTCGACCGGGCGCTCGGCCCGCTGGTGGATCATGCCGAAGTCGAACCGGCCGTCCTCGACGTCGCGGGCGAGTTGCCGGCTCGGCGGATGGGCCTCGAACGCCAGCTCGATCTGCGGGTGGGTCGCGAAGAACCGGTCGAGCTTCGGGCGGATGTAGTGGTCGAGCAGGCCCTGCCCGACCAGCACGCGGTAGCGGACCTGCCGCTCGGGTTCGTCGCCGCGGCCGCGGCGATGCGCGGCGAGCGTCTCGCCCGCGGCCTGGAAGGCGCGCAGATCGTCGAAGAACGCCATTCCTTCCGGTGTGAGCGCGGGCCGCTGGCCGGGCCGGCGCGCAAACAGCGCGAGTCCGATCTGCTCCTCCAGCGCCTTCATCTGGTTGCTCACCGAAGCCTGCGAAATGCCGAGGCTTTCCGCGCTGCGGCGGAAGCTGCGCGTCGCGCAGAGGTTGGCGAAGACCTCCAGTTGACGCAAGGTGAAAGGCAGGCTGGCCATTATCGGTTTCCAGCCTACCCATAACCTGTAAATTATGACCTGTCATCACTTCGCGATGCGTTGCTTTCGCGACCCTCTCGGGTGACCTCGGGCCTACGAAAAAGTCCTGGGGGAGGGAACAATGTCACGCATTTCCATCGACGATCGCACGCGCCTGCGCCGCGCGCTGGCCGGGGGCGTCAGCGCCGCGGTGCTCGCGCTGTGGGCCGGCCCGGCCCTGGCGCAGGACGAACCGGAGGATGCGGCGGCGGAAAGCGGCGACACGACGATCACCGTGACCGGCTCGCGCATCCGCGCCGACGGCATGCAGGCCCCGGTGCCAGTCACCGTGGTAGATGCCGACGAGATCGAGACGCTTTCGCCCGGCGCACTGATCACCGGCGTCAGCCAGCTGCCGCAGTTCTACGGCAACCAGACGCCCAACAGCGGCAACTTCTTCGTGCGCAGCGGCTACGGCTCGCTCAACCTGCGCGGCCTCGGCGTCAATCGTACGCTGACGCTGCTCAACGGCCGCCGCGTGCCGTCGACCAGCGCGTTCGGCGGCGTCGACATCAATCTGTTTCCCGAAGCGATGATCCGGAGCGTCGAGACGACCACGGGCGGCGCGTCAGCCGCTTACGGCACCGACGCGGTCGCGGGCGTGGTCAACTTCATCCTCGATACCAATTTCACCGGCTGGGAGTTCAGCGGCCAGACCGGCGTGACCGACCGAGGCGACGGACAAAACTACGAGATTTCGGCCGCCTTCGGCACGACGTTCGCGGGCGGCCGCGGCCACTTCCTGATCTCCGGCGAATACTACGAGCAGGAGGGCGTCCACAGCTACAAAGGGCGCGACTGGTACCAGGGCTGGGGGACGCTCGGCGCCGGGACGTCGGCATCGCCCTATCGCTTCTCGCCCAACGTCATCTCGACGACCTCGACTTTCGACGGCCTGATCTCGGCCCCGGGCACGCCGCTCCACGGACTCGCCTTCGACCGCAACGGCAACGTCTCGCCGTTCGTGCTCGGCACTCCCAACCAGGGCGGGATCGGCGTCCCGGGGGGTCGCCAGGTCGACGGGCCCGGAGTGACCGGCGACGACCTCGGCAGTGAGGTCTTCACGCTCTATCCCGACCTCGACCGGTACTCGGTGTTCGCTTACGGCGAATTCGAGGCGACCGACAACTTCAAGCTGTTCGGCCAGTATCTGCACGGCCAGACCGGCATCTTCAGTTACAATACGCCGCGCGGTTCGTTCCAGGGCGTGCCGACGGCGCTGACCATCTTCAGCGGCAACCCGTACCTGCCGGCCAGCGTGCAGCAGACTATGACCGACAACAACATCGCCAGCTTCACCTTCCGGCGCATGGGCGGCATCGAAGACGTCGGCCAGATGTATATCGACGATACCACCACCCAGCATATCGGCACCCTGGGCTTCGAATACGACGTGCCGAGCGGCCTCCTCGGCGGCTGGCAGGTCGACGGCTTCTGGCAGTACGGCCACTCGAAGCGCGACTGGCGCCAGCTCGGCCTGCGCGTCGACCGCATCTTCGCCGCGGTCGACGCGGTGCGCGACGTCAACGGCAACATCGTCTGCCGCGTTTCGACGTTCGCGGGCGGAGCCGCGGCGTTTCCCGGCTGCCAGCCCCTCAACCTGTTCGGCCGCGGCAACGCGTCGGACGCGGCGGTCGACTACGTCGTCGGCTTCGAGCCCGGCCAGACGATCAACACGCCGGTCTACTACGCCGACAGCGGCTTCAGCCTCGGCGACGAATACAGCTACGAAACGCGCGCCGAAAAGGTTGGCCTGACGACCTTCAAACAGCATTTCGTCGAACTCTCGGCCTCGGGCGACCTGATCGACCTGTGGGCCGGCCCGGTGGCTCTGGCGTTCGGCGGCTCGTACCGCAAGGACGTGATCCTCCAGCTGGTCCAGGACGTCACCAACCCGGCCTCGAACCACGACACCTTCCGCCCGGTGCGCTGCAACGACGCTTCGATCGGCCTGCGCGGGGTCAGCCCGCCGGACTGCGCCAACACCGTCGGCAACCAGTTCTCGAAGGTGTCCAACATCCGCGGCAAGGCCGACGTGTGGGAGGCCTTCGCCGAAGTCCTGGTTCCGCTGATCGACACCGACATGTTCAGCGCCAACCTGAGCGGCGCCGGACGCTGGGCCGACTACACCGGGTCGGGGACGATCTGGGCCTACAAGGGCGGTCTCGAGATCGGCATCGCCGACACCGTGCGCCTGCGCGGCACCTATTCGCGCGACGTGCGCGCCGCCAACCTGTCGGAACGGTTCGACAAGACCGGCGGCGCGGCGACCGTCACCGATCCGCGCAGCCTTACCGACTGCAACTACGACGGTGTCATCGTCACGCCGCAGGAATCCTGCAACGTTACCCGTTTCTCCGGCGGCAATCCGAACGTGCGCCCCGAAGAAGCCGACACCTTCACGGCCGGCGCGGTGTTCCGGCCGCACTTCATCCCCGGCCTGTCGGCGTCGGTCGACTGGTACAAGATCAAGATCAGGGATGCGATCGGCCAGGTCGGCACGCAGTCGGTCGTCAATCGCTGCTTCCAGGAGAACGCGCAGGAGTTCTGCGACCTGATCACGCTCGATCCAATCACCGGAGCGATCATCCTGGTTGGCGACGTGTTCGTGAACGTGGCGGCGGCGGAAGTCAGCGGCGTCGATGCCGAGCTGAGCTACAACGCCCCGCTCAAGCTGCTCGGCGGAGGGGAGGAGTCGATCGGATTCCGCGCTTTCGCCAGCTGGCTGACCGAGCGGTCGGAAACCAACAGCTCGGGCGTCACCACCGACTTCGCCGGCCAGACCGGCGCCGGACAGAGTTCGGGCGTCTACTTCCCCTACGCCGACTTCAAGGCCACCGGCAGCCTGACCTACCGCAACGGCGGGTTCTCGACGCTGGTGCAGGCGCGCTACATCGGCGAGGGCATCCAGGACGTTTGCGGAGCCGGGCGCTGCACTCCGGCGGCGACCGTGGTGATCGAGGACAACACCGTCGACGACGTGCTCTATCTTGATTTCCGCGTCGGCTACCAGTTCGAGCTCAAGGGCGCGGACCTCGAGGTCTTCGCCAACGTCACCAACCTGACCGACGAAGCCCCGCCGCTGACTCCGTCGTACAGCGCCTTCCTCGGGTACGGTACGCAGTACAACTCGTCGGTATACGACGTCCTCGGCCGCCGCTTCACCTTCGGCGTGCGTGTGCGGATGTAAGGGGCTGCATCGATCGAACGTGACGGCTAGTGTGGCGCCGCAGATGCTCCGGGCGCTGCATTGGCCAAAACGGGGCGGCCGCTGTTCGGCAGCGGCCGCCCAACTTGCCTGAACTGGGGAGGGACGCAACACGTGACCGACAGCCTCGACCGCCTGTCAATCGACCGCCGCACGGCCATGGCAGGGGCGCTGGGCACCGCGGCCCTGGCAGCCGCCGGTCCAGCGTTCGGCCAAGGCGCCGCGCGCAAGCCGAACATCCTGTTCATCATGGCCGACGACCTCGGTTACGCGGATCTCTCCTGCTACGGCCGGCGCGACTACGAGACCCCGGTGCTCGACGCGCTGGCGCGCGAAGGCATGATGTTCACCCACGGCTACGCCAACAGCGCGGTTTGCACCGCCACTCGCGTGGGTCTGATCACCGGCCGTTACCAGTACCGCCTGCCGGTCGGGCAGCATGAGCCGCTGGGCGTGGCCGACGTGGGGCTGCCGCCCGAGCACCCGACGGTCGCCTCGCTGTTGCGCGACGCCGGCTACCGCACAACCTTGGTCGGAAAGTGGCACTTGGGCTCGCTGCCCAAGTACGGACCTCTGAAAAGCGGATACGACGAGTTCTGGGGGCTCTACGGCGGCGGGGTCGACTATTTCGGCCACGGCTTCGGCGGCCGGCCCGACCTGTGGGACGGCGAAGTGCCGGTCGAGAAGACCGGCTATATGACCGATCTCATCGCCGACCGCGTCCTTACCACGCTCGACCGCCGGAAGGAGGACGGCCGGCCGTTCTTCATCAGCATGCACTTCACCGCGCCGCACTGGCCGTGGGAAGGAAACGACGACGTCGGCCGCGCGGAAGCCGAGCGGATCGCGTCTTCGCCGAGTGAAGGCGGCGGCGGCATCCTGCACTACGATGGCGGCGATCTGGACACCTACGCCAGGATGGTGAAATCGCTCGACGACAACATCGGGCGCGTGCTCGACCGGCTTGCGGCGCTGCGTTTCGACCGCGACACGATCGTGGTCTTCACCAGCGACAACGGCGGCGAACGGTTCAGCGACACCTGGCCGTTCACCGGCAAGAAGACCGAGCTGCTCGAAGGCGGCATCCGCGTTCCCGCGATCGTGCGATGGCCGGGCGTGGTCGATGCCGGAACCGAGAGCACGGTGCCGATCATGTCGATGGACTGGCTGCCCACCTTCGTCGCGGCAGGCGGCGGGCGTGTGGATTCCGCCTACCCCAGCGATGGCGTCGACATCCGCGCCGCGCTGACCGGCAGAGCCCTGCCGGAGCGGTCGCTGTTCTGGCGCTACACCAACAAGCAGCAGCGCGCGCACCGGCTCGGCCGCCACAAGTACCTCAAGATCAACGACAACGAATTCCTGTTCGACGTGGTCGCCGACCCGCTCGAACGCGCCAACCTGAAGAACCGGCAGCCCGAGCGCTTCGCCGCGCTGAAGTCCGCCTGGGAGCAGTGGGATGCGGGCATGCTGCACGATCCCACTGCGCCGAGCGCGGGAAACACGCCCAATTACTGGGCCGACCACTTCAACTCGCCCGCGCCTCCCACGCCGCCGCCCGCGGTTGACTAGCGGCGGCCCGATCGCGGCCCCGCGCCAGTGGTAGGAAAACGGAAAATTCGCGCCGGTCGCCGGCCCCGTGCGCGGCGCCACTCCCGATCCCGTCACCCTGAACTTGTTTCAGGGTCCATCTCGCCGCTCACGCGGAGGTCTCCCTTTCGAGAGCGCGCCCGCCGCACAGTGCGCGAGCCTGGCCGCAATGCGCGCCTGGCCGGCGAACTCCGCGCCTGCCGCTCCATGGATGCTGAAACAAGTTCAGCATGACGGGATGGGGGCCTTGGCCACGGGTCTTCGCCGCCGCCCCCTCCCCCGCCCTAGGCCGGCTGCACCCTCTTCGTCCTCCCGCCGATCACGCCCTTGTTGGCCACGCCGAGCATGAAGATCAGCATCGCGACGATCAGCGCCGGGACGGCGGTGGCGAGCATGATGGTTTCCAGCGACAGCGCCCGGGCCAGGGCCTCGCCGCCGAGGAACGGGAACACGATCCCGCCGATCCGGCCGACGCCGCCGGCCCAGCCGATCCCGCTCGAGCGCATCTCGGGCGGGTAGCTGAGCGTCGCCAGGTTGTTGATCCCGGTCTGCCCGCCGACCTGGCAGAAGTTCCACACGATCAGCGCGGTGACGAAGGCGATGGCGGCCTGCGGCGGGATGTAGCCGAGCGACAGGATCGCGGCGGCATCGACGATGAAATAGCCGGCGATCAGCCAGTACGGATTCACCCGGTCCATCAGCCAGCCCATCGCCAACGTGCCGGCGGCACCGCCGAAGTAGCCGATGATCATGTAGAAGGCGAACGTCTCGATCGGCAGCGCGGCCAGCTCGTACATGAAGGTCGCCATCCAGTTCGCCAGCAGCGCGATGTTGCCGAGCGCGAAGAAGCAGGCGGCGAACAGCAGGATCGTCTGGATGCGGTAGCGCTTGCCGAACATCGCCAGCGGGCCGAACCGCGAGACCTCGTCCTGGTCCCCCATGTGGAACATGGTGCCGATGGGGACTTGCGCGGCCGGGTCGAGCCTGCGGATCGCCGAGGGGATGCGCGGGTCCGCGGAGTTGCGGTTGACGCGGAAGGCGAGGCTTTCCGGCACGAACAGCAGCAGCACGATGGACGCCAGCGGCACGATGCCGCCGAAGATGAAGAACCCCTCCCAGCCGATCTCGTCGAGGAACCAGGCGGTCATCACCCCGCTGCCGAGGTTGCCGCCCGAAAAGCACACCAGTGCGATCGACATGAACAGCGCCCGCCGCCGCTTGGGCGTGCTTTCCGCCAGCAGCGCCAGGCCGATCGGCAGCATCGCCGAATAGAAGATGCCCGAGACGCCGCGCAGCCAGGCGAGCATTTCGAACCCGGTGGCGAACGCGGCCCACAGCGACAACGATCCGAAAACGGCGAGGCACAGGCCGAGCACCGGCTTGCGGCCGACGCGGTCGGCCAGCGGCGGCATCAGGAAGGCGCCGACCGCCATGCCGATCTGCTGGTAGTTGACGACCTGCCGCATGTCGGTCGAGGCGCCGCCCAGCCCCTCGGCGATCGCCGGCAGGATCTTGCCGAGGAAATACATGTCGAACCCGTCGATGAACAGGACGAGCGAGACGATGATCAGGGTGAGTATCTCACGGCGGCCGATCGGGCGCGCGTCGATGAATTCGGCGACGTCGAAACGCGCGGGCGCCGCAGTGGCCATCTATGGTCCCCTCCCGATGGACGAGCCCGGAGAGTGACCGCCCGCCGCCGTCAGGTCAACGGACCTCGAGCGCCGGCTGTGGGTGGCTGGGCACGAGAATCATCGTGTTGCCCTCAACGCGCCACGATTCGAGCCGAGACAGGAAGTTCATGCCGATCACGTTGGTTGGCCCGAGCCCGGGGGCGATGATCGCGTCGAGCCCGCGCGCGGCGACGTTGCCGAAGCGTAGTTCGTCGATCGTTGCGAGGTCGGCGGCAACCGAGCCGTTGGCGGTTTGCATCCGCACCGGGAGACGGCCTTCGCGCGGTTCGATCCCGGCCGCGGCCGCGGTGCCGGTCGAGATCGCGGTCAGCGTCGCGCCGGTGTCGACCAGGAAATTGGCGGGCTGACCGTTGATCTCGGCGCGCAGCCAGAAGTGCCCGTCGCGCGCCAGCTCGACCCGCGTCTCGCCGCCTTCGACGACCTGTTCGGGCAGGCCTAGCTGGGGGATCGCCATTTCGAAGCGCGGGTCCATCCGCGAAAGCTGCAGCACCACCAGCACCAGGATTCCCATCAGACCCAGCGTGCTCGTCACGCGCAGCAGGCGCCCGAGCGCCGGGACGCTGCGGATCATCATCGTGCCGATCACCCCGAGCAGCATCGCACCGAGCGCGGCCAGCAGCAGGCCGGAACGCGGCATCTGGCCGATGCTGTGCGCAAGCTGGTCCCAGACGGGCGCGAAGTCCATGACAGCCATATAGGGCACGGCGGCTTGCTTTGCGATGACCGGATCAGGCCGGAGGACGGCCTACGGATGAGCTTCCGACAGTCAGCCCTCCGGGCCAGTCGAGCAGCTTCGCGGCCGCCACGTATGTCGATTGCAGGAAGGCCTGCACGGAGCCGTCGGGATCGGGCGCGGCGCGCACGTCTTCGTAGGGCAGGACGAATTCGCCCAGTTCGGCCAGCCAATGCGCCCCGGCGGGATTCACGGCCGTCTCGGCCAGAGCCGGCGGCGCGGGGTAGGCGTAGGCGTAGAAGGCTGCCTGCGGGTATCGCTCGTTGCCGGGCCAGAACCCGGCACTGATGACTTCATGGCTGTAGGCTTCGCGAGTCACGCTGTCGGGCAGATTGGGAATGCCGCCCGGATGCCGGGGCGCGGTCCTGCCGGAGAAGCGCATGACGGCAAGGTCGAAGCTTCCCCAGAACAAGTGGCTGGCGGAGGACTTGCCGCGGTAAAGCGAGCGGAAGAGGTTGAAATTGCGATCGGCTCGGAGGAACGCGCCGAGCAGGGCCCGCGCCGAAGCGGGGTCCCACTGGCGTGGCCGATGGTCGTCGGCGAACGGCACCGGGTCGGGCACCTCGTTCGGACCGCCATGAAGCGGCGCGGGAAGCGACAGCGCCTGCAGCGCGCCGGAAAGCGCGCCGTGGACTTCCGCGATCGGACGGCCCGCCGCGGGAACGGAGGCTTCGGTGCCGTTGTCGCAGACCACCCGGATCGTGCCGTCGAGCATATCGAGCGCGGCGGTGAAGTGCCGCTCACCCGCGGGCAGCGCGCGGGTCACGAAGCCGCGCGGCATGGCGCGCAGCGCCACGTGCCAGCCGTGGTTCACCCACGGGTGCAGCCGCGTGGGCAGCTTGCCGATCAACTGCAGCAGCAGGTGCGCGCTTTCCAGCGTCGGCCGGTCCGCCGCGTAATCGAGTTTCGGCCAGCCGCTCACGGCGCGTTGCGCGGGCGGGTCGCCTCGGCGAGGATTAGCGAGAAGCGCTCTTCGGAATCGATCCAACGTTCCACCGGCGTCCAGCCGCCGGCGAGCAGGAGGGTGAACTGGCTGCGGCGGTCGAACTTGTGGCTGTTCTCTGTGTGGATGGTTTCGTCTTGCGCCAGCGAGAAGCGGCGCCCCGACACCTCGAACTCGATGGCCTCCGAGGCCTGGAGATGCATCTCGATCCGCGCAAAGCAATCGTTCCAGCGCGCCACGTGGCGCAGCTTTTCGATCGGTATCGTCCCGCCCAGCTCGCGGTTTATGCGCCGCGCGAGGTTGAGATTGAACTCCGCGGTCACCCCGGCTGCATCGTCGTAGGCAGCCTCGAGCACAGCGGCATCCTTGATCAGGTCCATCCCGATCAGCAGCAGCGCGTCTGACCCGAGCGTCTCGCGCATCGAGCGCAGGAGGTCGACCCCGGTGCGGGCGACCATATTGCCGATGGTCGAGCCGGGGAAGAATCCGAGCTTGGGGATTCCCGCCACCTCGCCGGGCAGCGTCACGCGCCTCATGAAGTCCGCTTCGACGGGGTGGATCGGCAGGCCGGAAAACTTGTCCGCCAGGTCAGCCGCCGCGGCGCGCAGGAAATCGCCGGATATATCGAGCGGGACATAGGCCGCCGGCTCGATGCAGCGGAGCAGCAGCGGGGTCTTGACCGACGACCCCGAGCCGAACTCGACCACCGCCCGGCCCGGTGCGATCAGGCGGCGGAAGTCGTCGCAGCGCCGCTCGAGAATCTCGGTTTCGGCGCGGGTCGGGTAATACTCCGGAAGCTGGGTGATCGCCTCGAACAGCTCGGAGCCGGCTTCGTCGTAAAGCCAGCGCGCGGGGATCGCCTTCGGGTCCTGGGCCAGACCTTCGAGCACCTGCTCGCGGAAGGCACGATCGACGCCGTCCTCGTCGAACTCGACCAGCGCGAGGCCCTGCTCGGTGTTCATCACAGGTCCTTCGCCAGGCGCAGTCCGGTGAACTGCCAGCGCTGCTGCGGATAGAAGAAGTTGCGGTAGCTGGCCCGCGAATGGCCGCGCGCGGTGGCGCAGCTCGCGCCCTTGAGCACCCACTGACCGGCCATGAACTTGCCGTTGTACTCGCCGACCGCCCCCGCCGCGGGGGCGAAACGCGGATAAGGCAAGTAGGCCGAGCGGGTGAACTGCCAGCAATCGCCGAACAACGAGTCGCTCCCGGCCGGCCGGGGAGGACCCGCCTCGTCGAGCTGGTTGCCGCCTGCGGGATCGTGGCCCTGCGCGATCGTTTCCCACTCGAACTCGGTCGGCAGCCGCGCGCCGGCCCAGGACGCGAACGCGTCCGCCTCATAGTAGGAGATATGGCAGACGGGAGCCCGCGGATCGCGCGGCTGCCAGCCGGCATGGGTGAACTGATCGCCGTCACGCCAGTACAGCGGCGCCCCGATGCCCTTGCGGCTAACCCAGTCCCAGCCGTCGGAGAGCCACAGCGAGGCGGTGCGGTAACCGCCGTCGGCGATGAATTGCTCCCACTCGCCGTTGCCGACCAGCCGTCCGGCCAGCGCAAACGGCTCCAGCAGCACGCGGTGCGCCGGACCCTCGTTGTCGAACGCGAAGCCCTCTCCCGAGTGACCGACCCGCGCGATACCGCCGGGGTGCTCGTGCCAGTCGGGTCCTTGTCTCGCTTCGGGCGCGGTTGCGGCCGCCGGCACATCCCACATCGCCGGGCCGAGCGGGTTTTGGAACAGCGCGTGCTTGATGTCGGTCAGCAGCAGCTCCTGATGCTGCTGCTCGTGCGCGATGCCGAGCTCGATAAGCGCCGCGATCGCGGCGTCGCCCGGCAACGCCTCCATCGCCTCGTCGACATGCGCGCGCCAGACGCCGATCTCGTGCAGAGTCGGCCGCGACAGCAGGCCGCGCCGGGCGCGAGCGATGCGTTCGCCTTCGGCATCGTAGTACGAGTTGAACAGGAACGGCCACGACTCGTCGAACAGCGCGTAACCGGGCAGCCGGTCGCGCAGAACGAAGGTCTCGAAGAACCAGGTCGTGTGGGCGAGATGCCACTTCGCTGGCGAGGCGTCAGGCATCGACTGCAGCGTGGCGTCGGCGTCTGAGAGCCGCGCGACGAGCGCCTCGCTGAGCCGGCGCGTGACGCGATAGCGCTCGGCCAGCGGCGGTGCGGCGATACTGCGCCGGCACCCAATGGCATTGGGGGCTTCGGGCAAGATGACCTCCCTGGCCTCGGTCCGCCCAGGATGGCGGAGATCGACCGGGAAGGAAAGCCCCGCGGCCTTGATTTGTTCCGCCGAGGCTTCAGGCCGCCCGGCGCACCTGGTTGCGGCCGCCGTCCTTGGCTTCGTAGAGCGCGGCGTCGGCCCGCGCGAGCAGGTCCTCGGGAGTGTCGCCGGCGCGGAACTGGGCAAGACCGATGCTGATCGTCGCTTGCGGCAGCCGGTCGTCCCCGCTCTCGTCCGCGATCGCTCGGCACAGCCGCTCGGCCAGCGCTCTGGCCCTGGAGAACGTCAGGCCGGACAGGATGCAGACGAACTCCTCGCCGCCAATGCGTCCGACCAGGTCCTCCGCCCGCACTTGCGCCCGGGCGATCGCGGCGACGCGTTTGAGCACCTCGTCGCCGGTCTGGTGCCCGAAGCAGTCGTTGATGCGCTTGAAATGGTCGATGTCGAACATCAGCAGTGCCAGCGTATCCTGATCCTCGTCGGACACGGAAGCCAGGCTGCCGAGCCAGTCGAGCGTGGCGCGGCGGTTGGCGAGACCGGTCAGCGGATCGGTATTCGCCAGTTTCTGCGCCTCGGCGGCCATGCCGATCGCCCGCTTGCGCGCCTCGTCGAGCGCGAGCTCGCGGCAGACCTGCTCGGTCACGTCCATCGCCACCGCGAACACCGCGGTACGCTCGCCCGTCTCGTCGAACTCGTTGCTGACGTGAATCTTGAGGATCCGTTCGCCGCCTGCCGGGGGCGCGATGCGGTATTCGAAACTGTACGGATCGCGCTCCTCGCGATGCCGGGCGAGCTCGCCGAAAAGCTGCTCGCCGCCGTCCGGCAGCAGATCGCGCACGTTGCCGGGATCGGGCGCCAGCTCGCGCGGCAGGCCGTTCAGTTCGAGCATCAACGGCGACCAGTGCTGCTCGCCGCTGCGCACGTCGTAGCGCCAGCGCCCGATCCCGGCGAGCGCTTCGGCCAGATTGAGGATCGTCAGGTTGTCGCGCATCCCGGCGTTCTGCTCGCGCAGCTGCGCCTCGAGCCGGTCGCGCGTCATCAGCATCGCGGCGATCGGCAACGCGGTCGCCAGCATCAGCAGCATCATGGCCTGCAGCACCAGGCCCGCCGCGAACGGTTCGAGCGCAAGGAATTCGGCCGGGCTCTCGCCGCCCAGGCTGTGGAACGTCGCCGCCGCAGTGTAGACGATGACCCCGCAGGCGCCGGCGAGTTGGCCGTAGCGGATCACCGCAAAGACGATCGCCACGAACAGCACCGGCAGGAGCGCCGCCGACGGGCCGGCGAGGACAAGCGCGGAAAGCGCGAACATCGCCGCAACAGCCGCCGCGAAGCCCGGCTTCGATTCGCCTTCCGCGGTCCGTACGGTCTCGTCGCCGAACCGCACCCAGCGGCGCGCATAGAGCAGCATCGGCGTCGCCGTGAGCACTCCCAGGACGCTCGCGAGAAACCACCAGGCGAGCTCGGGCAGACCGGAATCGAGCCGGAAGGGGAAGGCGATCAGCGCGCCGGCGGCGCAGCCCACGACCGCCGCCGCGAACAGGCCGACCACGTGGCCGAAGGTCTGCGGGCCGCGTGTCCGGCCGCCCAGCACCCTGACGCCGATGGCGGCGCACAGCAGCGCCTCGGCGAGGTTGGCGATCACGAAGCCGGCCGCCGTCACCGGCGACACTCCGAGCGCGGCAAGGGTCAGCATCTGGCCGGCACCTAGCGCACCGAGGACCCACGGCCAGCGCCGGGCGGGGGTCGCATAAAGGCTCGCCACAGCCACGGCGCTCGGCAGCCAGACCAGCAACACCGCCTCGCCCGCGTCGCGCAGGTAGACGGATCCAGCGGCGAACACGCTCCAGAGCAGGACCGCAAGCAGTGGTCCGCGAAGCAGATCGAAGCGCACCGGCACGTTTTCCCCGATTCCCCCTGGGGATCGGAATAAACGCAGATGGTTAAGTCATTCCTTCGAAACGGGAAGTACGGTCAGGCCGCGTTCTTCTGCCGTACAGTCATCTCGAGATTGAGCATTTCGGCCAGCAGGAACGCCAGCTCGAGCGACTGCGCCGCATTGAGGCGCGGGTCGCAGTGGGTGTGGTAACGATCGGCGAGCGCCTCGTTGGTGATCGCCACCGCCCCGCCGGTGCACTCGGTCACGTCCTGGCCGGTCATCTCGATGTGGATGCCGCCGGCATGGGTCCCTTCGGCGCGATGGATCGAGAAGAAGCCGCGCACTTCACCCAGGATGCGGTCGAACGGCCGTGTCTTGTAGCCGGTGTTGGTCTTGATGACGTTGCCGTGCATCGGGTCGCACGACCACACCACCGGGTGCCCTTCGCGCTGTACCGCGCGGACGAGGCGCGGCAGCCCGGCTTCGACCTTGTCGTCGCCGAAGCGGCTGATCAGGGTGATCCGCCCGGCCTCGCGCGCCGGGTTGAGCGTGTCGAGCAGGCCGAGCAGCACGTCCGGCTCGAGGCTCGGACCGCACTTCACGCCGATCGGGTTGCCGACTCCGCGCAAATACTCCACGTGCGCGCTGCCGGGGAAACGAGTGCGGTCGCCGATCCACAGGAAGTGCGCGCTGGTGTCGTACCACTGCCCGGTCAGCGAATCCTGCCGCGTCATCGCCTCCTCGAAAGGAAGCAGCAGCGCCTCGTGACTGGTGTAGAAGCTGGTCGACTTGAGCTGCGGCACGGTCTCGGGATCGACTCCGCATGCCTCCATGAAATCGAGCGCCTCGCCGATCCGGTCGGCGACGTCCTTGAAGCGGTCGGCCCACGGGCTGCGGCCCATGAAGTCCAGCGTCCATTGGTGGACCTGGCGCAAGTTGGCGTAACCGCCGCTGGCGAAGGCGCGCAGCAGGTTGAGCGTGGCGGCCGACTGGCTGTAGGCGCGGACCATTCGCATCGGGTCGTTGCGGCGCGTTTCGGGCGTGAACTCGATGCCGTTGACGTTGTCGCCGAGGTAGCTCGGCAGTTCAACGCCATCGATCGTCTCGGTCGGCGAGCTTCGCGGCTTGGCGAACTGCCCGGCCATGCGCCCGACCTTCACCACCGGCAGCTTGCTGGCGAAGGTCAGCACCACGGCCATCTGCAGCAGGACGCGGAAAGTGTCGCGGATGTTGTTGGGGTGGAATTCGGCGAAGCTTTCGGCGCAGTCGCCGCCCTGGAGCAGGAACCCCTTGCCCGCGGCGACCTCGGCGAGCGAGGCCTGGAGCGCGCGCGCCTCGCCCGCGAACACCAGGGGCGGAAAATTGCCGAGCGTCGCTTCCGCCTCGGCCAGCACAGCGGCATCGGCGTACTCGGGCAAATGCCTCGCCTCGAAGCGCTTCCAGCTGTCGGGAGTCCAGGTCTTGGCCACGTCGAACATCCAATTAGAATCGAAGGGCCGCGCCCCTACTCCCCGGGGCGGGCCATCGCAAATGTTACATCGGTTATCGCTTCGGCGCGAATCGCGGCTCAGTCGCCGCCACGCCCCGCCAGCTGGTCGGGCAGGACGGCGACGCGAAAGCCGCCGTGCCCGCCGAGGTAGCGCGCCGCCAGCGCCCGCATCTCTTCGGGCGTGACCTGGGTGTAGTCGGCCATGAAGGTCGGCGTCCACGCCAGCCGGTTGCGGTCGAACGCGGCGCCGTCGAGCTCGTTGAGCCAGAACAGGTGGCTGTTCGAAACCCGGTTCAGCAGCTGGCGCATCGGTTCGGTGACCCGCGCCAGCTCGTCGGGCGTCGGGCCCGTAGTGGCGAGCTCCTCCGCGATCCGGTCTGCCGCGGCGAAGAACGCGGGCACCTGCTCGGGTGGAAGCTGCGCCATGGCGAGGATGTTGCCGCCATTCGAAACGTCGAGCGGCCAGGTCGAACGCACGTAAGGCGAATAGCTCGCCCCCGCCCGCTCGCGCAGGGCGTCCATCAGGCGCTGCGAGAACAGTTCCGCCAGAAGCTCAAGCTTGCGCCCCTGCGGCAGCGCCAGCGAGCCGCCCCCGGTCGGCCAGGCGATTGCCGCGGCGGCCTGATCGGCCTGGCCGCGATGGGTCAGAACGTAGGGCTGGTCGTTGGCGGAGGGGAACGGCGCGGGCGAGGCGAGCTGAGACACGGGGGCCGGGCTGCGCGGCGGCAGGGCCCCGAACGTGCGCGAAAGCGCCGCGACGGTGGCTTCGCGGTCGATGTCGCCGAACACCAGCACTTCGATCGGTCCCTGCGCCAGCAGCCGCGACCACACTTCGCGAAACCCTTCGGCCGAAGCATCGCGCAGAGCCTCCGGATCGGGTGTGCCGAAGCGCGGATCGCGTCCGTGCAGCAACCAGTCGAGATCGCGCTGGATCACTCCGTCGGGCTGGCTGGCGTATGTGCTGTAAGCCAGCAGCGCAGCCGCCTTTGCGCGCTCGAACGGCGCGGCATCCCAGCGCGGCTGCGCCAGCTTGGCGGCGAACAGGTAAAGTTGGTCGGCGAGGTCTTCCTTGCGGGTCAGCGCCTCGAGGACGAACGTCCCCTCCTCTATCTTGAAGTCGAAGCCGAACTTGCGCCCCGTGGCGATGCGATCGATCTCGTTGAGACCGAGTTCGCCGAAACCGGAAGCCACCAGTGCCGAGCGACCGAGCGGGGCATAGACCGCTTCGGCGGGTGCGAAGCCCTGCAGGCCGCTGCCGAAGCGGACCCGCACCGTGGCCCGGCCGGACTCGTGCGTGGTCGGCATCAGCAGCGCGCGAACGCCGTTGGCGAAAGTCAGCTTCTCCACGTCGTTGTTGACGAACAGCCCGAGCGGCTCGCGCACCGCCGGATCGGCTGGCGCGCCGATCGGCGGCAGGTCGGCGAAGTCGAGCGGCTCCGCCGACGTGCGTGCGGCAAGCGCCCCGTCGACCGGCGCGAGCAGCGCGGCGCGCAGCGCCTGGGCATCTGCCTCCCCCGCTTCAGGTGTCAGGTACAGGGCGCGCACCACCACGCCTTGGAACAATTCCCGGGTCTTGGCGTGAAGCATTTCCGGAGTGAAGCGCTCGTGCATGCCGCGCAGCAGCTCGAGGCTGACCTCGGGCGCGGCGATCGCCTCGCGGATGTCCACGGCGCCGACGATGTCGTCGGCGAGCTGAAAGCCGGCGAGGTTGCGGCGCTGGTCGACGAGGTTGGCGAACACGACGTCGAATTCGGCTACCTCGCGATCGATCTCGGCCTGGCTCGGCGGTGAGGCGAGGGCATCGGCGATGACCGAGCGAACGTCGCTCAGCGCCGCCTGCCAGTCGTCTCCGAGCGGCGTGATGGCCACGTATGTACTGTCGGCCGAGCGGCTCGTCTTGTCGCTCTCGACCGCGGCATATAGGTAGCTGCCGCCTTCGCGCGCGGCGGCCTCGAGGCGCCGGTTGAGGATCGCTTCGGCGAGCGCGCCGAGCATCAGGCCGCGGTTGTATTCCATGTTGTCGACGACCTGGACCCAAGGCCGCATCACCGCGTAGCTGAGCGAGCGGGCCTGGTCCGGCTCGACCAGCACGCGCGTCTCGCCCACCGGATTGGCCGGATCGGCGCCTTCGGGCGCCCGGGGATCGCCGAAGTCGGGCTCGGGCTCGTGCACGCCGGGCACGTGCCAGTCGTCGAAGTGCTTTTCGATCAGCGCGGCCATCAGCATCGGGTCCATGTCGCCGACCGCGACCACCACGGCATTCTCCGGACGGTACCAGCGGCGATGGAAGGCCTGCACCGATGCGGGGGTCGCGCCCTGCAGCGTCTCGACCTTGCCGATCGGGCTGTGATCGGCAAGCCGCTGGCCGGCGAAGAACACCTCGCGGGTCGCCTCCGCCGCCCGACGCTGCACGCCGTCGCGTTCGCGCCGCTCGGCCAGCACGATCGGCACCTCGGCGGCGAGGTTGACCCCGTTGAGCACCGGCTCGCGGATCATGCCCGAAAACAGGCGGATGCTGTCGTCGAGCTTGGCCGGCGTGGCGTTCGGCAGGTCGAGCTTGTAGACGGTCTGCGTCGGGCTGGTGATCGCATTGGTATCGTGGCCGAGGCTGGCGCCGAGCCGCTGGAAATGCGGGATCGCCTCGGAGATGCCGAAGTACTTCGACTGGCGGAACAGCAGGTGCTCGAGCAGGTGCGCGAAACCGAGCTCGGAATCGTTCTCGTGCAGCGAACCGGCATCGATCCGCACCCGGAAGGCGACCTGGCCCGGGGGAGCCGAGTTGCGGCGCACCGCGTAACGCACGCCGTTGGGCATCTCTCCGAACAGCCATTCCCGGTCGACCGGGATGTCGGTACCGCGGTAAATCCACGGATCGTCGGGCTGCGCGTAGCGGGGCGCGGCGGCGGAAGACGCTGCGGGAGCCGGGGCGACGGCAGCCTGCTGCGCGGCCAGCGGCAGCGGAACCAGCAGCAGGAACGGAGCAAGGGCGCGCAGCGCGCGCGAGGCGAAAGTCATGGCGGCGCCCAATAGGAGGTCAAGTCATGAAGGGACAGTGAATACGGCGCAGCGCGGCGCCGGTTCCGCACCGCCCGTGCGCTTGCCTGCGGCTCTCGGCGTCCCTACATCGCGGCCATGTTCATAGAGACCGAAACCACCCCCAACCCCGCGACCCTGAAGTTCCTGCCGGGCCAGCGGGTCATGCCCACGGGCACCCGCGACTTCGCTTCGCCGGAGGACGCGGAGGCCTCTCCGCTGGCGCAGGCGCTGTTCGACACCGGCGAAGTCACGGGCGTGTTCTTCGGCAGCGATTTCGTCTCCGTCACCGCCGCGCCCGGCGCCGACTGGTCTGCGCTCAAGCCGCAGGTCGTTGCGGTGCTGCTCGACCACTTCGTCAGCCAGGCGCCGCTGTTCACGGGCGGCGGGGCGAGCGGGTTCGCGGTGCCGGCCGAGGATGAGGACATGGGCGACGATCCGGCGGACGCCGAGATCGTCGAGCAGATCAAGGAACTGATCGAAACGCGCGTGCGCCCCGCGGTGGCTGGCGACGGCGGCGACATCCGCTATCGCGGCTTTCGCGAAGGCGTCGTCTACCTGACCATGCAAGGCGCATGCTCGGGCTGCCCGAGTTCGACCGCGACGCTCAAGAACGGCATCGAAGGCCTGCTCAAGCACTACGTGCCCGAGGTGACCGAGGTTCGCGCGGCGTGAGCGGCGGCGCGCTCGACGACGCGGCGCTCAACCAGCTTTTCCGCACCGCCCGCAGCTACAACGCCTGGCTCGACCGCAACGTCACCGATGGGCAGATTCGGGCGGTTTACGATCTGACCAAGATGGGCCCGACTTCCGCCAATCAGCAGCCCGCGCGGCTGGCCTGGTGCAAGTCTCCGCAAGCCAAGGCGCGCCTCGCGGCCCACGCGATGGAGGCGAACAAGGCCAAGATAACCGGCGCCCCGGTCTGCGTGATCGTCGGGATGGATCTCGAGTTTCACGAGCAGCTGCCGTGGCTGTTTCCGCATACCGACGCGCGCAGCTGGTTCGCCGGCGACGCTGACCTGCGCCGATCGCAGGCGTTCCGCAATTCCTCGCTGCAGGGCGCCTACCTGATGCTCGCGGCGCGCGCTCTCGGGTTCGATTGCGGACCGATGTCGGGATTCGACAACGCGGCCGTCGACGCCGAGTTCTTCGCCGACCAGCCCAGCGTCCGCTCCAATTTCATCTGCGCGATCGGCTACGGCGATCCGGCCAGCGTGTTCGGGCGCAGCCCGCGGCCCGAATTCGACACCTTCAACCGCGTGTTGTAGCGCCGCCCGCGTGCGGACCCTTGTCATCGAAACCGCCACGGAAGCCTGCTCGGCCGCCCTGTTCGAGGACGGGGCGCTGCTCGCGAGCTTGTACGAGATCATCGGGCGCGGCCACGCCGAACGGCTCGTGCCGATGGTCGCCGAGCTGCCGGGCAAGGGGCGTGCCGGCCGTGTCGTGGTCTCGCTCGGTCCGGGAAGCTTCACCGGCGTGCGGATCGGCCTTGCCGCCGCGCGCGCCCTGGGACTTGCATGGCGGGCCGAAGTGCTCGGCTATCCGACCTTGGCGCTCGTCGCCGCGATGGCCCGCGAAAGTCATCCGGGGCCTCTCACAGTGTGCATGAGCGGCGGCCACGGTGAATGGTTCGTGCAGGATTTCGGCGCGAACGGGCTGCCGGAGCACCAATTGCGGTCGCAGACGCCCGATCAGGCCCAACGGGACTCCCATTATTCCGTGGCCGCCGGCAGCAAGGCGCGCGAGCTCCTGCTGCCGGGCGAGCCCGGAATAGTCACGCTCGACATTCTTCCCGATGCGCGATGCTACCCGCTGCTGCCGCAAGCGCTCTTGAGTGAATCGCTCTCGCCGCTCTACGGCCGCCCGCCCGATGCGCGCCTTCCCGCCGGCGCGGCATGACCGACGACCTCGACCGCATCATGGCGGTGATGGAAGCCGCCTTCGACCCCGAGTTCGGCGAAGCCTGGACGCGCCGCCAGGTCGGCGATGCGCTGGTCCTGCCGAATGCTCATTACTTGCTTGCCGGCCCGGACGGACACCCACCGTCCGAGGGCGCCCCCGCGGCGGGCTTCGTGCTGTCGCGGGGCGCGGCCGACGAGGAAGAGCTGCTGCTGATCGCCGTCGATCCGCGTCACCGCGGGCGAGGCATCGGCGGCGTCCTGCTCGAGCGCTTCGTCGCGCAAGCCCGAACCCGGGGCGCCGAGCGGCTGTTTCTTGAGATGCGCGAGGGCAATCCAGCCGAGTCGCTGTATCGGCGCCACGGCTTCGAAAGCATAGGCCGCCGGCGCGCCTATTACCGGCGCGGCACGGGTTCACCGCTCGATGCGATTACCTTCGCGCGGCGCAATTAGGCCGCCGGATAGTCAACAAATCCCCAAAAACGCCTGAAAATGTATTTTGCCGGACTTGCCACGGCAAAAAGGAAGGCGCAAAGCGTATGTCATTCGCCGCGCAAGCCAACTGCGCGGGCTGAATTGTGTGCGGTCGCAACGCAAAAAAGAAGAGGGCACAAATGACGACATTCGAGAGCGATAGAGCAGAAACCCTTATTACGCTGACGTCGGACATCGTGGCGGCGCTGGTCAGCAACAACAATGTCTCCGTCGATGAGGTGCCGGGCCTGATCCAGAACGTCTACGGCGCGCTGTCAGGGCTCGATTCGGCCCCCGTCGTCGAGGAGCGGCCGGAGCCCGCCGTCTCGGTGCGCGCCTCGATCAAGGCGGACCACATCGTCTGCCTCGAAGACGGCAAGAAGATGAAGATGCTCAAGCGCCACCTGATGACCGACCACGGCCTCACGCCGGCGGAATATCGGGCGCGCTGGGGGCTTCCGGCGGATTATCCGATGGTGGCGCCCGAGTACGCCGAGAAGCGGCGCGTGCTGGCCAAGGAAATCGGCCTCGGCCGCAAGCCCGGCCAGCGGCGCGGGCGGCGCAAGAAGGCCGCCGCCTAAGCCGGGACTCGCGGTTGAAAAAGCGCCCCGCCGCTTCCATAGAGGCGGGGCGCTTTTCTCATTCAAGCGGAGCCCCTGTTGCACCAACCCATCGATCTCGAAGCGCTCTGCGCCGAGCGGGGCCTGAGAATCACCGAGCAACGACGCGTGATCGCCCGGGTGCTGTCCGATGCCGAGGACCATCCCGATGTCGAGGCGCTGCACGCCCGCGCCGCGGCGATCGACCCGAAGATCTCGATTGCCACGGTCTACCGTACGGTACGCCTGTTCGAGGAGGCGGGCATACTCGACCGCCACGATTTCGGCGACGGCCGCGCGCGTTATGAAGCGGCGCCCGAAGCGCACCATGACCACTTGATCGACGTCGAGAGCGGCAAGGTGGTCGAATTCGTCGATCCCGAGCTCGAAGCGCTCCAGAAGGTCATTGCCGAGAAGCTCGGTTACCGGCTCGTCGACCACCGGATGGAGCTTTACGGCGTCCGCATCGACCGCGAGGACTGATCTGAGCGCCCTTCGCCGCAACTCGAGGTGGCTGGGGGTCGGGCTCGGATTCCTGACTCTCGTGCCGTTCCACGTCGCGGTGACCGCCGTGCGGCGGCGCGAGGTCGTGCCGCCGCTGTTCCTCGCCACGATGGGCCGGCTGGCCGGGCTGAGGGTCCGGACCGAAGGCTCGGCGCGGCCCGGCGCTCTGCTGCTCGCGAACCACGTCAGCTGGCTCGACATCCTCGCGCTGGCCGGGTCCAGCCGGGCGAGGTTCGTCGCCCACAGCGGTCTCACCGTCCACGGGGGGCTCAAATGGCTGTGCGAACAGAACGACACCGTGTTCGTCACCCGGGACCGTCGCGGCTCTGTGGCGGCACAGGTCGAGCAGGTCCGCGCCGCTCTCGGCAAACGGCCGCTGGTGATCTTTCCCGAAGGAACGACCAACGACGGGCTCTCGTTGCGCCCATTCAAGAGTTCGCTGTTGTCGGCGGTCGAGCCGCTCGCCGGAGAAGTGCCGATCCAGCCGGTCGCGCTCGACTACCGCGATGCCGGAGATATCGCCTGGTACGACGCCGAGCCCGGCATGACCAACGTCCGCCGCGTTCTCGCCAAGCCCGGCGTCGACCTGACGATCCGCTATCTCGACCCGCTTTCGGGCGAAGCGCTCGCGAACCGCAAGGCGATGACCGCCGCCGCCCAGGAAGCGATCGCCGGGGCGTTGCGCCTTTAACTCGCGCGGCAAATGGCTTAAGGGGCCCGCCCCATGCGACAGTCACGCGCCCCTCAGACCTTCCGGGTCAAGAGCTTCGGCTGCCAGATGAACGTCTACGACGGCGAGCGCATGGCCGAACTGCTCGCGGAAAAGGGCATGCACGCGGCGGCCGAGGGCGAGGCCGCGGACCTCGTCGTGCTCAACACCTGCCATATCCGCGAGAAGGCCGCCGAGAAGGTCTATTCGGACGTCGGCCGGCTGGTGAAGGCAGGCGGCGAAACGCCGCCGATGATCGCGGTCGCCGGTTGCGTCGCCCAGGCGGAGGGCGAGGAGATCATGGCGCGTGCGCCAGCCGTCGGGCTGGTCGTCGGCCCGCAGGCCTACCACCGTCTTCCCGAGATGATCGACCGCGCCGCGCGGGGCGAGCGGGCGACGGACACCGACATGCCCGCCGACGCCAAGTTCGCCGCGCTTCCGGCGCGGCGGCGCTCAGGCCCGACTGCGTTCCTGACGGTGCAGGAAGGGTGCGACAAGTTCTGCACTTATTGCGTGGTGCCCTACACGCGCGGCGCAGAAATTTCACGTCCGTTTGCGGACTTGCTGGCCGAAGCCGAGAAACTGATCGAGGCCGGTGCGCGGGAGATCACGCTGCTGGGGCAGAACGTCAACGCCTGGAACGATGGCAAGACCGGCTTCGATGGGCTGATAAGTGAGCTGGCGAAGCTGCCGGAATTGCAGCGCATTCGCTACACCACCAGCCACCCGAACGATGTCGCCGAGGGCCTGATCCGCGCTCATGCCGAAGTCGGCAAGCTGATGCCTTTCCTGCACTTGCCGGTGCAGAGTGGCAGCGACCGGGTGCTCAAGGCCATGAACCGCAGCCACAGCGCGGACAGCTACCTGCGCCTGCTCGACCGCTTCCGTGCCGCCCGGCCGGACATCGCGCTTTCCGGCGACTTCATCGTCGGTTTTCCTGGCGAAACCGACGCCGAGTTCGAGGAAACCCTGCGGCTGGTCGACGCGGTCGGCTACGCCCAGGCCTACAGCTTCAAGTACTCGCCCCGCCCCGGCACCCCCGCCGCGGCGATGGACGGCCAAGTCCCGCGCGAGCTGATGGACGAACGCCTGCAGCGCCTCCAGTCGGCGCTCAACAGGGACCAGCTCGCGTTCAACCAGGCATCGGTCGGCCGCCGCTGCGAGATTCTCGTCGAACGCCGCGGCAAGCACCCCGGACAGTGGCTCGGCAAGTCGCCGTGGCTGCAATCGGTCCATTTCGCAGGCGAGGCCGCGATCGGCGAGATGGTCGAGGTCGAGCTGACCGAGGCCGGGCCCAACTCGATGCGAGGCTGCCTTCTCGAGACCGTCGCCGCCTGAGTCTGTTGCGGTTCGGTTACTTTCCACGACGGAGCGAGGGCGCGCGCCTTGCGCGCCCCGCGCCGAAGCCTATCTTTCAAGTCTCAGTGCGAAAGGAGCGCATGGCCCGCAAAGCAACTCGCGCCGAAGGCAATTCGGCGCTCGCCCATCCCGAGGACCGCCGCGATTCAGCGCGCCGCGCCCGGGTGGAAGTCCGCTTTGACGAGCAGGCCATGCTCGGGGCCCTGTTCGGACAGTTCGACGCCAACCTCGTTCAGCTCGAGAACCGCCTCGGCGTGCTGATCTCCGCGCGCGGCGACAAGGTCTCGATCGAAGGGCTCGAGGACGACGTCGCCCGTGCCCGCGAGGTTCTGCTGTCGATGCACGAGAAGCTGCTCACCGGGCAGGAGCTCGACGCGGGCGCGATCGAGGCGATGATCGCGATGTCGAACGAGCCGACGCTCGAGGGCATCATCACCGGCGACGCCAAGGGTCCGCCGATCATGATCCGCACCCGGCGCAAGACGATCGTGCCGCGCACCGCGATGCAGGCCGAATACATGCGCCAGCTGGCCAGCCGCGACATGATCTTCGCGCTCGGCCCGGCGGGCACCGGCAAGACCTACGTCGCGGTGGCGCAGGCGGTCAGCCAGTTGATCGGCGGCAGCGTCCAGCGGCTGATCCTCAGCCGGCCCGCGGTCGAGGCGGGGGAGCGGCTCGGCTTCCTCCCCGGCGACATGAAGGAGAAGGTCGATCCCTACCTGCGCCCGCTCTACGACGCGCTGTACGACTGCATGCCGCCCGAGCAAGTCGATCGGCGCCTGGCCAGCGGCGAGATCGAGATAGCGCCGATTGCGTTCATGCGCGGCCGTACGCTCGCCGATGCCTTCGTGATTCTCGACGAAGCGCAAAACACCACGCGCGAGCAGATGAAGATGTTCCTCACCCGCTTCGGCCAGAACAGCCGCATGGTGGTGTGCGGGGATCCGCGGCAGGTCGACATACCCGGCGGCGACACCCACAGCGGGCTGATCGACGCGGTCGCGCGGTTGACCGGTGTGGAGGGTATCGCGGTGACACGGTTCACCACCGCCGACGTGGTGCGCCATCCGATCGTCGGCCGGATCGTCGAGGCTTACGAGGGCACCAACATCTGAGCCCGGCGCCGCACGTTCCCCCAATATCCGCAGGACCGCATCATCCATGGCGCAGCCCCCCTCGCCAACCGTCTTGATTCTCGCCGGCCAGCGGCACGGCCGGACCGATCCGCTGGCGGCCGCGCACGGACTGGAGCACAAGTGCCTGGTGCGGTTGCTGGGGCGACCGCTGATCGGCTACGTGCTCGATGCGGTCGACCAGGCGTTTCCTGGCGCCGCGGTCATCGTATCGATCAACGATCCGCGCGCTCTCGACGATGAGCCGGAAGCCGCGTGCCTGATCGGTGAAGGACGGCTGACGACCGTCGCTTCCGACCGCAACCTGCTCGAGAGCGTCTATGGAGCCTCCGAGACGGCGGGCTTTCCGCTCCTCATCACCACGGGGGACAACGTTCTGGCCACGGGCGATTCCTTGCGCGGCCTGCACGAGTACGGGCTGAGCGAGGAGGCCGATGCGGTGGCCCTGTTCGCCCGCAAGGAGGATATCCTCGCCGCACATCCCGCCGGGCAGCCGCGCTTCTGGAAGTTTCGCGACGGCGAGTTCTCGGGGTGCAACACCTTCTGGATCAAGGACCGCGCGGCTCTCTCGGTGGGGGAGATCTTCCGCGGCGGGGGGCAGTTCCTGAAATTCCCGAAGCGCTTCATCGGCGCCTTCGGGCTCCTGAACCTGATCGGCTTCCGGCTGCGGCTGCTCGGCGTGGCGCGATTTCTCGACCGCGTCTCGCGCCGGTTCGGCAAGCGGGTGATGGTGCAGATCGCCCGCGACGGACGCCTGGCCATCGACGTCGACACCGAATTCAGCCATCGCGTGGCCGAGCGGCTGTTGCAGGCACGCGCGGCGGCGGATGGGACCGGTTGAGTGCAATTCGAGATCGACGTCGAGGAACCGTGGCCCGCGGGCGAGTGGGGCCGGCTCGCCGACCGCGCTGCCCGGGCCGCTGCGCAGGTGGCGCCCGAGCTGGCCAATCCGCGTCTTTCGGCCAGCCTGCTGCTGACCTCGGACCGCGAGATCCATGCGCTCAATCGCGAATGGCGCGACCGCGACAAGCCGACCAACGTGCTGTCGTTCCCAATGCTCGCCCGCGAGGAATTACTTTCGCTGGCGCCTCAGGGCCCGCCCGAGCTGCTCGGCGACGTCGCGCTGGCGCACGAAACCTGCGCGCGTGAAGCCGCGGAAAAAGGCCTTCCGATCGAGGATCACGCAGCGCACCTGATCGTTCACGGGCTGCTGCACCTGGCCGGTCACGATCACGAAACTTCGGCCGCCGATGCCGACGCAATGGAGGCACTCGAGACGAAGGCGCTTGCGCTAATGCGAATCGCGGACCCATATGGGGACCGCGACGCTTGAAAGGGGAAAGCGACAGGGCGATGCCCGAAAGTTCCAGAACGGACGAGTCCGGCAACGGAGACTCGGACAGTAAACGCGGTCTGTGGACCGCGATCCGCAACTTCTTCGATAATGAAGGCGAAACCTCGCTGCGCGCGCAGATCGAGGAGGCGATCGCCGAGCACGAGGACGAACAGGCCGGCGGCGACGAGCCTCCGGTCAAGGGCGACCTCTCGCCGGTCGAGCTCACGATGCTGCGCAACCTGCTCCATTTCAGCGAGCACGACGCCGACGACGTGGCCATCCCGCGCGGCGAGATCGTCGCCGTCGATGCCGCCGCGACCTGGGAGGAGCTGGTTGCGCAATTCGCCGAGCACGGCCATTCGCGACTGCCGGTCTACCGCGATACGCTCGACCGGGTGATCGGCATGATGCACCTCAAGGACGTGTTCCCGTTCCTCGCCAACGGCAAGCCGCCGCCGCCGGACTGGACCGTCCTGATGCGCCAGCCGCTCTACGTGCCGCAGGCGCGCGGCGCTCTCGACGTGCTGGCCGACATGCGCGCGCGCCGAATCCACCTCGCAATCGTGGTCGACGAGTTCTCGGGCACCGACGGGATCATCACGATCGAGGATCTGGTCGAGGAGATAGTCGGCAACATCGAGGACGAGCACGACGATGCGCCGGTCGACCTGGTCGTGCCGATCGGCGAAGGGATGTGGGACGCCGATGCCCGCGCGGAGCTGGACGACGTCGCCGGAATCGTCGGCGATCCGCGTATCGCCGAGGTTGCCGAAGCGGTCGACACGCTTGGCGGGCTCGCGTTCGTCCTGGCCGGGCAGGTCCCGCCGGTCGGCGCGGTCCTGCGCCATCCCAGCGGGTGGCGCATCGAAGTGACCGGCGGCGACGAAACCCACGTCACCCGGCTTCGCCTGCATCGCCCCGGCGAGAGCGAGGAGGCGGAAGAGCAATGAGACGTGCACCGCGACAAAGGCTTGGACGCCCGTTGTGCACCGCACAATTATCCCCCATCTAATGCATTCGCGGCGTCGACAGCCGCCGGGAGAGTCTGAGACCAACAGCGAATGCGCCGCCTGCCCCCCCTCCGCGCGCTCGAAGCGTTCGTGCGTACCGTGCGCCTCGGTTCGGCGCGCTCGGCCGCCAGCGAGCTGGGCCTGAGCCCTTCGGCGCTGTCGCGGCGGATCGCCAATCTCGAGGAATTCACCGGCCGAAAGCTGTTCTCGCGGTCGGGACAGTCGATGAAGCTGACCGACGAGGGGCGGCAGTTCTACGACACCGTGGCCCCGCATCTCGAGGCGCTGGCGATCGCGGTCGAGACCCAGTCGGAGAATCTCCAACTGCTCCGCCTGCGCCTCGGCGTGCTGCCTCTGTTCGGCACCCAGCGGTTGTTCCCGCGCCTGCCGGAGCTGCGGGCGCTGCATCCGCGGCTGCACATCGACATCGACACCGGCCCGCACCTGCTCGACCGGGTCGGCGACACGCTCGACGCGGCGATCGCGCTGGTGACCGACCCCGATTCCTCGTTCCACATGGTCCGGCTCGACCAGAACAAGGTCCACGCGATCTGCACCCGCGCGCTGGCCGAGGAACTCGGGCCGGAACCGGACGTGGCTGCTCTCGCCAGGCAGACTTTCCTGATCCACACCGACATGGCGCTCAGCTTCGAGGCCTGGAAGGACGCGCTCGGCCTGCGGGGGCTGCAGCCGGCCGCGATCGACCATTACGATTCGGGCCAGCTGATCCTCGAGGCCGCCGCGCAGGGCCTCGGCATCGCGATCATGCACGACGATCACCTCAAGCGCCACAACGACCCGCGCCTGGCGCTGCTCTACGATGCCGATATCGACAGCCCCTACAGCTACTGGTTCGTGTGCCGGCCGGTCGATCTCGAGACGCGCCCGGTGCGGCTGTTCCACGACTGGCTGATCGAGGCTCGACTCTAGGGTCCGCTTTCGGCCAGAGTGCCGGGAAACGAGATTCAGGAGAGGGACTTTGCGATGAGATCGAAGCTGTTCTTGCTTGCCGCCGCCGTTGCCGTTGCCGCTGTCGTGCCGGGCGCCGCCCAGGCCCAGATGCGCGCGTTGAGCGATCCCGTTGTCGGCCATCCCGACCCCGAGTCGCTGTTCACCAGCGGCGACCGCACGCTCCACCGCAACAAGCAGGCGGCGCTGCGCATCCAGCGCGAGCTGCTCAAATGCAACCAGTGGAGCCGCGCCGGTGAGTGGCTGACCGACGCCTACATCCAGCACAACCCGGTGGCCGCGTCGGGGCTCGCGGGAGTGATCGAGTACTTCGTCAACGTGGCCCGGCGCCAGCCGCTCGACCCCTGCCCGGCGCTGAGCGCGAGCGATCCCAACGCGGTGGTCGCGGTCATCGCCGAGGACGACTACGTGACCATCCTGACGCGGCGCGAGATTCCTTACGCCGACGATCCGAGCCAGAGCTACACCACGACCTGGTTCGACACCTGGCGCTTCGTCGACGGCAAGGCCGACGAGCACTGGGATCCCGCGACACTGCCGACCGGCCCCGCGCCCCAGGCTGCGGCGCCGGCTCCGAGCGGAGACGCGCTGGCGCAGCGCATGGCCGACCGCGAGGCGATCGAGGCGCTGATGTGGCGTTACGACCGCTCGCTAGACAACTACGACGCGGAGGCCTACGCCGCCAACTTCACGCCCGAAGGCGCCTTCGGACAGACCAGGGGCCGCGAGGCGCTGGCCAAGATGATCACCGACCTCGTCGCCGGACAGGAAACGCGGCGCCAGGCCGGAGCGACCATCGGCAAGATGCACCACTTCACGATGAACCCGTGGCTCGAGTTCACCGGGCCGACGACCGCCCGCTTCCACTACTACCACCAGACCGTGTTCGGCACCGGCGGCCCCGCCGGCAGCGCCAACGCGCCGGTGATGGCGGCGGCCGGCCAGGGTGTCGACGACCTCGTGAAAGTCGAAGGCAAATGGTACATCCAGCACCGCAACGTCGCCCCGACGCGGGAGCAGGAGTAGGTCGCCAGCTCTCTCCCCTTCGGGGGAGAGATACGAAGGCTTGGCAACTTGTTGCCTAGCCGGAGTTGAGAGGGGCTTGCAGCGCCCAGGGGGGGGGGGGCCCCCCCTCCCAACCCTCTCCCCTGAAGGGGAGAGGGCTTTACCCCACCGTCGCCTTGACGATCCTGCCGGGCTCGCGCGGGGGCTCGCCCTTGGGCAGCGCGTCGACGTGCTCCATCCCGCTCTCGACCTCGCCCCAGACGGTGTACTGGCGGTCGAGGAAGGTGGCGTCGTCGAAGCAGATGAAGAACTGGCTGTTGGCGCTGTCCGGCACCGCGGTGCGCGCCATCGAGCACACCCCACGCACGTGCGGCGCGTCGTTGAACTCGGCCTTGAGGTCGGGCTTGTCGGAGCCGCCGGTGCCGGTGCCGGTGGGATCGCCGCCCTGGGCCATGAAGCCGGGGATCACGCGGTGGAACACCACGCCGTCGTAAAAGCCCTCGCCGACCAGCTCGGTGATGCGCGCGACGTGGCCGGGAGCCAGATCGGGCCGCAGCTTGATCACCACGTCGCCGACCTCCCCGTTGCCGGTGTCGAGGGTCAGGGTGAGCTTGTCGTCGGCCATCGTTTCTCTCCTTGCAGGGCTGCCGCGCATATAGGGTGACGCGCCGCGATGTCAGCTTGCTTTTGCGGGATACGGGCATATGCCCGCGCGCATGGCCGAGCAGGACCTCTCCGAGCTGGAAACCGACGCGCTCCGCGAGGATGGCGAGGAGCTCGACGAGGACAATCTGCTCAAGCCGAAGTTCGTCAACGCGGTGATCGAGGCGCTCGAGAACGGCGACCACGGCCGCGCCTACGAGCTGGTCGAGCCGCTGCACCCGGCCGACATCGCCGACCTGTTCGAGCTGCTCGAGCCCGGCGAGCGCGGCCGGCTCGCCGCCGCCATCACCGACCTGCTGACCCACGAGGTCATCGCCGAGCTAAACGACTACGTCCGCGAGGACATGATCGAAGCGCTGGCGCCAGGCGCGGTCGCCGACATCGCCGAGCAGCTCGACACCGACGACGCGGTTCAGCTGATCGAGGACCTCGAGCCCGAAGACCAGGCGGCGATCCTCGCCGAAATGGAGCCCGAGGACCGCGCGGCGATCGAATCCGCGCTGGGCTATCCGGAAGAGAGCGCCGGCCGCCTGATGCAGCGCGAGCTGGTCGCAGTGCCCGAGCATCTCACCGTCGGCGACCTGATCGATTACCTGCGCGACTATGACGAACTGACCACCGAGTTCTGGGAAGTGTTCATCGTCGATCCGACCCACAAGCCGGTTGGAACCTGCCAGCTTTCGTGGATCCTGCGCACCCCGCGGCACGTCGCGCTCGCCGACGTGATGAAGCGCGACCAGACGCTGATCCCGGTGACGATGGACCAGGAGGAAGTGGCGCTGCGCTTTCAGAAATACGCGCTGATCAGCGCCGCGGTGATCGACGAGAGCGGCCGCCTGGTCGGCCAGATCACCGTCGACGACGTGGTCCACGTCATCCAGGAGGAAGCCGGCGAGGACGTCATGCTGCTCAGCGGCGCGGGCGACGGCGACATCAACGAGCCGATCCGCGAGGCCTACGTCTCGCGGGTGCGCTGGCTGGTCGCCAACCTCGGCACGGCGCTGGTGGCGAGTTTCGTGATCGCCATGTTCGGCGCCGCGATCGAGGAGCTGGTCGCGCTGGCGATCCTGATGCCGATCGTCGCCAGCATCGGCGGCAACGCCGGCACGCAGACGATGGCGGTGACGGTGCGCGCGATCGCCACCAACCAGCTGACCCGCAGCAACACCCGCCGCATCATCTGGCGCGAGATGCGCGTCGCGCTGCTCAACGGCGCCACGATCGCGGTGCTGATCGGCGTCGCCACCGCGCTGGTGTTCTCGGTCTGGCTCGATCCCGCCACCGGGGCTCGGCTCGGCGTGGTGATCGCCGCGGCGATGATGATCAACATCGTCACCGCGGGGCTGGCCGGAGTGGCGGTGCCGGTGCTGTTCGACCGGATGGACCAGGACCCGGCGGTGGCGAGCAGCGTGTTCGTGACCATGATCACCGATTCGATGGGTTTCCTCGCCTTCCTCGGCCTCGCCGTGGCGAGCGGCCTGGTCGGATGATTGTTTCAACGATGAGAAAGAGCGGATAAGAACATACCGGAAACAATTTCGTGTAGGAAAGCGAAAACTTGCCGCCGCCGGACAATGCCTTATCTCGCCGCCATGCCCCTCTCGATGACCAAGATCGCCTACCGCTCGGGAAGCCTCGAAAACCTGCGCCGCTGGGTCGAGGAAGGCGAGGAGGCGCACATGACCACGCGCTATTGCCCCAAGCGCCACGCGGAGATGATCGGCGGCTCGCTGTACTGGATCCTCGACCACGCGATCGTCGCGCGCAGCGAGATCCTCGGCTTCGAGCAGCGCGAGGACCGGCGCTGGACCATCCGCCTCGCTCCGAAGCTGATACTGGTCCACCCCAAGGCCAAGCGCGCGCACCAGGGCTGGCGCTATCTCACCGAGAGAAGCGCGCCGCCGGACCTGGCCGAAGGCGAAGTGCAGAGCGATGCGATGCCCGGACGGCTCATCCGCAAGCTCTCCGCGCTCGGCCTGGCCTGAGCGGCGGAACACGCGCGCGTCCTCTTCCGTTGATCGGAAGAGGAGACAAACCATGACCGAACGCAAGCCGCATTCCGACAACGCGCTGATCGACGAGTTCGAAGAGCAAGGCGGCGCGCCCAGCCACGGCGGCCGCTCGGGCGGCGACGTCGCCCGTGACGTCGGGACCCGCACGGAGAAACACACCACCGTCCGCGACACCGGCATGGAGCACCCGACCGGGCAGGACAATCCGGCCGAGGACGCGATGAAGGGCGAGAAGTCGATCGCGCGGCTCGATCCGGCGAAGAACGGGCCCTCATCCAACTCCGGCTAGGAGGGCTTCTCTTCACGCGTTGCGCACCACCCCCGCCGCCTGGCGCAGCATCTGAGCGTAGTCCTCCGGCTCGCGGGCGCCCTGGATCAGGTACTTGCCGGCGACGACGAAGCTCGGGACCGAGTTGATGCCGGCCTGGCGGCCGCGCGCTTCCTCGGCGCGGACCGCGATGGCGAGGGCTTCGTCGGCCAGCGCCTCCGCCGCCCGGGCGCGGTCGAAGCCTTCGGCTTCGGCGATGCCGAGCAGCACCTCGCGGTCGGAAACGTTGCGGCTCTGCTGGAAGTGCGCCTTCAGCAGCGCGACCTTGAGCCCGGTCTGCGCCTCCGGCCCGGCTTCGGCGAGCGCCCAGCGCAGCAGCTTGTGCGCCTCGAAGGTGTTCCACATCATCGCCGGCGGCTCTTCGCCTTGTCCGGCGTAGTCCATCGGAAACCCGGCGCGCGCGGCGGTCGCGCGCATCTGCTCGCGCATCGCCGCGACCTCTTCGGGCGAGCGGCCATAGACCTCGGCGAGATGCTTCGCCTGCTCCTTGCCTTCGGGCGGCAGGTCGGGGTTGAGCTCGAACGGCATCCAGCGAACCTCGACCACGATCTCGCCGGCAAGCTCCTCGATGGCCTTGGCGAACTGGGTCCAGCCGACCGCGCACCACGGGCACATCACGTCGGACCAGATGTCGACCGGGACCCTGGGTTTGTCGGTCATGCTCGTTGCTCCAGCCACCATAGCAGCATGTGATGCGCGATCGCCTGGCGCGGGGGAGCGAGGAAGCTCTCGCTGTCCGACCCTTTCGACAGCGCCTCCGCCACCTGATCGCGCGTGAACCATCGCGCATCGTCGATCTCGGTTTCGTCGATCGTCAGTTCAAGACCGTCGGCAACGGCGTGGCAGCCGATCATGAGCTGCGAGGGGAACGGCCACGGCTGGCTGGCGATGTAGCGCACGTCCCGCACGCGTACCCCGGCTTCCTCGAACACTTCGCGCGCCACCGCCTCCTCGATCGATTCGCCGGGCTCGACGAACCCGGCCAGCGCCGAATAGCTCCGCAGCGGAAACCGTGCCTGGCGGCCGAGCAGCACCTTTCCTTCGCATTCGACCAGCATGATCGCCACCGGATCGACGCGCGGGAAATGCTCGGCGCCGCAACCGCCGGTCTCTTCGGCGCAGTCGCGCTGCCAGCCGCCCTTGGCCGGCCGGGTCGGCTGGCCGCAACGAGCGCAGAAGCGGTGCCGTGCGTGCCAGTCGAGCACACTGCGTGCGCCGCCGTAGAGCGCGAGCTCCTCGGCCGGAAGGCGGGCGATGAGGTTCCACGCCGGGTGATGCGCGTAGGCCGGCCCGGCGTCGCCCTGCGGCGGGACCGCGGCGAACGCGGCGCGGCCCTCCAGCAGGCCGAGGAACACCAGCTCGGCACCGGCCTCCGCCTCCCCGGCCGCGCCCCATGCGAGGCGGTCGTCGTCCCCCACCACCGGCGCCAGCCCATCGAGCCGCAGCAGCACCGCGTCGCCGGCGAGCGCCGCTGCGAGCCGCGCCGGATCGTTCCGTAGCGCGTCGTCGCGATCGAGAGGGTGGCCGCAGAACGCCGGCGGCAACGCGCTCATCCGGCGCCCATCGCGGCCAGATCGGCGCGGATCGCGGTGGCGAACTCGTCGACCAGCGGATAGGCCGTCGACGGCATGTACTGGGTATAGAGCCCGGCGCGCAGGTTCGCCGGGCGGTACACGAACCCGATCGTGCCCGCCGCGCCGGCCCAGCCGTAGGCGCCTTCGTTCTCGCCCTTGCCGACGCGGCCCCCGGCGCCGAAGTCCCACGCGGCATTGTACTCGCCGCCGGGCGCGAGCGTGTCCGGCAGCAGGTTCGAGGTGCCGAGCCGCACCGCGCGCTCGCTCATGATCCGCCTCCCTTCGAATTCGCCGTCACCGAGCAGCATCTGGAGGAACCTGTCGTAATCGCGCGGCGTCCCGGCCAGTCCTGCGCCGCCGAACGGCAGCGGCGGCTCGTCGAAGAAGATGGAGTCGCTGCCGAGATCAATCGGCAGCAGCGTGCCGTTGGCGAGGAAATAGCTGGTGGTCATCCGCTCCGCCTTGGCGCGCGGAACCCCGAACCAGGTGTCGTCCATGCCGAGCGGGTCGAAGAACCGCTCCTGCAGGAAGCGGCCTAACGGCTGCCCGGAGACGACCTCGATCACCCGTCCCATCAGGTCCATGCTCATCGAATAGGACCACTTGGTGCCCGGCTGATAGACCAGCGGGAATTCGGCGAGCCGGTCGGCAAAAGTCTCCAGCCCGCGCACCGCGGTGCCGCGGAACACCGGCAGCATCTGCAGGCGGGTGACGAGGCCGGGCACCACGCCGCGGTTGCGGAAGCCCTCGGCGATCGGGCCCGACTGGACGATTCCGTAGCCGATTCCGGCGGTGTGGGTGAGCATCTGGCGAATCGTGATCGGGCGCACCGCCGGCTCGAGATTGTCGGGCGTGATCGGCCCGTCGTAGACCTTCTGCACCTGCATGGTGCGGAAGGCGGGCAGAATCTCGTGGAGTGGCTGGTCGAGACCGAGTCGGCCCTCGTCGATCAGCATCATCGCCGCCATGCCGGTGACTGGCTTGGTCATCGAATAGAGGCGGTAGATGCTGTCGATGTCCGAGCGGCGCGGCGCGGTGAAGCTGTCGACACCGGAACCGATCACGATCGGCGGCGCATCGCCGAAACCGAGCGTCGCCACCATGCCCGAAACCTTGCGCGCGTCGACGTAGCCGGCGATCAGCCGGGTCACGCCGGGCCAGGCGGCGGGGGTCTGCGCGAAGGCCGGGAAGACGGCGGAGGCGGTCAGCGCCGCCGCTCCGCCGAGCCACTGGCGCCGGGTCAGGCCGCGGTTCATATGCTGCAGTTCCATCCCGATCCCCTTCCGCGCGGCGGCGTGAACGGCAGCTTATCGCGTTCGGGAGCCCTTGCAACGGCCCGGTGTGCTATGCATATAAGACACATGCTCAACGTGCTTTCGATTCTCACCGGATTGCTGTCGCTTCTGATCGTGATCCCGTCGCAGATCCCGCTGCTCGGCTGGGGCAACTGGCTGGCGCTGCCGGTCATCGTCGTCGGCATCGGGCTCGGCGCGCTGTCGCGCTCCAACTCCGGCCGCAACTTCTGCCTGATCGTCGGCGCCATCGCCGTGGTCCGGCTGATGCTCGGCGGCGGGATTATCTAGCCAACCGCCAGCCGCGCCGCCTTGGCGAACAGCGTCGGCAGGCCGGCCGCCTCGAAATCGACGAGCGGCCACCATTCGCCGTCGGCCAGCCCGTCGAAGCGGCTCCCGGCGTAGATCGCCAGTCCCAGCTCGAGATCGAAATGGCTGAAGGAGTGGCGCACCACGCCGCCCGCCCGCCACGCACCGGCGATCGGAGCCTCGCCGGAGCCGTCGCCGCGGGCGTTCCACCCGTCGTCGGGCAGCGCGCGCATGCCCCCGAGCATGCCCTTGCCCGGCCGGGTGACGAGCCACACCGCGCCGTCCCGCTCGATCCAGAACGCGGTGCCGGCGCGCATCGGGCGTTTCTTCCTGGGGACCTTGACCGGCAGCTCGTCCTGGCGGCCTTTGGCGCGGGCCTGGCAGAACGTCGACAGCGGGCACAACAGGCATTTGGGAACGCGCGGGGTGCAGACGCCCGCGCCGAGGTCCATCATCGCCTGCGCGAAGTCGCCGGCGCGAGCGGCGGGCGTGATCGAGTCGGCCGCGGCGCGGATCGCCGGCCTGGCGCCAGGCAGCGGCGCGTCGATCGCGAACAGCCGCGCCGCCACCCGCTCGACGTTGGCGTCGATCACCACCGCGCGCCGTCCGTGCGCGATCGCGGCGATCGCCGCGGCGGTGTATTCGCCGACGCCCGGCAGCTTGCGCAGCTCCTCCTCGCCGTAGGGAAACCCGCCGCGTTTCGCGACCGCGCGAGCGCAGGCGACGAGATTGCGGGCGCGCGAGTAGTAGCCGAGGCCCGCCCACTCGGCCATCACCGCCGCCTCGTCCGCCGCCGCGAGCGCCTTCACGGTCGGCCACAATCGCGTGAACTTCTCGAAATAGGGCGCGGCGTGCGCGGTGGTGGTCTGCTGCAACATGATCTCGGACAGCCACACCCGGTACGGGTCTGGCCGCTCGGCCGAGCCGGGCGGCAGGCGCCAAGGCAGGACTCGCGCGTACTGGTCGTACCAGGAGAGCAACTCGGCCGGGACCCTATCCTCCATCCGCCCGCTATGGCATGGCCGCGGGTACGATGGAACGCGAGGACAAGCCGAAGAAGGCGAGCAAGCCCGCCGCCAAGCCGCGCGCCTACGAGCGCCCCCGCGGCGGTCCTGCCAAGCCCATCGCGGATCTCATGCCGCAGATCGGCCGCGCCGCGTTCCGCCGCTTCGGCTTCGTGCAGTCGAGCGTGGTGACGCGCTGGCACGAGATCGTCGGCGAACGTCACGCCCGGGTCTGCATGCCCGAATCGATCCGCTTCCCCCCGGGCGAGAAGTGCGACGGCATCCTCCAGCTGGTCGTGCTGCCGGCGCACGCCCCGCTGATCCAGCACGTGGTCCCCGAGATCATCGAGCGGGTGAACCGCTTCTTCGGCTACAAGGCGGTGGCGCGGGTCAAGCTGCGGCAAGGCGCGGTTAAGCCGCCGCATGCTGAGGGGGCCCGCCAGGGAATCGACGGACCGCCGCCGTCGCTCAAGCCGATCCCGATGGAACTGGGCGAAAGCTTGCGCGATATCGGCGATCCGGAGCTGCGCACGGTGCTCGAATCGCTGGCGCGCAGCCTGGGGACCAAGGAGGGCGAGGAATGAATCGACGGGGAATCCTCAGGGCGGCGGCGCTGGTCGCGGCGGCCGCGCTGCTCGGCGGCGCGGCGGGATCGCAGCCGCGCGCCAACTGGGACGCCGAAGTGGTCCGCACCGAGCTTGGCCACCGCGTCGGCAAGCCCGACGCCAAGGTCCGGCTGGTCGAGTTCTTCAGCTACACCTGTCCGCACTGCGCGCAGTTCGCGCAGCAGGGCGACGGCCCGCTGAAGGTCGGCTACGTGATCCCCGGCACCCTCAATATCGAGTACCGGCACCTGATCCGCGATCCGGTCGACCTCACTGTCGGCATGCTGGTGAACTGCGGCGCGGTGAGCAAGTTCACCGGCAACCACGACGCCTTCATCCTCGGACAGAGCCGCTGGATCGGCCCGCTGGCCCGCCCGACGCAGGCGCAGATGACGCGCTGGCGCACGGCGGGGGCCGCCGGCCGCCGCGCGATCGCCGGCGATTTCGGGCTCTACGCGATCATGGAGCGGCGCGGGTACCGCCGCGCCGATGTCGACCGCTGCCTGGCCGACGATGACATGGCGAACCGCCTGGCGCAGGTTTCCGCTCGCGAGTGGGCGCGGCCCGGAATCGACGCCACGCCGAGTTTCTCGATCAACGGGGTCGTCATGCCGGGCACCCACGACTGGGTCACGCTCGAACGCCAGCTCAAGGAGTTCCTGTAAGCGCCCGCGAGGATTGCACCACAGGCACAGCTGTGGATACAGCCCCCCGCCTAAGGTTACCGCGCTTCATCCCCTCCGACCCATCGTCTAGCCTCCCCCTCCTTCGCAAAGGAATCCGTCCGATGCCGAATCTTCGCCGTGCCGCCCTCTTCGCTTTCGCCGCGCCGCTGGCGCTGGCCGTCGCCGCCTGCGGCGATTCGGCGAAGGAAGGGCTTCCGACCGGCGAGCCTATCGCGCACGTCGCCGCACCCGCCGGCACGAGCTGGGTGGAAAGCGCCGCGGTCACCCCCGAAGGCGGCTACGTGATCGGCAATCCCGATGCGCCGCTCAAGCTGGTCGAGTACGCCAGCCATTCGTGCGGCGTGTGCGCCGCGTTCTCGCAGGAGGCCGCGGGACCGCTCGACGAATACGTCGCCAGCGGCGTGGTCAGCTACGAAATCCGCAACCAGGTCCACGATGCGATGGACCTGACCATCGCGCTGCTGGCCCGCTGCGGCTCTCCGCAAGCATTCCATCCGCTCGCCAACCAGGCGTGGGGCAGCTTCAACGAGATCATGCAGAATGCGCAAGACGCGCTGCAGGCGGCGGCGCAGGCGCCCGAGCCGCAGCGCTTCCAGGTCATCGCCGACACTTCGGGCCTGCTCGACTTCTTTGCAGCGCGTGGGATCAGCCGCGACCAGGCGATGCAGTGCCTCGCCGACACCGAACGGGCGCAGTCGATCGTCGATGCCTCGAACTCCCAATCGGAAGAGCTCGGCATCACCGGCACGCCGACCTTCATCCTCAACGGCAGCAAGATCGAAGGCACCAACTGGGCCTCGGTCGAAACCGCGCTGCAGAACGCCGGGGCGAGGTAGCCCGCGCATGAGCCCAGGCCCGCGATGCTGATCAGGAAGCTCAAGCTCGCGGGCTTCAAGTCCTTCGTCGAGCCGGCGGAGCTGCGGATCGAGCCCGGGCTGACCGGGGTGGTCGGCCCCAACGGCTGCGGCAAGTCGAACCTGCTCGAAGCGATCCGCTGGGTCATGGGCGAAACTTCCGCCAAGTCGATGCGCTCGGGCGGGATGGACGACGTGATCTTCGCCGGCACCGCGCAGCGCCCGCCGCGCGATTTCGCCGAAGTCGTGCTCGACGCGGTCGACGCCGAAGGCGAGGAGCTGCAGGTCACGCGCCGGATCGAGCGGGGCGCGGGCAGCGGCTACCGGGTCAACGGGCGCGACGTGCGCGCCAAGGACGTGGCGCTGGTGTTCGCCGACGCCGCCACCGGCGCACACAGCCCGGCCCTCGTCAGCCAGGGCAAGATCGCCGCGGTCATCGCCGCCAAGCCCGCCGAGCGGCGCATGATGCTGGAGGAAGCGGCGGGGATCGCCGGCCTGCACGTCCGCCGCCGCGACGCCGAGGGCAAGCTCAGGCAGACCGAAGCCAACCTCGCCCGGCTCGAGGACCTGATGGCCGGGCTCGACAGCCAGATCGCGGCGCTGCGCCGCCAGGCCAAGCAGGCGGAGCGTTACAAGGCGCTCAGCGACAGGATCCGGCACGCCGAGGCGCGGCTGGTGTTCGCGCGCTGGCGCGATGCCGCGGCGGCGGCGGAAGCCGCGAGTGCGCAGGCCGGGCAGGCCGAGGCGCGGGTGGAATCCGCGCAGGCGCTGGCCCGCGAGGCGCAGAAGCAGCAGCAGGGGCTCGCCGAGAAGCTTGCCGAAGCGCGCGAGGAACTGGCCGACCGACGCGACGATGCCAGCGCGCACGGCCACCGCATGGCGGCATTGTCCGGCCAGCTCGAAGGCGCCGAACAGCGGCTCGCCGACCTCGACCGCCAGAAGGCTCGGCTCGAGCAGGACCGTTTCGAGGCGGACCGGCTGACCAAGGATGCCGCCGACGCGCTCAAGAAGCTCGAGCAAGATCTCGCCGCCGGAGAAGCTGCGCTGGCCGCCGACGAGGCGCGGCGCCCGGAATTCTCCGCGCAGGTCGATGACGAGGAGCGCGCCGGCCGCGCCGCCGAGCTGGCGCTGGCCCGGGCGACCGCCGACCACGCGGGCGTCGAAGCCGAATGGCGTGTCGCCGATGCCGAAGTGGCGCAGGCCGAGGCACGGCTGGCGCGGCTCGACGGCGAGGCGCGGCGGATCCAGGAGCAGCGCGATGCGCTCGCGGCACACGGCGATCCGGAACAGGCCATCGAGGCGGCGCGCTCGCGCGCCGAAGCCGCGGCCGAGGGGGTGGCGAGCGCGCGCGGCGCGCTGCTGCGCGGCCAGGCCGACAAGGAAGCCCTCACCGTCGCCCGCGAGGAGGCCGCGAGCACTTTCGCCACAGCGCGCGCCGAGCTCGCCGGGATCGAGCGCGAATGGCAGGGTCTCGCCCGCGACCGCGAAGCGCGCGCCAGACAGGCGGCGGGCAAGCACGGCCTGCCGGCGGCGCTCGACCGGATAGCCGCCGCGCCGGGTTACGAGCGCGCGCTGGCCGCCGCACTCGGGCGCGACGCAAGGGCGCCGCTCGGCTCGCCGCAGGGCGCGGCCGAGGGCCGGTTCTGGACCGGGGCGCCCGCGCCCTCGCCCGTCGCCGACAGTCTCGCCCGGCATGTCCGCGATTGCCCTGCCGAGCTCGCCGCGCGGCTGGCGCTGGTCCACGTCGCCGACAGCGACGACGGCCGCGCGCTCGGGCCCGGCGAATGGCTGGTTACCCGCGCGGGCGCGCTGCGCCGCTGGGACGGCTTCGTCGCGCGCGGCGAAGGCGCGGCCGAAGCGGCGTGGCTCGAGGCCGAGAACCGCTTTGCCGAGCTGGATGCGGCGTTGCCCGCCTCGCGCGCGGCGGCCGAAAAGGCCGAGCGGGCGCAGCAGGCCGCGCAGGCGCAGCTATCCGAGCTGCAACGCTCGCTGGTCGGCACCGAGCGGGCCGCGAACGAGGCCGCCGAGGCCGAACGCCAGGCGCTGCGCGCGCTCGACCAGGCCGAAGCGCTGTGCGAGCGGCTCGCCGTCCGGCGCGAGGAGCTGGCCGGCGCCGAAGCCGACCTCGAACAGCAGCGCGAGCTGGCGAAGGGCGAGCAGGCGGCCGCGCGGGAGCGCCGCGCCGCCCTGCCCGATCCCGAATCCGGCCGCGCGGCGCTCGCCGCCGCGCAAGCCCAGAACGAAGCCGCCCGCGGCGCGCTGCAGTCGGCGATGGCCGCGCTGGCGTCGCACGACCAGGCGCTGGCCGTCGCCCGCGAGCGCGTCGCGGCGCAGCGCGGGGACATGCGCAGCTGGGAAGCGCGCGCGGGCGATGCCGCACGGCGTCTCTCCGACATGCAGCAGCGCTTCGAGGAGATCGCCGAGGAGCGCGCGGTCACCGCCGCCAAGCCCGCCGCGCTGATGCGCGAGATCGAGGGCGGCGAAGCGGTCCGCCAGCGGCTCGGGCAGGAACTGGCGGCCGCCGAGGTCGCGGTCGCCGAGGCGAGCGACGCGATGCGCCGCGCCGAAGCCGCGCTCGCCGAAGCGGGCGAAGCGCTCTCCGCCGCGCGCGAGGAGCGCGCCGGCTCCGCCGCGCGCGCCGAGAACGAGGAGCAGCGCCGCGAGGAAATGGCCCGCATCTCCGGCGAAAGGTTCCAGTGCCCGCCGCCGCTGCTGGCCGAGCGCTTCGCGTTCGATCCGGTGCAGGTCGCCGGGGCGAGCGAGGAATCGGCGGCGATGGACCGCCTCGTCGCCGACAGGGAGCGGATCGGACCGGTCAACCTGGTCGCAGCCGACGAGCTGGCGCGGATCGAGCAGGAGCACGGCGCCAGCGCCGCCGAGCAGGCCGAGCTGCACGAGGCGGTCAGCCGGCTGCGCGGCTCGATCGGCAACCTCAATCGCGAGGGCCGCGAGCGGCTGCGCGAAGCGTTCGAGAAGGTCGACGCCCACTTCCGCCACTTGTTTACGCGGCTGTTCGAGGGCGGCCAGGCACATCTCGCGCTGGTCGATTCGGACGATCCGCTCGAGGCGGGACTCGAGATCTACGCCCAGCCGCCGGGCAAGCGGCTGACCTCGCTGACGCTGCTCTCGGGCGGCGAGCAGGCGTTGACCGCGATAGCGCTGATCTTCGCGCTGTTCCTCACCAATCCCGCGCCGATCTGCGTGCTCGACGAAGTCGACGCGCCGCTCGACGACGCCAACATCGACCGGTTCTGCGATCTGCTCGACGCGATGGTGCGCGAGACCGACACGCGCTACCTGATCGTCACCCACAACGCGGTGACCATGAGTCGCATGCACCGCCTGTTCGGCGTGACGATGGTCGAAAAGGGCGTGAGCCGACTGGTCAGCGTCGACCTCGGCGGCGCCGAGGAGCTGCTGGCGGCCGAGTGACCGCGCCCCTTACAATTGCGGCGAAAATCGCTACATGGGCGCCATCGCAGGCATACGTATCGTAGGCGCCTGTGGCTGAGAGACCTCCCGCGCTCCCGCTTACGACGAGGAGCCGGCTGTGCACTCTAACGATCCCAGGGGTTGCGCCTTTTGAGCGCGGCCGAAGAACCCTCGCCGGCCAAGCGCAGCATGATGCGCTTTCGCAAGGCCAACGCGCAGCGCCTCGCGCCCGATCACGCCAGGCGTCAGGGAGAGATCACGCAGCTAGCGTTCCTGCTGCTCGGCCGCGAACAGGCGATCGCTTTCCTGAACACGGCCCACGCAGGGCTCGGCGGCAGGCCGCTCGATCTCGCCACGGGCAGCGACGCGGGCCGCAACAGCGTCGAGGCGGAAATCGGGCGCCTCGCTTACGCGAGCCCCGCCGCGTGATGCCCGACCTGTCGATGCGCACCCTCGTCGCCTACGGGCTGATCGGGTTGATCGCGCTGGCGGCAGCGGCGTTCGCCTTGTGGCGCGCCTACAATTCGCGGCGTCGCCGCGATGCGCGCGAACGGACGCGGCAGACCGAGCGCTACCGTCAGCGTGACGAAGCCGCCGCCGGGCCCGCGGCCGACTCCTGAAATTCGCAGGCCCGGCGCGCGGCGCCGCGGCTTACCCAACTGCACGAAGGATACCCCATGGCCAAAGAAGAACTGATGACGCTCGAGGGCAACATCGACGAGATCATGCCCGACGGCCGCTTCGGCGTGGTGCTCGACAATCAGCACCGGATCATCGCCTATACCGCCGGCAAGATGCGCAAGTTCCGCATCCGCTCGGTGGTCGGCGACCGGGTCCATGTCGAAATGACGCCCTACGACCTGTCGAAGGGCCGGATCGTGTTCCGCGAGCGGACCCCCGGGCAGGGCCCCGTGGCGAGGCGCAGCGGCTTCCGCCGCTGAGCAGACGGTAAACCCGCGGTCGCGATGGTTTCCGCGGCGCTCAGGACGATTGCTCAGCCTAAATTAGCCCGATCCTTCAAGCCGGGATGAACCCAATTGCCCCAGTGCTGGATCGCTCGGCGCGCGCGTCTGCCGGGCGGCATGGTGAGGGATCGACCCATGAAGGCCAAGTGCCGTTCGCAATCGGGCCGGAAGGTCGAGCTGGCCGTACTCGACATCTCCGCCATCGGCTGCATGGTCGACCGCCGGGCCTGGTCCGCCGTGCCCGACGAGCGCATTCTGATCCAGCTGGAAGGGCTGGGCTTTCAGCCTGCCAGGATCAGCTGGGTCGAAGACGATCTGGCGGGGATCGAGTTCGAGCAGCTGCTGCACGAAGCGGTTCTGGAGCGATTGAAGGGCTCGCTCGTCAGCGCCTCCTGACCTATCCCAGGATCGCCCGTGGTCCCGAGCCCTTGGCCCCCATCCGGTCGTCCTTGTTGTAGAGCTGGCATTTCTGCAGGCTCAGGCAGCCGCAGCCGATGCACTGGTCGAGCTGGTTGCGGGTGCGGGTCAGCAGGTTGATGCGCTGGTCGATCTCGAAGCGCATGCGGCGGCTGATCTGCTGCCAGTCGGTCAGCGTCGGGGCGCGGCCCTGCGGCAATTGCGAAAGCTGCTGCTCGATCTCGGCCAGATTGAGGCCGAGCTTCTGGGCGATCAGGATGAAGCTGACCCGGCGGATGTCGGAGCGCAGGAAGCGGCGCTGGTTGCCGCTGGTGCGGAGCGCCTGGAGAAGGCCCTTGTCCTCGTAGAAACGGATTGCCGAAACCGCGACTCCGGTGCGCTCGGCGAGCCGGCCGATGGTGATGAAGCGGTCCTCCGGCATGCGTTACCCGCCTTCCTCTTTTCGTTTGACCTCAAGTTAGCTTGAGGTTGCATAAGGGGCAAGCGCGATGATTCGCCTGCCCGAGCTGGGCTGCGATACCTTCGGCGAATCAGTACTTTGCAGGAGTTTCACGCGGTGCCCCAAGGACGGATCGAGCATGTCAACCTGACCGTGAGCGACATCGAACGCTCGGCCGCGTTCTTCGAGGACCTGCTCGGCTGGCGCCGGCGCTGGCGCGGCGCGTCGATGAACGGCGGCGAGACGATCCATGTCGGCGAGGAGGCCACCTACCTCGCGCTCTACACCGACCGGCGCGACCACGCCGGACAGAAGAAGGGCCGGCCGATGAACCACGTCGGCCTGCTGGTCGACGATCTCGACGCCGCCGAGGCGGTGGTGAAAAGCCATGGGTTCGAGCCGTGGGGCCACGACGACTACGAGCCGGGCCGGCGGTTCTACTTCTTCGACTGGGACGGCATCGAGTTCGAGGTGGTCAGCTATGAATGAGCCGGTGCGAACGCCGGAGCTAAAGTTCTTCCGGCGCGCCGATCTCGTGGAGCGCGATCCGCCGGTCGGAAAAGCCGAGCGCCGCTCGCCGTTCGGCCCACTCGCGCATGTGCGGCGTCTCGAAGTGAGCTGACAGAGCCTCGCGGCTGTCCCACAGCTCGGTGACGCGAAACAGGCCGGGCTCGGCCACGTCCTCGGCGTAGGAGTAGGCGCGGCAGCCCGGCTCGGCGAGGGTCGCTTCGATCACCGCGCGCATCAGCGGGCGAGCCCGGTCGAGCGCTGCCGTCGGAAAGCGGAAGCTGCCGAGCACCGCAATCATGGGACCCTGTCAAAAGCTCTCTTCATAGACGTGCGAGATGTCGCCGCCCCACGCGCCGTGGAACTTGTCGAGCAGGCGCTGCGCCGGAACCCTGCCGCTGGCGACGATCTCCTGCAGCGGCTCGAGGAAGCCAGCCTCGCCGTCGCCGCTCGAATTGAGTCGGGCGCGCGCGACGAGGCCGCGGCGCGCGATCTCGACCGCTTCGCGGCCCAGGTCGAGCAGCTTGCCGCCGCCGGGGATCGGCGCGTCGAGCGCGAGCCTGGGCACCGCGTCGCGCAACGCCTCGCGCTCGGCCATCGACCAGTGCTTAACGAGGTCCCAGGCGGCGTCGAGCGCGGCGTCGTCGTAGAGCAGTCCGACCCATAGCGCCGGGAGCGCGCAGATCCGGTTCCACGGGCCGCCGTCGGCGCCGCGCATCTCGAGGAAGGACTTGAGCCGCACCTCGGGAAAGGCGGTCGAGAGGTGGTCGGTCCAGTCGCTCGCGGTCGGAATCTCGCCAGGGAGCGCGGGCAGATTGCCGGCGAGGAAATCGCGGAAGCTCTGTCCGGCGGCGTCGATGTAGCGGCCGTCGCGGAAGACGAAATACATCGGCACGTCGAGCATGTAGTCGACATAGCGCTCGTAGCCGAAGCCCTCCTCGAACACGAACGGCAACATGCCGGTGCGGTGCGGGTCGGTGTCGGACCAGATGTGGCTGCGGTAGCTGAGGAACCCGTTCGGCTTGCCTTCGGTGAACGGCGAGTTCGCGAACAGCGCGGTGGCGAGCGGCTGGAGCGCGAGGCCGACGCGGAACTTCTTCGCCATGTTGGCTTCCGAGCAGTAGTCGAGATTGACCTGGATGGTGCAGGTCCGCAGCATCATGTCGAGCCCGAGACTGCCGACGCGCGGCATGTGCCGCAGCATGATCTCGTAGCGGCCCTTGGGCATGACCGGCAGCTCGTCGCGGCGCTTGTCGGGCCACATGCCGAGGCCGAGGAAGCCGACCCCGCACTTCTCGCCGATCGCCTTGACCTGGTCCAAATGGCGGCCGGTCTCGGCGCAAGTCTGGTGCAGGTTGTCGAGCGGGGCGCCCGAGAGCTCGAGCTGGCCGGCGGGCTCGAGGCTGACGTTGCCGTCCGCGCCCGAGAGCGCGATGACCTTGCCCTGTTCCTCGACCGGCTCCCAGCCGAACTGCTGCAGCTCGCCGAGGATGTCGCGGATGCCGCCGGGCTCGTCGTAGGACGGGGCGGCGTGAGTGCCGGTCTTGTAGACCAGCTTTTCGTGCTCGGTGCCGATGCGCCAGCGCTCGGGCGGCTTCTCGCCCGCCTGCATCGGTGCGACGAGCTGCTCGCGCCGCTCGATCCGCTCTTCCTCACCCGTCGACGCCGTGCGCGTGCTCATGGCGCGCCGTTAGGCGAGGCGGAGATTCGGCGCCAGCGCAATTTGAACCTGTCCGTTACCAGTCGCCCGCGGCAGCCATCCACAGCGCGGTGGCGGCGATGGCGGCGGTCTCGCCGCGCAGGATGCGCGGGCCGAGCGAAACGGCACAGGCCTGCGGCAGCGCGCGAACCGCTTCGCGCTCGGCATCGTCGAAGCCGCCTTCGGGGCCGATCAGCAGCGCGGCGGGGCCGGTGGTGGCGGCAAAGGCCTTCGCCGCGGGCTCGCCGCCCATCTCGTCGGCGAAGAACAGCGCACGCTCGGCCGGCCAGTCGCGCAGCAGGGCATCGAGCCTCACCGGCTCGGCCAGCTCGGGCAGCGCGGTGCGCGCGCATTGCTCCGCCGCCTCCGTGACGATCGACCGCGCCCGTTCGAGGTTGAGCTTGTCGGCCACGCAGCGCCGCGCCAGCACCGGCTGGATGCGCAGAACGCCGAGTTCGCTCGCCTTTTCGAGCACCAGGTCGAAGCGGTCCTTCTTGAGCAGCGCAGCGCAGAGCCAGAAATCGGGCACGGGCTCGCGCTCGCGCAGCTTCTCGGCCGGGGCAAGCACGACCTCGCGCTTGCCCGCGGAAACAACCCGCGCCGCCCATTCGCCGGTCAGGTCGTCGCACAGGATCACCGCGTCGCTCTCGCCGACGCGCATGACCTTGGTGAGGTAATGCGCCTGGTTGCCCTCCACCGAGATCGGCTCGCCTTTCGCCAACGGCGCGGCAACGAACAGGCGTGGCGCGCTGCGCGGGGGCCAGGCGGGGGTGGCGGGCATGAGCGGCTCCTACCGTCTCTCACCGCACTCGTCATCCCGGACTTGGTCCGGGATCCATCGGGCCGCACGTCCGGAGCTTGCTGGCGAGCTCCGAGCCTTGTGGAGAGATGGATCCTGAAACAAGTTCAGGATGACGATGTTGGGACTGGGCGCTAGGCCGTGCCGATGTCCGAAACCATCGTCCCCGACAGCGAGCATCGCGGACTCGTCCAGCGGCTGCCGCAGTTGCCGCGCGACCTCGCGCAGCTGGCGCGGTTCGACCGGCCGATCGGGTGGTGGCTGCTGTTCTGGCCATGCGCGTGGGGCGTGTGGCTGGCGGGCGCGGGACTGCAGTGGCAGCTGGTGCTGTGGCTGCTGCTCGGCGCCATTGCCATGCGCGGAGCGGGCTGCGTCTATAACGACATCGTCGATGCCGACCTCGACCGCCAGGTGGCGCGCACCGCCAGCCGCCCGGTGGCGAGCGGGCGGGTCAGCGCCGGGGCGGCGTGGGGCTGGCTCCTCGCGCTGTGCGCGGTCGGGCTGGTGGTGCTGCTCCAGCTGCGCTGGCAGGCACAGCTGGTCGCGCTCGCCAGCCTCGCGCTGGTGGGGGCCTATCCGTTCATGAAGCGGATCACCTGGTGGCCTCAGGCCTGGCTCGGCCTCGTGTTCACCTGGGGCGCGCTGGTCGGCTGGACGGCGCTGCGCGGCGATCGCCTCGACGTCGTAGCGGCGCTCTACGCCGGCTCGATCTTCTGGTGCATCGGCTACGACACGATCTACGCGCTGCAGGACCGCGAAGACGATGCGCTGGTCGGCATCCGCTCCAGCGCGCTGCGGCTCGGCGACAACGTCCAGGCGGGGGTGATCGCGTTCTACTGCCTGGCGCTGACCTTTTGGGGCCTCGCCTTCTGGCTGCTGCGCGAGGACTGGGTGAGTCTGATCGCCCTGGTCCCGGCGGGACTGCACCTGATGTGGCAGGCCTTCACGCTCGATCCGGCCGATCCCGAAAACCCGCTGGCGCGGTTCCGCTCGAACCGCTTTGCCGGGCTGCTCGTCGCCGCCGCCTGCCTCGTGGCCGGGAACGCGTAGGCTTCGGGCCTGACTATTCGGCCGGCTGCACTTGCACCTTGTGCGGCCTTGCCCACGTCAGGAGCCGCCCCAAGGGCGCGGTGATCGCGCCGTGGTGGGCCATCCAGGCGTGATAGGCGCGGTATTTGGCGTCCTCGGCCAGCAAGTGCGCTTCCTCCGTCCTGGCGCGCCAGAAGTAGATTCCGCTGACGCAGGCGAGGAACACCGTGTTGCGGATCGCTTCGGAAAGCGAGCCGGTGGTGACCAGGAACGGCATCGCCGAGCACCACCAGAACAGGTTCTTCGACAGGTAGGCCGGGTGCCGGGTGAAGCGGTACGGTCCGTTAGTCAGCACGCCGCGATAGGTCAGGTTCGAGAACCGTATCCCGAACGCCACCGTCGCCCAGGCGTAGGCCGCGGTCAGAAACGCCAGCCAACCGGCCCACGCCCACAGCAGCAGCGGGTGGCCTCCGATCCAGTAGCCCCATCCGGCGGTCTGGTATTCGTACTGGATCACCCCGCCCTGCCCCATGAAGGCGTAGACGAACGGCGGGTAGCAGATCAGCGCGGCCAGCCAGCCGGCAAGCAGCGGGTTGCCGCTGCGGATGTGCGCATCGAGCGGACGCAGCGTCAGCAGGTAGCCGACCGTCCCGATCTGCACGTCGATCACGAACAGCAGCTCGAACAGCAGCGTGCCGAAGCGGATCGGATCGCCAACAATCGCGCCGAGGTCGGCCTCGACCACGGCGGCGAACCCGGCCGGCAGAATCGAGATCATGAACGCGGAGAAGAAGCCCTTGATGATCCAGGCGCGCCAGTGCCGCTTGACCTCGTCTGCCACCCACGGCTCGCGCCCGATCAGCATCGCGCCGAAGTGCCAGGCATGATCGCGCGGCTCGGCAAGATAGCGGTCGAGCCACAGCACGTAGGGGATCGAAAGCGCGAACAGCGGCACGGCCGCCGTGCCGATCACTCTCATCGCGAACAGGTATTGCCCGTCCCAGTACCAGCGCCCGAGCGCGTAGAACCCGCCGATCACGATCCACGTCGCCCACAGGCCCGCGAGCTTGGTGACCGAAACCTCGACCACCGCGGCCAGCGGGCGCGGCCGCTTCCAGTCGATTCCGGTCGAGGGACGGCGGTGGACCTTCTCCACCAGCACCGACCACGCGGCCATCGCCAGCCCGGTCAGGACCATCGCGAGCAAGGCCGAGTTCGGGCCCGAAAGCGGCTCGGCCGGCGCCGGCAGGTCGAAAGCGGTCACCAGCGCGGGCCACAGGCGCGCGAAGGCGATCCAGCCGAGCAGGGTCGCCAGGCCGACCACACCGACCCAGGGCGACACGTCGCTGGCGGGCAGTTGCGCCGGAGCGGGAGGCTGCACGCTCATGGCGCGCGCCTAGCGCAGGAACGGTTAAAGGGCCGGTAACGTCCGGCCCGGCGGCCTTACCGCCAGGCGGTGATGCGACCGCTGTCGTCGAGGATGTAGAGCGTGTTGTTGGCCACCACCGGCGGCAGCGAGACCGCGCCGTTGAGCTCGGTGAAGGGCGCCGCTTCCCCGGTCATCACATCGACCGACTGCACCTCGCCTTCGGAACTGGCGATCCACAGGCGGTTGTTGGCCAGGACCGGGCCGGTCCAGAAGATCGGGCCGGTTTCGTTGCGCGGATTGCGCCACTTCGCGAGCTGGGTGACCCAGCGCACGCGCCCGGTCGAACGCGCGATCGCGAGCAGGCGCGAATCGTCGGTCAGGGTGAAGATCCATTCGCCGGCGATGGCGGGGGTGGAGATGCCTGCGAGCGACAGCTCCCAGATGCGCTGGCCGGTCACCAGTTCGTAGGCCGCCATCCGCCCGCCCTGGCCCAGCGCATAGACGCGGCCGTCGTTGATGATCGGATCGGCATCGACGTCGGTCAGCGTGCCGACCTGGGTCGAGATCGAGGTGCGCGCCAGCGCGTCCGACCACAGGTTGCGGCCGTTCTCGTAGCGGTAGGCGACCAGCTCGCCCGAGGAATAGCCGGCTATGACGGTGCCCTGCCCGGCGGCGGGGGCCGCCACGCCGAACACGCCCGACTGGCCGCCGGCCGCGGTTTCCTGCCACACCAGCGAGCCGTCGGCGGCGTTCAACGCATGGATCTGATTGTCCTGCGTCATCACGTAGACGGTGTTGAAGGCGATCGTCGGCGCACCGCGCAGCGGCCCGGCCGGCTTGACCCGCCACAGCTCGTTACCGGTCTGCGCGTCGAGCGCGACCACGTCGCCGGCGCCGTTGGTGGCGTAGATCTTGCCATCCGCGAAGCTGGCGCCGCCACCGAACGAGGAATTGCGCAATTCGCGCTCGACCTCGATCGCATGCGACCAGCGCCTGGCGCCGGTCGCCGCGTCGTAGGCATGGATCACTCCCGACGTATCGACCGCGAACAGCGCGCCGGCGCCGATCACCGGCGCCGAGGCGAGGCGGCGGCGCGGGCTGCTGCCGGCGATGGTCGCGGTCCAGACCCGCGTGGGCGCCGCGCCTAGCGTCAAGTGGCCCGGCGCCTTGGCGGCATTGCCGCCGGCCTGCTGCCATTCGGCATTGGTCTGTGCGGGCGGCAGCACGACCGCGACGCCCGCCAGCGCCGGATCGACCTGCACCTCGCCCGCGATGCGCGAGAGGATCGGCGAGCGGTTGCCCACGGTCGGGGTGACGTCGTCCTTGTCGTCGCCGCCGATGCCGAGCGTGCTGCACGCGCCGAGCCCGGCAACGAGCACGGGCAGCGCGAGGTAGCGAAGCAGGGTCCGGGAGGCGGCTGGCGTCATCGATCGGTCACTTTCACTGAGCCGCCGGTGCGGGAGCGCCCGCGGCGGATTCCTGCTCGCGCAACTGCGCCAGCGTCGCGTCGATGTCCTCGACGGCGTCGTGGCCGAGCAGGCCGGCCATCTGGCGGGTGCGCGAGCGCATCGTCTGCGGAACATCCGGATCCTTGGCGATCGCCGCGAACAGCGGACCGGCGAGATCCTGCTTGCCCTGCTTGAGATAGGCCATCGCCACCAGCTCGCCGGCGCTGCCGAACCACGGGTTGCCCGGCACAGCGAGCGGCTTCAGCCGGTCGACGATCTGTTGCGGCTCCATCTGCTCGAAGCGTGCGGCGACCGCGCGGATTGCGGCGAGATCGCGATAGGGCTGCGGGGCGGCGGCGTCCGCGGCGATCTCGTCGAACAGCGCGACCGCCTCCTGCTGGCGGTTCTCGCGCAGCGCGATGGCCGCGCGCGCGAACTTGGCCGAAACCGCGGTCGCGGTGCTGCCTTCGGCGAGCGCGGCAAGATCGTCCTCCGCCTCGTCGATCCGGCCCGCCTCTAGCTGGTCGAGCGTGGTGATGAGCGTTTCGGACGCCTCTTCGAACCGCGCTTCGCTGCGATCCTTCCAGAACAGGTAGCCGCCGAACGCTGCCACTGCGAGGACCAGCGCACCGCCGATCGCCCAGCCGTAACGCTTGACCACGGTCTCCAGCTCGTCCTTGCGCACGGCCTCGTCGACTTCGCGCAGCAGGACGTCCTGCTCGGCGGCGCGGCGCACGGCGAGCTGATCGGCGCGGGATTTCTCGGAATCGGGTGGTAGGGCCACTGGGCTCTTATCTGGCTGCTGTTAACCGTTGCGGGCGCTGTTTAGCGCAAGGGCGCGCCTTTTCAATTGTCGAGTGCGACCCTGTCCCCCGCAGGGTGAATGGCCGATGAAGGCTATATCCGGCCCATCAGCCCCCAGTAAAGCGCCCGGTAGCGCCCGATCATCGCCTGCTCGTCGTATTCGGCCACCGCCTTCCTGCCATTGGCCTCCCCGACGCGCCGGCGCAGCGCCGGTTCGAACGCGAGCCTGGCGATCGCCTCGGCCAGCGCGGCTTCGTCGTTCGGTGCGCACAGGAGCGGTCCGTTCTCGCTGGCCACCATCGCCGCGATGTCGCCGACGCGCGGTGCCGCGACGGGCAGCCCCGCGGCCATCGCCTCGACCACCGAGATCGGGAACTGCTCGGAATGCGACGACAACGCGAACACGTCGAACAGCCCGGCTGCCTGAGCCGGATCGGCGACAAATCCGGGAAGGTGCACACGGTGCTCGATGCCCTGCGCGGCGGCTTCGGCGAGGATCGCCGCGCGCTCGGGTCCTTCGCCGACGATGACAAGCTGCCATTCGTCGGGCAGACCGGCGCAGGCGCGCACCAGTGCGGTCAGGTTCTTGACCTTGCGCAAGCCCGCCAGCGTACCTACCCACAGCTCGCCCTTGCGCTTGACCACCCGCGGCAGCGCGTCGCGCTTCGGCGGCCTGGCGAAACGCTTCGTGTCGATGCCGTTGGGGATCAGGCGCACGCGGGTGCGCGGCTGGTCCCATGTTTCGAGCGCGATCCGCTCGAGCGTGCGCGAAGGGACGACCAGCGCCGAACTGCGCCCGAGCGCGATGCGGCGGTAAAGGTTGCGGGACCGCTTGAGTCCGCCCGACTCGTCCTCGTTGAAGCCGTCCTCGTGATGGACCAGAGGTGCCAGCTTGTAGACGTCGGCGAACAGCGTGTGCGCCATCACGGCGTCCATCGCGCCCCAGTTATAAGTGCAGATCAGATCGTAGCCGGCCATCGCGGCGGCGAGCTCCTTGAGGCGGCCGGGAAGCGGCTTGCCGGCGAGCTGCGGGAACCTCGGCCACGACACCTCGGCACTTTCGCCGAGCAGCGCGGCGGCGGAGCGGCGTTCCGGATCGCCCGAGACGATCGCGT
>Ga0307505_10000165_pt1 | contig 82334 bp, 77 predicted proteins | sample 23_S_MG_FD_202183 | JGI IMG/M metagenome (GOLD analysis project Ga0307505, IMG submission 202183) | Soil microbial communities from Populus trichocarpa stands in riparian zone in the Pacific Northwest, United States - 23_S | ecosystem: Environmental > Terrestrial > Soil > Riparian zone > Trees... | reverse complement strand
CTGAAAGCCGGCGTCCCACAAGAGGACCAGGACTGCGCCGGCGAACACCGCCGTGATCAACTCGACGTTCCAGCCGATGATCCACCGAATCGCGATGCCGACAAATGTGCCGGCCACCCACAGGTCGAGAAGTGATGCGACATCCATGCTTGGCACTTTTAGCAATCGCGGGGCCAACTCGAACCGCGCCCGGTGATGTGAATTCGGTCCGGTCGTTACAAAGCAGCTGCGGGGTCGGCGCGGGCGCGATTTGTCACCGCGGCAACATGTCGCCGCTTCAGCGAGCGCCTGCAATGGCATCTGCGAGGTCGGTCGCCCGGTCGAGCGGGCGCGCCGGCCGCAACCACCGCCGCTCGGCGCGCCAACTATTCGCCGATGCGCAACTGCCGGATCTTCTTCTGCAGGGCGCGAAGGGAGATTCCGAGTTTGGCGGCACTGTGCGTGCGGTTGTGATTATTCCTCAGCAGCTCCTGCGTGATCAGACGCCGTTCGACACGGCGCAGCTTCTCGCGCAGCGAGCCAGCGGCACCGCCCTCTCCGTCGACATCGGACAGCAGCTCGAGGTCGACCGCGTCGCCGGGCTTCGCCAGCGCGACCGCGCGTTCGATTTCATTCTCCAGCTCGCGGATGTTTCCGGGGAATGGGTGCTCGCGCAGTGCACGCACGGCGCGCGGAGTCAGCCCCGCCAACGGCTTGGCCGCGCGCGCCGCGCACTTTTCGAGAAAGTGTTCGGCGAGGATCACGACGTCGTCGCCTCGCTCGCGCAGGGGAGGCAGGTGCACGCGCAGGACGTCGAGGCGATAGAACAGGTCGGCGCGGAAGTGCCCAGCGGCGACTTCCTGTCGCAGATTCTTATGGGTCGCGCTGATGATGCGAACGTCGACATGGACCGAAGCACCGCAGCCGATACGGCGAATCGCACCCTCCTCGAGGACGCGAAGGAGCTTGGCTTGCATCGACAATGGCATGTCGCCGATTTCGTCGAGGAAGAGCGTCCCGCCGTCGGCCTCTTGAAATAGGCCGCGGTGATCGCGCACGGCGCCGGTGAAGGATCCGCGCGTGTGGCCAAAGAGTTCGCTCTCCAGCAGGCCCTCCGGCAGGGAGGCGCAGTTCTGGGCGATGAATCTCCGCTCGCGCCGCGCGCCGTTGAAGTGGATGGCGCGCGCGATCAGCTCTTTGCCGGTCCCCGTTTCGCCGTGGACGAGGACCGTGGCATCGGAGGCGATCGCCGTCTCGACGACGCGCAGCGTATCGCGCATCACACGGCTGGTGCCGATGATGCCGTAGGGGCCGAACGCCCCCGCGATCACCCGGTCGAACGGCATCGGGCCGCTGCGCGGTTCACGACGGGGGCGCGGCGGGTCGTCGACGACATCGTCGGCGTGGTCGCACGGGTTGCTCGGATACGTCCCCATTCAATGGAGAAGGATGAAGTTGATTGTTCATAATGATGCGCCAGGCGTGGCGCTGGCCTCGATATTCCCGCCGAGCGCCGGTTCCGTGGCGCGGTGGAAAACCGCGGAGTATGAAGGTTTCGAAATCCCCGCATGAAACTCGTCGGCCTACTCCTGAGCTTCCTCACGGCGCCCGTGCGACAGCGCAACCTGCGCTTGTTGTTGGTTCTGCTCGCCGTGTTCGCCTTTCTCGTCGCCGTGTTCTCGGCCTTGTTCCACGTTTTGATGGCCGCCGAGGGGCAGGAGCACAGTTGGGCGACGGCGGTGTACTGGACCCTCGTGACGATGACCACGCTCGGATTCGGGGACATCACGTTTCAGTCCGACGCCGGGCGGATCTTCTCCGTGGTCGTGTTGCTCTCCGGCACTCTGTTCCTGCTGATCCTGTTGCCGTTCACGTTCATCCAGTTCGTCTGGGTTCCCTGGATGAACAAGCGCGAGGCCGAGCGCGTGCCGAGGGAGTTGCCGGTCAAGTGCGCCGGGCACATCGTGCTCACCTCCGCGGGACCGATCGAGGACGTGCTCATCGAGCGCGCAGCGCGCGCCGGTGTGTCGTACGTCGTTCTCGTCACCGAGCTGGAGGAGGGGCTGCGGCTGCATGACCGCGGCTACCGCGTGATGCTCGGGGCGCTCGACGACCCGCGCACCTATCGGGCGGCGCGCGTGGAAGCGGCCGCCCTGTTGGTGGCGACGCGCTCCGACACCGCCAACACCAACATCGTCTTCACCGTGCGCGAGATCTCGGCCGGGGTACCGATCATCGCCACGGCCAACGCCCCAGCGTCCGTGGACATCCTGCAGTTGGCCGGCGCGGGCGTTGTTTTGCAGCTCGGCGAGAACCTCGGTTGCGCGATGGCCCAGAGAATCCTCGACGCCGGGTCGCACAGTCACACGCTCGGGGAGATCGCCGGCGTCTGCATCGCCGAGGCAGTGGTGCCCCGCCACCTGCCGGTTCATTCCGCCGCGGAGATCACCGAGCGAACGGGTGTCGATGTCGTCGGTACGTGGAAGCGCGGTGAGTTCGCTCCGGTCTCGGCGAGCGAGGGCTTGCTTCTCGGCGCGGTGCTCGTGCTCGCCGGATCGCCGGAACAGCTGGCGTCGTACGACGAGTTGCGAGGGCAGGGGATTGAGACTCCCGGTGCGGTGGTCGTGATCGGCGGGGGGCGTGTCGGCCGCCGGGTGGGAGCATCCCTGGCGGATGCGGGAGTCGACTACCGGATCATCGAGCGGCGCGCCGAGCGCGTGCGCGACCCCGCGCGCTATGTCGTTGGTGATGCCGCCGAGATCGACGTGTTGAACGCCGCCGGAATGCCCCGGGCGGCGGCGGTGGTGATCACCACGCACGACGACGACGTCAACGTCTATCTGACGATCTACGCCCGCCGGCTGCGGCCCGACATCCAGGTGATCGCGCGGGCCAATCTCGATCGCAACGTGTCGACGCTCTACCGCGCGGGTGCCGATGCCGTGCTGTCGTACGCGTCGACCGGAGCCGCGGCCATCTGGAATCGCTTCCGCCCCGACGCATCGCTGCTGTTGGCCGAGGGGCTCGACGTGTTTCGAGTCGCCGTGCCACCGTCATTGGTCGGGCGGTCGATCGCTGGAGCCGAGATCACCGAAGCGACTGGATGTCAGGTGGTGGCGGTGGTCGACGACGGCGGTCCGGCGCGCTGCCGGCGCGAGGCCCGTAGCGCGCCGTTGCGGGGCGATGCCGAGCTCATCTTGATCGGCGACGCGGCGGACCAGGAGCGCTTCCACCGCGTTTACGGCTGACGGTTGACGTTGCGAGCCACGGCGCGCCGTATGGCGGGCGAGGGTCTCTTCACGTAGGTTTCACCAACCATGCGCGACGCGACCGAGTCGACGATCGAGATCGACGGGGCGCCGTTCGAGCCCTACGAACCGTGGCGACTGCGCGTCCTGGGGTTGCTCGCCCTCTTGATGCTGATTCCGGTGACGCTGCCGGTGCCGATCCTGCGGGCCCTGGTGCACGAGCGCTTCGGTGTCTCCGAGACGCTCACTTCGCTGTTCATGTCGATCAATATGATCGGCGCCGTCTTCGCCGCGCCGTTGGCCGGGGTCCTCGCCGATCGTTTCGGCCGCCGCCGCGAGCTCATCGTCGCGGCGTTGGTCGCGGACGGATTCTGTTTCATCGCCTTGCCGTTGACGGGCGAGTTCCACGTGTTCATGGCGATCCGATTCGTCGAGGGCTGCGCCCACATCTTCGCCCTCTCGCTGTTACTGGCGTTGGCGGCGACCAGCCAGAGCGAGAATCGTCGCGGTCGCGCGATGGGGTTGGTCGGCGCCGGCCTGCTCCTCGGCGTCGCGCTCGGCGCCCCGCTCGGCGGCGCTTTGGGTGCGCGCAGCGTGATCTTGCCACTGCACTTCGGCGCCGGACTCCTGTTCGTCGCGGCCGCCGTCGCCGCGGCGACCCTGCGCGAGACCGGGCGGCAGCGCGCGCGCCCGACGATGCGCGAGCTCGTCGACACCGTGTGGCGGCACCGTATCGTCGCGGTGCCGCTCGCATTCGCATTCGCCGACCGGTTCACGGTCGGATTCTACACGACGACCCTTTCGCTCTACCTGACGCGTGTGCACGCGGCGACGCCGGGGCAGGTCGGCGCGCTGATCGCGGTGTTCATGTTGCCGTTCGCAGTGCTGTCCTATCCCTTTGGCAAACTGGCCGAGCGACGTTCGGTGGTCGCGCTGCTGTGCGGCGGCAGCGTGCTCTACGGCATCGGCACCGGGCTGGTCGGCTTCGCGTCGATCCCGGCCCTTTTCTTCTTGATGCCCGCGATCGGCGTTGCCGCGGCGGTGATGTTCGTCCCGACCATGGTGATGACCACCGACCTCGTACCGGAAACTGTGCGGACGACGGCGTTGGGCGCGTTCAACGCGGCGGGTTCACTCGGTTTCATCATCGGCCCGATCACGGGGGGCCTGGTGAGCCAGTGGGTCGCCGAGTCGCACGGTTGGCTGGCGGGCTACCGCGCCGCCTTCGCAGTGGCGGGCGTTTCCGAGTTGCTCTGCGTCGCGATCGCGCTGCCGGCCCTGTGGCGCCTGCGCCGCTTGGGGTTGGTGCGATAGCCTGATTACTCTCGCGCGGAGGCGCAGAGCCACGGAGGTGGTTTGAGAGAAGCAACGCCTCGTCCGCCCTGCGCCTGCGCGCGACGTGAACCCTACGAAGGGCAGCACTGCCCCTTGGGCATCACCTCCGCCGCCGCGGATGTCGCGGCCGGCTCTTTGTCCGGCAGGGTGTGCACTTCGGTATCACCGAGCAGCGAGTACATCTCCCACGCGACTCCGTCGGCGTCGTCGACCCAGAACTTGTCCGCCTTGGCGTAGCAACAGGTCGTTCCCATCTGCTCCTTCACGGCGACGCCGGCCGCCTTGGTGCGCTCGAGATGGGCGTCGACGTGCTCGCTGTCCTCGTGGCGGATGCCGAGGTGGTTGAGCGCCCCGGGGCGGCCGCCGATGTTCAATGAAAGGACCACTGGGGGGTCGGCGATCTCGAATTTGGCGAAGTCCGGATACAGCTTGGCCGGTTCGATGCCGAGAATGGCGCGGTAGCGCTCAACGGCGCGATCCAGGTCTCCGACGGTGAGTGAAACGTGAAACGTCTTCATGGTGAACCTCCTTTGGTGGTTGTGAACGGGCCCCGAATCGGCGCGATCATCTTGCCTCAACAACACTGCTGTCCCGAACAACACGCGTCGACGAATTCGCGCAGGCGTCCGACGAACTCGCGGCACGCGCCAGCATCGACGCGATAGACGCGCTCGCGACCGTGGCGCTCGCGGCGCAACACGCCGGCGTCGAGCAACACCTTGAGCTGGTGTGAGATCGCCGGGCGCGAGAGGTCGAAGCGCTCGCTCAATTGACTCACGGTGAGTTGCTCGCGCGAGAGCAGGATGATGATGGCCTGCCTCGTCGGATCGCCCAGGGCGGTCAGTGCCCGGCTCAAGGCCGCGCCATCCACCAGTTCGGGTTGCTTCGCGGGTCGGGCAACGCGTGTCGTCGACATGACGATGCGTTTAAACGTTTAAACGGATGGAGTCAAGCGCGATCTTTGATCGCGCGTTTTCAGTGTTCAGTTTTCAGTGTTCAGTAGGGAGCCGGGGTCGGGTTGGAGACCGCCCGCGACCGCTGTCCTCTTCGTGGAACCCGCGCCGACCGCGGGTTATGGTCCGGGCATGCGGTTTTCGGTGGAGCTGCCTACGCAGCGGGTGGACGCGGCGGAGGAGTTCGTCAGTGCCGCGGCGATCGCCGAGATCGCCCGCACCGCCGAGGAAGCCGGGTTCTCGGCGTGCTTCGTCACCGACCATCCGTTTCCCGACAAGGGGTGGCTCGACGCCGGCGGACATCACACGCTCGACCCGTTCGTCGCCTTGTCCTTCGCGGCCGCCGCGACCGAGCGGTTGCGCGTGCAGACGCACATCCTCGTCCTGCCTTACCGCAACCCGTTTCTGATCGCCAAGGCGGCGGCGAGTCTCGACGTGTTGTCGGGTGGGCGGCTGATCCTCGGTGTGGCCGCGGGTTATCTCGAGAGCGAGTTCGCGGCGTTGGGGGCCGACTACGTTGGTCGCGACGCGACCGCTGACCAGTCGCTGATTGCGATCGTTCGCGCCTGGTCCGGCGAGCCGGTGACGATGGAAGGCGACGGATATCGCGCTCGCGACAACGTCATGCTGCCGCGACCGCTGCAGCGGCCGCACCCGCCGCTGTGGATCGGCGGCAACAGCAAGCGGGCCATTCGGCGGGCGGTCGCGCACGGCGACGGATGGGTGCCGTTCCCCAATCCGCCGGCGCTCGCCCGTCATTCACGCACGGCTGTCCTGGTATCGCCGGCCGACCTGGCGGGGCGAATCGCTTACGGCAAGGAGCTCGCGGCCGCGTCCGGACGGGAGCGACCGCTCGAGATCTGCTACGCGCTCACCACCGGCCGCGCCGTGACGGCCGACCAGATGCTCGAGGCGGTCGACGAGTGGGCGCGGCTCGGCGTCGGCTGGTTGACCGTCGCGGTGCGCGGGCGGACGCGGGCGGAGTATTGCGACGCGTTACGAACTTTCGGTGCCGAGGTGATTGCGCGCGTACCTGCGTAGTTTTCAGTTTTCAGTGTTCAGTTCTGCCCCCAGGGTGGGGGCGGCGGGAATCTCGTTGACAATGCGAGTCGGCCGGGCGTACTGATTTGAAGTCTTCCGGGGGGAGGACCTCCGGTCGTGGGAGCGCGCCGGAACACCGCTACTCGTCGCCGCACTCAGCGACTCAGCCGTTTCACGGAGTGTTCATGCGCCGCCTTCTCTACGCGACCCTCATGGTGATGGGTCTCAGCTCGCTAGCTCATGCCGCCGAGCAGACGATTCTCGGTAAGCAACTACAGGTGAAAGACTCGGGCGTGCCCGAGAAGCGAAAGGTCACCATCAAAGCCAAGGAGGAGGCGAGCTCCAACACCGTCGTCGGGGATCCGATCACCGGCGGCGCGACCTTTACCGTGGACCTCGTCGGCGCCGCGACGACGCGCCAGACGTTCACGTTGCCGATCGGTCTCGACGCCAAGGGCAAGCCGTTCTGGAGCGGCGATGCGATCAAGGGATTCAAGTACAAGGACAAGAAGGGCGTGAACGGCCCGGTCAAGGCGCTGCAGATCAAGAAGTCGAACAACGGATCGTTCCAGATCAAGGCCAAGATCGACGGCAAGCTCGGGGCTGTATCCTTGACGCCGCCAGACGAAGGGACGCGAGGCTGCGCGTTTTTGACACTGGGCGGCGGTGGCGACTCCTACAGCATGCTTTTCGCCGACGGCGAAATCACCAACAAGGAGGCCAAGGAGTTCAAGGTAAAAGATCCCACGTCCGAGGGGACCTGCATCCCGTGCGAGTTCCTCGACGAGAGCGATTGCCTGTTCCCCTTTCCGAGCGACTGGCTGACGATCGCGGACCCGACCACCGACACCGGGCGCCGCGTGCATTTCTCGACCGTGTCGATGCCGCGCAACGTATCCGGGACGCCGATGGACGCGATCCCCTACACGGGTAACGACGGATTCAGCCCTGGCTCGAGCATCCTGCTGCGCGTTCCGACCGTCGACCTCACTGAGACCGGCGCCGCGCCGATCACCGACATCGAGCGCTCGCTCGATGTCGGAGCGCCCGTGGTGCTGCTCAACACCGCGACCCTCGAGCGTCATCTGATGTGGGTGGAACTCGACTCCAACGCCACGGCGGAGGCGACGCAGGCGCTGATCATCCGCCCGGCCGTGAACCTCGAGGAGTCGACGCGCTACATCGTCGCGCTGCGCCAGATGAAGGACGTGAACGGCGATCTCCTCACGCCGGGAGCTGATTTCCTCGCCTATCGCGACCAGACCCCGCTCGCCGATCCCGTCAAAGAATCGCGGCGCCCGCTGATGGAGGACATCTTCGACACGCTCGACGACGCGGGGATCGCCCGCGGCGACCTCTACCTGGCGTGGGACTTCACGGTGGCCAGCGAGCGCAATCTGAGCGAGCGGCTGCTGTTCATGCGCGACGACGCCTTCGCGCGGCTCGGCGCCGACGCCCCGGTGTTCACCGTCACGGGGGTTGAGACCGACTTCGGCGATACCCAGATCTACCGCCGCGTGACTGGAACCTTCGAGGTCGATCGCTACGTCAATTCCACCACCGCGCCGGCGCGATTCGTTCTCGGAGCGAACGGCCTGCCGACGCTGCAGGCGACACCGCAGGTCGCGTTGTTCGTTTGCAACATCCCTTACGCGGCACTGCCGGGTGAGTTCGACCCGGCGACGCCGGCACGAGCGTCGATCTATGGGCACGGGCTGCTCGGCAACCACACCGAAGTCAGCAGCGGCAATGTCCGCGCCATGGCGAACGAACACAATTTCGTCTTCTGCGCGACCAGGTGGATCGGGATGTCGACGGAGGATGTGGGCAACGCCGTGAGCATCCTGCAGGAGTTGGGGCGGTTCCCCAGCTTCACGGATCGGTTGCAGCAGTCGATGTTGAACCAACTCTTCCTCGCGCGACTGATGATCCACCCGCAGGGTTTCGTTTCGGATGCCGCGTTCCAAGACATGTTCGGCGATCCTGTCATCGACACCAGCGACGTCTTCTACGACGGCAACAGCCAGGGCGGTATCTTTGGCGGAACCGTCATGTCGGTGGCACAGGACATCACCCGCGGCGTACTCGGTGTGCCGGGGATGAACTATTCGCTGCTGCTGACGCGCAGCACCGACTTCGCGCTGTACTCGGCGGTCTACTACCCGGCTTACCCCAACGAGCTGCAGCGGCCGCTCGGCCTGGCGCTGATCCAGATGCTGTGGGACCGCTCCGATCCAAGCGGCTACGCGCATCACATGACGACCGATCCGCTGCCCAACACCCCGCCGCACGAGGTTCTTCTCCACGTCGCGTTCGGCGATTACCAGGTCGCCAACGTGGCCACCGAGGTGCAGGCGCGAACGATCGGCGCGTCGATCCACCAGCCGGCCCTCGACCCGGGCCGGCACTCGGATGTCGATCCGTATTTCGACATCCCGGCGATCCCGAGCTATCCATTCAACGGCTCGGCTCTGATCATCTGGGACAGCGGCGCGGACACCCCGCCGATCGGGAACATCGAACCGCCGGGCATCGACGATCCCCACTCCGATCCGCGCAATTCGGTGATCGGACGCCAACAGAAGGCGGCCTTCCTGCAGACGGGCGGCTCCGTGGTCGACGTCTGCCTCGGAATTCCCTGCGTACCCTGATCGAAACGATTCTCGAAACATCGACCGGCGGCTCGCCCCCAAACTTGCGGGGCGAGCCGCCGGTTCGCGTTTGTAGCGCGCCCGCGCGGACCTCGTTGCGCCGGTGTGTCGCCCGGCGGCCCGTAACCGTTGGGGATATCCCCAATTGTTCCGAGAACGGCAGTTGGCTAGTAGGTCCAACCCGGCGGTTCAATGCTCGAGATGGTGATCGTTCACATTCTGTTGATACTCGCGTCGCCGCCGATCGCGCGAACGCCGGCGTCGCCGTCCGAGCGTCGAGCCCTGAGGAGTAGATGTTGGCGGGACCCTGGTAACGCGGCCGTGCTTCGGGTTGTTGGAGGCGCACACCACGTCGGGTTACTGGGCTGTTGCGCCGGCGCGGACGTCGGGGCTTGCCGGAGTGAGTCGCACGTCCGCTTCGCCGGTTGGACGCGCTGATGGATCGCATCGCCGTCGTCGGGTGTGGACCGGCCGGGTGTTCCGTGGCGCTGCACACGCAGGCGATCGCGCCCGAAGTCGCGGGGCGGATCGTCTTGTTCGACCGGGCGTTGTATCCGCGCGACAAGCCTTGTGGCGGCGGGTTGACGGCGCTCGCCGTGGGTCTCCTTCGGTCCTTCGAGGCCGACCTGTTGCACGAAGGTTCGGAGTGGATCTCCAACGTGATCGTCGCCGGGGGTGCGCGCGTTGAGAACGTCGGCCTGCGCAAACCGATGGCCGTCATCCACCGGCGTGCACTGGACGCGCGCGTCGTGGACGTCGCCCGTCGCCGCGGTGTTGCTTTCGAGATGGGTACACGAATCACCGGTGTTGAGACCAGTGGCGACGGTGCTGTCTTGTCGGGAAGCGGGAGCGACGTCCCGTTTCGCGCGGTGGTGGGTGCCGATGGAGCGAAGAGCACGATTCGCCGTGCCATCCAGCGCCGTCGCGGCGGATTGGCTCGCTTGATCGAGGTGGTCACGGTGGATCGCATGGACCAGCCGTCGCAGCTCCGTTCGTCGATCGTCTTCGACTTTTCGGCAATGGAGCGCGGCCTGCAGGGGTATGTGTGGCGCTTTCCATGCGTTGTCGACGGCGTGCCTTCGATCAACTGGGGAATCTTCGACAGTCGGATCTACGATGGCGAACCGCGCGCGGATCTCGCCGGGCTGTTGTCGGAGTTCATGACGACCCATGACTACGCCGCCGAGCGCGAGAACTGGGTCAGTCACCCGGTCCGGCGTTTCGATCCGGAGTGCGTGTTCGCCGCGCCGAACGTGTTCCTGGTCGGCGACGCGGCCGGCGTGGATCCGGCCCTGGGAGAGGGGATCTCTCTGGCGCTCGACTACGGCGATCTGGCCGGCCACGTCCTGGCCGATGCGGCGGCACGCGACGACTACTCGTTCGCGACCTACAAGGAGCAGCTGTTCGCTCACCCCGTCGGACAGTCCCTTATGGCGCGCCACCGCATGGCGCTCGAACTGTATCGGCCGCGCGGCGCCGGCGGCGCGGATCGAGCTGTGGCGACGGTGGCCGAGTGGATCACCAGTGCCGCGGCAGTGTGACGCTCCGCTGCATCGTGTGGCATTCGCCGCCGGCTGGCGGAACCTGCGCGCCGGCGCCCGCCACGGATGTCAAATCCGGCGGTCGAGTGCGGTGAGCGAACATCGGGGGAACTCGCCGCACGGGGTGGCCGCGGGACGGCTCACCGCTCGATCTTGAAGGTGCGCATGAGCGTGTAGATGTGCGAACGCGCGAGGTCCAGTTGCTCCGCCGTTCTCACGACATTCCAGTCGTTGGTCTCGAGGATCTCTCGCAGGAATCCTGCCTGAAAGTGCCGTGTCGCCTGTTGGAACGTCATTGGTGCCGCTGCCGCGTCGGGGGAGTCGGGGAAGAGATGGTGTGCCTCGATGGCGTCGGCGCCTTCTCCGGCGGCTCGCACCGCTGCGACCTCACAAGCATTCGCCAGCTGGCGGACGTTGCCGGGCCAGGGGTTGGACTCCGCGGCGCGCCGGGCCCCCGGTGAGACTCCGATCGCTGGAAGTCGATGGCGTTCCACGGCGGCTCTGCAAAAGTGTTCGACCAGGGGAGCGATGTCCTGGCGGCGCTGCGAAAGAGGCGGTACGCAAATCTGCAACACATTGAGCCGGTAGAAGAGGTCCTCGCGAAACTTCTTGTCGCGGACGGCGGCGGGCAGATCGGTATTGGTGGCGGCGATCAACCGGATGTCGGCGGTCGCCACCGTGTCGGAGCCGAGCGGGTAGTACGTCTTCTTCTGAAGGAGCTGCAGCAGCTTGCTCTGGGCGCCGAGCGGAATCTCGCCGATCTCGTCGAGGAACAGCGTGCCGCCCTCCGCGCTCGCCACCTTCCCACGGCGGGTGACATTGGCGCCCGTGAAGGCACCCGCGACCGCGCCGAAGAGCTCGCTCTCGATCAGCTCAGCCGGCAGGGCGCCGCAGTTGAGTTCGACGAAGGGGCCCGCGCGACGCGGGCTGTTGGCGTGGATCACCTCGGCGAGCTGGCTCTTGCCGGTACCGCAGTCGCCGGTGAGAAGTACGCCGACGTCCACCGGCGCGGCGATGGCGACCTGTTTCAGGACGTCGGCCAGGGACTGACTCCGGCCGATGACGCTGCCGAGTTCCAGGACGCGCCGATACTCGGCGGTCGGATCGCTGTTGCTGCGCGCTTCGGTCTCGGCGAGCAGTCGACCGGCGATCGGCGCCAGGTGGCGCGCGAACATCTCGGCCATCTGGCGCTCGTCGCGGTCGAACAGACCGGGGCGTTCGCGGCCCTGCAGGTAGAGTACTCCGATCACCGGCGTGCCGCCGATCGGGGCACAGAGCACCGCTTCGATGTGCTTCAGGCGCACACTGGCGTACTCGTCGAACTCCGGGTCGAGCATGGCTGACGGCGTGACGATCGTCTTGCCGGTGGCGAGGGCTCTGGCGAGGATGGTGTTCGAGATCTTCGACCGGACCTCGTCGATCTGCTCGACGGCGAAGCCGTGGGCGATCCACCAACGAGGCGGCTGGTACGAGTCCTGGTAGAGCTCGAGATACCCCTGCTGGGCCGAGGTCACTTCGACGATCAGCGCCAACGCCTCGCGCAGAAATGGATCCAGATCGGGGTGCTCTCCGAGGTCGAGAATACGCCGATACAGGTCGCGCTCGGCACGCACCCTGGCGAACTCCTCGAGAGGTCCGTTCTCCACCATCGCCGGCGAAAACTAGCAAACTATCCTCCTTATCCGAAACCCTCGGATCTTCGATCGGTTACACGCTCCATCCCACGTCATTCCAAGACGTTGCGGGTTCTACGTGTCCTAAGCAGTGGAGGCACCCCGATTCGCTGTCCTGTGGAGTGGACAGCACCGCGTTGTGACGGGCGACGCGGCAGCACGCCACGGCACTGGCACGCTTGTTGGTATCGACGTGGTGCATTCCGAGGAAGCGAGGGATGACTGAGATGCAGGCAGAACTACAGGTGGAGCGATTGGATGCGCCCGAGGCGAGAACCGGAACGGGGTTCGATTCGGTTGGCTTTCTCACCCGGCTGTTCGGAGGTCCGGACGAGGCGCCGGCAACGGTGTTCGTCGTGGAGGCCGAGACCAAATCGAAGCGATCCCTGTCGTGGATCTTGCGGTCGGCCGGTTTGGACGTCGTCGACTTTTCAAACGGAGAGGACTTTCTCGCCAGTTTCGACGATGCGACCACCGGGTGTTTGTTGGTCAATCTGCGGCTGCCGGGGATGAGCGGTGTGGCGGTGCTGGAGGAGCTCGGCCGTCGCGGTGCGACGATTCCCGTGATCCTGCTGACCGGCTACGGCGAGTCGATGGCGGCCGTCGAAGCTTTTCGCTCGGGGGCGTTCGACGTCCTCGACGAGGCGTTCGACGTCGCGCTCGTGGAGCGTGTCCATCGGGCCCTCGGTGCCGAGTCGCGCCGACGCCAGCGGACCCTCGCTCGCGCCGAGATGCGGGCGCGGCTTGCCGCGTTGACGGCGCGCGAGCGGCAGATCGCCGAGCTGGTCGCCCAGGGATGCGCCAACAAGGTCATCGCCTACGACCTCGGCATCAGCGAACGCACGGTCGAGTGTCACCGCGCCAAGATCATGCAGAAGGTCGGGGCGCGCTCGGTGGTGGACCTCGTTCGGGTGGTTCTGCTCGCGACAGACCCGGAGGACGTTACATTCGCATAGGGATTCGCCGCGGTGGTGCGTCGGCGAATGAGAACCGGAAAGTGAGAGGGGCATGGATATGACACAAGAAAGCAATGGAGACGCGGTTCGATCGACGGTGTTCGTCGTGACCGATCGCGATCGCGATCGAGCCGAGTTGGTGGGGTGGATGGAACGCAGCGGGCTCTTCGATGTCCAGGTTGTGAACTGGCGCGCGACGGTTCCACATACGCTGCACCGCACGGGCAGCGGAGTGGTGCTGCTGGATACGGCGATCCCCGGAGCACTGGATCTCGTTGCGCAGATGCGCGCCACGCCGACGGCGTTGCCGGCGATCGTTCTCACCGACACGGCTGCGTTTCACCTCGTCGTCCATGCGTTTCGCGCTGGCGCGGCGGATGTGCTGCAGCTGCCAGTGAGTGAGCAGCTGCTTCTCGATCGCGTCGGGCACGCCGCGCGAGAGGACCGTCGTCGGGCGACACAGCGGCAGCTCTTCTGGCGGGTGGCGGAGCTGGTCGGGTCGCTGACTCCGCGCGAACGCGAGGTGATGCGATGTGTCGTCGAGGGATGCGCCAACAAGCGGATCGCGGCCGATCTGGGCATCAGTGAGAAAACCGTCGAGGTTCACCGCCACAAGGTCATGCGCAAGATGGAGGCGGAGTCGCTGGCGGAGCTGGTGCGGATGACCGTGGTGTTTGAAGCCACCGCCGGCGCTCGCGAGTCGCGGATGGAACCGGCCGGTTGGGGGGGCGCGTTCGCCGCTTGAGGCGCGGCGCGGCGCCGGCTCGGCGGACGCCTTTGCGACAAATCTCACCGACGGCGCAAGAAATCCGTCGGTCGTTCCATCTCCCCCGTCGAAGCCGGCTGTGATGGGGCTTGGCGGGGCTCGTCAGTTGGCATTGGGAGGCGCGGTTCCGGGTGACATCAACCCCGGCACCCAAACATCCGGATCCGCGTCTCCGGCTTCAGCGCGGCGTTCTGTGATCCGTCGAACGCTGCGGGCCACGCGGTCGGCGCTTGCGAAGGCGCAGTGCCTGGGTCTGTCGTTTGTCGGCGATCTCGGCGAGGACGCTCTGGCAGTGACCGAGGGAGCGCGTCCAGTTGCGCGCGTAGGAGCCGTCGGGGCTCATCCACCAGCCGTCGCCCTCGGGGCGAAGTTGGACGTCGAGGACCGTGCGCAACATTGCCTGCAGGGCCGGGTCGTCGATCGGCACGACCACCTCGACGCGGCTCTCGAGATTGCGCTTCATGCAGTCCGCCGAACCGATCAGGTACTCCTCGGCACCGCCGTTGCGGAAGTAGTAGACCCGCGAGTGCTCGAGGAACCGGCCGATGATGCTGACGACCCGTACATTGTCGGAAAGGCCGGGTACGCCGGGGCGGAGCTGGCAAGTGTCGCGTACGATCATGTCGATGCGAACGCCCATCTGCGAAGCCTTGTACAGCGCGCGTGTGATGTCGCCGTCGTCGAGGGCGTTCATCTTGAGCTGGACGACTCCCTGCTCGCCGGCGCGTTGGTGATCGATCTCGCGCTGGATCTTGGCCAACAGGGCCTTCTTGAGGACCGTCGGCGCCAGCAGGAGCTTGTGATACGTCCGCTTCGGACGGTAGCCGGTGGTGAGGTAGTTGAAGAGTTCGGTCAGGTCCGCGCCGATCTCCTCGTCGCAGGTGAGGACGCCGCAATCGGAATACACGCGCGCGGTGCCGGCGTGGTAGTTGCCGGTGCCGATGTGCGCGTATCGCCGCAGTCCGTCGTAATCCTGGCGCACGACGAGGATGACCTTCGAGTGCGTCTTCAGTCCGACCACGCCGTATGTGACATGGATCCCGGATTCCTCGAGGCGGCTGGCGAACTGGATGTTCGCCGCTTCGTCGAAGCGAGCCTTCAGTTCGACGACGACGGCGACCTGCTTGCCGTTCAAAGCCGCCTGACAGAGGTAGTCGAGAATCCGCGACTCCGGCGACGTACGGTACAACGTCATCTTGATCGCGCGCACCTTGGGGTCTTCGGATGCCTCGCGCAGGAAGCGCTCGACCGAGGTGGAAAACGACTCGTACGGATGTTGCAAAAGCAGCGCGCGGTTGTCTCGGATGACGTGAAAGATACTTCGCGACTTCGTGAGTTTCGGGTGATCGACCGGGTGGTGCGGTGCGTCGCGCAACTCGGGGATCTCCAGCGACGCGATCTCCATGAGGTCGCACAGGGCGATCAGGCCGTCGGTTTCGAACAGGTCGCTGCGCTCGTCGAGGCCCAACTCGGCGGTGAGCATTCCGCGCTGGATGGCGGGCATGTTCGAGTCCACCTGGATCCGCACGATCGGGGCGAAGCGCCGGTCCTGCAGCTCGGACTCGATCATGGCCAACAGGTCGTCGGCTTGTTCCTCATCTCGTTCGGTGTTGGCGTTTCGCGTGACGCGGAAGGAACCGCAGGAAACGATCTCCATGCCCGGAAACAACAGGTCCAGATTGTGTGAAATGACCTGCTCGAGGGGGACGAAGGTGTGGCGGTCGCCGACGCGTAGAAAGCGGGGGATACCGTTGCCTACCGGCACCTTGACCCGCGCGGTCGAGTGGTCGGAGTCCTTGCGGTGGCGGACGGTCACCATCAAGTTGAGCGACAGGTTCGAGACGAAGGGAAACGGGTGCGCCGGGTCGCTCGCCTGTGGCGTCACCAACGGGAACACGTTGCGCTTGTAGTGCTCGCGTGTCTCGCGTTTCTGGGCGGCGCTGAGGTCGTTGTAGTCGGCAATCCGAATGCCGTGTCGCTCCAGGGCCGGCAGCAACTCGCCCAACGTCTCGCGGTGCGCGGCTTTCTGAAGTCGGACCGCGGCGTTGCACTCGTCGATCTGCTCCTGGGGCGTCCGGCCGTCGATCGTGAGCGTCTGGATGCCCGCGCCGACCTGCTGCTTCAGTCCGCCGATCCGCTTCATGAAGAACTCGTCGAGATTGGCGGCGACGATCGCCAGGAACTTCAAGCGCTCGAGAAGCGGATTGCGGCTGTCCTGCGCCTCGGCGAGGACCCGCTGATTGAAGTTCAGCCACGTCAACTCGCGGTTGAGATACAGCGACGGGTCGCGCAGGTTGCGCGGCGTCCCGGCGGGGTGATCCGGTCCGTCCTGCTCCGGCGGCTTCGCGGTGAGAGGAGTGGCGGATTTCACGATTCTCAAGGGTCGTTCCACGGGAGTCTCCACACCACGCGCCATTGCGGCAGTGTAGTCGCAACCGAGGGCGAGTGCCAGATTGTCATAAACAGCGCACCGCGTGCGCCTTTGGAAGGGTAGCACGCAACGAACGGCCGAAGCCCGGGTGTTTTTCGATGCGACGCGAACCTGATACGGTCGTCGACGTTTGCTGGGGGGCGATGGGAGGTCCGATGAACTCTGCGAAACTCGTGATCGTAGCGGTGGCGATCGCCGCTTTGGCTGTCGCCGTGCAAGCCGGGCTGACACCCGACGCGGCGTCCTTCCTGGTCAACACGCTCACCGCGGGGAGACAACGACAGCCGGACGTCGCCTTGGCCGGCGACGGCCGCGCGCTGGTCGTGTGGGACTCCGACATCGATGTCGATGGACAGATCGCGGGCCGCATCGTCGATGCGGACGGTGTCGCCCGCAGTGGCGAGTTTCGCATCAGCCCGTCCGACACCGGCTCTTCGCACATCCGCCCGGTCGTGGCGGGGTTCCCGAGTAGCGGCTTCGTCGTGGCGTGGGAAAACTACATCTTCGATACGGACGAGGACGAATTGTTGATCCAGCGGGTCGGCCCGTCTGGCGACCTGGTGGGCGCGGAGATCGTCATTGACGACTCCGAGTTCCACTTCGATGCGGATATCTCCATCGGCGCCGGCGGCGGATTCGTCGTCGTCTGGGGCGACGGCTTCGACATCCTCGGCCGGCGATTCGACGCGTCGGGCGGTTCGCTCGGCGGTCTGTTCCAAGTCAACGACCAACTCGGCACGATGTACGCCCCTCGCGTCGCCGCGGCCGCCGATGGCGCCTTCGCCGTAGTGTGGGAGGATCGCAGCTCGATCGACGGCGACGGAGACGGGATTCTGCTGCGCCAATTCAATCCACAAGGCGTCCCCTTGGGCGGAGACCTTCAAGTAAATTCGACAGCCGAGGGCGACCAGTACGGGGCGGCGATCGCGATGCGTTCGGACGGTGCGTTCGTGGTCGTCTGGGAAGCCTACGCGCAGACCAGCCTCGGCGATGGGGCGTTCGGGCAGGCATTCAGCAGCAGCGGACAACGGGTCGGCGGCGAGTTCCGCGTCGATTCGGGAGAGTCCGTGTACGCCGGGTACGTCGATGCCGCGGCGGCCGGAGACGAGTTCGTCGTACTGTGGAGCGAGCCGCGCGACGGGAGCGGCGAGGTGTTGAACACGTTGATGCGCACGATTGACGCCGGCGGCACCGGTGGCGGCATCGTCGACATCGATCCCGACGAGGAGGGCGACCAGGCGTTCGGATCGCTCGCCGGTCGGGGCGACGCGGTGATGGTCGCGTGGCAGGGGATCGGTCCGGATGCGGAGGATGTCTTCGCGCAGCGGTTCGATCTGGTCGACGTGACGCCGACGCAGACACCGGACCCGTTGGAGACCCCGTCGGCGATCTGCCCGGGCGACTGCGACGGGTCCGACTCGGTATCGATCTCGGAGTTGGTGCGAGCCGTGAACATCGCCCTCGGCATGATCGACGTCTCGATGTGCACCGCGGCGGACCGCAACGGCGACGGCAACGTCGCAATCAATGAACTGATCGCCGCGGTGAACTCGGCGCTTTCCGGTTGTCCGTAGTCGGCGTCGACGGATGGAGGCGAGGATGCGGGGAACGACGATGCGAGGAATCGTCGCGGGGGTTTTGTATCTGTTCGGCGCATCGGCCGCGCCCGCCATCGAGACGTGGAGGGTTGCGGAGGTCGAGCGCGAAGGGCAGTTGACGATATACAACCGCACGGCCTTTGGAGCCCTCCTCGGGATGCCGGTTGCGCTCGCCGATGTCGACGGTGACGGGCTCGGGGATGCGATCCTGACACCGATGAACGCCGACAGCGGGCCGGGACGCGAACGAGGTGGGGCGGGGGAGATCGGTGTCGTACTCAGTGCGGGGGTGCCGCGGGGAATCGTCGATCTGGCTTCGCTCGATCCGAACGACCTGCCGAGCTTCGCAACGCTGATCTACGGGCGCGACGCTGGCGATCTGCTGGGAACGGAGGCTGCCGCAGCGGATGTCGACGGGGACGGCTACGCCGACATCATCGCCGGGGCGCAGAACGCCGACGGGCCAAACGACACGCGCCCGGGATCGGGCGAGGTGGCGATCATCTGGGGTCGCCCCGATTTTGGCGGCAGGGTGATTGATACAGCCGTACCCGGCAACGAGGTTACGTTCATCCACGGCGCCGAGGCGGGCGATCGGCTCGGCGTGTGGGTGTTCTTTGGCGACCTGGACGGCGACGGGACGCAGGACGTCATCATTGGCGCCGACCAGGCCGACGGTCCGGACAACGTGAGGACGCACGCCGGCGAGACCTACGTCGTGTACGGCGGTGCTCACCTGCGAGCGACAGCGGAGATTGATCTCGCCGACACCGATCTCGCGCACACGGTGGTGTACGGCATCGATGCCGAAGACCACAGCGGCTGCACCGTGCGCGCTGGTGATCTCGACGGCGACGGCACGGACGAGCTGTTGATCGGCGCCGGGTTGAACCGGCTTTCGGCATCGGCGGTGAACGCTGGTCCCGGCCAGGTGGCTCACGCGACGGCTGGCGGTGACGGCCCCGTCGGTGGCCGCACCAACGCCGGCGAGGCGTACGCGCTGTATCTCGGCCCAGGCGCGCGGCCGGCGAGCATCGACCTGCGGTCACCGCCGGGTTCGGCGGTGTTCATCTACGGCGCCGACCCTTTCGACGCGTACGGTGAGGAGCTGTTCGCCGGCGATTTCAACGGCGACGGGTTCGGCGACATCGCCATCGGTGCCATTGTCGGCGACTCGATCGACAATTCACGGCTGAACGGCGGGGATCTGGCCTTGATTCTCGGCGGTGCCGACCTACCCGGAAGTGCGGTCGACCTGGCCACGCCGCCGGCGCGGGTGACTTTCTTCTACGGGCAGGCGGCGGGCGCGATTGCCGGCGACACGGCGCTGTTCGACGACGTCGACGGCGACGGACTCGCCGACCTGGTTATCGCCAGCCCCACCGCGCCGGCCGCCGGCGTCGTCCGCGCCGGGGTCACGCACATCTTCTTCGGGACGACGGACCCGCTGCCGGCGGTAGTCGACCTGGCGGCCGTGCCCGAGTCGCTGTCGGCCCTGTTGATCGAAGGCGCGGACTTCAACGACATGCTGGCGTATAGCATGTCTTCTGGCGACGCCGACGGCGACGGGCTCGCGGAGGTCATGCTGAACGTGATGGACGGCGACGGGTTTGAGAACGCGCTGGCGTCCTCCGGCGATGCGTATGTGCTGAGTGGCGCTGAGCTGAGCCGCGCCGCCGGGCGACTGGTGTCGACCGACACACCGACTCCCGCGGCGACGCCGACGCCACCGTCTTCGCCCACGCCGACGCCCACGCTCGACGGCTGCCCGGGCGACTGCAGCGGCGATGGGCGCGTGACGGTGAGTGAGCTGATCACCGGTGTGCGGATCAACCTCGGTCTTGCGGATCTCGAAGGCTGTCCGGCGATGGACGGCGACGGCAATGGGGTGATTACCGTGGCGGAGCTGGTGCAGGCCGTCCGGGCGGCACTCGAGGGCTGTTGACGAGCGCGCGCGTCACCAATTGGCAAGGGCGGCGCGCACGGCTTGAACCAGTTCGTTGATAGCGACGACTCCATTGTCATCAATGTCCGCGGCCGGGCACTGTTCGACGGGCGCGGCTCCGAGGCCGATTCGCACGCCGGTGATCAGCTCGGCGATGGTCACCGCGCCGTCCCCGTCGCAGTCGCCGGGTCGGTCCGAGTTGTGTGTCGGCGTCGACGCGGGAGTATTCGTCTGGACAGGTGTGTGCGTCGGGAAAGGCGTCTGCGTCGGCACCGCGGTGGCCGTCGCCGACGGCGCCGGTGTGAGGCGAGCATAAACCTCGTCGATCGCGAACACGGCATCGATCAGGCCCCTGCCGGACTCGCGATCCGGGCCCAACCCTTCGATGTCGATGGCCGTCGACTGCAGGATGTCGACCACCTCGGTGCCGGCGAGTAGCGGGTTCGCCTCGAGAACCAGCGCGGCGACGGCGGCGGCGTGCGGTGCGGCCGCCGAGGTTCCGAAGAAGTTGCGGAAACCGTCGTTCTCGGCGTCGCGCAGTCCGAAGAAGCTGTTGTTGGTGCCGTCGGGCGCGCTGAGGAACGGAGTCGTACGCAACAATGGAGCGTCTGGAAGTGGCTGGCCAGACGAGTCGAAATAGTAGGGGATGTTGCCGCCGCGGCTGCTGAACGGCTCGACGTTGATCACGCCCGGCGGCGCCTGGTCGTCGCCCGCCGTATCGATCTCCGCGTAGTACACGGCCGCAGTGCCGACGACGCCGGCGCCCACCGGGTGCCCATAGGCCGGGCTGTGGCGAAAGACATCGGGGTCGAACTCGTACCGGCTGGGGAAGAAACAGCTGGCCCCTAGCGAGAAGCTGGCGATGCGGAAGCGCACGTCCTTGTTGCCACAGACGTGCTCGATGGCGATGTGCACGACCTCGTCGCGGTTCGTGTTGTTACGCACGTCGAGAATTTCCATCGGATCGCCCGACGGGCCGTCACCGGTACCGCAACCCTGGGAGTCGCGCGCCGCTCTCGCGGCGCTGCAAGAACCCGGGTCGGCGGCGCCGCAGGCGTAGAGGTCGAGGTCGGTGGTCGCGCCCTCGCCGAGGGTGCCGGAGAAGGGCTCGTTCCACTGCATCACCATTTTCAACAAGCAGCCGCGCGGGACCATGACGCGCGCGAAACTGGACCCGCCGGCGAACGCGTGCAGGTCGTTGCCACTCGGGGTGCTGGCCATGTCGTCTTCGGGATTGGCGTCCGCGTAGGTTTCGTCGACGCCCCAGGGGCCGAGGTTGCCGATCGCGGAAAAGAACGGGATCCCCTGTTCGACGGCGGCGTTGGCGGCCTGCGCGACGATGCCGTCCTGAAACATCGGCTCGGCGAAGTAGATGACGTCGTCGACGATGATGTCGACGCCACAGTCGACCAACTCCTCGATGCCACGTGCGAAGATGGACTGCGTGCTGAAGGCGGTGTGGAAGTACAGGTCGGCACCGGGAGCCAGGTCGTGGATCAGCTCGGCCATGGCGCGGCCTTCGTCCGAGTTCGACGTGGTGCCGGTGCCGGGGATGTCGCGCGGTTCGGCGATCACTCGCGTCACCGCGGGGAGCTCGGCCGCGCTCGTCGGATTGACGCTCGTGTACAGCCGGTTGCAACCGGTCCCCTCGAAGTTCCCTGCCGTCTGGCTGGTGAGGGTGTCGGAGAGGATGCCGATTCGGACCCCTGCGCCGGTCAGGCCGTATGCCTGCCGCGCCGCGGCGGCGCGGATCGAAGTGTCCGCTTGCGAGACGACGTTCCCGGCCATCGTCGTCGCGCCGTAGTTCGGATGGATCGCCGTCACCTCCGGCATCGCCGCGAGTCCCGGCAGGCAGTCGCCGTGGCAAACGCCGAGGATCCGCGCGTGGCGATGATCCGCGTCGAGTACCTCCAGACCGGTGCTGGCCGCACGCGCCAGAACTTCCTCGGTGAGGATCGAGAGACTGATCTCGATCTCTGGGCGGCCTCGCTGTGAGTGCGCGCTCGCGGCGGCGAGGGCCTCACCTCCCTCGAGCAAACTTCGCGAGACTTTCCCCAGCGGGCGCTGGCCGCGGTAAAGCGGATCCCCGTCGACCGGTGCCGCCACCGCCGGCGCCGTCGCCGCGAGCGCCGCCCCGAGGAGGCATGCGCGCAGTCCGCGCGCTCGATGTCGCGTGTGCATCACCACCCAATATGTAAGCGACGAAAATTGGACATTTTTGTTGCTCATTGCGCCGAATCGCGTCGCTAGCGAGGACGATGGCGCGGTTCGCAGGGGGTGATGACGGCGGCGGTCACTGAAGCAATCAGCACGAGACGGTTGGCGCGGTGATTGCTCTGAGCCGTGACCAGACGATTGGATCGGAGGATTCGGGAATGGGGTTCGAGGGGCCGCTATCGTTCATGATCCGCTGCGTATTCACGGCCGCGGCGTACGGCGCCGCCTGTTGGCTCGGCCTGGCCGTGTTGTAGCGGTGTAGCCACCGCCCAGGCGCGCGCCGTATCAGTGGATCTGCTGTGCCAGATAGTTTTCCAATCCGACGGTCTTGATCAGTTCCAACTGAGCCTCGATCCAGTCGACGTGGCTCTCCTCGGAGGTGAGCACTTCCTCGAGCAACTCTCGGGTGCCGTTGTCGCCGGCTTCCACGGCCAGGGCGATCGACTTGTTGAGCAGGGGGATCGCTTCCATCTCGACTTCGAGATCGAGCGCGAGCTGTTCGGGGACGGTCTCGCCGACGCGCACCTTGTGCAGCCGCTGCATGTTCGGAACACCGTCGAGGAACAGAATGCGTTCGATCAACTCGTCGGCGTGCTTCATCTCACCGATCGACTCTTTGCGGATCGCCTCGGCGAGCTTGTGAAGGCCCCAGTTGGCGCACATCTTCGCGTGGATGAAGTATTGGTTGATCGCTGTGAGCTCGCCCGTGAGGATCTCGTTCAGCGCCTCGATGACCTTTTTGTTGCCCTTCATGGTTCCTCCCGATGCTTTGGCCACGGTTATAGCGCGCCGTGCGCGGGTTCCAAAACCCTCGAACGGGGGGAGGCGGGACGATCTGCGGCCGGCGCGGCCGGCGGTCCCTCACGCGGCGCAGGTCGCGTCTTGCGCGGGCGCGGCGGAGGACAGGGTCAACAGGCGCGTGATCTCCATGCGGCAGGGTGCGCAGTGGCGGCCGGCGCCGGTGGTACGGGCGATCGCGGCGACGCTGTCGAGGCCGGTCTCGCGTAAGCGGTGGATGTCCCGGTCCGTCGTCCCTGTGCACTGGCAGATGATCATGGCGCCCCCATTTGCTGAATTGACCTATCTGATTTTGACACTCGTTATCAAGTGGGATCCGCGATTTTTTTCGCCGGGGCTCGATTATCCGTTCGATGCCGAATTCCGGCTGTCGCCCTGGAGTTGTCTCGCAGCCTTGTCCCGATGCCGGTCCGGCGCCGCGGGGAGCATCGGAAGCGCAAGCAAATCCGCCGCTTGCGGAAGCCCAACCAAATCCGCCGCTTGGCGCGACCCGCCGGAGTTCGTCGACGACCCGGGAGGCCCGCAGCTGTGACAGGATTTCTGGCGCGGGCGAAGGCGCCGCACCAGGTAGAGTGCGGCAGCGGCGGTGACGGCCAGGGCGGCGACGGTGTCGGCAGGCATGTGGGTCAGAGGACGCGGCTGCCGATCTGGTAGACGGCCAGGGCGACGACGTAGGCCAAGGTCGTCATGTAGACGAAGGTGAAGGCGGGCACAGCCCACGAGCCAGTTTCTCGCCGGATGGTCGCGAGGGTCGCGGCGCATTGCGAACACAGCGCGAAGAAGACCATCACCGACAGCGCCACGGCCGGCGTGATGAGCGGCGATCCGTCCGGCCACGTCGCGCGACGCATCGCCGCGCGCAACTCGCCGCTGTTCTCGTCCTGCCCCTCGCCGAGGCTGAAGATGGTGCCAAGGGCGGCGATGACCACCTCGCGCGCGGGGAAGCTGGCGAGCGTGGCCATGCCGATACGCCAGTCCCACCCGAGGGGGCGGACGACCGGCTCGATGGCGACCCCGGCTCGGCCGAGGAAGCTGCCGCGCAGCTTTTCGCCCGCCTCCTCGCGGTCGAGCCGCTCGATCGCGTCTCCGTCCCCGGCCGTCGCGCGCAGGGCGTCGAAGCGGGCCGTCACCTCGGGCTGCGTCGGGAAGTACGAGAGGGCCCAGATGACGATGGCCGTCGCCAGGATGATCGTCCCGGCTCGGCGCACGAAAGCCCAGCAACGATCGTAAACGCGAAACAGCACAACTCGCCACGCCGGGACCTTGTACGGGGGGAGCTCGAGCAGAAACGGGACCGGCGGACCTTTGAGCCGGGTGCGCTTCAGGACCAGCGCGACCAGCGGCGCCACGACCATGCCGACGGTGTACATCGCCAACAGAGTCAGCCCCTGCAGTCCGATGAAGCCGGCGACGGTGATCGGCGGGATGAAGGCGGCGATGAACAATACGTACACCGGCAGTCGCGCGCTGCAGCTCATCAACGGCGCGATCATGATCGTCGTCAGACGGTCGCGTCGGTTCTCCACGGAGCGCGCCGCCATGATGCCGGGCACGGCGCAGGCGAAGGACGACAGCAATGGGATGAACGACCGACCGGACAAACCGAAGCTCGCCATGATCCGATCCATCAGGAAGGCGGCGCGGGCCATGTACCCGGAGTCTTCCATGATGGTGATGAGAGCGAAGAGGATGGCGATCTGCGGCACGAAGATCACCACCGCGCCGGCGCCGCCGATGACACCGTCCACGACGAGAGATTGCAACGCCCCCGCCGGTAGCACGGCGGTCGCGAGGTCGCCGACGGCGGCGAATGTCGCGTCGATGGCGTCCATGAACGGCGTCGCCCAGCTGAAGATGGCCTGGAACACAGTCGCCATGCCGCAGACGAAGATCAGCCCGCCCCAGATCCGGTGGGTGAGCACCGCGTCGAGCCGTCGTGTCCAGACGAATCGCGAACCGTCACCGCTGTCGACGCAGTCGGCGATGGCGTCGCGGATCCAGTCGTAGCGCGGTGCGATTTCAACGCCGGGGATCGCGTGTCCGGCGTCGCGGAGGCGCTGCCGTGCGCCGTCGGCGTACGCATGCGCGGCGGCCGAGATCTCGGTGCCCAATTCGCCCTCGAGGAAGCCCTCGCGGTCCAGCAGCAGCCGCTGTGCGATGAACGCCGAGCGACGGCCGTTCGAGGAAAGCAACGGTGCGATCGCCGCCACTTCGCGCTCGAACGGCGCGGGGAAGGGGACGCGAGCCGTGGCGCCTTCCCCCGAACGCGCGCGCAACCGAATCGCCGCCTTCAGCTGCGAGATCCCTTGACGTTTGGAGGCGTGCACCGGGACGATCGGCACCCCGAGGCGTTTCTCGAGGGCGCGGTAGTCGATTCGGATCCCTTCGTTCTTGGCGACGTCGACCATGGTGAGGCAGGCGACGACCGGCAGGCCGCTGTCGAGGATCTGGGTCAGCAGGTAGAGATTGCGATCGAGATTGGTGGCGTCGACGATGCAGAGCACGACGTGGGGTCGCGCCGTTTCACCGCTGCCGATCAATGCGCGCACCGCGACCACTTCGTCGGGCGCGCGCGGAGACAGCGAGTAGGAGCCGGGCAAATCGACCAGAAGGAAGTGGTCCTCGTCCTCCGTGAAGCTGCCGATCGAACTCTCGACCGTCACCCCGGCGTAGTTGCCGGTGCGCTGGCTCAGGCCGGTGAGGCTGTTGAACAGGGTGGTCTTGCCGGTGTTCGGATTGCCGATGACGGCGACGACGAACGGATTGGCGACGCTCCCGGGAGTGGTGGAGGCCGTGTCGTCGCGGGCTGACGCTAGAGCGGTCATTCCACGTTCGCGGAGGAGCTCAGGTCAGGCTCATGCAAGTACGACACGGCGGGCTTCGCTGGCGCGTACCGCCAGTTCGAACCCGCGCACCCCGACCTGTATCGGATCGCCGAGCGGAGCGCGGCGAATGAAGCGGACGACCACCCCCGCGGTAAACCCCAACTCGGCCAGTCGATCCGACAGCGCGTCGTCGCCGTCGATGCTCGCGATGACGCCCTCTTCGCGGGGCTCCAGGTCGGCCAGGGTGCGATGCATTCACGCGATGGTATTGAAATCCATTCTCAATCGCAATGCGGTATCGAGCCCCCGCGACGGCGGGGGCTCGGACAATTCATTCCACGCGGAAGAACTGCTGCGCGCCGGCCGGCTGATCGCCGAACGGCAGGCCCAGGTTGCTGAAGACGCCCGTGCAATCCGTATCGAATGGCTGAGACTGGCAGCCGGGAGCGGATTCGGCCTGATTCTCCTCGACGTTCGAATCGGCCAGAACGGTTGCCAGGTCGGCGACGATGACGCTGGTGGCGGGGTTGAACCCGCTCAGCGTGATCTCGGGGCGGTTCGGGTTCGCGCACGGTTGCGTGGGCGGGATCGGCGGCGCGGCGCTGGCACACCCGGTACTGCCGAGGTGGAGGTTGTAGTTGATGGCGTTCTCGATTGGTCCGGCGAAGCCGTCGACCCGCAGGAACTTGTAGCCGCCTTGCCAACTCCAGAACATGGGCGTCACGTTGAGGGGCTCGGTCTCTGTCTCGGCGTTGCCGTGGTTGAGATCAAACGGAATGCCGAGGTCGAAGCGGACACCGGTGTAGATACCGGATGGCGCGGTGCCGCGGACGATGTTGTTCATGAGCGCGTTGCCGAACGAGCACCCCGAGCTGCCGTCCTCGAAATCGAGCAGAGCGACATCCTCGCGTTGCCAGATCGTTTCCTGGTCGAGCGCCAGCGGTACTTCGTCGCCGCTCGGGGTCAGCAGGCGGACGTTGGATACATAGAATCGGAAGTCGGTGACGCGCAGGGTCGCGTTCGAGGTGCCGATGCCCTCGTAGGTGCCGCCGCACTGAAAGGCCTCGCCGCCGACCACGGCGGCGAAGGTGAGTTCGATATCGCGGTCGGCGCATCCGTCGAGAGAGTTGCGCACCGCCGTGATCAGTTCGTTGATCGCCACGGCGCCGTTGCCATCGCCATCGCCGATGCATTGGCCGTTCGCGTCGAGCCCGGGTTGGGCGAAAACCGCCGAGGTGGAAATAGACGCGAGAAGAGTCATCGCTTTGAGGAGCTGCTTCATTTCATCCTCCTGGAATTTAGTTGTAGCACCGCCATCATCCCCGCCGAGCGGGGGCGGTGCCAGCGGGGCGAAGAACCTTCCCAATGGTCAGAATCGCCATGTCAGCGCCGCCTGAATGCGAAAGTCCGGAACGAGCGATACGCCGCTGGTGTTTTGCAGAACCGGCAGATCACCGCCGAGGATCGCCTGGAGAGATTCGCCCCAGGTGAACGTCATCGTCGGCCCCAGGTAGATCGAGGTGAACCCGGTGTCGGGCGCCTTGACGCCGGAGAGCTTGTCCAGCCCCTTCGTCTCGCCCGACAGAGCCGCGGCGAGACCCAGCGTATAGCCGCGACCCAGTCCGGTGTCGTCGAGAGCCAGAAACGCGCCCGGGCCGACGCGCCACAGAAGCTCGTTGGCGTATTGGTAGTTGTAGCTCCCTTGCGAGCGAATGAAGTACTGTACGGAACTCGTTCCGTACAGGCGCTTCCAACTAGCGAACGCACGCGCGCCGACGATTCCGTCGACCGATCCGCTGCCGAGAGCTAGATCGTGACCGTGTAGACCGCTGGTGGCGGCGCCGTGACCACTGTGCGGCCGCGAAATGACGCCAGAGCCTTCGCCGGTGGCCGACGGGCCGAACCCGGGCAACCCGCGCCCGGGCACGTCCGGAAACGTAGGCCTGACGGGCGTGGAATCGACTTCCTCGCGCAGGCGATCCGCGCTTCCCGTCGGCAGCTTGATGCCGCCGATGAGCGTGCCGCGGACGACGCTGCTCCCGTCGACCCAGCGCAGCGGCGAGTACATCGCGACGATCGTCGCGTCGCCGAGCCCGGTCTCGTCTCCGTGGTCGAGTCCACCGTTGAGGACGCGTGTGAAGTCGCGCGAGATGATCGGCAGGTTGAACTGTGCTCCCAGGGTCTCGGTGAAGTTGTACCCGACCAGCACCTGCGTGATCGAGCTTCTCATCTCCTCGTCGTCGTTCTGCACCCGATCGCGGCCATCGCGCACGGTGGCAAAGTATGAGAACTGCTCGGCGGCGCCGACGCTGAAGCCGGTGCGGCCTTGTTGTGTTTCTGTTGCGGTGTAGACGGCACAGAGATCGCAGGCCAGCCCCGGGGCGCCGGTGAAGGCGACCCACAGAGCGCACCCGAGACCGATGTGCCGCCACCGGCTGCGCGCCAGTGCGCGCGGCCCGTGTGGGCGATGCATTGCTCGTGTCCTTTCGTCTGCGGTTCGCGCCGGAAACAGGAGTTACCGGCGTGGCGACGCACGCGCGTGGCCCGGGAGACCCGGGACGGCGGCTCAGACGAGGAGGATCGGCGGAGGTGTGTCGGGAGCTTGACGGCGGTCGCGCCGCGACTCGCGGGCCTCGACCAGCGACGCGAGCGGTGAAAGTCCAATCGCGGTGCCTGCGTCGGCCGCCAGCACGAAGGGCGGAAGAAGTGATCCCGCCAAGGTGAAGGAAGTCTTGCACGGGGGACGCCGCAGTTGGCTGTCCTCGCCATGGTGATCCAGGGCGCCACCGTGGCAACGCGGTTTGGCGACAGTATCCGTCTCGGGCCGGTGTGAGGAATCGTGCTCGACGTGCATAGGACAGTCGGCGGGGCACAACCCGCAGGCCTCCAACACGCCGGCCTGAACAGCAACCGCGAAGAGGTTCAAGGCGCACAGCAGTGCCACGACGCGGCTCCACCGCCCGACTTCCGACGCCCCGGAGGACTTCATTTGTAGCCAGAACACCGCCCGGGACTGTCCTCGGCACCACCCGCAATGTCAAGGTACTCACCGGGGGGTGCGACCGTTTGAAGCAGGCGGGATCGAGCGACGGAATCGAGGAGTCACGATGCAGCGATGAGATTCTAAGCGTGAGGATCTAGGAACCAGGATCCAGGATCTGGGGCGCCCGGAGAAACCCGCTGCCCGGATTCCTGAATCCTCCAGATCCTGAATCCCCAGATCCCAGATTCTGAATCCTCGACTCCTATCTCCGTGTGATTGACATGGGCCACCTCGCTGCCTGTAGTTCGATGCATGCGCTGGCGCGGTCGGGTCCTCATCGCTCTGCTCGCGATTGGGTTGTTCGCATCAGGGCTTTACGCCGCGCGCCGGCATCTGATTCTGTTCTACGTGGGAACCTGGGCGCGCGGATCGACTCCGGTGGCGCCCAATCGGGAGATCGTCTGGCAGCGTGGGCCGGCGACCGCGGCAACTTCTTCTGAACGACGGCCGCCGAACATCGTTCTCATCATCGCGGACGATCTGGGCTTCAACGACATCAGCTTGAACGGCGGCGGCCTGGTGCCGACTCCCAACATCGACTCGATCGCCCGCGGCGGTGTCGTGTTCTCTCGCGCGTATGCCGGGACTGCGGCGTGTGCGCCGTCGCGCGCGATGATCATGACCGGTCGTTACGGGACGCGAACCGGGTTCGAGTTCACACCTACGCCGCCGGGAATGATGCGCATCCTCGACCTGTTCTTCAACGACGGCACGCGCCCGCACGAACTCCTGGTCGACTACGCCGTGGCCGAGCAGCTACCGCCGTTCGCCGAGCAGGGGCTGCCTGGCACCGAGATCACGATCGCGGAGGCGCTGAGGCCGCGCGGCTACCACAGTATCCACATCGGCAAATGGCACATTGGCAACTCCGCCCCGTATGCCCCGCTGGCGCAGGGCTTCGACGAGGCGGTGATGATGGAGAGCGGGCTGTACCTGCCCGAGGACGACCCGCGCGTCGTCAACGCCAAGTTGCCGTTCGACCCGATCGATCAGTTCCTGTGGGCGCGCATGCAGTACGCGACGTCGTACAACGGCGGCGAATGGTTCGAGCCGCGGGGGTACCTGACGGACTTTTTCACCGATGAGGCGATCGCCGCGATCGAGGCGAACCGCCACCGGCCGTTCTTCATCAACCTGGCGCACTGGGGAGTGCACACGCCGCTCCAAGCGCTGGTGGACGACTACGACGCACTGCCGCACATCGCGGATCACCGCACCCGCGTGTACGCCGCGATGATCCGCGCGCTGGACCGCGGCGTCGGCCGTGTTCTGCAGGCGTTGGCCGACAACGGCGTGGCCGACAACACCCTCGTCGTGTTCACCAGTGACAACGGCGGCGCTGGCTACATCGGGCTGCCGGAGATCAACCGGCCGTTTCGCGGTTGGAAGCTGACCTTCTTCGAGGGCGGCCTGCGTGTGCCACTGTTCGCCCGCTGGCCGGCGCGCATTGACGCCGGCACGGTCGTGGATGCGCCGGTCGGACACATCGACGTGTTTCCGACGATCGCTGCCGCGGCCGGTGCCGCTCTGCCGTCCGATCGCATCATCGACGGACTCGATCTGAAGCCTTTGCTCGACGCCCCGACAGCGGCGCCGCGGCGCCGCGCGCTGTTCTGGCGCGACGGCCACTACCGGGCCGTGCTCTCGGACGGTTGGAAACTGCAGACATCAGCGCGGCCCGACAAGATTTGGCTGTTCGACCTGAAATCGGATCCAACGGAACAGACCAACCTGGCGGAGCGCCACCCGGAGGTGGTCCGCAAGCTGCAGGCGTTGCTCACGGCGCACGACGCGACCCAGCGCCCGCCGCTCTTTCCCGCCGCCGGCGAGATGCCCGTGTGGATCGACCGCACCCTCGAAGAGGGCGGCAACGCAAGCGACGAGTACGTGTACTGGCCCGGATGATTTGTTTGGAAGTTTGCCCCCGTGCGCGCTTCGCGCTCCGATGGGCTCGGCAGTGCTGGCAAAGCCGGCACTGCCTCCGCCGCTCAGCAACCTCGATGTTCAGAACTACGCAATTTTCCCGCGGTATCGATCATCCTTTGCTCTGGTAGTTTCAAGGTGCGAATTCTGCTTGGATCGCGCAGCGAGCACATCACGTTCGATCTCGCGCGCGACGCCGCAGGGACAACTCTTTGACATCGACGATCGTTCTTCTGCTCACCTTGATGGCGCCCGGGCTGGTCGCAGCTCCGGCATGTCCGGGAGACTGCGGCGGCGACGGCGCCGTCAACATCGCCGAACTGGTGCTGCAGGTGCGGATCGCGCTCGGCGAATCGCCGCTCGATCGATGCGCCGCGGCGGATACCGACGGCGACGGCGCGGTGAGCATCTCAGAGCTGGTGCGCGCCGTCGGCAGCGCTCTCGACGGTTGCGACCCCGAATCGAGTCCGACTGCCAGTGCCACCGCCGGGCCCGAGACCCCGACTGCGCAACCGTCGACCGAAACACAGACCGCCACCGCGACCGCGCCGCCCCCATCCGGCACGACTTCGCCGACCGCGACGATGGTTGCGACCGCGAGTCCGACCGCGACCGCGACCAACACCGCGACCGACACTGCTACGGCGACGCCTGTGCCGACCGCGACGGCTGCGGCAAGTACTTCGCCGACGGGGGCGAGTTCGGTCACTCCGTCGCCGATCGCGACGGACTCCGCCTCCCCGACCGGTACCGAAACTGCCACCGAGGCGGCTACGGTGTCGCAAACTCCGACTTCGTCGTCGACTGCGACCGCGACGGCGGAGAGCTCCTCCACTCCGACGCGAACATCCTCCGCGACGCAGACACGGTCCTCTTCGCCGACCAACACGGTTACCGCGACCGCCGCGACCGTGACTCAAACGTCGACCGCGACGCAGACGCGATCCCCTTCGCCGACGACCACGCTCACCGCGACGCAAACGCGCACCGCGACAGCCGCGACCGTTACGCAAACGTCCACCGCGACGCAGACGCGATCCCCTTCGTCGACGAACACAGCCACCGCGACGCAAACGCGCACCGCCACCGCCGCGACCGTGACTCAAACGTCGACCGCGACGCAGACGCGATCGCCTTCGCCGACGACCACGCTCACCGCGACGCACTCGCGTACCGCCACGCGATCGCCGACCGGTACGCAGTCGCGTACGGCCACGCACTCGCCGTCGCCTACGAACACGGTAACCGGTACCCGGTCGCGAACCGCGACGGCGACGCGGTCGCCGTCGGTGACGGCGAGTCCGTCACCGACACACACGTCGACGCCGACGGTGGTCTTTTCGGCCACGCGCACCGCCACGGCCAGTTGGACGGCAAGCCGCACCAGGACCCGCACGACGACGGCCACCGCGACCCATTCGCGGACGGCGACGCCGACCACCTCGATGACGGTGTCGACAGCCACCCGAACTCCAACCGTGACCTGGACCGCCAGCTTCACCCGGACGCCGACGCCGACGGTGACGTCGACCGAACCCCCCACCGCCACGGTGACGGCGACTCATTCGCGTACACGGACGCCGACTCGAACCGGCACCGCGACGCGGACTGCCACTTCGACGCGGACGAGCACGCCGAGCGGTACGGTTACGTCGACGGCCACGCCGACGCGGACCTCGAGTGGAACGCGGACATCGACAGCGACGCCGACGGTCACGTTCACTCGGACCAGCACCGCGACCGGCACCGCGACGCCTAGCTCCACGGCGACGCGCACCCTGACGGTCACGCGCACGCCGACTTCCACCCGCACTCTCACCGTCACGCGTACCGCGACGGCGACGCGCAGCTTTACGCCGACCGCGACGCCGACGCCGACCTTTACTGCGACGTTCACCCCGACGCCGACGCCGGGGCTCGGGACGCGCCGCTTCTCCCTGAACCCGTCCACCAGCGGACTGCGCCTGATCCCGGGATCGACCTTCACCGGAATGCAGGGGTTCCTCGATCTCACGGTGGGAGTGCCCAACCCGCAAACGGGGCTGGCAGCCGTCGCGATCACCGCCGCCTCGGAGGTGATCTCGATCCCGCTCGGATTCTTCACCTTGTGCATCCGCCCCGAAGTGCCGGTGGCAAATGCCGGAATCCTCGCCTGCGGCGGCGGCTTCGATCTCGGCGTCTCGTCCGCGCAGGATCACAACATCGGTGTCGTCGGCGTCGGCGGATTCACCGCCGTGCAGTGCGCGGCGGCCGGCGGTACGGTCGAGGGGCCGCAGGGCCGCCATCCGGGAGTGTGCAACGGGCCGGTCACGGTCGGGCCTTCCGGCGTGCTCAATTCCGGAAGCGGCGCGCTTCTGCTGGCACCCGACGGCGACTTTGGAACAGTCGGTTTGCCGGCGACGGCCAGCGTCGACTTCGGCCCCTGCGACCAGCACGGTCCGGGCGACCCGACGGTCTTTGGCTTCGTCAGCGCCCTGTCCAGCGCGGTGGTTACCGACGCCGGCAACTCGCCGGGAGCGGTGCTGCAACACGATGAGGTGGGCGAGAACTTCTCGTGCGCGAACTGGCGCCAGGAAAACGGCGCGGGCCGGCTCGTGCTCAGTGTTCCGGCCGTCGACGGCGGCGCCGAAGGCGATCTGATCACCGTCTTCGTCCTCGACGATTGAGCCCCGCGCGCCTTTGCGAGCGCGGCGTCCGCGCGCTAAGTTCGGCCGCATGGCGGACACGGTATTCGCGAAGATCATCGCCGGAGAGGCGCCCTGTCACCGCGTGTACGAGGACGAGCGGGTTCTCGCCTTTCTCGACATCTTTCCGATCAGTCACGGCCATACGTTGGTCATCCCGAAGGAACCGGCGGTACGCCTGCACGAGCTGTCGGACGACGCCTCCGCGGCCATCGGTCGGGCGTTGCCGCGTATCTGCCGCGCCGTTCTCCGCGCCACGGGAGCCGCCGATTACAACCTCCTTCAAAACAACGGAGCGGCGGCGCACCAGGCGGTGATGCACGTGCACTTTCACATCATCCCGCGCTACGCCGATGGGACGGGCCTGGAGATCGGCTGGAAGCCGGGGCGCCTGGCGACGGAGGCGGCGCAACCGCTCGCGGCCGCCATCGCCGCGGCTCTAGAATGACGTGGTGAGCCGAGGCGCGGATGGCGATGCTGATCAGCCGCAGCGGGTCAGCAAGATCCTCGCGAGCCGCGGCGTCTGCAGCCGGCGCGAAGCCGAGCGACTGATCGCCGCCGGACAGGTGGTCGTTGATGGCGTGGTGGTCGTCGAGCAGGGAACCCGCACGCACCGGGACGCGGTGATCGAGGTGACCTCGGCTGGCTGCGCCGAGCTCGCGGAGACCGTCAGCATCGCGTTGCACAAACCGGTTGGGGTCGTATCGGCGCTGCCGGGTCCCGGACAGGTCGAAGCGCGGGCCCTGATCACCGCCGCCGCCAGTCACGGCACGCCGGCGCCGGCCACGTTGGCGCGCGTGTCGGCCGCCGTCGGGCGGCTGGCCGCGGCCGGGAGGCTCGATCGCGCCAGCCGCGGTCTGCTCGTCCTCACCACGGATGGAGTCGTCGCTCGAGCGCTCGTCGCCGGCCACGGCATCATCAAGACGTACCGCGTTACCACCGACTCGGACGTCGCCGACAGCCAACTGGCGCGGCTCTGCCGTCCGATGCGGATCGACGACAGACAGTTGTTGCCAATGACGGTGCGACGGCTCGGCGGCCGGCTTCTCCAATTCGAGCTCGCCGAGGGAATGAAGCATCAGATCCGTCGCTGTTGCAGCCGTGTCGGCCTCGAGGTCGTCGACCTGCTGCGCGAGTCGATCGGTCCGATTCAACTCACCGGACTGCCGGAAGGGGCGTGGCGTCTCCTGACGGAGGGGGAGCTTGAAGCGGTCCGCGCTTCAGTCGTATCGTCGCCGCGATGAACGACCCGGCGTTTCGCGGCACGGACTACTACGAGATCGATGAGCTGCTCTCCGAGGACGAACGACTGGTTCGCGACACCGCGCGCAGCTTCGTCGACACCGAGTACCTGCCGGTCGTCACCGAGCATTTCCGGCGCGGGACCTTTCCGGTCGAGCTGTCGCGCAAGATCGGCGAACTCGGCTTCTTCGGGTCGAACCTGCCGCCCGAGTACGGATGCGCCGGCCTGAACAACGTCGCGTACGGCCTGATCAACCAGGAGTTGGAGCGCGGCGATTCCGGCCTTCGATCCTTCGTAAGCGTGCAGTCCGGCCTCGTGATGTACCCGATCTACGCCTTTGGGTCCGAGGAGCAGAAGCAGCGGTGGTTGCCGCGCCTGGCCAGCGGCGACGCGTTGGGTTGCTTCGGTCTGACGGAGCCCGACTTCGGCTCGAATCCGTCGGGGATGCTGACGCGCGCCGAACCGGTGGCGGGCGGTTATCGGATCAACGGCACCAAGCGGTGGATCACCAACGGCGACATTTCGGACGTCGCGCTGGTCTGGGCGAAAGTCGCCGATGGGGATCGCTCGGTGGTGCGCGGATTCCTGGTCGAGCGCGGCACGCCCGGCTTCTCCACGCGCGAGATGGAGGGGAAGTTCAGCTTGCGCGCGTCGATCACGTCGGAGTTGTTTCTCGAGGACTGCGTGGTGCCGGCCGACGCGATCCTGCCGGGGGTTTCCGGCATGCGCGGACCGCTGTCGTGTCTCACCCAGGCACGGTACGGCATTTCGTGGGGCGCGCTCGGCGCGGCGCAGGCTTGCTACGAGTGCGCCCTCGACTACGCGCGCGAGCGCATCATGTTCTCGCGGCCGATCGCCGGCTACCAGTTGGTGCAGGAGAAACTGGTACGCATGATCACCGAGATCACCAAGGGACAGTTGCTGTGCCTGCGCCTCGGCCGCCTGAAGGACGCAGGGCGGATGCGGCCGGAGCAGGTGAGCATGGCGAAGATGAACAACGTGTCGAACGCTCTGGCCATCGCCCGCATGGCGCGCGACATCCTCGGCGCCAACGGCATCATCGACGAGTACCCCGTCATTCGCCACATGTTGAATCTGGAGACGGTGAACACGTACGAGGGGACGGAGGACGTCCACAAGTTGATCATCGGCAAGGACATCACCGGCTGGGATGCCTTCGGCATTTGAGCCGTTCCGGTCAGCTCGCCTGTGCGTGACTGCCGCCGTTCGCGTCGTCGGCGGGGCGGGACAGGACCTGCACTTGATTGACCCGGTTGCGCGTCAGGTCGGTGACGACGATCTCGTAACCCGGCACTCGAACCGACTCGCCGCGCCGCGGCATCCTTCCGAGCGTGTTGAAGACGATGCCCGCCAGCGTATCGCCGAAGTCGGCGTCGAGCTGTTCCCCGGTTTCGCGGTTGAAGTCGATCACCTTCACCTGAGCCAGCGCCTGATATCGGCCCTCTGACACGCGGCGGATCGACTCCAACTCGTGGCGATCGAACTCATCGCGGATCTCGCCGACCAACTCCTCGAGGATGTCTTCCTGGGTGACCAGCCCCTGGGTGGTGCCGAACTCGTCTTGTACCAGTGCCAGGTGGACGAACACCCGCTGCATCTCGCCGAGGAGTTCGAGGATCGGCTTGCGCTCCGGCACCTTCAGCGTCGGCTTCAGGATGCGATGAAGCCCCGCCGAGTCCTTGTTGCGCACCAGCCCGACGATGTCCTTTAGGTGAACGACGCCGAGCACGCGGTCGATGTCGCCGTCGTAGATCGGAACCCGCGTGTACCCCTCGCTCAGGATTGCGTCGAGCAACTCCTCGGGCGTGGTCTCGATCGGATACGCGACGATCTCGGGGCGCGGGATCATGATGTTCTTGACCGTCATTTCGTCGGCGCGGGCCGCGGCGCCGATGATGCCGATGGGCGTGTTGGCAGAGCTGCCGATGCCGTTTACCGACGCCCGCGCCATGCGCAGAAGGTCCTCGCGGTCGCGTAACGTCTCGGTGTCCGCGCCGCCGGCGAACTTCCGCACCATGGGCTCGATCAGTCGGTCGTACAGAAGATGGATCGGCCGCAGGAGCTGGTGAAATAGATAGAGGGGCAGCGCGACCATATAGGCGATGCGCCTCGGGTGTTGCGCCGCGATCGCCTTCGGGAGAACCTCGCCGAAAATGAAGATCGTGAGCGTCATGACGATCGTGGAGGCCGTGATACCCCATTTGGGCCCGAGCAGCGCGATCGCCACCGCGGAAGCTACCGACGCACCGAGGATGTTGACGACGTTGTTGCCGAGCAGGATCGTCACCAGCAATCGGGGAGTGGATTTCACCAGATCGCGGGTCGCCAGCGCGCCGGGGCTGTGCCCTTCTTTGACGTCGCGCAGCAGGTCCTCGGGGCGGATCCGGAGCAACGCCGTCTCGCTTCCGGAAAAGAAGGCCGACAGAAAGAGGCAGGCAATTACGAGGAGCAAATAGCCGACTACGTCCATTCACCGTCCGCGACGCGGCGTTCGTCGGATCTGCTATCGCCTTGCAATCGTGCTCGCGGCGCCTCGCGGCGCTCGGCAGGGTCTGGTTCGCTATCCACAGCGGGCGGGACTGTACAACTGTCCAGCCAGTCGGGCAATAGCCGAGGGCGCCGCGCTCACTTTCTCCGCGGTTGCCGGGTTGACCGGTTTGGGGGGGTCGCGTATGCCGTCAGTGATGTCTCCGTCGGAATCCCGAGTAGTCGTGACGGGGCTCGGCATCATCAGTCCGATCGGTGTCGGAACCGAAGCCAACTGGGCTTCGATCGTCGCCGGGCGCTCCGGGATCGGCCCCATCACGGCGTACGACCCGACGGGCGACCCGGTGCGGATCGCCGGCGAGGTGCACGGTTTCGACCCCGCGGACTACTTCGAGAAGAAGGAAATCAAGAAGGTCGATCGGTTTGCGCAGTTCGCGGTGGCCGCGGCGCTCATGGCGATCGCCGATTCCGGGCTGGAAGTCACCGAGGAGAACGCCGAGCGCGTCGGTGTCATCGTCGGTGTCGGAATGGGCGGGATTGCTACCATCGAAGAGACGACCGGCATCTATCACCGGCAGGGGCTGAAACGGATCTCACCGTTCTTCGTTCCGCGTCTGATCGGCAACATGGCTCCCGGCCACATCGCCATCCGTCTGGGTTGTCGCGGGACCAACTACGCGCCGACCAGCGCGTGCGCCTCCGGTGGCCACGGCGTCGGCGAGGCATTCCGACTGATCGCCTCCGGCCGCCAGGACGCCGTCATCGCCGGAGGCGCCGAGGCGGCGCTGACGACGCTGGCGGTCGGCGGATTCGCCGTGATGCGGGCGCTCTCGACGCGCAACGACGATCCGACCGGCGCCAGCCGTCCGTTCGACCGAGGCCGGGACGGCTTCGTGATGGCGGAAGGGGCGGGCATCCTGGTTCTCGAGTCGCTCGACAAGGCGCGCGCTCGCGGTGCGCGGATGTATGCGGAGATCGTCGGCTACGGCGCGAACGCGGATGCGTACCACATGACGGCACCGTCGCCGGACGGACGGGGGGCGGCCGCCTGCATGCGGCTGGCGATGTCCGACGGCCGGGTCGACCTCGACGAGGTCGGGTACATCAACGCCCACGGCACCTCGACGCCGTACAACGACGCCAATGAAACGACCGCGATCAAGGCGGCCTTCGGCGAACGCGCGCGGTCGCTCGCCGTCAGTTCCACCAAGTCCATGACGGGGCACCTTCTCGGCGGTGCCGGCGGAGTGGAAGCCGCATACACGGTGTTGGCGTTGCACGAAGGCGTGCTACCGCCGACGATCAACTACGAGGAGTTCGACCCAGAGTGCGATCTCGATTACGTGCCCAACGAGGCGCGCGAGCGCCGGGTTCGCGTCGCGCTGTCGAACTCCTTCGGGTTCGGCGGTGCCAACGTCTGTCTGGCCTTCCGCGCGATCGGCGACCGCCCGTGAGGCGGCGCGGCGCCCAACGTCCGTTCCGGCACGTGTAGGATGGGGGATCTCTTCGATCGCCAACTGGTGTTCGTCGTCGGCAAGGGCGGTGTCGGCAAGACCACCGTGTCGTGCGCTCTCGCCCTGGCGGCCGCGCGCCGTGGCAAGCGGGTGTTGTTGTGCGAGGTGGACGGCGTGTCGCGCGCCGCGCAGCTCCTCGGTGTCGAGCCGGCCGAGCCCGGGGTCGCGGGACCGACGGTCGACGGCGTCGCCGTCATGAGTATCGAAGGCGGCGCCGCGCTGGCCGAGTACCTCGGGATGATCGTCCCGGTGCGTCGCTTTCTGCAGGCGGTGATCAAAAGCGAACTGTACCAATACTTCGTCGCCGCCGCCTCCGGTCTCAAGGAGCTGATGACGATCGGAAAGATCTGGTACGAGGCGCAGCTCACCGACGAGCGGGACGGCCGGCGCCGCTGGGACATCGTCATCGTCGACGCCCCGGCGACCGGCCACGGGTTGCAGTATCTGCGCATGCCGAGTTCGGCGCGGGACGCGTTTGGCGCGGGTCTGGTGCGGCGCGAGGCGGAGCGAGTCGTCGAGCTTCTCTCCGATCCCCGCAGGACGGCGATTCATCTGGTGACCACGGCCGAGGAGATGCCGGTCAACGAGACGATCACCATGGCGCGGAAGGTTCGCGACGAGCTGGGAATGCCGCTCGGAATGCTCTTCGTAAACCGCTTGCACACCGAGCAGTTTCGCAAGGCGGACATCGATAGCCTGACGGCTGGGGCCCGTGCCGCCCGCAATCCGGACATCAAGCGATTGCTCAACGACGTCGCGGCGCGGGCGACCGAGGAGTCGGGGTGGACCCGGCTCAACAAGCGCTATCTGCGAGAACTATCGCAAGCCGTCGAGCTCCCCCGCGTCGAACTGCCGTTCGTCTTCGCCGAAGAGTTCGGCCGCGCCCAGTTACTCGGGATCGCCGATCGCATCGAGACCCCGTCGTGAGTGGCGCTGTGAAATCGGTCGCCGACATCGTGTCGCGCTACGAGGTGGTCGTCTGCGCCGGGAGCGGCGGCGTCGGCAAGACCACCACCGCGGCCGCGATGGGGCTGCTGGGGGCCAGTCTGGGGCGGCGGTCGATCGTGCTGACGATCGATCCGGCCAAGCGCCTCGCCGACGCGCTGGGGATCGGCGAGCTGGGCAACCAGCCGACGGAGGTCGCGGCGGGCGAGAAGGGATCGTTGTCGGCCATGATGCTGGACCAGAAGGGCGCTTGGGACGCCCTGGTCGAACGCTATGCCGATTCCGAGGAGTCGCGCGAGCGCATCTTCGCCAACGCGTTCTACCAGAACCTCTCGGGTACGTTCGCCGGGTCGCAGGAGTACATGGCGATCGAGCAGCTTTCGCAGCTGCACGACAGCGGCGACTACGATCTGATCGTGGTGGACACGCCGCCGACGCACCACGCGCTGGACTTTCTCGACGCGCCGCGCCGGTTGGGGAATTTCCTCGACCGCCGCGTGATGCGCTGGTTCGTGCGCCCGTACATGTCGGCGGGTTGGTCGGGCCTGCGCGTCGTCAATCGCACGGCGAGCGCTCTGTTGCGCCGGCTGGAGGACGCGACCGGTGTATCGGCGCTGGCGGACGTCTCGGAGTTCTTCGGCGCGATGAGCGATCTCTTCGAAGGTTGGGACGAGAGGGTGCGCCGGGTGGAGCGCCTGCTGCGTTCGGACCGCAGCGCCTTCGTACTCGTCGCCACGCCGGAGGAGCAGGTGCTTTCGGAAGCGGAGTACTTTTGCTCGAAGGTGGAGGAGCACGCGATCGCGTTGCGCGGAATCGTCTTCAACCGGATCCAGGCGGAGCTCGCCGCCGACGAAGAGGGACTCGACTCCGCGCGGATCGACGAGGTCGTCAAGCGATCGATCAGCAGTCGCGCGACGCGCGAACGGTTGGTCGCGAACTTCCTGCGTTATGAAGAGCAGGCGCGCGGCGACCAGCTGCGGATCGAAAGCTTTCGCGAACAGCTGGACGGGGATGTCGCGGTGGCGACGATCCCCAACTTCGAGGAGGATCTACACGATCTGGCGGGGCTTCGCCGCATCCTCGAGTTTCTGCGCCGCGCGTCCTGACGGACTGCTAGGACGCGATCGGCCGCAGGGTCTGCCAGGCTCGTTCGGTGTCGCCGCGTTTCAAGTACAGGTCCGCCCAGCACTGTTGCACGGCAGGGATGGTAGGGTTCGCGACCAGTTCGAGTTCGCGTTGAGCCGCTTCCAGCGCATCGCTCTGCAGCGCAGCGGTGGCCCGCAGGACGTGCAGGTCGTCCGGCGCGAGACGGTCGGCGGCACGGTCGATGAGGGCGACGACGCGACGGCGGCCGGCGTTGTCCGACTGTTGCGCGAGGAGCTTCGCTGCGAGGTCGGCCCGTGGCTCGCGCTTGAAGCTCTTTTCCCAGACCTTGACCGCCTCGGCGCCGCGGCCGAGATCGAGCAATGCATCGCCGACGCTGGCGATCGCCGGCGCGTAGTCACGCTCTTCGCTGAGAATCGCATTGAGTGCGTCGATGCGCGCCGTGGCGTCCGTGAGTTCCATCGCGGCGCGGTAGCGTAGGTCGCGCAATCGATTTCTCTCGCCGCGGATGCCCTCGGCGCTGGCCAACTCGGTGATGTAGCGCTCCTGGACGTCGACTGCGTCGCGCCACCGCCCGGTCTGCGTGTACAGCTCGCGCAGGGCCACGAGTACGCGCGGCGCGTGTGGGTACTGCACGCGGATGCTCTCGTGCATGCGAATCGCGGCGTCCGTATCGTCGTTGCGCCGCAGCGCCTCGGCGAGGGCGAAGCGCAGATCCGGATCGGTCGCGTCGCGCTCGACGGCCGCCTGCAGTGCCTGTTGCGCCGCCGTGAACTCGCCGGTGTCGACATAGGACGCGGCGAGGGCGAGTGCGGCCTTCTTGTTGTGTGGGTCGCGGCGCCAGGCTTTTCGGAGAACCGTGCGGCTCCGCTCTGTTTCACCGCCCCACGCCAGCGCGGCGCCACTCTCGTTGAGTTCCTCGACGAGCGCTTCCTGGCGCGCCTGGCGCCGTTGGCTCCAGGTGGCGACCGTATGACCGATCTGCTGCACGGCGACGCCGAGGACGGCGATCAAAACGCCGGCCACCAATGTCGTGACGAGCAGGATCCCGAGCGGCATTCGGTAGCTGAGGGAGCGGCTGAGGCGGACGTCCACATCGGCCGGGTTCATGGTGTATTCGAACGCGACGAATCCCACCAGCAGGGCGATGGCGATGGCGAGAAAGACGGCACGTCTCATGGCGGTCCCGTCGTTACCGGCTCGCGCCCAACAGTCGCAAGTCCTGGGCCTGCGTGCGGTACGGCTCCGGCAACTCGACGACCACGGCGCGGGCCCACAGCCGCTCCAGATCGTAGAAGGCGCGGACGTCATCGAGGAAGATGTGCACGGCCACGTCGCCGTAGTCCATCAGGATCCACTGGCCCGCCGAGAAACCCTCGATCAGCGTCGGTCGCGCACCCAGAGGCGCAAGGCCTTCGCGGATGCTCTCGGCGATTGCTTGCGCCTGGGTGTCCGACCGCGCGGTGCAGATCAGGAAGAAGTCTGCCAACGAGCTGAGCTCACCGATGTCGAGCAGAAGGAGGTCGTACGCTTTGCGGTCGAGCGCGTAGCGCACGGCCAACAGGGCCAGCTCCCGGGATCGCAGTGGTTTCAAACCGGGGTTTTCCCCGCGCGGTACAACTGCTCGCGCTCGATGTAGCGTTCGACGGCGGCGGGGACGAGATAGCGAATCGATCGGCCGCGGCGGACTCGCCCGCGGATGTCGGTTGCGGAGATGTCGATGGATGAGACGCGCAAAAAACTGACCCGCTTTCCCGTTCGGTTGATCAATGTGTCGCGGTTGGAAGCGTAGCGAAATCGCCTGCGCACGGCAACGGGAAGGGCGATCCGCCGGCTGGAAACCGGCGGCCGCGTGAAGACGCCGAAGTCGGCGATCTCGAACAGCGCCTCGTGCTCCTTCCAGGTCGCGATTTCGGCGAACGAATCGGTTCCCATCAGGAGGGTCAACTCCCAACCCGGATGGCGCGACCGGATCTGTCGCAGGGTGTCGATGGTGAACGACGCCCCGGGCCGGTCGATCTCGACGGTAGAGACCTCGAAATGCGGATGGCCGCGGACGGCCGCGCGCAGCATGGCAAGTCGGTGTCTGGCCGGGCTGATCGAGCGTCCCTGCTTGTGGGGCGGGTCGGCGGCCGGGACAATCAGCACGCGGTCGAGTCCGAGCATCTCGCGAACCTCTTCGACACAGCGGAGATGGCCAAGGTGGATCGGATCGAACGTCCCGCCGTAGATGCCGACTCGCCGGACGGGTGGCGCCGTTCGCCGCCGTGGGCGCGACTCCGCCTGCCGCATTACTCGCGGATCTGCCCGTTGCCGCGCACGACGTACTTGTAGGTGGTCAGGTTGCGCAAGCCCATCGGGCCCCGCGCGTGCAGCCGATTGGTCGAGATCCCGACCTCGGCGCCGAAGCCGAACTCGTAGCCGTCCGTGAATCGGGTCGAGGCGTTGACGTAGACGGCCGCCGAATCCACGGCGGCCGTGAATCGCTGCGCCTGCGCATAGCTGTCGGTGATGATCGCGTCGGAGTGACCGGTGCCGTATTCGGTGATGTGTTCGACGGCCGCGTCGAGGCCGTCGACGACCCGGATCGACAGGATCAGATCGAGGTACTCGGTGCGCCAGTCCTCGTCCGTGGCGGCGACGGCGGCGGGGATCCACTGCCGCGCGACCGGGCAGGCGCGCAACTCCACCCCGTGCGCGGAGAGAGCCGCGGCGACGCGGGGTAGAAACGTCTCGGCGATGGCGGCGTCGACCAGCAGGGTTTCCATCGCGTTACATACGCCAGGCCGCTGCACCTTGGCGTTGACGGCGATGCGCTCGGCCATCGCGAGGTCGGCGGCGGCGTCGACGTAGACGTGACAGATGCCGGCGTAGTGCTGGATGACGGGAATGGCCGACTCGCGGGTGATTGCTTCGATGAGGCTCGGCCCCCCGCGCGGAACGATGACGTCGATGTACGCGCTCTGCCGCAACAGGACGCCGACGGCGGCGCGATCGGTGGTTTCGATTAGCTGGACGGATGCCGGCGGGAGACCCGCGTCGGCGATGGCGCTCGCCAGCGCCGCGGCGATCGCGGTGTTGGTGTGGATCGCCTCCTTGCCGCCTTTGAGGACGACCGCGTTGCCGGACTTGAGGCACAGAGCGGCGGCATCGGCTGTGACGTTGGGGCGCGACTCGTAGATCATCCCGACGACGCCGATCGGAACGCGAATCTGGCTGATCTCGAGTCCGTTGGGTCGACGCCATTGTACGATCGTCTCGCCGACCGGGTCATCGAGGGCGGCGACCTGCTCGAGCCCCTCGGCGATGGCCTCGACTCGGGCATCGTTCAGCGACAGTCGGTCGATCAGTGCCGCGCTCAACCCGGCGTCGCGGCCCGCGGCGACATCGCGCCGGTTCGCCGCCAGAATGTCCGCGGATCGCGCGCGCAGGAGGGCCGCGCCCCGGCGCAGCGCGTCGTTCTTGGCATCGGTCGAAGCGGCGGCAAGGCGGCGCCCGGCGGCCCGGGCCTCCTGGCAGAGTCGGACGACGCCAGCTTCGATCTCGGACATGGCGGCGAAGATAACGGATCGCAGCGAAGCGGCCAAGTGGCTGTCCTCGAACGGCGAATCTTCACCACAGAGACACTGAGTACACGGAGATAGAACTGGACACCGATGGATCCCTGACTTGCTAGCGTCATCGTCGATGACGTCGTGAATTGGCAGAACATCGGAGCCAAACCGAAAAATCTCTGTGTACTCAGTGACTCTGTGGTGAGGAATTTACTTCTTGGCGCTGAGGACGACGAGGTCGTCGCGGTGGATGACTTCGTCGCCGAGGCGATAGCCGAGGATCGGTTGGATCTCGTCGCTGTGGTGTCCCTTGATGCGGGTGAGATCTTCGCTGCCGTAGTTGACGAGACCGCGGGCGATCTCGGTGCCGTCGGCGGCGACGCAGGACACACAGTCGCCGGCGCCGAAGCGCCCGCTGATCTCGGTGATTCCCTTCGGCAGCAGACTGCGACCCTGTTCGACCACCGCGCGCAGGGCGCCGGCGTCGAGCGAGAGGGTTCCCGCCGGTCGCAGGGTGTGGGCGATCCAATGCTTGCGCCGCTTGAGGCGATCGCCCTGCGCCAGGAAGAGCGTTCCCTCGTCGGAATCGCGGTCGAACACGCGCGGTAGAACGCCGTCGTGCAGGCCGTCGGCGATGATGCACGGGATGCCCGCCGCGGTCGCCTTTTCCGCGGCGCGCAGCTTGCTGTTCATTCCACCGGTTCCGACGGTGATGGAGACGTCGGTGACGAAACCGCGGATCCGATCGTCGATCGCCGGCACCACGGACACTCGTTCGGCGGCCGAGTCGGTGGCGGGATTGGCGGTGTGCAGACCGCTGACGTCGCTGAGGATGACGAGCAGGTCGGCGCCGATCAGCGTCGCCACGAGCGCCGAGAGGTTGTCGTTGTCGCCGAAGTTGAGAAACTCCTCGACCGCGACGGTGTCGTTCTCGTTGACCACTGGTACCGCGCCGGCGGCGAGAAGCTCCTCGAACGTGTGTCGCGCATTGATGTATCGGCGGCGGTGAGCTAGGTCGTCGTGGGTCAGGAGGATCTGGGCCACGGTGCGGCCGCGCGCGGCGAAGTGTTCCTCGTACAGCGCCATCAGCCCGATCTGCCCGACCGCCGCGGCGGCCTGTCGCTGTGGCACACTCTTGGCGCGATCCGGCCGCTTGAGTTTCGCCATGCCCACGGCGACCGCCCCGGACGAGACGAGGACCATCTGCGGCACCTCGAGGGCGCAGATCTCGCCCACCAACCGCGCCAGTCGCTCGGTGTCGAAGCCGCGGCCGTCGGACAGGATCGCGCTGCCGATCTTGATCACGACGCGCTTGGCGCGCGGAAGGATGAGGTGCTTGTGCTCGCGTTGGAGGTTCATGATGGATCGTCGACGAGAGGATGTGTGCTCGCGTGGATGGCGCTCACCAGTCGTCCTCCCCGACCGGCGCGGCCGCATCGCGCGCCACTTTGCGCGCCTCGCGGAGAGCCGCGGCGATCACCCGCAGAACCTCGGGCACCCCTTCGCCGGTGACGCCCGACATGTGCAGTAGCTCGATGCCGCGCTCCGCGAAGGCGCGATCGAGCGTCGTCAGATCGGCGCGCTCGGCCAGGACATCGATCTTGTTGGCGACGACGATCTGCTGTTTCCCGCCGAGTCGGGCGTCGAAGCTGGACAGTTCGCGGTTGACCACGTCGAAGTCCTCGAGCGGCGTCCGGCCGCTCAGGCCGCCGGCGTCGAGGAGATGCACCAGGATCGCGGTGCGCGAGATGTGGCGGAGAAAGCGATGGCCGAGTCCCTGGCCGGCATGGGCTCCCTCGATTAGCCCCGGGATGTCCGCGACGACGAAACTCTCCTCTTCCGAGATTCGCACGACACCGAGATTCGGCACGAGCGTGGTGAAAGGGTAGTCGGCGATGCGGGGCCGCGCCGCCGAGATCCGCGCGATGAACGTCGACTTTCCCACGTTGGGGAAACCGACCAGGCCGACGTCGGCCAGCAGGCGCAGCTCGAAATGGATGCGCCGTTCCTCGCCGGGGATTCCCGGTTGCGCGTAGCGCGGCGATTGGTTGGTCGCCGACTTGAACATGGCGTTGCCGCGACCCCCCTTGCCGCCGCGCGCGATCACCACTTCCGTCCCGTCGGTGGTGAGATCGGACAGCGACTCGCCGGTGTCGCGGTCGCTGATCTGGGTGCCGACGGGGACGCGGATGACGCGGTCTTCGCCGCCCTTGCCGTGTTGTTCCTTGCCGCGCCCCGGCTCGCCGTTTTGGGCCCGCTGGATCGGCTGGAACTTGAAATCCTGCAGCGTTGAGAGCGCGGAATCGGCGCGGACGATGACGCTACCGCCGTCGCCGCCGTTGCCGCCCGCAGGGCCGCCCTTGGGCCGGTACTTCTCGCGCAGAAAGGCGACACAACCCGCTCCGCCGTTTCCGGCGTGCACTTCGATGTCGGCCTCGTCGACGAATTTCATCGCGATGCCCTGCGCTCTCGCTCGGAACGATCCGTGATCGTTCCGCTATTGACGGTCGGAGACCGTCAGGCGTTCGGGACGATATGAACCTGCTTGCGCGTCTTGCCCAATCTCTCGAACTGCACGAGGCCGTCGATCAAGGCGAACAGTGTGTAGTCGCGACCCATGCCGACGTTCTTGCCCGGGTGGATGCGGGTGCCGAGCTGGCGGATGATGATGTTGCCGGCGCGCGCCGCCTGACCGCCGAACAGCTTGACGCCGCGGCGTTGCCCCCGGCTGTCGCGTCCGTTGCGCGTACTTCCCTGTCCCTTTTTATGAGCCATCAGGCCGCTCCCATTAGAATCTCAGAGACCCGCACGCGCGTCTCGTATTGTCGATGTCCCTGCCGGCGTCGGTACTTCTTCCGACGCTTCTTCTTGAAGACCAGAATCTTGCGAGCGCGTCCCTGGCCGACGATTTCCGCCGTGACGGTCGCGCCCGCCAGCGTCGGCGATCCGACCTGCACAGCGCCGCCGCTGGAGAACAACAAGACTTCTTCGAAGGACAGGGTCGTGCCCGGCTCGCCCTCGAGCTTCTCGACGGTGATGACGTCCCCGGGTGCGACGCGGTATTGCTTTCCTCCGGTTTTGATGACGGCGTAGTCCATGGTCTCCCTAGTGCGAATGCCGGGTCGCTCGCGCCCAACCCGCGTTTTGTTGAACTGCGGAAACTACGCCGGTAGCGCGGATGTGTCAACTCGAGGGCGAGGCGCTAAACCCGTGGATTCTCGTGCCCCCGACCGCCGGCCTTGCGCCCGCGGGCGGAAGCGGGCAGGTAGCAAACGTGGTGGAACTGGTGGTCGTAACTCGCCGGGACTGTGGGCTTTGCGAGGAGATGGAGTCGGTGGCGGCGTGTTTCGTATCGAGTGGAGAGGCAACGCTCGAGCTGCTCGACGTGGACTCCGACCCGGAGTTGGTGCGCCGATACGGGGCGGAGGTGCCGGTTCTGCTCGTCAACGGCCGCCGCGCGTTCAAGTACCGGGTCGAGACGGGGGACCTGCGGCGTCGGATTCGGGCGGAACAACGGCGCGCAACCATCCGCCGGTGGCGTGCCTTCCTCAGCGGGAGATCGGCAGGGTGAGGTCGTCGTGCCGGTGATCGCGGTCGATACGATGGGTTGTGACGGCGATGTGCGCATTGCCGTCGATGGTGCGGCCGCCGTCTCCGTGCAGACCGACATCCAGATAGTGCTCGTCGGCCCCGTTCGTCGTGTTCAATCGGCTCTCGAGGAACTGGCCTACCAGCCGGAGCAAATCGACATCGTCGACGCCGCCGAGGAACCGCTCGGGATCTCCGATCCGCCCGACCGCGCGCTGCGGCGCGGATCGGGGTGTTCACTGGCCGTGGCCACCGATCTCGTCGCCGGTGGCAAGGCGGACACGCTGGTCACGGCCGGCAACGCACCCGCGCTGTGGCGGCTGTGTCGCGAGCATCTTCGACTGCGCGACGGTGTCCGCCGCGCCGCGGTGGCGGCCGTGTATCCCCGGCAGGTGGACGACCGGATCAAGGATCCGCTCGGTCTGATCCTCGACGTCGGCGCCACGGTTCGCTGCGATGCCGCCGACCTCGTGCAGTTCGCCTATCTCGGAGATGCGTATGTGCGTTGCGTGTCGAAAGTCGCAGAACCGCGCATCGGACTGCTCAACATGGCCACGCGCAGCACGGCGGGTGATGAGGTGCTGATCGAGGCGTACCAGAGCATGCGGCGCGCCGATCGCCTTCAATTCGTCGGCAACCTCGAAGGGCACGAACTGGCGAGCGGTCGCGCCGATGTCGTCGTCTGCGAAGGGTTGCTCGGCAACGTCGTACTCAAGATGTTGCACGGCTTGGCGCTGATCGCCGTCGACCTCGCCGCGGCGGCGGTGCCTCGCAACTGGCGGTGGCGCGCGGGCATGGCAATGCTGGGAAGCGGCGTGGATCGTCGCACTCCGATGATTCAGTACATGGCGTACGGCGGCGCTCCGATCCTCGGCTTCAACGCCGTGCCGATCTATTGTGACCCCGCGTCGCCGGCCCACGCGCTCGGCAACGCCATCAAGCTCGCCGCCAAGGTGCAGCGGGACTTCGAGATCGCACCGCGATGAATCCGGAAGAGCCGAAGCGGCTGACGTTCCGCTGGGATCTGGACAAGACGTACCTGGACACGGACTTCGACACCCTGCGTGGACTGGTTCGGATTCCGTTCGAGTCGGCGGCGGACAAGGTGTCCGCCCCCGGAGTGTCGGCGCTGATTCGTGGACTCCGCGCGTCGGCGGAGCGTCGCGGCGTGGAAGTCCGGGTGCGCTTCGTCTCCGGCAGCCCGCCGCAGATCGGCAAGGTCATCCTCGAAAAACTGGCGTTGGACGGCATCGAGCACGACGGCATCACCTTCAAAGACCAGTGGGGGCGCATCCGCCGCGGAAAGTTCCGCGACCTGCGGGAGCAGGTCGGTTACAAGTTGACCGAACTCTTGCGCGACCGTCGACTCGAGCCGCCCGGGACCGTCGAGTTCCTGTTCGGCGACGACTGGGAATCCGACCCCCTGATCTACTCGCTGTACGCGGACATCATTTCCGGCGCGATCGGCCGAGAAGAACTCCGTCGCATCCTGGTCGCGCTCCACGTGGCTCCGGACCTCGCCGCGATCGCCGACGAGTTGACGGAGCGCGTCGATCGCGACGACGCCGTACGGCGGATCTTCATCAATCTGGCGCGGCGGACCCCGCCGCGCGGGTTCGATCCGTACGGTCCCCGGCTGGTGCCGACCTACAACTACCTGCAGACGGCGGCGTGCCTCTTCGAGGAGGGCGTGCTCGACATACCGGCGGTGTCCGCGGTCGTGTCCGCGTTGCGCGACGAATATCACTACGACTCGCGACGGCTGGTGAACTCGCTTCGCGACATCGAACGCCGCGGGCACCTGAGCGCTACCGGCGCGGCCGCGCTCGCGGTGACCCTGCGCGACGACAAGGTGCTGCCGGAGTTCGCCCTGGGCCGGTCGCGCTGGCGCGACGCGTGGCTGAGGTTGAGGCTGCGAATCCGGCTGCGGCGGCGGGCGCCGGTCGCGGTCCCGCGGCGCGCCGACTACACGCAACTGCTGCCGGCGCTGTCGAGTGCGCCGGCGGGGGAGGGGCTGCAAACATGACGGATGCGATCGTCGTGCTGGTGACCGCGTCGAGCGCGGAAGAGGGCGCGCGGATTGCCGTGGCGCTCGTCACCGAGCGTTTGGCGGCCTGCGTCAACCTCGTCGGACCGATTCGTTCGATCTACCACTGGGAGGGGCGCGTGCACGACGAGGCGGAGACGTTGCTGGTCGTCAAGACCGGACGCGATCGGTTCGACGCCCTCGAGCGCCGGGTGCGCGAACTGCACTCGTACGACGTGCCGGAAGTGATCGCGATCCCGGTTGAGCAAGGCTCGCTGCCATACCTCGACTGGATCGCCCGCGCCGTGGCCGACGGCGTTTAGGATCTAGGCGAAACTCGCTTCGCTCGTGTATGAGGGGCGAGGGGCGAGGGGCGAGGGAAGGTGTCGCTGGCGCGACGGGTCGATTTGATTAGCCAATCGAACCACGACCCTGAGATGTGTTGTCACCGCCGCCGACAATCGGCCGCGCTTTGATCAGACGCGGCGCATCCGGTTCTGCCCCTGGATGCGCAGTCCCCCGGTCGAGAGGCCGGATCCCTGATCGACGGCGCGCGTTTCTCCGCCCTTTTGTTTCATGTGGAAGTTCGAGATGAGGATCCGCAGGTTGTTGGCGGAGTCGGCGTTGTCGAGCGCTTGCTTTTCACTGATCTTGCCGTCGGCAAAGAGCTGATAGATGTGCTGGTCGAAGGTCTGCCCGCCTTCCTGGGTACTCTTCTCCATCGCTTCCTTGATTATGTCGGTCTGGCCCTTCTTGATCAGGTCCTTCACGTACGGAGTATCGATCAGGACTTCGAGAGCCGCGACGCGGCGATCGTCCATGCCGATGATCAGGCGTTGGGAGATGATCGCGCGCAGATTCAGAGAGAGCTGGAGATAGATTTCAGCGTGCCGCTCGCCGGGGAAGAAGTTCATGATGCGTTCGATCGCCTGGTTCGCGTTGTTCGAGTGAAGGGTCGCCAGACAGAGGTGACCGGTTTCCGCGAAGGTGATCGCCGCTTCCATCGTTTCGCGGTCGCGCACCTCGCCCAGCAGGATCACGTCGGGCGCCTGGCGCAGCGTGTTTTTGAGCGCCGACTCGTAGGAGTGCGTATCGAACCCGACTTCGCGTTGCGAGATCAAGCACCGTTTGTGCTCGTGGATGAACTCGATCGGATCCTCGATGGTGATGATGTGCCCGGTCGAGTTCGTATTGCGGTAGTCGATCATCGCCGCCAGCGAGGTGGACTTACCGGAGCCGGTGGCGCCGGTGACCAGAACCAGGCCGCGCTTTGTCATGGAGATGGTCTTGACGATCTCGGGAAGACCGAGGGCTTCGATCGAGGGGACGTTCGACTTGATCAAGCGAATGACCACCCCGACGGATCCGCGCTGCTTGAAGACGTTGATGCGGAAGCGGCCCATCTTGCTGGAGGTGATACCGAGGTTCATCTCCATCTCCTGCTCGAACACCGCGCGCTGCCGCTCGGTCATCATGCTGTTCGCCAGGTCTTCGACATCCGCCGCGTTGAGAGCGGGAGCGGGCAGCGGCTGATTGACGCCTTCCACGCGCACCGTCGGTGGGCTGTCGACCGTGAGATAGAGGTCGGACGCCTCGCGGTCGACCATCTGTTGGAGAAGAACTCGGATATCCATTTAAAGCCCTCGCGTGCGGTTCAGCGGCCCGTTGCCGGACTGCTAGCGGCCCATTCCGCCCATCCGCCCCGGAGCCGGCCGACCGCCGGCTCCGCTCCCGAGATCGGTTGGTTGGGAGAAGAGGTTTGGCGTGTTGGTCTTCGACTGGGCTTCGTCGGGCGCGACGACGTTGCGGCGCACCAGTTCCTGCAGGGCCATGTCCAGAGTCTGCATCCCGACCTTCTGGCCGGTCTGCATCGCGGAGGGAATCTGGTGGACCTTTCCCTCGCGAATCAAATTGCGCACGGCCGCCGTGCCGATGAGAATCTCCAGCGCCGCGGCCCGGCCGCCGGATCGCTTCTTGAGCAGCGTCTGCGTGACCACCGCCTGGATCGACTCCGAGAACATGATCCGCACCTGCTCCTGTTGCGCCGGGGGGAAGACGTCGATGATACGGTCGACGGTCTTTGGCGCGCTCGACGTGTGCAGGGTGCCGAACACCAGGTGGCCGGTCTCGGCCGCGGTCAGCGCCAGCGAGATGGTCTCGAGATCGCGCATTTCGCCGACGAGAATGACGTCCGGATCTTCGCGTAGCGCGCCGCGCAACGCGGCGGAAAACGACTGGGTGTGTACGCCGACTTCGCGTTGGTTGATCAGGCACTTCTTCGACTTGTGCACGAACTCGATGGGATCCTCGATGGTGAGGATGTGCCCCTCGTCCTTCTCGTTGATGTAATCGATCATCGCCGCCAGGGTGGTCGACTTACCGGAGCCGGTCGGACCGGTGACCAGGACGAGACCCTTTTCCCGGTCGCAGATCTCGTGGAGGATCTTCGGCAGTCCGAGCTCCTCCATGGTCATTACCTTGGTTGGAATCAGACGAAACACCGCGCCCTCTCCCTTGCGCCCGCGGAACACGTTCACACGGAATCGGGCCAGGTCGCCGAGCTCGAACGAAAAGTCGAGGTCGTTGGTCTCCTGGAATACTTTGCGCTGCCCGTCCGACATGATGTCGAAGACCATGTCGTGAACGTCTTCAGCGGACAGTGCCGGGTGGTCCAGCTTTTTGATGTCGCCGTGGATGCGAACACGCGGCGGCTCCCCGGCGGTGAGGTGGGCGTCCGACGCGCCGGACTTGTGGGCAAAGGTCAACAGTTCCGTGATATCCATGCGACGTCCTCCAAGCCCAGGAGTTTAGCAAGCCGCACGCCAACTGTGAAAACATCTTACAAGGGCGTGTCGCACCAGCTCCGGCGGCATATGACGTGCGGTTTGGCGGCCCGAGCGTCCCAAAAATGACGCGAAAATGGCGGTTCGAGCCGATTCGTGGCAGCGGGGACGCTCCCTCAGGGCGCGATCATGCTGCGCTGCATGAAGTCGTAGAGGACGTTCGCCATCCCGTGGTAGGCAGCGGGCACCACCACGCCGCCGCTGCGCTCACGCAACCAGCCGGCGAAAAGACCGAAGAAGGCAACACGTAGCCGCGCCAGATCGCCGTGGACGACGTGGCACAGGCCGAACAGCAGTGAGGCCGCGACGAGGCCCCAACCGACGCGCGCGCCCCAGATCTCGTATGGCCGGCCGAACGTCCGGTTCATTTCGGTCTGCAGGTAGCCGCGGAAGAAGACCTCCTCGGACAAGCCGATGACGATCACATGCGTCAGGACGAGGTTGAGGAGGTCGGGGTTGAGGCTCGGCTCGAAGCGGGCATCGAAGGCGGACCGTGCGAAGGCGTAGTGAATCGCCGCGTAGCCGCCGAAGATGAGGAGCACCAGCGTGGCGTGTAGACGAGCCGACCCGATGTCGCCGAGTTGCAGTCCGTACTCCTCGTACGATCGTCGGGTGACGGTGATCCACAGGAACGGGATGACCAGCCACAGGGTCGGGACGCCCAGACCGACCGCGAGCGCGAGCGTCACGACCAGGAGGATCAGCGGTTCGACCGAACGCGCGTCCAATCGTACGCGGGCTTCCGCGTCGCCGTGCATGGATGTCAGCTCGGACGATTCATGAATGTTCGAAACCGAAAGCGACGGACTGCTAACTGCCGGCGACGGTCATCTTCGCGATCAACACGGTCGGCGCGCAGATGCTGCGCCGCATGTCGAGGTCCGAGCCGACCGCCTGGATGTCGCGCAGCATCTCGAGCAGGTTGCCGGCGATGGTGATCTCGCTCACCGGAAAAGTGATCTCGCCATTCTCGATCCAGTGACCGCTGGCACCGCGCGAGTAGTCGCCCGTGACCGGGTTGACGCCGAAGCCCATCAGCTCGGTGACGAACAGGCCGGAGGAGATCGAGCGAATGATGTCGTTCGGCGAGGTGGAGCCCGCTTCGAGGTAGAGGTTCGTCGGGCTCACGCCAGGTGAATCCGCCACCGAGCGCGCCGCGTTCCCAGTCGAACGACTGCCGAGCTTGCGCGCCGAATAGGTGTCGAACAGGTAGTTCTGCAGCACGCCGCGCGCGATCACGGGCGTGCGCCGTGTCGGCAAGCCCTCGCCGTCGAAGGGCTTCGATCCGAGGGCGCGCGGCAGATCGCCGGCGTCGACGATGGAGACGATCTCCGGTGCCAGGGTCTGTCCGAGCTTTCCCTGCAGGAACGACATGCCGCGGTACAGGGCGCCACCGGACACCGCGCCGGCGATGTGGCCGACCAGCGACGCCGCCATGTCGGGATCGAAGACGACCGGGACGGTTGCCGTCGGGACCTGGCGCGAACCGAGCCGGCGCAGGGCGCGTTCAGCGGCGCGTGCGCCGATCGAGGCCGGCGAGTCGAGGTCGCTCAGTCGACGCCGCGCGCTGTACCAATAGTCGCGCTCCATGGAGCCGTTCTGCGTCGCGACCGGGACGGCGGAGAGCGAGCAACTCGAGCTCTGGTAGGTGCCGGCGAAGCCGTTGCTGGCCGCGTAGGCGACACGGTGCGTGCCGGCGGCGAACTCTCCGCCTTCGGAGTTGGTGATGCGCGGATCCGATTGCAGCGCCGCGGCTTCGGCCTCGCGGCACCACTCCGTCGCGATCTCGGCTGTCAGCTCGCGGATCGATGGGTCGTACAGGTCGAGATCGGGGACGGCGGTGGCCACCTCCGACGGGTCCGGCAGGCCGCTGAACTCATCCGCCGCGGTGATGCGTGCCAGCGCGACCGATTCCTCCGCCAGGCGCGCCAGGGAGTCGCGCGAAAAATCCGCGGAGGAGGTGATCGCGCTGCTCTTACCCGCGAACGCGCGCAGGCCGAGGTGGCGTGCGTTCGACCGCTGAACCTTCTCGACCTCGCCCAGGCGGACGCCGACGGAGAGGGAGTCGCCCTCGACGACGACGACATCGGCCTCGGTCGCGCCGTGGCGCCGCGCGGCGTCGAGCAGGAACGATGCGATCTCTTCGAGACTCTGGCCGCTCACGCCTGGGTTCCTCCCACGGTCATGCCATCGATGCGGATCGTCGGCAGGCCGACGCCGACCGGGACGGACTGACCGTCCTTGCCGCAGGTGCCGATTCCCTCGTCGAGAGCCAGGTCGTTGCCGACCATCGAAATGCGGCTGAGCGAGTCGGGTCCGTTACCGATCAGCGTGGCGCCCTTGACCGGCCGCGTGATGCGGCCGTCCTCGATCAGGTAGGCCTCGGTGGCCGAGAAGACGAACTTGCCACTGGTGATGTCGACCTGGCCGCCGCCGAAGTTGGCCGCGTAGAGGCCATTCGCCACGGAGCGGACCACGTCTTCGGGCTGCGACTCGCCGGACAGCATGAACGTGTTGGTCATGCGCGGCATCGGCGCGTGACCGAAGCTCTCGCGTCGCCCGTTTCCCGTCGGCTCCATGCCCATCAGGCGGGCGTTCATCTTGTCCTGCAGGTAGCCGCGCAGGATACCCTTCTCGATCAATACGGTGCGCCCGGTGGGCGTCCCCTCGTCGTCGCAGTTGAGCGAACCGCGGCGGTTGGGGATCGTCCCGTCGTCGACGACCGTGCACAGCTCGGAGGCGACGCGCTGCCCCAGCTTGCCGCTGAAGGCGCTGGTCTGCTTGCGGTTGAAGTCGCCTTCGAGACCGTGACCCACCGCCTCGTGCAACAGCACCCCCGGCCAGCCGGGGCCGAGAACGACCGTCATGTTGCCGGCCGGAGCATCGATCGCGCCGAGGTTGCGCAGCGCCTGATCGGCCGCCGTCCGCACCCACGACAGGCAGCGGTCGTCTTCCGTGAGGAACGAAAACTCGACGCGGCCGCCGCCGCCCGAGGTGCCTTGTTGGCGCACGCCGTTCTCCTCGGCGATGCAGGTGACGCTCAGCCGGACGAGCGGTTGCACGTCGCCGACGACGACGCCGCTCGAGTTGACGATCAGGACGATCTTCTGCTCGATGCCGAGGCTCGCCATGACATTGGTGATGCGCGAGTCGTGCCGGCGCGCGGCGATGTCGATCTTGTTGAGCAGGTCGATCTTGTCGGCCAGCGCGACGTCGAGCGGATGGTCGCCCAGGGAGTACAAGTCATGTCGCGGCGCCGTCACGTGCACCGAAACCGCGCTGGGCGACCCCCCCGCCTCGGCAATCGCGCGCGCCGTTTCGCCGGCGATGCGCAGGGTGTCGATCGTCACATCGTCGGTGTGCGCGCAGCCGAACTTGTCACCGGCGACGACGCGCATCCCAGCGCCCTGCGAGATGTTCTTGTTGGCTTTCTTGACGATTCCCTCTTCGAGCGAAAACGATTCGGAGGACCGGAACTCGAAGTAGAGATCGGCGAAATCCGCCCGGCGCGCGATCGCCTGCCCGATGGTCTCTTCGAGTGCGTGATCGTCGATGGAGAAGCGGTCGAGAAAAAATCGGCGCGGTTCGACGGAACCGGTCGTAGGATTGGACATAGGAGAGACTCCAGACGGCAGAATGTCTTCGACCGTATCAGCTGTCGACCGGCCGAGAAACTCACCGCCCCTACGCGTTCCGGGGATCGGCGCGTAGCAGGTCGACCACCGGTCGATCGGCCTCCAGCAGATCCAACTCGGCGAGGGCGTCCGGTCGGACCCAGCGGATCTCGGCGAAGACGCGGTTGCTCAGGTCGCCGGAATACGACGGGACATCGAAGAACCACAGGTCGACCGTCGGGCCGCCGCTGTAGGCGTGGCGATGACGCGCGATCTCGTCGCCGATCGCGCCGGCGATGCCGAGTTCCTCGGCGAGCTCCCGCTTCAAGCAGTCCTGTGGACTCTCGCCCGGCTCGATCTTGCCGCCGGGAAACTCCCATTTCCCGGGGTGTGGGTCCGAGGCGCGACGGCGGCACACCAACACTTCGGCGCCGCGTCGAAGGATGCCGGCTGCGACAGCTACGATTCTCATGAAGGGGCGGCCGGAGGGCTCGCGGATCGCCGCGATGTCAGTGCAGACGCGGCCCGCTGGCGCGGAGTTCGGCCAGCTGTTGGCGAACGACTTCGGCGCTGGAGTCGTTCGGTGCCAGCTCGAGGAACCGCTCGAGGTCGTTGCGGGCCGCATCGAAGCACTCGAGCTGGAGGTAGAGCACCGCGCGGTCGCGCAGTTCGGACGCGTGATCGGGTTGTGCCAGCAGGATGCGCTCACTGCAGGCCAGCGCCCGGTCGAACTCCTGGGCGCGGAAGTGGATCAGCTTCAAGTTGGCGAGCATGCGCGCGAGGATCTGCCGCGGCGTCGCCGGCGCGAGCATCTCGTCGCCGAACGTCGCCGTCGGGCCCGCCGCCGTTCGCAGTCTCTCCGCGCAGTTCGCCTCGTCGATCGCGATCCCTTGAAAGGGATCGATGATGGTGCGCGGCGGGCCCGGATGCACGGCTAGAAAATGGCCGGGAAATCCGACACCGTGGATGTCGAGCCCGAGGTGCCGGCCAACAATCATGTAGACCACCGCGAGCGTGATCGGAATTCCGAGCCGACGGTCGAGGACCTCGTGCAGGTAGCTGTTGCGGCGGTCGTAGTAGTCGTCCGGGTTGCCCCGAAAGCCGACCTCGCGCGCGAGGTACTCGATGAGCAGTGGCAACCGGTGGTTGGCGGGCGCCCGCTCGATGCGGGGCCGCGCGACCTCGGCCAGATCTCTGAGCCGCCGCGTGTATTGCGCGACATGCCGGTCGACGTCGATCGCCTCGTCACTCTCGGCGGCGATCAACAACGCGGCGACGGCGAGATCGATATCCGCGTCGGGGCCGGTCATCATCGCGGCGAATCGCTCGCGCGCGGTCGTCTGCATGGATGCGACTTAGCCGAGGCGCGCGATTGCGACAAGCAAAGCCGTTGCGGAACCGCGGCGTTTACCACGCCCGCCACGCGATCAGTGGGTCGCACGCCTTTAGTGGCGCGTGTCGACGGGTCGCGCGCCGGTGTTGCGCGCGTGTTGACAGGTCGGGCGTTGCGGGCGAGAAGACGGCGTTGCCGCACGCTGGCGGGAGGATCGATGGATTTCGGGTTCAGTGAAGAGCAGGACATGCTGCGCGAGAGCGCGCGCGAGTTTCTCGCCGGTGAATGCCCCATGACGTACGTGCGGCAGATGATGGAGGACGAGCGGGGTTTCTCCGACAAGCAGTGGCGCAAGATGGCCGAACTCGGGTGGACGGGGCTCGTCGTCCCGGAGGAGTTCGGCGGCGCCGGCCTGAGCATGGTCGACATGGTCGTCGTGCTCGAGGAGATGGGCAAGGTCGTCATGCCCGGGCCCTTCTTCGCGTCGGCGGTCCTCGGTGGACTCGCTATCGCGCTCGCTGGGACGGCGGAGCAGAAGGGGTGTTATCTCACCGCGCTGGCGGCCGGAGAGAAGCGCGCAACCCTAGCGCAGGTGGAAGAGAGCGGGCGCTGGGACGCGTCGGGGATCGCTCTCCAGGCCCGCCGTGATGGCGGCGGATTTCAACTGACGGGCACCAAGCTCTTCGTACACGACGCCCACAACGCCGACGTGCTGGTCGTGCCGGCGCGCACCTCGGGCGAAGGTGAGAGCGGCGTGACTCTCTTTCTGGTGGAGACCGACGCCGGCGTCTCGTCGCGGGTCCTGAAGACGATGGATCAAACTCGCAAGCTCTGCGAGGTCGAGATCGACGTGCGGGTCGGTGCCGAGTCGGTGTTGGGGCAGGTCGACGGCGGCTGGCCTCTGCTCGATCGCCTCGTCGATCGGGCGAAGGTCGCGTTGTGCGCCGAGATGTGCGGCGGCGCGCAGCGAGTACTCGACATGAGCGTGGAGTACGCCAAGATCCGCGAACAGTTTGGAAAGCCGATCGGCAGTTTCCAGGCGATTCAACACAAGTGCGCCGACATGATGGTCAAGGTCGAGAGCGCCAAGTCGGCCACCTACTACGCCGCATGGGCCGTCGCGAACGACGTACCGGAGGCGCACCTGGCCGCGTGCATGGCGAAAGCGTATTGCTCGGACGCCTATCGCGAGGTCGCGGGCGAGGGAATCCAGATCCACGGCGGGATCGGCTTCACCTGGGAGCACGACATGCACCTCTACTTCAAGCGAGCAAAGGGGTCCGAAGTGACCTTCGGCGACGCCACGTGGAATCGCGAGTTGGTCGCCCAGGTGGTCCTCGATCATCCCGAATCATTGGCCCAAGGTGACGACTAGCAGCCCGCTGAAAAACAGGACACGCGCTGCAAATGGTCTTTCGGCGTCATGGCTGCGTTGCGAAATCCTCAACAAAGGTCACGACTTTGCCTCCGGTTTCGCGCCTTGCCCTGACGCCGAAATCCTCATTTTCGCTTGCGCGCCTGTTTTTCAACGGACTGCTGAACGACCGGAACACCGATTTTACTTGCGATTTGCCTTCTGATTTGTCGTTCATGAAGGGCTTGGCACCGCGTTATAGGTGACTTCCGCCCAAATTCACGCTTAGTTATCACTTGTTTGAATTCTGATTCACGGGCGCGTACGGTGTCCGAAGCGATGCAACACTACACGCATCCCCGGATGATCAATATTAAGAGGAGTGAACAATGCGATCGGATCTAAGATTGAGAGATCTCGGCAAGGCTGAGAAAGCAGTGAGCAAGCTGATGAACGTCAAGATTCCGACCGACGTCAGCGAAGCAATTCATCGAGTTGCGAAAGAGATGGGCGCGTCCAAGACGGAAGTCGTCATTGCGCTATTGAACGAAGGTCTGGACGTGACGACCGAGGCGTTGAAGGGCTGGAAGCCGCCGAAGATCGACCTTCCGCCGCCCAAGCGTGTTTGTACCGTGAAGGGTTGCAATCGCGCGTATGTCGCCAAGGGTTTCTGCGCGAGTCACTACCAAGCGGCGCGCCGTGGGACGATCTGATCGACGGTGCATGTCGTGACGTCGTGACCCTGTACCGCATCAGCTGGCGCGCGTTCGTCCTCTCGGTCGCGCTGGCGGTCCTCGCGACGGGTGTCGCTTGGGGCCAGCGCGTGCCGTGTGCCACCGTGCTGCGTGAGCTGCATCGCGCTGAACGGGGCGGGACGGGGCGAGGCGCCGATGCGCGGGTGATCGCGGTCGATCTGGGGACCACCCCGGCATGGGTGTCGAAGTGCGCGGCCGTGTACGGCCGGCGCCTGACAGGGACGCATGAATCCGCGGAGAACCGGGAGTTTTTGGATTCGGCGTGGGAATCGAGGGAACCGGACGAGCTAGCGCAAGAGGAGAGGGAGACCGCCGGCGAAGTGGCGGTCGATCCCGCTCCCTATCGCGACAGCGCGCGACAGCGCGCCTTTCTCCGTAGCCGCAAGGAGTGGGCGCCGTACGAACACCCCGGGTGGCAGCCGGACACAGGGCAAGAGTGGTCGCCGTTCATCGACGATCCGCTGCGTACGATGGACGGCGACGGAATGGAGAGGGTGCCGCGGCAGTAGCCGTAGTGGTCGCGGCGTTCGATCTTGACCGGCCAATCGTCGCGTACTATCGACGCCCTGTGATTTCTCGTCCGACGACAACGTTCTCGACCTCGGTGAGTGGCGCTCGCGCCGCGAATTCCGGCCCGTTCGAGCCGGCATTCGCACGACCGGCCGCTCGAGTGTTTCCATCGCGGAGTGCGCGGGGCGGACCGCTGTGAAGGGCCGCAACGCAGCACTGATCCGCCGCCTGTTTCCTACGTACCGCTCGCCAAAACGGGCCTACGAGGCGGCGTTGCAGCGGCACGTGAAGCCGGGTTGCGCATGGCTCGACGTCGGCTGCGGGAGGAAGCTCAGCGCGGACGCCGAGTTGAACGAAGAACTCACCCGTCGGGCGGGGCTGGTGGTCGGCTGTGACGCGGACCCACACCTGCAGCGCCACGCCACGGTGCGCGACCTGACGCTTTGCGATGCGGCGCGACTTCCGTTCGCCGATGACACCTTCGACCTGGTGACGTCCTCGATGGTCGCCGAGCACCTGAGCGACCCGGACAAGGTGTTCGCCGAGGTCGCCCGTGTTTCGAAGGAAGACGCCGTCTTCATCGTGTTCACGCCGAACAAATGGAACTACGCCATGTTGGTGGCGCGAGCGACACCGCACGCGTTCCACCTGCTGTACAAGCGCGTGACCCATTATCTGAACCGCGGTCAGTGGGAGTCCTTCGAGGACGACGTCTTCCCGACGTATTACCGGGCCAATACCATCAGCCGGCTGCGCGAGTTGATGGCGGCGGCGGGATTCGAACACGTGGAGATCGAGCGTCTGTCGTTCGCTCACTCGTTCGGGTTCGTGCGTCCACTGTACGCCCTCTCGCTCCTGTTCGAACGCTTGATCGACCGCTGGCCGCTCGATGTCCTGAAAGCGGACCTCCTCGCGATCGGGGCGAAGCGCCCGGTGGCGCTGACCGTCCACCCGGTGGCGGCGAAGGTGCTGGTCGAACCGCCGCTGCGGGGCGTGCAGGCCGTATCGGCTCGCCAGGGTCGGGAGTCCGCTCCCGGCGGCGTCCGTTGAGAAGGTAATGGGAAAGTTGGTCCTGGTTCGCCACGGGCAGTCGCAGTGGAACCTCGAGAATCGTTTCACCGGCTGGGTGGACGTTCCGTTGACCGAGCAGGGCCGCGCGGAAGCGCGTCGCTCGGGTCGCGCATTGCGCGATACCGTGTTCGATCAGGCTTTCACTTCGGGTCTCCAACGCGCCGCTGAGACTCTGCAGTTGGTCCTCGCGGAGAACGCTCATCCCGACGTGCCGATCACCGCGGACGACGCGTTGAATGAGCGGCACTACGGCGATCTACAGGGGTTGAACAAGGACGAAACCGCGGCGCAGTACGGAGCCGACCAGGTGCATATCTGGCGGCGGAGTTACGACGTCCGCCCGCCGGGCGGCGAAAGCCTGGCCGACACCGCCGCGCGCACGCTGCCGTATTTCGAGCAACACATCGCGCCGCGCGTCCGGCGCGGCGAGTCCGTGCTCGTCGTCGCGCACGGCAACTCGCTGCGCTCGATCGTCATGGATCTGGAAGCTCTCAACCGCGATCAGGTCATGGCGTTGAACATCCCGACCGGAGTTCCGATCGTCTACGACCTCGACGGAAGCGGCGCGATCCTCGCGAAGACGATCCTCGAGGAATGACCTCTCCGGCCGATCTCACCGGGTATGCGCGGCGCAAGACCGTCGAGCTGACGACGGTCGGACGCCGATCCGGCGAGCCGCGCAAGGTGGTGATCTGGTTCGTACTCGACGGTCCCCGCACGGTGTTGGTCCAACATGTCGCGCGGAAGCCCGCGCAGTGGTATCGAAACCTCTCCGCCGATCCCCGGGTGCGGGTCGATTTCGGCGATGGACCGATCGACGCGCGAGCGGAGCCCATCACCGATCCGGCGGCTGTTCGCGCTGTGATCGATCGGGTCGGGCGAAAGTACTGGACCTATCGGCTCATCCGGTTGTTCGGCGGAGGCACCGAAGGCGCCGTAGCGGCTCGGCTCGAAATCTGAACTGCGGTCGCGCCCTCTTTTTGAAGAGGGGGGTGAGGATGGGTGCTCGGGGGGCTCGAGAAGCACGCGAGGGGGGGGTGCGCACTCGGAAGACCGAAGTCCTACCCACCCATCCACACAAGAGGACCAGTCGTTGTCGCTGATCGCCTATCATGTGAGTGCATGTCTCGTGCCAGCGCGGCGACGATCCATCAATGGTTGATCGCGGAGCCGCCCCGATGGGGGCGGCTCGCAATCGTGCGACTTGCGAGGTCGCAATTCCGTCAGTCGGGAATATAGCCCTCTGCCTCGAGGAACTCGACCAGTTGCCGGAGGGTCTCTTCCTTGGAATCCCGGCCGGTGTGCAGCGTGATCTCCGGCGTTTCGGGAGCCTCGTAAGGCGCAGAAATGCCAGTGAACTCCTTGATCTCGCCCGCCCGCGCCTTTTTGTAGAGGCCCTTTGGGTCGCGCTCCTCGCACGTTTCGACCGGGCAATCGACGAAGGCTTCGATGAAATCACCGGGAGCCATCAGTGCGCGCACCTGATCGCGATCGGCTCGGTAGGGCGAAATGAAGGCGGTGATGTTGACCACGCCCGCTTCGGTGAAGAGCTTCGCGACTTCGCCGATGCGCCGGATGTTCTCATTGCGATCCGCCGGCGAGAAGCCGAGGTCTTTGTTCAATCCGTGCCGTACGTTGTCACCGTCCAGCACGAAGGTGCGCACGCCGCGGTCGAGCAGGGTCTTTTCGAGGGCGACAGCCAGGGTCGACTTTCCGGAGCCGGACAGGCCGGTCATCCAGATCGTGCAGCCCTTGTGCCCCGTCATCTTTTCGCGGTCGGCGCGGGTGACGATTCCTTCATGCCAAACGATGTTTCGTGACTTTGGGTCGCTCATGGGTGCTCCTGACAGGTTGAATTATGACTCGCGCTTCTTACCGGAGCGCACTCACCTTCACAACCGGCAATGCCCGCGACCGGCGACCGCCCCGCCGATTCACCCGATCGATCACGCGCCGCGGCCGCCGCGCGGCGCGGTGCGAATGGCGCGGTCCAGGGCCCAGTTGCGGATGTGCTCGACCTGCTCCCGCATCGTCTGCGAGAGCGGAACGATCTTGCCCGTTTGGTTGAGCAGGTCGTCGGCGACGAGCTCGCGATCCGCCAGCTTCGCGGTGGTGATGGCGGAAACCACGCATTGCTCGATCTCCGCTCCGGTCCACCCCTTGGTGAACTGACGCAAGCGGTCGACCTCCAGCGTCTCGGGGTCGAAGCCGCGCTTTTTCAAGTGGATGCGGCAGATCTCGATGCGCTCGTCCTCGTTGGGAAGGTCGACGAAGAAGACCTCGTCGAAGCGACCCTTGCGGATCATTTCCGCCGGCAGCAGGTCGATACGGTTGGCGGTCGCCGCGACGAACAGCCCGGGTGCCTTCTCCTGCATCCACGTGAGGAAGAAGGCGAAGATGCGGCCGAGGGTGCCGGAGGCGTCTTCGTTCGACGAGCTGACTCCCATCTCGATCTCGTCGAACCACAACACCGCGGGCGCCATCTCCTCCATGGTCTTGCAGGCCGCGACGAACGTTCCCTCGGGGTTGCCGTGGCGCCCCGAAAAGATGTCGATCATGTCGATGCGGTAGAGCGGTAGCTGGAAGCAGGAGCCGATCGACTTCACGGCGAGACTCTTGCCGCAACCGGAGATGCCCATCAGCAGAAGGCCCTTGGGTACGATCTCCTGCGACAGCTTGTCGCCCATCTCGAACAGGCGTCGCCGTTCGAGCAGCCACTTCTTCAAGATCGGCGCGCCACCGATCTGGTCGAGCGCGATCGGATTCGGAATGTACTCGATCACGCCGGTCTTCTTCTTGACGAGAAGATGCTTCTCTTCGAGGAGGTGCGGGATGGAATTGACGCCGAGCTTCGGATCGGCCGCGGCGGCGCGGCGCAGGGCGTGACGCGATTCGTTCAAGGTGAGACCTTGCAGCGCGCGGCCGATCAGATTCAGCGTCGTTTCCTCGGTGTCGAGTTCGACGCCGTCGCCCGCGAGCGCGGCCGCCTCGCGCCGGGTGAACGTCTTGATCTCCTCGAAGTCCGGCAAGGGGAGCTCGATCAGCACGAGGTCGCGGGTGAGCTCGTCGGGGACGTAGGCGACGGGCGAGGAGACGAAGGTGAACTTCCCGGTGTCGATACAACTCGAGTAGAGATCGCGCAGGCGCCGCACCACTTCGGCGGAGTCGCGCATCGGGCCGTGGAAGTCGAGCAGGTGAAACAGCGCGGGGCCCTCGTGACTGATCACGAAGTCGAGAGCGGCGCGGGCCCCCGCCGCGGCGTCGACGACGACGCTGCCGTCAGCGGTTCGCAGGCCCTCGGTTTCCGTCCACGAGTAGACCGGCCGCGGTGCCTCGAAAAGACGCTCGGCCGCCTCCCGGAGAAGCAGCGCGACGCGTTCCTCCTCGGGTGTTTGGATGTAGATGATCGGCCGCCCGGCGTCGATCAACTCGGCGAGTTCTCCGAGCGCGCGCGGCAGCTCCTTGCTTCGACTCATTCGCAATCGCTCCCGTGTTTCACCACATCGCCTTGTAACACATCGCGGCGCGCCGGGCCGCACCCGGAGGAAGACGATGCGCGGGCGGTGGTTATTCGAAGGCGAGTCACCTTCACACCGCCGCCCCGGCCGCGGCCAGTTGATCGATCTCGGCCTGGGTGAAGCCATACTCCCGCAGAATTTCCGCGGTGTGCTGTCCCGCTTCGGGTCGCGCCGTCCCGGCGACCCCCGGCGTGCGCGACAGCCGGGGCGCGGGCATCGGTTCGGTGTGGCCGTCGCTGCCTGCGGCAAACGTGCCGCGGTCGCGGTTGTGCGGATGCTCCGCGACCTCGCCCAGGCCGAGGACGGGAGTCGTGCACGCATCGGTGCCGTCGAAGATCGCGCACCATTCGTCGCGGCTCTTCTCACGGAACGCGTTCGTGAATCGCTCGCGCACGGTGAGCCATCCGGTGCGATCCATCTGCGCGGGGAGATCGGTCGCGCCGTTGAGGCCGAGCCCCTTCAGCAGCGCCGCGTAGAACTGCGGTTCGATGGCGCCGACGGCCATGAACTTGCCGTCGCTGGTCTCATAGGTGTCGTAGAAAGGCGCGCCGGAGTCGAGCAGGTTGGTGCCGGCTTCGTCGTTCCACGCGCCGATCGCGCGCAGCTTGAACACGAAGGTGGCGAGATGAGCGGCGCCGTCGACCATGGCGGCGTCGATCACCTGGCCGCGGTCGGAGTGAGCCCGCTCGAGCAGCGCGAAGGCGATCCCCATGGCGCACAACATGCCGCCGCCGGCGAAGTCGCCGACGAGGTTGAGCGGCGCGAGCGGCCGCTGCCCTTGCCGCGCGATCGGACCGAGCGCGCCGGCCGTGGCGATGTAGTTGATGTCGTGGCCCGCCATGTTCGCGTACGTGCCGGTCTGTCCGAAGCCGGTGAGTCGTGCGTAGATCAAGCGCGGGTTGCGCGCCTGGGCGATCTCGGGCCCGAGCCCGAGCCGTTCCATCACGCCGGGGCGAAACGGCTCGACGAGAACGTCGGCGCGTTCGACCAGCCGGAGTACGGTCTCGACGCCTTCAGGATTCTTGAGGTCGACGGCGATCGACCGCTTGCCGCGCGACAGGAAGTCGGCCGATCGCGCGTTCGGGCGGTCGACGCGCACGACATCGGCGCCGAAGTCGGCGAGGATCATCCCGCAATACGGGACGGGCGCGAGCCCGGCCATTTCGATGACGCGAATCCCCTCCAGTGCCTGCATCGGCGGTGCTCCTCTGTTCGATCGCTCTCCCGAATCCGCGTCCGGCCAACTTTGGCTGCGGCGCGCGGGCTTCGGATCTCGATCGTGTTCGGGCTATAGGGCTCAATACCGGCGAACGGATTCCCCGTTCAGGTGCTTGCCATGTCAGGGTTAGTTACGGAACCGGACCGTCAAAGACAAGACTGGGAGCAGCCGTTCGAGCGGCTGCGGGACCTGTGTGCCGCGGGCGGGCTCGACCTGGCTCAACCGCTGCAAGTCGGCTGGTACAACGACTCGGTTGAGGATTCGCTGCGCTTGCCGGAGTCCGGCCGTCCGCAATCGCTTGCAGTCATCATCGGCAATACGCGCTCGATGTGGGCGCCATTTCTACGAGCGCTGCATGCGCGACCCGACCTGCGGCGATCCGAGAATCCGGTCGATGCGTACGCGATGTCGGTCGTTGAATCGGCGCTTGCCGCGATCGCCCATCGTTGCGTGGTCCGCTGGGCGCATGTCCTCGGGGCCGAGGTCGTGGCGATGCAACGCCTGGCACAGATCGCGGGACTGGCCTACTTGTCGCCGGCCCATCTCAGCGTGCATCCAACATACGGGCCGTGGATCTCCCTGCGCGCCGTCGTCGTGTTCGACGTGGACGGGCCGCCGGGCCCACCGCCGGTGATGTCGCCGCCCTGTCGCGAGTGCGAGGCGGCGTGCCACCCGGTCTTCGCCAGGGTGGTGGAGAACGCTGAACGAGCAACGTGGCGCGACTGGCTGGCGGTGCGCGACGCGTGCCCGCTCGGCCGCCAGTTTCGCTACAGCGACGCCCAGATCGAGTACCACTACGCCAAGGATCGGTCATTGCTCGATCGAGCCGACGAGCCCTGAACGCCCGCACGGCACGCCTGCATGTCGTTGCGCCGGCACAGCGCTGCGGCTCAGCTCTCAACATGAGCATTCACTTCCGTACACTGGTGGCCGAGGGCGGGTCGGATCGCGGTTGCGGTTTGTGTCGTCGTCGGGACGCCGTTCCGGCCCGTCGGGCCCACGTCCGATACTTTGAATTACGTGAATTTCCCGCTTGTAGGGCCTACCCGAGCGTCGCTTGAATCGAACTATCCACGACCCCACCCGGCTCGGAGGTGGACAGCGGCCTGCTTTGCGTAGAGAGTACATTGAGCCTAGATGAGGAACTATCGTGGAGATGGCTTGGCGGCCACACTGGCCTATGCCGCGGCAGCCGCGGCAGCAGTATCCGCGTCAACTGTGGTTCTGGGACTGGATGCGGATGTATGTTGGTTATCTGCGGGGCCAGCGATCCTCAGCGGAGCGAGCGCTCACTGGATCGTGAAGCTAATTGATCCTTGGTATCGCCACACGAAGCTCGCGACCAGAGCAATCGCAAGGGGTTTCTTCGTCAGCATAGCGTTCTTCTTCATGTTCATCTCGATCGCAATGCTGATTGCGGCGTGCGGGAATTATGCAGCGCATCTTCGCGGAGGGGGTTCACAATGGAACGATCCCGCACAGAACATCCTCATGGTTGGAACGATTGCGGCAGTTTATGGCCTCATGTTCACGCCGATTCTGCTCCCATTCGCGATTGCTGCCAGCGTCGTTGTGGAAGCCGGTGCTCAGACCGGACCCAAGGAGCCGCGCGAGTGAGACGGCGGCGTTGGGTAGTCGAGATGAGCACCAGAACCTGCCTCTTCGGTGGGCTCGACGGTCGGTTTACGAGGTCTGAGGTTGCCGATCGACACCATCAGCTCACCCAACCATACGTCCCTGTTCGCCTCTATCCATACGGACGAAGCTATCCGCTTGTTCCAAAATTCCTACCTTGGTAGGAACACTGCATGGCCAACGCGGAAAAGATCAGCGTGTCGCTCAATCGGGATGATCTCACCTGGGCGAGACGGCGCGCAAAACTCAAACGGACGAGCCTGTCGGCGGTGGTTGGCGAAGCCTTGCTGCGCCAGCGGCAGGCCGAGGCGGGCGTACGACTGCTCGACGAGCTCGGCACCGATGACATCACGCAAGCCGATCTCGACGCCATTCGCACCGAGCTGGGATGGGCTCCCTCACCCTCCGTGCCCCCGCGGCGAAAGCGACGCGGCCCGGGCTGACTCGTGCCGGCCCTGACGTTCGACACGGGCGCGCTGATCGCTCTTTCGCGCCGAGAGAAGCGGATGCGCTCCGTGTTGCTGGCCGCACAGGATCGCCGCGCGGTAATTACAGTGCCCACGGTTGTGATTGCCGAGTGGTGGCGTGTGGACACGAAGATACCTCGGCTGATTCTGGCACGCGTCAATGTCGAACCGCTGAACGAGCACCTTGCGAAGATCGCCGGCACGGCGCTGGCGGCCGTCCCCGGAGCAACGGTCGTCGATGCCATTGTCATGGCTTCCGCTGCCCAGCGCGGAGATGCCGTGTTCACGTCGGACATCGACGATCTCGACCGGCTGCGCGCCCACTTCCCCGGGGTGCGGCTGTTCCGCGTGTGACGCGAACGGCCTGTTGAAACACAGGGTGCCAGCCTGGTGGCGGATCATGCGCCACTCGCCGTAGGCGCGGACTCAGTCGCTCATCGCGTCGAAATCCAGCGCCTCCAACGGCGCGTTGCTGGTCTGCAACAACCCGGCGCGCGGCTGGTCCAGGTCGATCGTGATCCAGAGGACGGCGGCGATCAGCAGAGCCAGGGCCGTCGTCAGGGACGTGCGGCGCTCGCCGCTGACGCCGCAGCCGTAGCCCATCACCATGAGCGCGAGAAACGACGAGGCAAGCAGCACCGCCAGCACGACCGGCGGCAAGCGTCTGCTGGCGATCGCCAGTCGCGTCGTGTGCAAATCAATCACCTCGTTGACGGGATTCAAGACGGCGAGAATCGCTTCCGGGCGCGCCCTGACGCCCGCCACGGCGGTATCCCACATCTCGTTCTGCATCGCCGAAACCGTAGCGCTCTGTTCCGGCGTCAACGTCCGCCGAAGGTGGGATTCGCGCGCGTACCCGAGACGAGTCTCCGTGTAGCGTCGCAGCACCTCGCGCAGCCGGCCGCGCTCGGGCTCGCCCAGTAGGTCCGCGCGGAGGTACGCGGTGCCGATCGCGTTCGCCTCCGTGATGACCGTGTCGGTGCGGTCGATGAAACGACCGGCGGCGCCGCTGAAACTGAACGCCAGCAGCAGGCCGAGTAGCCCGAGGATCGCGCCCTGAATCGCACCGAGTTGAGGCGATCCCTGTCCCTCGCCGGGAGCGCGGGCGCGAACGCCGAGACGCAAGCCTATTTCGGCCGCGAGCACGAGACCGACGATCAATACAGCCGCGATCAGCCCATCGAACAGCAACGGATTCATTTTGAGTCCTCTCGGGCCAGCGACGTCAGGGTTGTCCGGCAAACCACATGGGCGCTACAGCCCTAATGTTCCCTTCGGACGACATGGCTCCTCGTGGGGGGCACTCGTACTCCACGGATGTCGGCCGAGGCAACTTCGACGGCTGCACGAGTTCTTCTTTTGCGCCCGATTCATGGAGAACGTCGCCAGCGCGACCTCTTCGAGTGCGTCGTGCGCAATCCCGGGTATGACAACCGCAAGGCCGTCGGCGGTACTGATTACGGGCGATTGCTATGGAAGGAAGACGATCTCGAACGGAGCCAGGCCGAGGTTGATCGGGGCTTCGGTCAGCGGCGCTCCGTCGTCGGCGCGGTAGATCCTGATTCCGTGCCTCTGGCGGTCGCGGTCGGCAACGAACAGTTCGCCGCGATCGTTGAGCTCGACGTCGGCCAGGGTGAACCCCGCCGCCTCGGTCAGCGTGTCCAGTACGACCGCGTCGATCGGGTCGAAGGCGACCACCGCCGCGGAGAAGTTCAGACGTGCGACGATCGCGTATGCCAATCGATCCGACACCAGGACGAAGTCGGTGATATCGCCGCCGAGGTCGGACTCGCTCACGGAGATGCCCTCGGCGCGGCCGGTCGCGAGTTCGACTCGTTCGATGCCGCCGTCGCTGACGCCGAAAAGCCCGGCGAGCGCCACGTAAAGCATCCCGTTGCGCACGGTCAGGCCCTTGGTCGCGGCGAAGGGGTTGTCGCCGGACAACTCGATGGTGTCGACGAGGGTGTCGGTCGCGGTGTCGATGACGGCGATGGCGCCGCGCGCGGCCGGGGTGCGCAGGATGGAGTTGATGTCGAGGCGCTGCAGCGACACGTAGAGCCGGTCACCGTGTACGACCATCAGGTCCATATCGGGAATGCCGTCGGCGTCGGCGACGGCGGTGAGATCGATGGAACCCAGCACGAAGTCGCCGCAGTCCGGCCGCGGGTCAGGGTTGACGATCAACAGCTCGGAGTCGTCGTAGAGCGTGATGTACGCTTTGTCGCTGCTGGCGAACGCGATGTCGTGCGGGTTGGTGCCGTTGCCGGTCGAGCACTGCGAACGGGTGCGATAGCCGTCGTCGGGATCCAGCACCTGCAGGTTGTCGCCGAAGAGGCGGTTGAGCACGTACACGATGCCGCCGCGGCTGCGGACGACCGCGTCGCTGTGGACGCGGCGCTGCGAACTGGACGGCGACACGGCGCGCGGGGGGTCGAGTTCGACGGTGGCGAACGACCCCGCCATGAAGCTCGACGTGACGGCGAACGCCCGCTGCTGCGGGATGCGCGACTGCAGCGCATGTCGGACGGCGGCGATCAGCTCCTCGATGGCGACGCGGCCGTCGCCGTTGCGGTCGAGCGCGGTGCAACGCGCCAAGGGCAGCACCCCGAGCGAGATGTTGACGCCGATCACCAGCTCGTTCACGGCGACGCGGCCGTCGCCGTCGCAGTCCCCGGGCACGGCCGTGCCACCTTTCGCGGTTGCCGCGCAGAGGGCGGCGGCGATGAGAATCCAATAGGAGCGTCGCATCAGAATACCGCCTTCAGTCCGCCGAATACGGACAGGCCGGGCAGGGGAAACGCTCCGAGGTCGCGGACGTCGGCATCGGTCACGTTGACGGCCTCGAGACGCGCCGTCAGCCAGGGGAGGGCGGTCACGGTGCATCCGAGCGTGTGGATCGAGCGCGGCTCCACGATCAGGAAGTTGTCGCGATCGGTGGGATTGTCGCCGAGATAGGTGAAGGTGTAGTTCAGCGATCCCCATTCGTTGAAGAGACGCGGTCGGACGCGTAGCTCGTCGGCCGGCCGCAGTGGCAAGCGGTTCCCTTCGGGCGACTCGACGCTGCGGTTCTCCGTGTCCTGGTGGGTGTAGTTGAAGTCGATGCCGACCCATTCGACCGCCGATGCGCTCACGGCGAGCTCGTGGCCGGTGACCTTCGTGTTGCCGACGTTGAATGCCCGGAAGTACCTGGGGCTCGCCTGCTCGAAGGCGATCAGGTCGCTCACGTTGTTGTGAAAGTACGCGTACTCGACGGTGCCGGCGTCGAACCAGCCGTGCCGTTGCCACCGTCCGACGAACCCGATGTCGCGATTGATGCCTGTCTCGGGCGACAGGGTGGCATTGCCGAGCACCGAGCCGGCGTTGCCGAACAGTTCGGAGAAACTGGGCGGGCGTTGGAAGCGACCCAGATTGCCGCGCAGGGTCAGCCACGCGGTCGGCCGCACCGCGGCGCCGATCGACGGTGTCCAGAGATCGCGAGTGGTGCTTTCCGTGGGCGTGTTCGGCGCGTTGGCGACGTTGACGCCGCTGAACTCGTCGGAAAGGTGGTCGTAGCGTATGGCCGGGATGAGTGAGATGCGCTCGGGCCACAGGGCGATCTCGTCCTGCAGCGACAGCGTGGTGCGCAGGCGGCTCTGGTCGGGGCCGTCCTTCGGCAGCGGCGGATTGGTTTCGTTGTAGGGAAAGAAGCGCTCGTAGGCGATCTCGGTGAACCAGCCGACGTCGTTGTTGAAGGGCGCGAACCAATGACCGCCGCTGCTGGCGCCGAGAAGCGCGGTCTGGTTGTGGGTATCTTGGCGCGCCCCGAAGTCTCCGTCCGGGTCGGAGAACTCCTGCAGATTGTAGGTGTTGTAGAGCGTCGCGTCGGCATCGACCGCGCCGTCGAAGATCTCGTCGCGCCGCAGCCGCAAGTACGTCAACGAGCGCAGCGTCCGCAGCCCCGGGCGTTCGAACTGGGTGCTACCTGGCCCCGGCACGCCCTGGTCCTTGTAGAAGACCTCTTGCAGCGCATCGACGGACAGCCCGTCCCCGAGATCGCGCGTCGCTTTGAGGATGAAGTCGGTCGCGTCGAACGCGTTGTTGATGCGCGTGCTGGTCATGTCGTCGGTGGGATTGTCCGGTGTGCCGTTGTCGTCGAAGAAGGAGAAGTCGCCCTCGCTGCCGATATAGCCGAGGTGGGCGAGATACGCTGTCTCGCCTGCTTTCCGCGTGTGGGTTGCGACCACCTTCCGCGTCGTAAAGGACCCGTAGCTGGCGGACACCTCGCTGCGTGGTCGCTCCTCGGCCGGGCGGGTGACGAGGTTGACCACACCACCGACACCGCCGCCGCCGAAGCCGACGGGAACGGTGCCGCGGTACACCTCGACCTGGGCCAGGCCGTCGAGTGGCAGGTCGTTGAGGTTCACCGTCTGGTCCTGCGATTGCGAGAGCGGGATTCCGTCGAGATGGATCGGCACCTGGTTGGCCGACGACCCGCGAATCGAGATCGTGCTGAAACCGCCGAGGCCGCCGAAGTTCTGAACCTGGACACCGACGGATTCGCTGAGGACGTCGGCGGTGGTCTCGATCGGCGCATCGCGTTCGCGGACGTCGATGACGGAGATGAACGAACTGGGCGCCCGACGCTCGGCGGCGGTCGTGCGCGCGCCGATGGTGACGATGTTCTCGACCTCTTTACGCTCCGCACCGCGGGCGATGCGCGGCTCCGTGGCGTGCAGGGCCGTGGCGATCAGCAATGCTCGCATGATTACCGCGCCGCCTCGCCTCATCGCGCCCGCAGCAGGGCCAGCGCCGTAACGTCGGCCGCGGAGATGCGCGCGTCGGCGTTGACGTCGGCGGCCGGACCGGATGCGATGGCGCCGCCGCCGGCCGCCGACGCGCCGTCGCCGTCGCCGTCGAAGATCTCGGCCACCAGGAGAGTCGTGTCCGCGTCCGTTCGCTGGCCGTCGCCGTCGAGATCACCCGGCAGGTCGGCGACCGCCGTCGGCGACGGCGTCGCGACCTCGGGCGGCGTGGCGGTGGCCGTGGCATCGACGGCGGCGGTGGCGGTCGGTGTCGGCGACGGGTCCGTCGGAAGTTGCGTGTGCGTCGGGGTGGGTGTCGGCGAGTCGACGGCGATCGGGTCGCATGCGTTCACGGCGGCGAGGGCGTCGAGATCGAAGCCGGCGTTCGGAACGAGGGTGAACTGTGGCATGTCGCCGACGTCGGGGATCGCGCCCGCGACGTCGGTGATCTTGACGTAGCTCGCCCACGCCATGCCGACGTCGGCGAGGTCGAAGAGATCACCGCCGGACACGGCCGGGTCGAGAGCGCTGATGCCGTTGTCCGGGTGACTCAGCACTGGCGTGCGTCCGGCCAGGCCGATTCCGGTTTCGGCGTCGAAAGGGAACTCGGTGAACAGCACGCCGTCCTGACTCACGGCGACGTACGCGTACTCGGTGAACAGCGGGCCTGCCAAGGATCCGATGCGGAACGCGTTTTCGAACACCGTGAAGTCCGCGCCGGGTCCGTCGCAAATGACTGGCAGGTCGAACTGGATTACGACGGAGCCGCCGATGCCGAGGGCGAGAACGTCGAGCGATCCCTGCGTCGGACCGCCGGCGCGCGGCGGCCCGAGCAGGATGTCGGGCAGCAGGTCGGAGCCGAAGCCACCGTTGACGCCGGGTTCGTACGCGGCGACGGCGTCGGCGAAGGGATCCTGGGCGCGCGCCGACGGCGCAACGGCGCAGCAGAGCGATACCGCGAACGCGACCGATCGCCGTCGTGCCGCCGTCGAAAGAAACGCCCAGGATCCCATCGATCGCCTACCTTTCCGAACTCAGGGCGCCGGCTGGCAGACCAGCTTGAGCGAATCGGAGTCCTTCTGACCGGCGTCGGTCTCGGTCTTCACCTGGACCTTCCCCTTGCCGTCCTTCTTCGCGCCGCTGCCGGAGATCTTCACCGGCACGACGATCCCGTCGGTGAACACACAGGTCGATCCCGCGAACGGAAGTTGCGCGGTGAATCCCACGACCGCGTCGGCGACGGCCGGGCTGAACGGGCTGGCGGTCACCTTCAGGGAGGATACCGCGCCGCCGTTGTCACATTCGGCGAAATCGGGATCCTCGACGTTGAAGCAGAACCCGACCGGAAACGAACACCGATCGTTGACGACGCCGTCGGCGTCGCACGCGGCGCCGTCGGTGCAGATGGCGGATTTGCCGTCCGGCGCGGCGAGTCCGTAGAACTCGTGCATGCACTCGGTCTTCGGCGAACCGCGCCCCGGCACCAGGTTGTCGATGCGCGTGAAACGGTGCAGCGACTTGTCCTCGTCGAGCGCGGCGAACGTCGACGACAGCATCTCCACCCGGTGCGTGAAGGGTTGAAGCGTCGCTCCCGTCGCGAAGGTCAGCCCGCTGGCGAACGGCGTTGTCGCGCCGGTGGACGGATCCATCGAGACGACGTCGCCGCCGAAAGCTCCGGTGACGAGCAGTTGACCGTCGCCGTCGAACGCGAGGTCGTACGAGCCGAACCCGAAGCTGGGGCCTCCAAGCGGCACGGGTGGCACCGGTGCCGCGGCGGCGGTGAACTGCCGCACCTGGTTTTCGAAGGAGGGCAGGAACTCGGCGAGGAACACGTTGCCGCTGGTCGGATCGATCGCCAGACCTCCGGGGAAGTCGAGCCCCGCGAGAAACGGCGTCGGAACGCCGGCGGTGATGCTGGTGACGCCCCCGGAGCCGCCGCCGGCCGCGTTGCCGACCAGCACCCTGCCGCTGGCATCGACGGCGATCGAAGCCGCGGCCGGCAGACTGTTGGGCGGCAGCAGTTCGAGACCGGCTGCACTCAGCCCGGACGCGGTCGACGCCGACGGGATGGCGAAGATGGTGTCGCCGCTTTGCGCGCCGAACGGCCCGCTGAGGCCGAGGTCGAGGTTGTTCGCGTTGTCGGTGACGTAGAGAACGTCCGCCGCCGCGTCGTAGGCACAGTCGGCGATCGAGTTGAAGCCGGAAACCACCAGGCGCAGATCGCCCGATTCGCGGGCGAGCACCACCGACTGCGCATTGGCGGTGAAGCCGGGGCCGACGCCGACGAACGTTCCGCCGGGACCGGCGGCGATGCAGCTCTGCGTCAGGTTGCTGAGAAGTTGGCTCGAGTAGATGTAGCCGGGAGGCGCCGTCACGGCCTGGGCCGCGCCGGCGGCGATGGCGTAGAACGCGCACGTCGCTGCGCCGATATGGAAGTAGTTCGATGTTGGATTGATCATGAATACCTCTCGTTTTGATTCGAAGTTTCGGTTGCGTGGTCAGGTGCGTGTGGCGCGGCGGAGCTATCGCCGGGCGCTGCACACGGCGGTGGAAACGGCGTGGTGTCGCCTCCTTTCGACAGGGGCCCGAGGGCGTGATGAGGCCTCGCGCTGTCGTCGGTGGGTTTCGGCGCCCGCGCAGACAGGGGCGTCCCCCGTTGGACGCAACCGTGCGATTGCGTGTCTGCGCAAAAAGAAACCCGGCGACGCGAACGCGTCCCGGGTATGTGTACGAGAATCTTTTGTCATGATTCTCGTCCCCACACCCCGGAGGACTCTAAACCTGTCGCCGTACTAGGTTTCCTGGCTCCCGGCTTCCTACTGGCGGCACCTTCCCATCCTTACGGACAGTGGTTTGCGACCGCTTTCGTACCGGTAACAGTGGCGGGGACCGCGCCGGTTTCTCACCGAACTTCCCTGCGCACGACGACTATGTGAAGCGGGAGCTAGCACTTCGCGCGTGAAGTCGTCAAGCTCGGAGCGGTGCATTTCGAGGAACAACGGCTGCGACTGTGGCTCGTGCTCTGTCTGGCGGGGCTGTGGCTCGCGGTTGCGCCGGGTGCGTATGCCGCGGACCTTCCGCCAGCAAGGGTTATATCGCTGGCACCGTCCATTACCGAGATCGTCTACGCTCTGGGCGAGGGGGACCGCATGGTCGGCGTGTCCACCTACTGCGACTATCCGCCCGCGGCGCGCGCCGTCGATCGGGTCGGCACGTTTCTGCAGCCGAATATCGAGGTGATCCTCGCCAAACGACCGGATCTGGTCATCGCCGTGCCGAGCCCCGAAAACCGTGCGGCGGTCGAGAAGCTCGCCGAGTTTGGCATCCGCGTCCGCGTCGTGCGCCCCGAACGCGTCGACGATGTCCTGCATGCGATCGAGGTGATCGCAGCGGACCTCGGCGCGGTCGATGCCGGTGCGCGGTTGGTCGCGCGGATCCGCGGCGATGTCGCCGCGATCGAACAGCGGCTGGCGGACGTGGCGAAGCGGCGCGTTCTGATGGTGGTCGGGCGCCGGCCGTTGATCGCCGCCGGCGCCGGCACCTTCCAGGACGAGCTGATCACGCGCGCCGCCGGTATCAATGTCGCGGTGTCGACCGGTACAGAGGCGTGGCCGCACCTGAGCCTCGAACGGGTCGTCGTCGCGGCGCCCGAGGTGATCATCGACACCGGCATGAACGAACGCGAAGCCGCCGAAGCCAGGGCATTCTGGGCGCCATTCACAACCATTCCGGCCGTGCACGACGGAAGGGTCGTCGGCGCCGGCCGCCTCGACTTGCTGCGCCCCGGCCCGCGGTTGGCGGAATCGCTCGCCGCCGTCGCCCGCTTCATTCATCCCGAGCGCTTCCCCGAGCCGTGAGATCCCGCGGAGGCTTGCCGAGGTTGCGCACGGATGCGGGCCGTCGACGCGTCCATCGACGGCCCGCGGTCGCGGTGACGTGGACCGGCTGTGCGATGCGGGGTATGGGGGCGCGGTGGCAGCGCATTTGACGCGACGCAGGTTCGCAATGGTGATCGGCGCGCTGTCGGTGTTGCTGGTGGCGACCGTCGTGGCGTGTGCGGCGGTCGGGCCGGTGCGCATCGACTTCGCGCGGGCGCTGTCGTTGCGCGAGTCGGACGGTGTCGACGCGCTGATCCTGTTTCGCACGCGGCTGCCGCGGGTGCTGCTCGGCGTCGCCGTCGGCGCTGGCCTGTCGGTCGCGGGCGGGGTGCTGCAAGCGCTGCTGCGCAATCCGCTCGCCGAGCCGCACATTCTCGGCGTCTCGGGCGGCGCCGCGTTCGGCGGCGTGTTGACCCTGTTCGCCGCCTCCTCGCTGCCGCTGCCTTCGTCGATCCTGACTCCGCTCGGCTCCTTCGCCGGCGCGTTGGCGGCGATGCTCCTGGTTTATCGCCTGGGCACCGTCTACGGGAAGCTGCAGCCGTATACGTTTCTCCTCGCCGGGGTGGTCTGCAACGCCTTCACGGGCGCGTTGATCATGGCGGTGAATGCGATGGCCGACCTGTTCCAGACGCACGGGATCCTGTTTTGGTTGATGGGCAGTCTGGCGACCAGCAGCTACGGCCTGGTCGCCTCCAGCTTCGGTTACGTCTTGCTGAGCGGTTGGCTGCTGTCGCGGCACGCGCGCGCGCTCAACGCACTCAGCCTCGGTGAGGACAGTGCCGCGCAGCTCGGCGTCGATGTCGGCGCGGTGCGCAAGATGTGTTTCGTCGTGTCGTCGCTGTTGGTCGGCGCCGCCGTCGCGGTGAGCGGCATGATCGGCTTCGTCGGACTGATCGTGCCGCACGTGACCCGGTTGTTGTTCGGCCCCGACCACCGGCTGTTGCTACCGGCGTCCGCGCTGGTCGGCGGCATCTTTCTCGTCGCGGCCGATACGGCGGCGCGCAGTTTGTCGGCTTCGTCGGAAGTCCCGGTCGGCGTCGTCACCGCGCTCTGCGGAGGGCCGTTCTTCGTCTACCTGTTGCGTCGGCAGGGCGCCCGGGACTTCGCGTGACGACGCCGGCCATCAACGTCGTCGACGTCGGCTTCGGGTATCGCCGTGAGCTGGTGGTGCACGGCGTTTCGTTCACCGTCCGCGACGGGGGCTTCGTCGGTATCATCGGGCCGAACGGCTCGGGCAAGTCGACGTTGCTCAACCTGTTGTGCGGCGTGTTGGCGCCGCGGTCGGGCCGCGTCGAGCTGGCCGGGCGCGACGTCGCGGCGATGTCGCGGCTCGAGGTCGGACGCCTCGTCGCCGTCGTGCCGCAGGAAACGCACCTGGCGTTTCCGTACACGGTGCTCGAACTCGTCCTGTTCGGCCGGACACCGCACCTAAGCGGGTTCGCGTTCGAGCAGGACTCCGACCTCGACATCGCCCGCGCCGCGCTCCAGCGCACCGGAACCGCGCACCTCGAGCGCCGGCCGGTGACCGAGCTCAGCGGCGGCGAGCGCCAACGCGTGGTAGTCGCCCGCGCCCTGGCGCAACAGCCGCGCATTCTGCTCCTCGACGAGCCGAGCGCCTTTCTCGACATCCGCCACGAAGTCGAGATGTACGATCTACTGCGCGAGCTCCAGGAAGGCGGCATGGCGATCGTCTCCGTTCTCCACGACCTCAATCTCGCCGCCCTGTACTGCGAGCACGTGGTCCTTCTCTCCAACGGCGGGGTGTACCGGCAGGGCAGCCCGCGAGAGGTGATGACCTACGAGAACCTCACGGCCGTGTACGAAACCGAGATCTACGTCGCGATGAACGACATCACCAACACTCTCAACGTCCTGCCGCTGGACGGCCGCAGCCGCCGCGCGCTCGCGGCCGCGGTGCCGCAGCGACGCTCGACACCCAGAGAAACATGAGATAATCCGACGCCTTAAGGGGTGGAAAAAGAAGCAGGGCTTATTGGGGCGATGAGGGGTGCAGGCATGGTCATCGAGGGTGAGGCGGAATTCCCTCGACGATGCAAGCCGTTGAAAATGAGCAGGTTTGACTACGTTTTTGCCCTGTGTTAGCGACCGCAGTTTCAAGGAGAGGTTCGCACCTTCCATGTTTTTCCAGTTTGCCAACGTACTCGTTTTCGTGGCTCTAGCCGCGGGCCTGGTCGGTTTGATGACCGGCCTCAGCGCGTTGTTGCGTCCCAACAACCCGGAGCCGGGCAAGATGTCGACCTACGAGTGCGGCGAGCCGCCGACCGGCGGGGCCTGGATCAACTTCAACATTAGATTCTATCTCGTGGCGCTGGTGTTCGTGATCTTCGACGTTGAGGTGGCGTTCATCGCGCCGGTGACGGTCGTCTACCGCGACTGGGTCTTGCGCGGGGCCGGGCTACTGGCCTTCACGGAGATCGCGATGTTCCTCCTCATCCTCTTCGTCGGGCTCATCTACGTCTGGGCGAAGGGCGACCTCGAGTGGGTCAAACGCGTCGCTCCTGCCGAAGAGGTTGTGCCGGACATCCGCGAGGCCGCCTGACCGGCGTTGCCGCCGCGGAGGAAATCATGTCGTTGGTCAATTCATTATCGCAGGGAGTCATCACGACGACGGCGGACCAGTTTCTCAACTGGACGCGCAAGTCGTCGGTGTGGTGGATGTTGTTCGGTCTGGCGTGCTGCGCCATCGAGCTGATGCAGACGCAGGGCCCGCGGGCCGACGTCGACCGGTTCGGCGCGGCGCCGCGCGCGTCACCCCGGCAGTCGGACCTGATGGTGGTCGCCGGCACCCTCACCCTCAAGATGGCGCTGCGCACCAAGGTCCTCTACGACCAGATGCCCGAGCCGCGCTACGTCATCTCGATGGGTGCGTGCGCGAGTTGCGGCGGGTTGTTTCAACTCGCGTACTCGGTATGCGACGGCGTCGACAAGGTGATCCCGGTCGACGTGTACGTCCCGGGTTGTCCGCCACGGCCTGAAGCTCTGACGGAGGGAATCCTGAAGCTGCAAGAGAAGATGATGACGGAGACGTGGTTGGTGCGGCGGCCGGCGGTCGGCGCGCACGCCTGAGGAAGGCTTCGTTTCATGGATGCAGCTTCGATTCACTCGCGCCTGCGCGAGAAGTTCGCCGACCGCGTCACCAGCGTCGAGGAAGCGGTCAAGGATCCGTTCGCCGTCGTCGAAGCGGCGGCGATTGTCGATATCTGCCGCTTCCTGCGCGACGAAGCCGACCTTGGTTTCGACGTTTTGAGCAATCAGTCGGGCGTCGACTACAAGGCCGAGGGGTACATCGAGGTCGTCTATCATCTGTACTCGTACCCCCACCGCCACTACGCGATTCTCAAAGCGCGGGTACCGCGGGATGCCGCGAGGATCCCGACGGTGGAAGGCGTGTGGAAGGCGGCGAACTGGCTCGAGCGCGAGATCTTCGATCTGCTGGGCGTTCATTTCATCGACCACTCGGACCTGCGGCGCCTCTTGATGCCTGAGGACTGGGTCGGACACCCGTTGCGCAAGGATTTCGTCGAGCCGGCCGAATACCACGGGATCAGCACTTCCCGTGAGAGCCTGTTGCGCTGAGCGAACCGGGGGGATTGCGGACATGAGCGTGGCGGGTTTCGAAGTGGAAGTGGATCGCGGGGGCCTCGAGACCGAGGAGATGACCCTCAACATGGGTCCGCAGCACCCGTCGACCCACGGCGTGCTGCGCTTCGTCGTCAAGGCGGACGGCGAGGTGATGCGGCGCGCGATCCCGGACGTCGGCTACCTGCACCGCTCGATCGAGAAGATTTCCGAGAAGGTGGGATACCACGGATTCATGCCCTACACCGATCGCGTCGACTACGTCGCGGCGATGTTCTGCAACCAGGGCTGGGGCATGGTGACGGAGAAGCTGGCGGACATCGAAGTCCCGAAGCGGGGCGAGTACTGCCGCGTCATCGCGGCGGAGCTCAACCGCATCGCCAGCCATCTGCTCTCGGTCGGCACGATGATCCTCGACATCGGCGCGATCACGCCGTTCTTTCACGCCTTCCGTGAGCGCGAGAAGATCAACGACCTGCTCGAAGAGCTGTGCGGCGCGCGCCTGACGTACAACTACATGCGCATCGGCGGCGTCGCCTGGGATCTGCCACCGGGGTATGAAGCGAAGGTGCTCGGATTTCTCGACCAGATGGAGCCGATGCTCGAAGAGCACTATAGCCTGGTCGCCGACAACACCCTGTTTCGCGGCCGTTGCGCGGACGTCGCGACGATTCCGGCGGCGCAGGCGATTGCCTACAACCTGGTCGGCCCGAATCTGCGGGCGTCCGGTGTGCGCTACGACGTGCGGCGCGACGAGCCCTATTCGGTGTATCCCGAGTTGGAGTTCGACGTGCCGGTCGGCACTGGAATCGCCGGCAAGGTCGGCGACAGTTTCGACCGCTACTGGGTGCGGGTCCTCGAGATCCGCGAGAGCATGAAGATTCTCCGTCAGTGCTTTCGCCAGATCCCCGACGGACCGGTCGTGACCAAGGTGCCGCGCAAGCTGAAGCCGCCGGCCGGCGACGCGTACATCCGCGTCGAGAGCGCGCGCGGCGACATGGGTTGGTACGCGGTGAGCGACGGGTCGGATTTTCCGTATCGGTGCAAGGTGCGCACGGGATCCTTCGCGGCGATGAGTATCGTTGAGGACCTCAGCCCGGGGCTGATGTTGGCGGATCTCGTTACCGTGATCGCCAGTCTGGACATCGTCGCTCCCGAGGTCGACCGCTGACGGCGGAAGGGGTGGAGCGGAACGACCGGCACGCCGGCCGGTCCGATTCCGGCTTTCAGGGGACAGGATAGATCGGATGCTGCAACAGTTTCTCGACTCGATGATCGCGGAGGGCACCTTCGGTGCTCTGCCGCGCGACCTCGTCTATCTGATCGGCATGGTCGCCGCCGGAGCCGCGGTGGTGTTCGGCTTCGTCCTCAACGTCTCCGGTGTGACCACCTTCGTCGAGCGGCGCGTGTGGGCGCGGATCCAGTCGCGCGTCGGGCCGAACCGCGTCGGACCGCAGGGGATCCTGCAGTGGCTGGCCGACGGCATCAAGCTGTTGATGAAGGAAGAGGCGATCCCGTACGCCGCCGATTCGTTGTTGTTCAAGCTCGCGCCGTTCATCGTCACCATTGGCTTCATCACCGCGTTCGTGGCGATTCCGTTCAGCAGCGCGCTCATCGTCGCCGACCTGAACCTCGGCATCCTCTACATCACCTCGATGACCTCGGTG
>Ga0307505_10000164_pt1 | contig 82363 bp, 25 predicted proteins | sample 23_S_MG_FD_202183 | JGI IMG/M metagenome (GOLD analysis project Ga0307505, IMG submission 202183) | Soil microbial communities from Populus trichocarpa stands in riparian zone in the Pacific Northwest, United States - 23_S | ecosystem: Environmental > Terrestrial > Soil > Riparian zone > Trees... | reverse complement strand
GTGCGCTTCTAAGCGGCGGCGCGAGCCTCGCCGGGGCAACCCCCGGCGAGGCTCGCGATCGCGCCGTGTCTCCCCCAAGATGGGGAGTGAACAGCCAATAGCTTGATTAGTAAGAGGATTGCTTTGTAGAGGCCTGTTGCCGCGAACGAGGCGAACAGCCCTTCGGCCACCGGCGATGGAGCAAGAACGATTCGGAGTTGGGGGATTGACCGCAGATCGAGGCGACATAGCGTCAGCCACCGAGCCGGCAGGGGATTTCAGGGGCCCAGCTTCGGCGAATCACGCGCGGACCAATCACGTCGAGGCCGCGCTCGAGCATTTCCGGAACCGCGCGAGTGCGGCGGATCGTAGCCCACAGGTGCTGATCGACGGCGACTGCAAGGTGCTGTGGCACTCGCCAGAAGCCGCGCGCCTGTTGCAGCGGCCGCTGCCGCTGTCGATCACGGGCGGGAGGCTGCACGTCGGGGCGGTGTCGGGCGCAGGGAGTTGGCCGACCTTCCTCGAAACCGTCGGCGGGGAGGGCGGCCGACTCCTGCTGACCGGCAAGGGAGCCGGCGCCTGGGTGCTGCTGCGCGGCTGGGCCGAGCGCTTCGGCGAGGATCGGCTGATCTTCCTCAAGGCGGCGCTGTCGTGGCCGCTTCGCGACGTGGCCAGCAGTGGGCTGGCCGCCGACTTCGGCCTGACCCGTTCCGAATGCGCGGTGCTCGACGAGTTCGCGCGCCTGGCGAAGCCGAGCCAGATTGCCGAACGGCTGGGCATTTCGGTCAGCACGGTGCGCAGCCACCTCAAGCAGATCCATGCCAAGATGGCGGTCAATTCGGGGATTCACCTGCTGCGAATCACCCGCGCCTATACCGACGCCTGAGCGATCCGCTCCCGGTGCCTCGTGGACCGGTCAGGAAACGCCGAGCGACCGTGCGGCTTCCTCGAGCCGGGCGCGGTCCGTCGGGTTGGCCGCGATCGCGCTGGCCAGGGCGCCGCGGGCCTGTGCGTCGCGCCCCAGCGTGCGGTAGCTGCGCATCAGCATGATCCAGCCGTCGACGTCGCGCGGGCTGCTCTGGAGCCGCGCCGCGAGGCGCGCCACCATGCCTTCGGCCATCTCCTGCTGCTCGGCCGGCCGCAGCGAAGAGGCGGCGGCGAGCTGCTCCGACGTCGGTCCGGGGATCGCGGCTGCCGCGGGGATCGCTTCGGGCCGGCCGGCGTCGGCCGCGGCGATGCGCTGCGCGACCTCGATGGCATTGATCGCGCCGACCTGCTCGATCGTGCGCCGGAGGTCCGCTTCCCACGGAGCGCCCGGCGGCGTGTCGGCGAGCAGCGCCAGCCAGGCGGCGATCGCCCCTTCGTGGTCGCCGGCGAGGTCCTTCTCGACCGCCATGAAGTAGCGCGCCCGCGGTTCCTCGCGGTCGAGGGCAGTGGCCTTGCGGAACGCCTGCCGCGCCGCCTGCGGCATCGGATCGCGATCGCTGGCCATGACCAGGGCTTCGCCCAGCGAGGCCCACAGCACGGCACTGTCGGGATCGGCCGAGGTCGCTCGCTCGTACGCCGCTGCGGCATCGGCAAAGCGGCCGAGCTCGAAATAGGCGAAGCCGAGCTCTTGCCACGCCCCGGCATTGTCGGGTTCGGCTTCGACGCGGCGCTCGAGTTCGGCGAGCGGATCGCCGGGCTGCGGCGCCTGCCCCGTGCTCCCGGGCGCCGAATCGTCCATGAGCCGGTAGCCGATCGCTCCCCCGGCGATGGCGAGCGCTGCCATCGCCGCCAGCCCGCCGCCGCCAATCCGCCCTCGCCAACCTTTCACCCGTCGCTCCCGCCTGGCCTCCGGATTTCCGGATAGCAGCCAATTCAACCGCTTCAAACGAGTCTGGCGGTTCCCCGCCGGGAGCTTATGATGCTACGTTTCCGGTCGGGGGAACGGCGTGGCGGGACAGGGTGCTGGGCGGGTCAAGGTGGCGATCGTCGGTTCGGGGCCGGCGGGCCTCAGCGCCGCCGCGCGCGCCGCCGCATTGGGCCTGAGCCACGTCCTGCTCGAGAAGTCCGACCACCTGTGCGACACGATCTACAAGTACCAGAAGGGCAAGCACGTGATGGCGACGCCCAGCAATCTGGTGCTGCGCAGCGAGCTCGATTTCGAGGCCGGCAAGCGCGAGGCCGTGCTCGGCACCTGGGACGAGCAGACCGGCGGCCACAAGGTCAATGTGCTTCGCAACGCCGAGATCGCCTCGATCACCGGGGAGAAGGGCAACTTCCTGTTGAAGACCCGCAAGGGCGACGAAGTCGTCGCCGAGACGGTGATCCTGGCAATCGGCACGCAGGGCAATCCCAATCTCGTGCGCTGCCCGGTCGGCGAGGACGCGGTGGTGCAGTACCAGCTCGACGACCCGGGGGAGTACAACGACGAGCACATCGTGGTGATCGGGGCGGGCGACGCGGGAATCGAGAACGCGATGGGCCTCGCCGCCGACCCGCAGCAGCGCAACACGGTCACCATCGTCAACCGCTCCGCCGAGTTCGCCACAGCCAAGCCCGCCAACGTCGCCGGGCTCAGGGCCATGGAGGCCGAAGGGCGGATCATCGTGCGCACCGAGACCACCGCCTCGGCGATCGACAAGGGCGAGATCACCTTCGACACGCGCGACGGCGAGGCGAAGGCCCGCTGCGACCGCGTGATCGCGCGCATGGGCTCGGCCCCGCCGCGCGCCTTCGTCGAGGGCATCTGCGCCGAATTCGAGGAAAGGGACGGCAAGAAGTCGATCCGGCCCGGCACCGGGATCGAGTTCACCAGCGCCGACCGGGTCGCCTATCCCAAGCTCTCGCCGACCTTCGAATCGACCGTGCCCGGGGTCTACGTGATCGGCGCGCTGGCGGGCTATCCGCTGATCAAGCACTGCATGAACCAGGGCTACGACGTGGTCGAGTTCATCAACGGAAATGCAAGCCTGAAGCCCGCGGATGAGCCGATCCTGCAAGCGAAGTTCAAGTCGCTGCCCGGCGACCGCTCCGTCGACCAATGGCTGGCCGCGTTCGGCAGCCGGATCGAGATATTCAGGGACATCTCGCCGCTGCAGCTGCGCGAGCTGATGCTAGACAGCGAGGCTCACAGATTCGATGCCGGCGAGGCCATCTTCGTGCGCAACGATACCGGTAATTCGCTGTTCGCCATCGCCGAGGGCTCGGTGCTGGTCGAGATCGACAAGGACGACCCATCGAAGACGGTGCCGATCGGCGAAGGCTCGATCTTCGGCGAGGTCGGCCTGATCTCGGGCCGCCGCCGCGGGGCGACGATCCGCGCGGCGGAGCCGACCGTTTGCGTCGAGCTGTCGCGCAGTGCCGCGCTCAAACTGCTGTCCACCGCGCCCGGAGCGCGCCGGGCCATCGAGCGCATTTCGATCGAGCGCCAGCTCCTGCAGATGTTCGGCTCCGGCCTGACCCCGGCGGACGTCGGCGAACTGGTCGATGCTGCCGCGGTCGAGGAAGTGCGCGCCGGGCAGGTCGTGATCGAGGAAGGGGCCGACGACAAGGACATCTACGTGATTCGTCGCGGCTCGATGATCGTCGAGAAGAGCATCGGCGGCCATCCGGTGTTCCTGTCGTACCTGCCGGCGGGCTCGTACTTCGGCGAGATGGCGGTGATCGACGGATCGAAGCGGACCGCCACGGTCAAGGCGGCGATCAAGTCGGAGGTCGTGCGCTTCCCCGGCAGGGCCTTTTCCGCGCTGCTCGAGCGCAAGCCGGCCCTGCGCGAGAAGGCGCTGGCCGAGATGGACAGTCGCCGCAGGGTCAACGACTACCTCGAAAGCCAGGCGGGCACCGCCAGCGGGGCGGTCGAGTACTACTCCAAGGCGGCGCAGTTCCTGGTCGACAACGGCATCGGCGAGGCGACCGACGTGCTGCTGATCGACGAGACGCTGTGCGTCGGCTGCGACAATTGCGAGAAGGCTTGCGCCGACAGCCACGAGGGGCTCAGCCGCCTCGACCGCGAGGCCGGGCGCACTTACGCTCACCTCCACGTGCCGACGTCGTGCCGCCACTGCGAGCACCCGCACTGCATGGCCGACTGCCCGCCCAACGCGATCAAGCGCGGGCCCGACGGCGAGGTGGTGATCGACGATACCTGCATCGGCTGCGGCAACTGCCAGCGCAACTGCCCCTATGGCGTGATCCGGCTCGACGCGAGGCCGCCGAAGAAGCCGCCGCTGCTCAGCTGGCTGCTGTTCGGCGCAGGGCCGGGCCCGGGCGAGGCGAGCTACGGCTGGCGCAAGAAGAACGCCGTCGGCGAGCAGGCCAAGCTGGCGATCAAGTGCGACATGTGCACGGGGATAGCCGGCGGCCCGGCCTGCGTGCGCGCCTGCCCGACCGGCGCGGCGATCCGCGTCGCGCCGGAGAAGTTCCTTTCCTTCACCAAGCTGTCCGAGGACGCCGAGTGATGGCGGCCGTGCCGGAACAGGAACTCGGCTTTCACGAAAGGCGGCGCGATTCGGACCACGAGAGCTTCCTCGCGCACAAGCGGATGCGCTGGCTCAAGGTCGCGCTGGCGCTGAGCCTGGCGGCGATCCTCGGCTACGCCTTCGCCGACGTCGAGCCGCGCCCCAACGGCGGCACGTGGTACGGCTACACGCTCGGCACCATCGGCGCGGGCCTGATCGTCTGGCTGGCGCTGCTCGGAGTGCGCAAGCGGGCGATGACCGCGGGGCGCTGGTCGCTCAAGGCCTGGACCAGCGCGCACGTCTATCTCGGCCTGGCGCTGATCGTCGTGGCCACGCTCCACACCGGCTTCCAATTCGGCTGGAACGTCCACACGCTGGCCTACGCGCTGATGATGCTGGTGATCGCTTCCGGCGTCTATGGCATCTCGGTCTACGCCACGCTGCCGCAGGCGCTGAGCGACAACCGGCGCGAGATGACCAAGGGGCAGATGGTCGATGCGCTCGCCGCGATCGACCGCCAGCTCGAGGCGTCGGCGCAGCCCCTCGGCCGTGTCGACGCCGACCTGGTGATCGCCGCGCTCGAGCAGGACCCGTTCGGCCACGGCTTCGTCGCCCGGCTTGCCGGGCGATACCGCGGCTGCCGCACCCAGGCCGCGCTCGCCGCGCTCGAGAGCGGCGGGACCGAACCCGAGCACGAGCGGGTGGTGACGCTGCTGCGCAAGCGCGATGCCCAGCTCGCCCAGATCCGCCGCCACATGCGGCTTAAGGCGCTGCTCGAGATCTGGCTCTACGTGCATGTTCCGGTCACGGTCATGCTGCTCGCCGCGCTGACCGCGCACATCGTCAGCGTGTTCTACTACTGGTAGCGCCGAAATGCCGTTCCGCATCCGCACCGTCGACTTTACCGCCACCGGGCGCGAGATCGTGCGCGAGCGCGAGCTGGAGCAGGCCGAGCTCAGCATCGGCCGTGCCGCCGAGAACGCCATCCACCTGCCCGATCTCGCGGTCGAACAGCGCCACGTCGAGGTGCTGCCCGCACCGGGCGGCAAGCTGCGGCTGCGCGCGGCCGGCACGCTCGGCTTCACGCTCGACGGACGCTCGGTGCGCGATGCGACGGTCGACCCGGGGGAGGGGTCGGAGCTGGCGCTCGGCTCCTACCGGCTCCAGTTCGCCCGCGAGGACGGGATGGTCGCGGTCACCATCCGCCAGGCGGCGGAGCGCGAGGGGGGCAAGGGCGAGGCGCTCGGCGGGTTCTCGCTGGCGCACGTGTTGCCGGGCAAGCGGCCGATGGCATGGGCGGGGCTCGCGGCGATCCTGATCGCGTTCCTGGCGCTGCCGGTGTGGTCGCACCTGAATCGGGCGCCGGCCGAGCCCGATTACGACCGCCCCGGCGCGGTGATGATGGACGCGAGCTGGCGCACCGGCGCGCTCAGCTCGGTCCACCACGGGCTCGAGGACCAGTGCGAGGCGTGCCACACGGAGCCGTTCGTGGCGGTGCGCGACGAGACTTGCCTGGCCTGCCACAAGGACATCGCCGATCATGCCGCGCAGCCGCGCCAGGCGGTGGCGCGCGGGCCGCTCGGACGGTTCGAGGCGGCGCAATGGGACGTCGCGCATGCCTTCAACAAGCCCGGCCCCGGCGCCTGCACCGATTGCCACACCGAGCACGAGGGCGCGGGGCGGATGGAGCCGACGCGCGAGCGGTTCTGCGCCGATTGCCACGGCTCGCTCGACGCGCGGCTGACCGACACCGCGCTCGGCAACGCGAGCGACTTCGGCAAGGCGCACCCGCAGTTCCAGGTCGTGCTGAACACGGCGCCGAACCAGGCACGGCGGCAGCGGATCTCGCTGGCCGAGCGCCCGCGGCAGTGGAACGGACTGACCTTCCCGCACGACCTGCACCTCGATGCGCGCGGCGGCGCGACCCAGATGGCGCGGCGGCTCGGCTCGGGGAACGGCTACGGCGAAGCCCTCGAATGCAGCGACTGCCATCGCCCGACCGCTGACGGTGTGCGCTTCCTCCCGGTCGACATGGAGAACGACTGCGAGAGCTGCCACAGTCTGGTGATCGACCAGGTCGGGGGGGTCTACCGCAAGGTCCGCCACGGCGATGCCCGGCAGGCCCGCGCCGAGCTGATGGCGCTCGGCCGGGCGAGCCGTCCGGCGATCGTCACCGGGCGCGGCCGCCCGGGCCAGTACGGGGAAGGCGGGCTCTACCGCGCCGAATTCGGCGGGCCGGCGACCGGCGCCGCGCTGCTGGCGCGGGCGATGGCGAAGGAAGGGCTGTGCGGCGAATGCCACACCCCCGCGGGCGGAGCGGGCTCGCTCGAGGTCATGCCGGTGACCCAGCCTTCGCGCTACATGATCCACGGCTGGTTCGATCACGAGGAGCACAAGCAGGAACAGTGCACGAGTTGCCACGCGGCGGCGGAGTCGGGATCCGCGTCGGACCTGCTGCTGCCCGGCATCGCCCAGTGCCGCGACTGCCACGAGGGCGAAAGCGCGCGCGCGGCGGAGGTGCCCTCGGGCTGCGCAATGTGCCATAGCTATCATCCGCGCACCGGGGCGGCCGCCGCGCCGCCCCGGATCGCGCGGCGGTGAGGGTCGCGACAACGAGGGAGCCGTCCGGGGAAGGCGGCCAGGGGGGCGGGCGATGCTGATCGCGCAGATGACCGACATCCACATCGGGTTCGCGCCGGACGAGCGGCCGGAGGAATACAACCGCGTCCGTTTTCGCGCCACGCTGAAGCGCCTGCTCGAGGCGCCGAACCGGCCCGACCTGCTGGTGCTCAGCGGCGACATCACCGACAACGGCGATCTCGACAGCTTCGAGAAGACCGCCGCGCTGCTCGCCGAATGCCCGTTCCCGGTGTGGCCGATGGTCGGCAACCACGACACCCGCGAGGCGCTCGTCGTGGCCTTCCCGCAAGTCCGCCTCGACGGCGGCTTCCTGCACTACGCGCTCGAGCAGGACGGCCTCAAGGTCCTGCTGCTCGACACGTTCGAGGCCGGCCGCCACGGCGGCGCGTTCTGCGAGGCGCGCGCCGAGTGGCTGACGGCCGAGCTCGACGCCGCGCCCGGCACGCCGACGCTGATCTTCATGCACCACCCGCCGGTCGTCAGCGGCATCGACTGGATGGATCCGGCCCCGGACGAAGGCTGGATCCAGCGCTTCGGCGCCGCGGTCGAAGGCCGCCGGCAGATCCTGGCGATCCATTGCGGGCACCTGCACCGGCCGCTTCGGACCACCTTCCGCGGCATCCCGCTCGGCGTCACGCCGTCGGTCGCGCCGCTGGTGGCGATGGACCTGCGCCCGATCGACAAGCACGCGCCCGACGGCCGCGACCTGATCACCACCGAACCGCCGAGCTACGCCATGCACCGTTGGGACGGGACGAACCTCGTCACGCACTACGAGTTCGTCAGCGACTGGCGCGTGCTGGCGCACTATACCGGCAGCCTGCAGGCGATGATTCAGGACATGTTCGCGGAAAGGGAGTGAGGATCCTCCCCTTGCCGGGGAGGATCTAGGGCGCCCTCGCCACCACCGGGCCCGCGCCCGAGACCCAGTTCGCCATGTCGGGCTCGTCGCTGACCTTCCACGGCACGCCGCCGCGGGTGAGGAACAGGCGTTCCATCTCGGTGCGGGTGAACGGGCGCGAACCGAGGCGTCCGAACACGGCGATCTGGCCGCCGGTCTCGTCTACCGCGCGGTCGCGGTCGAGGCCCTTGGACATGGCGATCGCCGGCGAGCGCGTCTTCGCCCAGGCGATCAGTTCGGGCATCGGTGCGGGGCTGAAGCCGTAGAAGCCGCGCTGGCTGTCGGGGCTGGTCAGCTGCAGCACCTTCATCCCGTTTCGCCCGTCGGCGACGTAGGCGAACAGCGAGGCGTTGGTCGAGCCGACGACGACGTCCTCGACGTCGGTCATCGCGCCGCCGAAGGTTTCGCGGCGGTATTCGCGCGGCGCAGCGGGGTTGGTGACGTCGAGGATCACCAGCCCGTCCTGCTTGGCGGCGATGTAGGCATATGTGCGCGCGACGTAGAGACGCCGCGCGTCGGCAAGCCGCACCGTGCCCGAAGGCACCGCCACGGGATTGCGCAAGTCGGTGACGTCGAACAGCTTCACGCCCTCGGCGTCGGTCACCCACAGGTAGCGGAACTGGATCGCGCTGGCCCGTGCATCGGCGAGCGGCCGCTCGGCGGCGAGCCGGGGATTGAGCGGATCGGCCAGGTCGACCACCGCCAGCCCGCGTGCGGTGGTGATGTAGGCGACCTCGCCCGCCAGCACGATGTGCCGCGCGCCGGTGAGAACGCCGCCTTCGTTCCAGGTCACCGCGCGGCGCAGCCTGTTGTTGCGGAATTCGCCGTCGGCCAGCGTATCGACGTCGACCAGGATCAGGCCCTCCTCGGCGTCGGTCACCGCGGCGTAGCTGTAGATCGGCAGGAACGCCTGCTCCTCGTTCATCGCCCGTAGCTCGGGGGTCGAGCGGGTCGGCGCGATCGGCTGGTTTGTCGGCAGCGCCATGCAGGTGGCGTTCTTCGTGCCGACATGGGTGTCGTGGCCGAGCGGGGAGAACGGCGCCGTCAGGATGCGTTCGGACACGCCCTTGTTGGCGATCGAGGCGACGTCGTAGACGCGGAAGCCCCCGCGCCCTTCGGCGACGTACATGTACTCTCCGCGCAGCTGCAGGCAGCCGACCCGGTCGCGGGTGCCTTCGTGGACGTTGGCGAACTGCTCGAACGCTTTCGTCTCGCCCGACAGGTCGGCGTCGAAGGTCTGGCCGCGGGTCCAGTCCTTCAGCTCGCGACCGTTGTCCTCGACATGCATGCGCCAGTAGTCGGGGTAGGCGTAGCGGTGCAGGTAGGAGCCGAGCACCGCCTGCGGCTCGTCCCACTCGGTCACGCGCACCGCCTCGAACCCGCCTTCGAGCCCGGTCCAGGCATTGAGGCCGAGGAAGTTGACGTAATTGGTGCCGAGCAGGAGCAGCTGCGCCATGATCGCGTTGTTGTCGTCCCGGTCGCTGAGGTGGCAATCGGAGCAGGTCTTGGTCTCGGTCGTGCGCACGGTATGCGGGAAGTGCGGCGCGAAGGCCTGGCTGGAGAAGCCGATGCTGCTGACCGGCGGCTGTTGCACGTAGATCCGCTCGCGGTTGATGTTGGTCGAGGACAGGACCAGCGCGCTGGTCGAGCGTATCGGGGCGACCTGGTTGCCCTTGGTGGTCATGTGCCGGCCGAGCTGGAACATGTCCTCGCGCGCCACCTGAGGGTTGTAGGTAGCGAAATTGCGGGTGGTCTCGCCTTCGTAGCGGTGCACCGCGCTCTGCCAATTGGCCTCGATCGGCAGGTGGCAGCCGCCACAGCTCGTGGTCCAGCTGAGATGGCAGGTAAAGCAGGCCATCTCCTCGTCGCCGTGCGCGCGGTCGGCGGGCGCCACGCCGGGGCCGAACTCGAACTTGCCGGTCTCCGCGCCGGCGCGGCTCATCAGCTTGGCACGCGCCGCCTTGGCGTTGAAGCGCGGACTGGCGGCATCGATCGTGTCCCTGACCAGGCTGACCTGCCACTCGAGGCTGGGATCGACGATCGAGCGCTGCACCAGGACCTGCCGGCCCATCGAATCGTAGGTCCACTCGAAGCGGCGCTTGCCGTCGGGATTGCGCAGCAGGGCGAGGTTGTTGCCGGCGGGCGGTGCGGCCGGACCGCTCGTGCGCAGCGTCGGATAGGCGTCGGCGGTCCCGTGGCAGTCCTTGCAGCCGATCTCGACCGCGTTGGCGACCTCGCCGTAGATCAGCCCGTTGCCGTGGCTGTCCTGCGCGAAGTGGCAGTCGGCGCACTGCAGGCCCTTCTCGGCGTGGATGTCCATCAGGTGCACGGTCTTGCCCGGGTTGGTGCCCGGGGGAACGAACTGGCCTTCGCCTTCGCGGCGCCAGCGTTCGGGATCGTCGGGATCGACGCGGTTACCTTCGGCGTCGAGCAGGTTGCCCTCGCGGTCGCGCTTGAGGATCGCGCGGAAGTTCCAGCCGTGGCCGTGATAATCGGCGAACTGGGTATCCTTCAGCTCGGGATTGAGTTCGTAGACGTTCCTGAGGAAGTCGAGATCGGCCCAGTTGCCGCGCGGCGCCGCGCCTTCCGGGTTGCGGTCGAGCACGTGGCGCACTTCCTCGGCAGTGGGGTACTTCTGCTGCTCCGGCCACATCGCCGGCGCGTCGGACTCGTAGTCCCACATCGTGTAGCCGAGGTAGCTGTTCAGGAAGATGTTCGGCTGGTGCATGTGGCAGTTCATGCACTGCGCGGTCGGGATGGCGCGGGTGAACACGTGCCGCAGCGGGTGGCCCTTCTGTTTGACCGGCTTGTCGTCGTGATGCTCGCCCGGCTGCTTCACCGCGCCGTGGCCGTCATTGTGTCCCGCCTGGGTGAGCGCCGCGATGGTCGGGTCGACCGTCACCGATTGCCCGTCGCGGCCGTACTGCGCGTAGACCAGGCTGTGGCGCGGCTCGCGGTCGTTGGCGTAGACCACGTGGCAGCTCGCGCAGCCCGAATGACGGTAGTCGCCGGGCTGGTCGTTGGTGCCCATGAACCACATGAACGGGTCGTTGAGCCGTGTCTTGTGGATGTTGAGCACCGGGATCGCGACACGCAGGCCGGTGGCGGGCCCGCGGTTCGACTGCTTGAGATCGGGCCGCCCGGGCTCCTCGAGCCGCTGGATCGAGCCCGACGGGTTGGGCAGGCCGATCTCGGGGAACTGGGTGGCGATGTTGCGTCCGCCGCGCTCGAACACCCGGAACACGTCGCCGGGCGGGATCACCTGCCAGGTCGGCAGCGGGTAGAGCTCGGCCAGCGCGCCGCGTGCGCGCTGCGCCGATGTCACCGTGCCCGGCGGGTTGCCGGCGCTGACGATCTTGGCCGGCTGGCCGTCGCGGGTGTACGCCTCGCCGACGACGTAGCTCTTGTAGGGCAGGATGCCGTTGTTGTAGGCGGCGCCGCCCCACAGCATCGCCCCCGTCGCCATGATCGAGCGCTCGGCCGCCTCGATGGTCTCGATATGGCAGGCGCCGCAGGCCTCTCGGGCGATGCGATAGTCGCTCGGGTTGACGAAGCGGATGAACTCGGGCGCCTCGCGGTTGAGCAGGGCGTAGCTGCGCTCGGGATTGGCCGAGGAAGGGTAGTGCCAGCTTTCAGGGTACTTCGGCAGCACGTGCGCCAGCTCGCGCGCCGCGACGTACTCGGGATGGTCGTGCGGCAGATCGCTGTTGCCGCGCACCGCGGCGTCGCCGCCGTGGCAGTCGGTGCAGCCGAGCCGCACCGCCGGGGTTTCGTGCATCGTGGGCGCATCGGTGCGGACGTGGCACGAATAGCAGCCGTCTGATTTCGCCGCGACCCGCTCGATGGTCTGCCCGGCGGGCGCGGGTGGGGCGGTGACGCGGCTGTAGTCGCGCTCGATCGCGACCTCTTCCTCGGCCGCGCGCAACGTGTCTCCGGCGAGCAGCGCCGCGGCGAACAGCGCGGGAACGGCGAGGAGGCGGAGCAGGCCGCGCATCAGTAGCTCAGGATCGCGTTGGCGAGGACCGAGAAGTAGGCGCGGTCGCCGCCGAGGTTGTCGAACAGGTCGCGGAAGCCGTCGCCGGCGATCAGCGTCGCGGCGGAGAGGCGGAATACCAGGTTCTGCGTCGCCTTGGGCCGCCAGATCGCCGCCGCCGACAGGTCCCACCCGATCGATTTCGGGATCGAGCCCTCGACGCGCAACGCCTCGAGCGTGGCGGTGTCCTCGAACCACAGGTGATTGGCGTTGCCCGACACCCGCAGCTCCGGCGTCAGGTCGAAATCGGCCCCGGCGCCGACCAGGATCAGGCCCGGGTTGTTGAAGTTCGACTGGCCCTGCTCCTTGGAGGAGCGCAGCGAGTTGAGGATGCCGTTGCGGCCGTTGACCGAGATGGCGCGCCCGCCGCCGGCGAAGGGGATGGTCTGGCGGATCCAGTAGCTGGTGTCGGCGCCGGCGAAGACCGGGTTCTCGAACACCGCGTCGAAGCCGCCCTCGGTATCGTCGAACGGATCGGAATCGCCGCTCGCCCATGCGCCCGAGAGGCGGAAACGCATCCAGTCCTTGTCGTAGCTGAGCTCGGCGGCGCCGAAGAACGCGCGGATGTCCGCCTCGCGGTCGGTGAAGAAGCTGTTCCGGTCCTCGCCGAGCGCGGCGTAGGCGCTGGCGGTCAGGTTGATGCGCCCGATCCGCCCGTCGGCGTTGTAGCCGAGATAGAACACGTCGTACTCGCGCCCGCGCAAGGTGCCGAGCAGGGCCGGGCGCACCGGGAAGCCGTTGTCGTCGATCTCGACCTCGCCTGCCTCGCGGTTGATGTTCCAGGCGAGCGTGACCTGGCTGGTCAGCGCCGGGATCAGGAAGTCCTGGCGATAGAGGTTGGCGACCAGCAGCCAGTCGCGGCGCGGTTCCTGCAGCACCGCGTTGAGGCCGCTGTTGGTGTCCTTCTCGAGCCGCCAGAACGCGGCCAGGTTGTACTGGAAACGGTTGTTGTCGCGGTTGCCGAACAGGCGCACGCCGAGCTGCTGATCGTTGAACAGGAAGCCGCGGAAATCGCTCTGGAACGGCTGGATGCCGACCCGCACCGAATCGAAGTCGTAGCGCTCCGAGGTGTTGCGGATGTGATAATCGATAAAGGCTTCCTGCACGCCGAGGAAATGGTCGAGCCGGTCGGTGCCCTTGCTCGGCTCGACGAACAGCACGCGCCGCTCGGGCACGTTCACGTAGTTGACGTTGAGCGCCAGCGTCAGGCGGTACTCGACGTGCGGCGGCATGAACGCGGTGCTGCCCTTGATCAGCGCCGCGCCGGCGATGAAGGTCTGCGACAGGACATAGCTCGCGTCCTTGCCGAACACGTCGAGGCTGCCCGAGCGCTGCGTGGTCTGCACGCCGACCGGTATCGGGAAGGTGCGCGGCTCGATCACCGTGTCGCTGACCAGGTTGGCGGCGAAGAACCAGTCGTGCCCGGTGATGAAGGGGATCTTGTCGGGATCGAGCGGCCGGTCGCCCTTCAAGGTGTTCTGATTGTAGGGATCGAACCACCGCGTGTTTACCAGGCCGAGCGATTCCGCGAGCCGCCAGCGGTCGGGAATCGGGATCTGGTCGGTCGGGAAGGCCTCGGGCGGCGGCGCGCGCACCGCGCCGGGATTGTCCTGCGTGATCGCGTCCGGAAGCGGCCCCTCGTAGCCGGGGCGGCGGCGTCCGTCGATCGACTCGTTGTCGACCGCGGGCGGAGCCTCGTCGACGGCCGGCGGGGGCGTCGGCGGCAGATCGGCGGGCGCCGCCTGCAGCATCAGCGGAAGGAGCCACGCCGCCGCCATCACAGCCCCTGGCACACGTTCTGGTCGGCCGTATCGAGGAACGGCGCGAACGGGCAGGAGACATAGCGCAGCCGCACCTGGCGGCCCGCGCCGACGTCGACCACGATCTGATCGGCACGGACGGCGGCGGGCGCGTTGCCGAAGCCGCCGAGCAGCGCACCGGCGTTGTGCAGGCCTAGGAAGCTGATCATGTCGTCCTGGTCTATCCCGTCGCCGGAGACGCCGAGCCCGCCCACAAGTTGCCCGCCGCGGTAGACCGGCACCGAGCCGGGGAATATCTGGATGCCGTTCTGGAGCCGGTTCTGGCCCGGCGCCACCTCGGCCAGCCCGGTGCAGCGCTGCGGCGTGTCGGTGGGCGAAGCGCCGGTAACGAACGCGAGATGTTGCGCGAGGTCGCCCAGCACGAGTGCCGACTGCAGCCCGGTCGAGAACGGATTGAACCGCGCGATCGGGCGCGACAGCGGTCCTGGCGGGCGGCCGACTTCGCCGTCGGGGAAATAGGGCCGCGACAGGTTGCCGCCGGAGCGGTCGGCGAAGGCATGCGCGCCGGTCAGTGCGCTTGCCCCGAGGAACGCCTGCATGTTGGCGAGGAACTGCGGTGCCTCGCCGCCGGCGCCGGCGAGCTGCGCGGCGGCGAAGGCGCCCGAGAAGAAGTTGGCGGTGCGCGCCTTCTGCAGGGACACGTCGATGCCGAACACCGGCGCGTCGGGCGAGCGGACGATGCCGAGTACCTGCCCGCGCGTGTCGACCAGCGAGATCGTGACTTGCGCCCGGCTGTCGAGCGGCTGGCGGATCTGCGCCCGCGCCCGGCTCATGATGGCGAATGCTTCCTCGAGGATCGCGCGCGCTTCCGCGGCGGCGAGCGGCCCGGGCACGTCGCCCGCATCGGTGCCGGCGCGGACCGGGAAGCGGTTGGCGCCTGCTCCATTGCTCAGAACGAAAGCGTCGGTCCGCGAGAACTCGGCGCCGGTCGCGGCGCGCACTCCCGAAGCCTCGCTGCCGTAGGCGGTACCGGCAAGCAGCGCCCCTCCCGGGTAGTAGCCGATCACCGGGACGAGCGCTCCGGGCGCGGTCGCGAAACTGGCGCCGCTCACGTTGGCGAGCGCGGCATAGTTCGCATCGGAGAACCGCAGCGCGGTGCCATCGACGAAGATCCGCTCGGCGCGAATGTCCTGTGGTGCCTCGAAGCCGATCGTACCGGCGAGCGCGATCAGCTCGTCGGCGTCGGCCTCGACGTCGAGCACGTTGGGATCGAAGCCGTAGCTGCCGTCGGCGAGCACGCCGACGCCGCCCACGAGCACGCCTCCCTTGTACAGCGGGAAGCCGCCGGGATCGGCGGCGAGGCCGAGCGGAGAGCGCTTGGGGCCGATCGTGCCCATCGCCAGGCGAGCCGACAGGTCCGAGCACGGCAGCTGGCTGAACTGCACCCCGAACAGAGGTCCGCTCTCGAGCCCCACCGTGGTCGGAGCGGGCGGGAAGTGGGGCTGCACGATCATGCTCGCCGTACGGCTCGAGAAGGCGTTGCCGCCGCTCGACAGGTAGGCGCCGGTGATCGCCTTGGCGATGGCGGCTGCCTCCGAGGGTACGTCGAGCCCCTGGATATCGACGTCGGCGCCGTTCGGCGCGCCGGGGATCGCCGCCAGCGCGGGCGCGCCGGTCATGCGGAACACCGCGAGCACGTTGCCGACCCGGTCGACCACCGCGATCGTCGCGGGGCGTCCGAGGCTGCCCGCCTGCACCGCGGCCTGGGCGACGACCTGGCCCACCTCGATGGCGGTGAGCGCCACCTGCGCGGGCGGCGTGTAGGCAGCGGAAGGCGCGGGAGCGGGAGCCGGCGCCGGGGTCGGCGCACCGCCGCCGCCACCTCCCGCGCTTCCGCCCCCGCCGCAGGAGCCGAGCACCAGCGCGGAAGCGCCCAGCCATGCGGACCCGCCCCGCCAGCGCATCAGCGCAGCGTCCCGATGGCTCCGGCGGCCTGCCCCAGCGCGGCGCGGAAACGCACCGGGTTGTAGCCTTCCGGGCTTCGCACCGCCTCGTACGCGCGGTTGATCTCGGCGCGGATGCCGGCCGCGGCGCCCACGGTCACCCGGCCTTCCCGCACCAGCGCGTTGAGAAGCGTGTCGACCGCCATCACCGCCTGGGCGGAGCCGGCGTAGTCGGTGAAGCGCGGGCTCGTCGTGCGGTCGGCGATGGCCGCGATCACCGCAAAGGCGTCACCGTCTCCGCCCCGGGCAAGCGCGTCGGACAACGCGGCGGCGGCACCGCGCAGACGCAGCGCCGCCTGTGCGGCTTCGGCTCGGCCTTCGCCCATCGCGCGGTGAAAGCCCTGGCTGGCGGCTTCGAACGCCTGCGCCTGTCCCGGCGCGAGCACGCGCGCGACCGCCGAAAGCATGATCGCGTTCTCGTCGTTGAACGGCGGCTGGCCGAACGGGATCGACCGCCCGGGATTGGTCTCGAAGGTCAGCCGCCGCTGCGGCCCGTCGGCGATCTGGCGGTGGCAGCTGTGGCAGTCGTAGAAGTAGAATTCGGGAAAGATCCCCTCGGTGCCGAAGCCCGGCCGGGCGAAAAGATCGGCCGATCGGCGCACCGCCTCGGCCTGGCCGACAGCCCACAGCGCGACACTGTTGGTGCGCCCCTTGCGCTGCTGGTAGTCGGCATCCTCGTCGTGGTGCTGCTGCAGCGCGCTGAACAGGTCGAGCTCGAATACGATGCGTGGGTGGCCCGCGGCCATCATCCGGTGGGTGACGAACTGGTTGCCGCTGGCGCTGCCGTAATGGCAGTCGAGGCACACGCCGGCGCGGACCTGCGGGTTCTCGAGCGGCACGAGGCCCGCGGCGACGTTGGCCGGATGCGTCCCGATGGTGGTGTAGTGAGTCGCAATCCATCCGCCAGCGGCACCGTGGCACGATTCGCACCCGACGCCGTCCGACTGCTGGAAGCGTGGACCGCGCTCGGCGGCGGAGACGAAGGTAGCGTGGCAACCGAGGCACGCCGGCTCCGCGGCCGGGTCGCCCATGTCGAGCGAGGCCGCGATCTGCCGCCCGCGCAGGGAACCGAGCACAGCCAGCGCCCGGCTGTGCGCCCCGCTCCTCGACGACGGCTCCTGCCAGGTGGCGATTTCGTCCTGGCGCACGACCTCGCCATTGCCTTCGGCGCGTCCGTGGCAGGTCGAGCCCGCGCACGAGGCGACACCGGTGTAACGCCCTCCTTCCTGCGCCGTCGCGGAAGCGGAGAGGCCGGCGAGCAGGCACAGCGCGGCCGCCAGGACCTGGCGCCAGCCCATCCGCGCTGACAGGCCCCCCCGGCGGGTCACGGCTCGCTGCCGTCCTTGCGGCAAGCGCCGTCCTCGTCGTCGAGGCCGCAGCGCGGTTCCCACAGGTCGTCGTTGCCCACGCCCGTGATCGGCTCGTCGACCAGTGGAGGAGCGACCAGCGGTTCGGTGCCCGCGAGCTCGATCAGCGGCGCGACGAACAGGGTCCCAGGGCCGGTATCGGGCGGGATCGGATCGACGTCCTCGCTCGTCGGCGGCGTGAACCCTGGCCGTTCCGGCTCGGGCGGCGGCGGCACGAATGCGCAGTTGGCGCCGATCACGCACCCGTTGATGCTCGAGAGCGGGCCGAACGGCCCTCCCGTAGCCGGGACCGCGCCTTCGATGCGGATCAGAGCCGCCGTGTCCAGCCCGCCGACCGGGCCGCCGGCGGTGAGGATTTGCCCGTTGATCACAATCCGCGTGCCGTTTGACTCGGTGGCGATCTCCACGGCGCTCGCCGAGAACCCTCTCCGGTCGGCAAACGCATCGGACGTGCCGCTGTTCTGGATGTAGAGCGCATCGAGCACGTCGAAGGTCATCGTCCCGGCGCGTAGCGGCTGCCCGGTGCCGCCCGGCGTGTCTAGCAGCGCGTTGATGGCGGCCATGTCGGTCGCGGTAGCGAGTTGGCCGAGCGTGTTGCCGGTCGCCACCGCCACCGCGTCGCCGATCATCTGCAGCCGCCCGAGCGGAGCACCGTCGGCGCCCAGCATGGCGATCGAGCCGGTGTCGGTGTTGAGCTGGATCAGCGTGGGATCGATCAGGAACGTGTCGTCGGCGCTGCTGGTGGCGAGCGCGACATTGCCGGTGATCGCGATGACGGCGGGTGAGGAAATCTCCAGCACCCCGCCGGCGCCGATGTTGGCGGCGCCGGAGCCGAAGGTGAGCGCGAGATCGCCGATGGTGATGTTGCCGCCGGTCAGGATCGTTATCGTCTCATCGACGGACATCCGCGCGGCCTCGTCGGCATCGAGGCTGTAGCCGGCGCCCCCTGCGCCTCCGATGAAGGTCTCGCTCGTCGCATCGCCGTTGCGCAGCGTGAGGTTGCCGGTCGCGCCCCGAACACCGAGGCGTGCGTCATCCCCGAGGACGATGTCGGACGAGGTGACGTCGATCGACAATGCCCGAGCCTCTCCGGTCAGCGTGAACGTACCGCCGCTGTCGAGCGCGATTTCGTTCATGGCGGAGGTTTCTCCGATGGTCAGGCCGCCGGCCGTGACCATGCGCACGTCGTCGATCAGCGCGCGCGCCTCATCGAACTGCAGTCCGCCGGTGGAGGCGATGTCGACGTCGAGCCCGATCGCCGTGACCCTGCCGCCGGTCCGCAGCTCGGGCACCACGATATTGCCGTTGGGCGCCTCGAGCCGGGTGATCTCGCCCGAACTGAGCGAGGCCATGGCGATTCCGGCATCGGCGAAGATGTTGGCGTCGCCGGTGAAGGTGGCGCCTTCGGCAGTGAAGCCGCCTCCTGCGTCGACCAGCAGATTGCCCCCCGAATTCAGATTTCCTTGCAGGAGTATATCCCCCGCCGCCGTCAGGTTCGCGAAAAGGCCGGTCACGTCGCCGATCGCGGTCAGCGATCCGCCAATCGAGTTCAGGATCAGGTCGTTGCCGGCGGTGACCTCGGTGAAGGCGAGGTTACCCGACGCCTGGATCGACATCGCTCCCGCCGCTACGGCCTCGACGAAATTCAGCGCTCCCGAACCGGCGATGTTGACCGTGCCGCCGTTCACCGAAACGGACCCCGTCGAAACGAGTGTGTTGATGTTGATTGCACCGGCGGGCCCCGACCGCAGCGCGGTAGTCCCGCCCGAGTTCAGGAACGACGCGGTGACACCGAGCAGCCCCTGAAGGCTCGCGTTGCCGGTGGCATTGATCGGGCCCGTGGCGGCAATCGAACCGTCTATGCTGCGCAATGTGATCGGGCCGGCCGCGTTCGCGCCGGACAGCGAAAGGTTGCCTGCGGTGAGAACGGAGGCGGGACCCGCGGTCGAGACGAGATTGGCGAACGTCAGCGCGCCGGGCGAGACGATATCGACCGACTGGCCGAACGCGGAGACCGCTCCGGGCGAGGTCAGGCTGTCGACATCCACGGCGCCGCCGGTCGCGCGCAAGAACGTCGTGCCACCCGAAGCCAGCGACGAGAACGCCACGCCACCCGCGCCGTCCGCGGAAATGGCCCCACCCGCGTTCACCGCGCCGGTCGCGGCGATTGAGCCGCCCGTGCTGGCGAGTGTCATCGCGCCTGTCGCGTCGGCCGTTGCCAGCGCGAGATTGCCGCCCGTCGTGACGGAGAGATCACCCGCTGTCGCGTCGAGATCGGCGAATGTCAGTGCACCTAGCGAGGTGATGTCGATCGACCGGCCGAAGGCGGCAACTGGTCCCGTCGCAGCCAGGTCTGCGACGACGAGTGGCCCGGTGCCCCCGCTCAGGAAGGTATTCCCGCTCGAGGAAAGCCGTCCGGAATCGACCCCGAGATTGGCCTGCACCGTCAAGGCACCGTCGGTGCCGATCAGCCCGGTCGACAGGAACGTTCGCTCGGCGGACATGAACGCGTCGGCCGCTGCGAGCATCGCCGCATCGGCGGTGATGTCGATCTCGCCCGCCTCGATTGTGAGATTGCCTCCAATCGTCAACGGCGCGCCGGAAATGTCGACCGTGACTCCCGAGAAGGTGCCGATCGTTCCGCCGAAGCTGTTGAGCACGACGCTGCCGCTAATGACCATGGCCGAAGCGGCATCGAGCGCGCGCACTTCGAGCAACACGTCGCCGGCGTCGCTCTGCTCCGGAAAGACGCCGCCGGACAAGCCGGCGTTGCCGTTGGCCGAAATGGTCAGGTTGTCCAGCTCGCGCGTGCCGACCGGGCCCGCGGCGGTGTCGACGAGCGCGAAGCTCGCCAATCCGCCGATGCCGGTCCCGCCGATCGCACCGTTGCCGCCGGTGCCGCTCGCCTCGATCGTCACCGCGCCGAGCGCGAACGCGCCGTCGGCGAGGCCGATGGTCGCGGCGAGGCCGGTGCCGTCGCCGCCGTCGCCGTCTGTGTCGCTCGCCGAGGCGCCGCCATCGCCGCCCACGCCGTCGCTCATCAGGATAAGCGTGTTGCCGCTGGAGAAGGAGCCGGTCCAGCCCCCTGCGGCGACTATCGATGCATGGCCGCCGGTGCCGTTGCCGCCGTCGCTCGCCGCGCCGGTGCCGCTATGGCTCATGCCATTGGCGCCGTAGCCGCGCGCGTCGAGCGTCGCGTCGGTTACCCGCAAGGTCCCGTTGCCCCCGAGATCGATCAGCGAAATGCCGCCGGTGCCGTCGCCCGCGAGCGCGGCGAGCTCGCCTCCCATCGCCGCGGGGGCCCCGCCGCCGCCCTGGCCGGTGCTCACCAGTTGCAGCGTGACGATGTCGGCCGTGCCGCCGGTCTGGACCAGCTGGCTCGTACCGCCGGTGCCGTTGCCCGTCTGGAAAGCCGTGGCGCCGCCCGACGGCGTCGAGGCGCCGCCGGCGCCGTTCGCCTCAAGCAGCACCGAAGTCACCGTCAGGGTGCCACCGTCGATGATGAGGCCGGCGGTCCCGCCGCTGCCGGCGCCGCCGTCGCCGACGATCGGATCGCCGCCCGGGAGCAGGGTCCCGGCGACGAGCTGGAACCGCCCGTCGCCGTTCGCGAGGACGCCGATATCGTTTGCGGCAATCGCTGCCGTGCCGAGCGCTCCGGCGCGCAGCTCCAACGCCGCGTCTCCGCCCGTGGCCGCGAAACCCGGGCCGTCGAGCGGCGGCGCGAAGAATTCCCCGACCACGCCGCTCGCGGAAACCTCGATGTTGCCCAACACGTCGATCGAGCCGTCTTCGGCGACGAGCCGGGCGATCCCGCCCGAGGCGTCGCCCGGGACCGGGCCCGGCGCGCCGTAGCCGTCGGCGGCGATTTCGGCGACCGCGGTCCCGAGGCCGTTGTCGATCGTGATCGCGCCGCCGCCGATCGCGGACACGAACGCCGAACCGCCGGTGGCCGCGCCGGCGCTCGACGTGGCCGAGGCAGCGACCGCGTTGGCACCGACGTTGAGGCCGGCCGCTGCAATCCGGCCACCGTCGGCGAGGATCGAAACCGCGCCGCCCTGCTGCACCGGCGATGTGAGCGGCGCGGGATCGCCCAGGTCGGCGTAGAACAACGCGCTGGCGTGGCTGAAGAAGGTCCCGCCGACGGCCAGCTGCCCTCCGCCGCCGACGGTCACATCGACGCCGCCGGCCTGGCCGCTGCGGAGCGGAGCGGCGTTGACGCCCATGAAACTGTTGGCGGTCAGCACCAGGTCGCCGAGCAGGGCAAGCGAGCCGGGCCCGGTGATCGCCAGGTCGATGCCGTCCGCCAGCGCGGTTGCGCCGCCGGTGGTACCGGCCGGGTCGTTCCGGTCTCCGGCTGCAGCGTCGGCGATGCCGATGAGCTCATTCCAGTTCTGCGCCTGGCCGGCGATCGAGATGTCGATCCGACCGCCTGTCGCGTCACCGCCCTGGTTTCCTTCGCCGCCGCGCCCCTGTGCGGACACGAACACAGAGCCGAAGTCGAGCAGGCCGCCGGCTTCCGCGAGGTTGACGGTCCCTCCGGTTCCGTTGCCCGCCAGTGCGGCGGACGCACCGCCCGCGCCGAGGGCCGAAAGGTCGACAAGGCCGGCCGCGATCGTTCCGCCGCCCAGGACTTGCAGGTCGATTCCGCCGCCGGTGCCGCTACCGGCGGTCGTCACGCCATCCGATCCGATCCCTTCGGCGTTCGCGATGAAGTTGAGCGCCGCCATCGTTCCGCCGTCCGCGGAAATGTCGATCTGCCCGCCGGTAGCGTCGAGGAACGAGGGAGCGGCCACGTACAGCGCCGCACCGGACGAGGCATTGGCGATGAGGGTGTTGGCGACGTCGATCGTGCCGGTGCCGAGCGCCAGCATGTCGATGCTGCCGCCGGTTCCGGGCATGCCGGAATATAGCGCCAGGTCGCTGGCGGCGGTGATCTGTTCGCCGGCGTCCGCAATCACACCGATGGAGTTGCTGGCATAAAGCGTGGCCGGACCCTCGAAGGCGACCGTTCCGGCGCCCGGGTCGATGGCGATGGCGCTGGAAGCGTAGGCCGTCAGCGGATTGCGGAATGTCGCCGCATCGTCGATCGTCAGGCTGCCGAGCGCCGCCAAGGGAGCGGCGGTGGGATCGTCGCTGTCGAATCCGGCCGCCAGCACGATCGTGCTGCCGTCGTTGAACACGCTGGCCGCGGGCGCGTAGCCGATCGAACCCGACAGAAGCATCGTCAGCGCGTCGTTCTTCGGCAGCGCCACGACCGAGAGCCGCTGCTGGTCGGCGAGGCCGGTAGAGGCCGGCCCGGTGCTGGTGCCGGTATGGACCACGCCGTTCGCGTCGGTCGTCCCGACCGTGAGCGTGAAGTCGAACAGGCCGCCATTGATCGTCATGTCGAGCTGTTCCGCGGCGATGTAGGCGATCTGGCCGTTGGCGTTGACTTGTCCTGCCTGGACGACACGCGGCGCGATCAGCGCGACGTAGCCGGCGCCGAACGGACCCGCATTGGCGGTGATCTGGGCTCCGCTCCGGACATCGACGAATCCGGTCGATCCGGCCGGACCCTGGAACTGCACGGTGCCACCCGGCCCGAAGATCGGCCCGGGCCCGCCGGCGATGAACGGAACGTCGTTGGTCGTCAGTATCAGCCCGCCGACGTTGAACACCGCCGTCGGTCCGGCGATGATGCCGGTCGGGCTGTAGAACCAGACGTTGCCGCCGGGGAAGTTGCCTATGCGGCTGAAGACCTCCCCGTTGAACGCGACCGCGCGGCTGACCGCGCCGCCCGTGCCGTCGACCGGGAGGATGCGGTTGAGCACGGTGTAGTCGAACGTGCCGGTTACTTCCGCGAACTCGACCAGCATGCCCACGGGCAGGAAATCGATCGTGCCGCTGCCGCCCGTGTCGAACGGCTCCCAGTTGATCACCACCTGCGGCGAGGTCGGGACCACCTGGGTGTACCCCGGTGCGACCGCGATCCCGGCGGTGCCTCCTACGATGTCGGGCGTGCCTTGCAAGGCCTGAGCGGCGGCCGGGCCGGACTGAGCTGCGAGCCATGCCGCGAGCGCGCATCCGGCGAGCAGGGTCGGCTTCCGCGACGATCGGCCGATGCGCATCATTGCTCTCCCCAGGGCAGCAGGCGGGTGGTCAGCGTGAACAGAAGCCGCGGGTCCGGCTTCGCCGGCAGATAACCGGCCCGCTCGAGCGGGACGGCAAGCACCACGCTGAAATCGACCCGGTCGCCCCACCGCCCGCGCACGCCGCCGCCGCCGCTCAGCACGCGGTGCGGATCGGGCGCGCCGACGGCGTCGTCGAGCCACGCCCGCGCGACATCGAGGAACACGAATGGCTCGAACGCGAACGCGTCCGGCTCGGATGGAAACAGGCTGCCGTAACGCAGCTCGTACGATGCGCCGATCGCCCGGTCCCCGATCGCGACGCCGGGGTCGAAGCCGCGGCCGATGGTGTAGTTGCCGAAGCTGGCCTGTTCGTATGAGAGCAGCGGTCCGTCCGAGACCTGCGCCATCGGCGCGACCGCGACCGTGAACCCCGGCGCCGGGCGAAATTCCGCCGAACCTTGGACGCGCGCCACGAATGAACTCGGATCGGCGGCAAGGTTGCTGATCGGCACGTTGGGCGGAAGGCAATCGGCGAGCGGCAGGCAGTCGTTGCTGGCGCCGAGGCCGTCGATGCCTTGCCGCAGCTCGAGCGAAAGCGCGCCGCGCGAGCGAGGTTCGCGCACGCTGAAGCCGCTGGTCCCGCGCACGCTCGCCTCGTCGATCTCCTCCAGGTCGAGCCGGGCGAAGGCGATGCGCAACCTGTCGTCGCTGAGCAGGGTGGCGCCGAATTCGAGCTCCTGGTCGACGGCTTCGAAGCCCGCCGTCCCTATCAGGGTCCGTGCCTGGCGCCGCACGAACGGGTAGGAAAGGTGCCCCTCCACCGCGAGCGTGTCGGTCTGGAACGGAGCGCCCACGTCGGGCCGACTGCGGCCGACCAGCACGCTCGCGCCGAGCCGCAGGCCGTCGGCGCCGAGCGCGAAATCGTGCCCGGCGCGGAAGATGCGCTGCTCGCGCCAATCGAGGGTGTTGTAGTAGCTGACCGTGGTGCGGTCGCCGAGCCCGGTCAGCCCGTTCGCGGTCAGCGCCACGAACGCCCCTTCGCGCCCCGTGGCGCGCGAGCCGAGGTTCTGCCCGCCGACGACGAGATCGAAGGGGCGGCGCAGGATCACCACGTCGCCGACCACCTCGCCGGGGCCGCGTCCCGCCGAGCGCAGCACCAGCCGCACGTCGAAGCCGGGCAGGTCCTCGAGCAGCAGCAGGTGCCTTTCGGCCTCGCGGGCGTTGAACCACTCGCGCTGTGTCAGCCGCTCGAGATGCGCGGCGATCAGGCGCTCGCTGCGGCCGGCGTCGCCGCGCAGCTGCACCTCGACCAGCCGCGCTGCCAGCACGTCCATGCGCACCGTGCCGCCGGCCTCGATGCGCTGCGGCGGGACTTGCACGGCGGCCAGATAGCCGAGGTCGCGCAGGATCGTCGCGGCGCGGTCGCGCACTTCGCACAGCGCCGCGATCGGCATCTCCTGTCCCGCGAAGTCGCGCCATGCCGGGTCGAGAACGTTCGCCGGGACGCCGGGCAGGCCGGCGAACTCGACGCTGGCGAATGCAACGCGCGTGCTGGCGAAGGCGGGATCGGCCAGCGGGCAGGGACCGCGCTCGATATCGCCTTCGACGGCGAGCCGTCCGGCACGCTGATCGCGGGCGTCGCCGCGGCCGACCGTCAGGTCTCCGCGCGTCGGGGGGGCGGGCTGCTGGACTTGCGCCAGCGCTACGGCCGGAAGCGTCAGGGCCAGCGCGGCGCCGATCAGGAGGTGAATGCGAAAGCCTGACGGACGGGGAACCAGCGGACCGGCAAGAACTCTCATGCAACCCCCAAACCGCACCACACCCCCGACAGGCCGGCGGCCTGCCGTGTCATTCGTCTGCGACCCCCTTCGCCGTCGCCCGCGGCGAGCGAACGTCCTATCCTTCGGCGAGCAGCGTCGCCGTGGAGAGGAGTTCGAGCTGCTTGGTGCAGCCCTTCTCGATCAGTTGTCCGGCAAGCTCCTCGGGTTCGTCGGCCACCGTGTCGAGCACCGCGAAACGCAATTCCTGGTCTGATCCGCCCGCCGGGCTCGCGATGTGGAATACCGCACCGTCCGATACGGGCAGGAGCTTGGTGTCCCACGGTGCCAGCATGTCGCCGTCGGCGAATGTGACGGTGTGGCTGCCGCCGGCGTCGGCGCGGACCAGATAGGTGGCATCGCCCGCGGTGTTGCCGCGCCACAGCCGGACGCGATCGGTCCCGGCAAGGCAGAAGGTTCCCGGCTGCGCGACGTCGACGTACCACAGGTTGGGCGAATGCACCGGCACGCCGTCTTCTTCGCCGCGCACCGCCCCGGTGCGCATCCGCGAGGCCGAGCGCCGCTCGGTCAACACCGCGAAGGTGCCGCGCTGGCTCGGGCTCGCGCGCTGGTCGAGGCTGAAGGTGCCCGCACCGCGCAGCACGCGGGTGCCGCTGCCGTCGAGCACGGTCAGCGTGTCGCCGGCGCGCAGCACGATCTGTTCGCTGTCTCCGATCTTCTTGCCGACCGGGAAGCTGCCGGCCGACGGCCCGCTCGAGGCAACGACCACTCCGGCCGACGCGGCGGTGGCGGAAAGCACGCAAGCGGCCGCCGCAATCGCGGCCGCGCCGATTATCCTGTTGAACTTAGGCATTGGCTTGGTCCCCAATTCCTGGCCGCCGGACCCTAACAAACTTCGGCGCGCGTTGTCAGCGAAAAAGCCATTCGTTAACCTTCACCCGAGCACGAACGCGTGATTGGGCGTCAGGCGCTCGGTGCGTTCGAGCAGGTTGGCCAACGCGGCGTCGTCTGGGTGCTTCTCCGCCAGCCGGGCCAGAACTTCGAGCGCGGCGGGCCGGTCGTTCTCGACCAGGGTCATTGCCTGGTAGAGCGCGGCGCGGTCTTCGGCCGGGAAGTCGGGAGCGGGTTCGAACAGGTCGACCGGCTTGTTGCGTCCGCGCAGCACGACCCGGCCCATCGGGCGCCACCAGTCGAGGCCGGAGCGCTCGGCGAACTCGCTGCTCGCCATGACACTGGAATACAGCGCCTTGTTGGCTGCTTCGAGCCGCGCCGCGGTGTTCATCGAATCGCCCAGCGCGGTGTACTGGATTCGCGTCTTGCCGCCGAAGTTGCCGATTACCGCATCGCCGAAGTGCAGCCCGACCCTCGTCTTGCCGATCGGCGGAACCCCGGGCTCCACAGTGCGGCGGAATTCCTCCCCGGCCTGCCAGATCGCGTAGCCCGCGCGGGCTGCGCGCTCGCCGTCGTCGGGCCGCGCGATCGGTGCGCCCCAGAACGCCACCACCGCGTCGCCGACGAACTTGTCGATCACCCCGCCGTGGTCGAGCACGACCTGGCTCAGCATGTCGAGATAGCGGTTGAGCAGCTTGGCGACCATCTCCGGCTCGATCGCGTGGCTCATCTTGGTGAAGCCTTCGAGGTCGCTGAACAGGACGTAGATATGCTTCTTTTCGCCGTGCAGCGCGAGCCGCTCGGGATGATCGATGATCTCCTGCGCCATCTCACGCGGCAGGTACTTGCCGAGTGCGCCTTGTGCGAAGCGGCGCTGCACCGCAGTCGAGGCGCGGGCGGCGGAAGTGACGGCGGTGAAGGCGACGATCCAGCCGAGAGTCCATCCCGCGGCGGGAAGGCCGTATGTGTCGATCCCTTGGGCGTGGAGCAGAAACGGTGCGCCGGTCAGGGCCGCGAACTGCAGCGCCAGCAGCGGGTAAAGGCGCAGCGAGCGCAGCTCAACCATGCCGGTCAACGCTGCGCTCGCAACGACCGCAATGGCGAGCAACCACAACGTGATGGGACGCGGCTTCGGTAGCGTCTCGCCGTCGAGCATCTGCGCTATCATGTCGGCGTGTACGGCGATGCCGGGGGGCACCTCGCCGGTGGCCGCGGTGAGCGGGGTCTCGACCCGGTCGTAGTCGACGATGTCGCCGCCGATCAGCACGTAGCGACCCGCTATCCCGGGTGCGAACGCGGGCGCGAGTTCGGGCATGGTCAGTCCGTCGATCCGCATGGAGGTATACAGCGGCACGAAATCGGGGTCGCGGGCATCGCCGACGGGGCGGCGAAAGCGGATCGCCCCTTCGTATCCGGGCATCGTCCTGGCGCGTTCGCCGGCAGCGGCCAGCATCGCCCTGCCGAGCAAGGGTGGCAATTGCGGCGCGATCCGAGGCCAGACCCGCGTGACGCCGTCCGCGTTGCTCAGCGCGATGCTCGCGGGATGCGCGCGGCTTCCTTCCAAGCGCGCAAGAAAGCTCTCCAGGAAGACCTGCTGCTCGTAGGTGATGTCGTCCGCATTCACCGTTCGTTCGGCGTACGCGACCGAAACGGGAGTCTTCATCGCGCGCAAGGTGGCGATCAGCTCGTCGTCCTCGTCCTGCGGCTGGTCGAACAGGATGTCGATGCCGATCGCCCGGGCGCCCATCGTGTCGAGATTTTGCAGGGCGGCGGCGAGAAGTCCCCTGTCGAGGGGGGAGCGCTTGCGCGCATCGATCAGTGTCTGGTCGGTATAGACCACCAGCGCGATCCGCTCGTCCTGCGGGGACTGTTCGGCCAGGATGTAGCTGCGCAGGTCGTAGAGGCGGCTCTCCGCCTCGTCTGTCACCGGCAGGAACCAGCTGAGCCTTGCCAGCAGCAGCGCCGCCACAAGCATCACCGCAGTCAGCGCGAGCCGCCGTGTGCCCGCCTCGCGGATGTTGCGCCAGCCGCGCGCGAAGATGTTGGAACGGCCCCCCGCCATGCGCCCCGCTCCGGCGCTCAGGAGCCGGTAAACAGCGGCCGCTCGCCGTCGCCGATCAGCGCGAAGCCCGACCAGTAGAACGGGTGGGAGGTCTCCGGATCGTCCATCAGGCCCTGCTGCGCGGTGCGCAGCGCGTCGCCGAGGCTGGTACCCGCCGGGCTCTGGAAGAAGCTCGAGAACAGCCGCGCGGTGGCCTGGAAATCTTCCGGCGCCGGCCAGTGGCTGGCGATGACCTGGCGTCCACCGGCGCCGATGAAGGCCCGTACCAGCCCGTCGAGCGCCTGCCCGCCGCCGGTTTCGAGCCCCGCCTGCCGCGTCGCCTCGAGCCCGGCGGTGCTGGCGGTGTCGCAGGCCGAGAGGATCACCAGGTCGGCGTCGAGGTCGAGGTCGAACACGTCGCCGAACTCGAGCAGCCCGTCGGAACCCGGTCCGCCGAACGACGTCAGCAGCGCGGGCTGCGCCGGGCAACCGGGCCGGGGCGGAGTGACCACGCCGTGGGTGGCGAAATGGAGGATGCGGAACGAGTCCAGGTCGCCGCGCTGCTCGATCGCGGTGTCGGTGAAAGCCGCGCGGGTCAGCAGGTCGGCGCGGCCGGCGCCGAACACCTGGCTGGCCACGACCAGCTCATCGGCGGGGATCGGGCGGTTCCACGACGCGGCGGGCAGCGCGCATCCGGGATCGGTCGCTTCCGGCAGGCCGCGCACCAGCGCCGCCTGGGTCAGCCGCCCGACCGGCTCGTTCTGTCCGAGGCCGAGATAGGCGCGCGCCGCGGCCGACGGCGGGGCCCGGCGCGCGTCGCGGAAGCTCGCCGGGGAAAGAGCGGTGCTGATCGCCTTGTCGCGGCCGAGCCAGCGGATGCCGCGGAAGTCGAATTCGTCGCCGCCGGCCTCGACGCGGGCGTGGTAGGCGTCGACGCCCGCCTGGTCGGCGGTGAGCAGATTGACCGGAAGCTGCAGCAGCGCGCCGTCGGGCTCGAACACCAGGTGGTCGAGCCGCGCGATCTCATCCGCGATCGGTCCGAACAGCGCGTCGTGGAGCGCGCGCGAGCTGTCGATGTCGAACGGATAGGTCGCGGTCACTCCTCCGATGCTGAGCGAGATGCTGTCGCGCAGCGCGCCGACGAGGTCGGCCACCCGTCCCGCGCCGGCCTCGACCCGCCAACCGGTCGTGCGGCCGGGCGCGAGGTAGACCGCGAACATTTCGCCGCCGAGGCGGACCAGCTTGAGATACCCTTCGCCCGGACGGAGCAGCGCGGTCAGCTCGTCGGCAGTGACGTAGTTGTGCGCCACCGAGCGGTATTCGGGATAGGCGGAGAGGGCTTCGAACAGCTCGAGCTGCATCTGCTCGAGCCGCGTGCGGCGGTTCTCCAGCTCGGGCAGCAGTGCTGCCGCGGCGCCTTCTTCCTGTGCGCGGATCTGCGCGATCTGCAGGTTGGCGCGGGTCAGCTCGCGGTCGACCGCGGTGGCGCGCCGGAACAGGTCGGAGGCGTCGCCGGTGCCGGCCGACAGTTGGCGCGCGAGCTGCGACAGCGCCTGCGCGGCGCCCGGACGCTCGATCAGCTGGGCGGCGAGGAACAAGTCGTTCGCCAGCTCGGGCTGGCGCGGCAGATCCTCCACCAGCATCGTGAAATAGGGCCTGATCTGGTTCTCGAGCCCGACCAGCGCGCCGCGATCGCCGGAGACGTCGGTCACGATCCCGCGGTAAAGCGCCATGGCCTCGCCGCGCTGTCCGCGGCGGGAGAGATAGGCCGCCAGCCGGGCCTTGGCAGCGTTGACCGACGCGCTCGCCGGATAGCGCAGCTCGGTCAGCGCAAGCCCTTCGCGCAGCAGCGCATCGGCCTGGCCGAACCGGCCGCTCGCCTCGTGGGCCAGGGCCATCTCCGAGAGGATCTGCGCTTCGAGCCGCGCCGCGCTGAGCACGCGGCCCTCCTTGACCTGGACTATCGCGGCGCGGGCCGCCGCAAGCTCGCCGATCGCCTCGTCGTGTCGGCCTTGCAGACGCAGTACCGTGGCGGCGATTTGACGGGCCTGTGCGTCGATGATCGCCGCGCGCTCGAGGCGGGTCAGGCGGGTTTCCTGGTTGACCGAATCGGTCAGTCCGGCGGCGAGGCCCGAATTGAGGCTGGCCGCGAGCGGGCGGTCGATCTCGACGGCGCCGGTCTCGGCACCCGTGGGCTCGGACAGCGCGGGCACCGGGCGGGCGAGGATCGGCGCGACTTGCGCCGGCTCGCCGCGGTTGAGCGCGTCGATCGCTTCGAAATTGCGAAGCAGGCGCGCCTGGATCGGGTCGCGCAGGCCCATCGCATGCGCTCCGGCGAACACCCGCGCGGCCTCGTCGTAGCGGCCGAGGTTGGATAGCTGCAGCGCGCGGTTGGCGGACGCCTCGTGCCGCTGCTCGGCAAGCGTGGCGGCATTGGCTCCTGGTTCCTCGGCGAGCAGGTCGGGCCGGAAGAACTCCTCAGCCTGGGTGTACTCACCGGCGTTGTTGCGGCGGTAGCCCTGGCCGATCAGCTGCTCGCCGCCGATCGCGGCACGCGCCGCCGCAAGCGATCCGGAGCCGCCGGTCGTAACCACCTCGAGCGCCCCCGGTACGATTCGGTTCTGCACCAGACTGGCCAGGGCCAACTGCAGCGCGCCGTCGAACGCAGCGACCCCCTCGACAATGTGCGTCCAGCCGTCGGCGCTGACTGCATAGCTATTCCACGTGAGGCCGCCCTCGCGCTCTCGGCAGCGCGACACGGCCGTGTCCCCATCGGCTGCCAGCGGGACCGGAGCGTCGCAGTCGAGCGCGATGTCGCGGCCGCGCCCGAGCAGTGCGGTTGCAGCCGAGCCGCCCCGCCAGCTGTACGCGGCGCCGATCGGCCGGTCGACATCGGCGCAGATCAGCGCCCACTTGCGGTCGAACAGCGACGCGCGCGCCTCGCCAAGCATGGTGCCCTGCGCCTCGCACAGCGCGCCCTGCGTGCCGATCTGGAAGCTCTCGCTTTCACGCGGACCGAAGACCGTTTGCGCCTGCAGCGGCGTGGCGGCCAGCACCAGGGCGGCGGCAATTGCGCCGATCGGCGGAAGACGATCCATTCCCCATGTCCCCGTTTCGTGATGCGATCCAATTGGTCCGCCGGTCAGAGTGCGCCATCGGGGCCAGTGAGGCAAGCGCCCTCAAAGGCCTGTTCAGCGCGATAGGCCGCGTCCATAATCGAGCGAGTCGTCCGCTCCGCGGCGATGGGGGAGGGGCACACATGGCAGTTACTGACCACGTCGATTTTCCGACATTCATGGAAGGCGTGAAGAAGCGCAATCCGCACCAGCCTGAGTTCGTCCAGGCGGTGCAGGAAGTGGCGGAGGACATCTTTGGCTTCATCGAGGACAAGGAGGCCTACCACTCCGAGCAGATCCTGCGCCGCATTGCCGAGCCCGACCGCGTGGTCAGCTTCCGCGTGTGCTGGGAGGACGACAACGGTCAGGTTCGCGTCCAGCGGGGCTACCGCATCCAGAACAACAACGCGATCGGCCCCTACAAGGGCGGCATCCGCTTCCACCCGAGCGTGAACGAGAGCGTGCTCAAGTTCCTCGCCTTCGAACAGACCTTCAAGAATGCTCTCACGGGCCTGCCGATGGGCGGCGGCAAGGGCGGCGCCAACTTCAACCCCAAGGGCAAGAGCGAGCGCGAGATCATGCGCTTCTGCCAGAGCTTCATGACCGAGCTCTATCGCCACATCGGCGCCGACGTGGACGTTCCGGCGGGCGACATCGGCGTCGGCGGGCGCGAGATCGGCTACATGTTCGGCCAGTACAAGCGCATCACCGGCCAGTTCACCGGCGTGCTCACCGGCAAGGGTCTGGAATACGGCGGCTCGATGATCCGGCCCGAAGCCACCGGGTACGGCGCGGTCTACTTCCTCGACAACATGCTCAAGCATTCCGGCCGCGAAATCGCGGGGCTGCGCGCGGTCGTCTCGGGCTCGGGCAACGTCGCCACACATGCCGCCGAGAAGCTCATCCAGCTCGGCGCGACACCGATCACGCTGTCGGATTCGGGCGGGTTCATCCACGATCCCGACGGGTTGACGCTGGAAAAGATCCAGTGGGTCAAGGAGCACAAGACCCATCGCCGCGGTCGGATCAGCGAATACGCCGACCACTTCACCGGCGCCACCTTCCACGAGGGCGTGACCCCGTGGAACGTGCCGTGCGACGTGGCGCTGCCCTGCGCCACGCAGAACGAGCTGCTGGGACCCGATGCCAAGGCGCTCATCGCGAACGGCTGCTTCGCGGTCAGCGAAGGCGCCAACATGCCGAGCGACCTCGACGCGGTTCACACATTCAAGGCGGCGCGGACCCTGTTCGCGCCGGGCAAGGCCGCCAACGCCGGCGGGGTCGCGGTCTCCGGCCTCGAGATGAGCCAGAATTCCGAACGGCGCAGCTGGAAGGAAGAAGAGCTCCAGCTCATGCTGCGCGACATCATGGACGGCATTCACGAACGCTGTCTCGCCTACGGCAAGCAGCCCGAGGGGCACGTCGACTACGTGCGCGGCGCCAACATCGCCGGCTTCAAGAAGGTGGCCGACGCGATGCTGGCTTTCGGAGTGGTGTGACGCCGCGGGCGGCCGCGAATCTCGCGCTCGCGGCGCGGTTTCGCTGCGGCCGGCAGAATATTTGATCCGCATATCCAAATCTTCGCGCCAAAGGCCATGGTTAAGCGGGGGCTCGCGGGGGGACTTTCGAGACCTGGCTGAACGGGACCGTACGCCGCCGGCGTACGGTTCGGGCGCGTCGTTTGGGGGGTCAATCTGCGATGGAACGCAGGCAGGCGTTCGTGTTGGGAGGCGGAGCCGTGGCGGTCATCGCCGGGCTCTGGGCGGTGTTCGGCGGCGACGGGCAGGAACAGGCCGTCCAGGCCCGCGCCGCCACCACAGATGCGCCTTCCGAAGGGGCGGACGCCAACGCGTTGAGAGAAACCGAAGTCGCGGCTCTCGCCCCGCCCGGCCTCGACAGCGCGCGGCCGACCGATTGCCTGATCGAACCGAGCCAGGTGGTCCGCGTCAACAGCGGTGTCGAAGGCGTGATCCAGGCGATCTACGTCGAGCGTGGCGATGACGTGCGGCGCGGCCAGGTGGTCGCTCAGCTGCGCGACGACGTCGACCGGGCCGCGGCGGCCGCCGCCCAGGCACGCGCCAGCAATCCCCACACCGTCCAGGCCGCGGAAAGCCGCGCCAGCTATCTCGAATCCGTCCGACAGCGCAACGAGCAGATCAGCGGCTACCTGTCGCGCGATCAGGTCGAGGAAGCGCAGGCCAATGCCCGCGCCGCGCGCGAGGAACGCCAGGCGGCGGCCGAGGACCAGCGGGTCGCGCGGCTCGAATACACGCAGACCCAGCGGATCATGGCCGAAAAGACCGTGCGCAGTCCTGTGTCGGGCGTCGTCGTCGAGCGGGCGATGTCGCCGGGCGAGTACCGCGGTCCGGACGCTTCGCATATCCTGACGATCGCCCAGGTCGATCCGCTCAACGTGGAGGTCTTCGCGCCCATTGCGCAGCTCGATGCGATCAAGCTGGGCGACCAGGTCACGATCATTCCGGAAGAGCCGGTCGGAGGCAAGTACCTCGCGACGGTCAGGGTCGTGGACCGCGTGTTCGACGCCGCAAGCGGGACATTCGGCATGCGGCTCGAGTTGCCCAATCCCGGCAACAGGCTGCCGGCCGGCCTGCGTTGCCGGATCGAATTCAAGACTCCGTCGCGGCCGACATGAGCCCGCGGCGATCTCAAGTCCATCAGGTCGGGAGCGTACAACGATGATCCGCAAGTCAGCGTTTTTCGCCGGATGTGCCGTACTGCTCCTGCCTCACTCGGCCGCGTCGCAGACGCTCGGCGAATCGCTCGAAGCGGCCTACGCCAACAATCCCACGATCACCGCGCAGCGCGCTGCGGTGCGGGTCGCGGACGAGAACGTCCCGATAGCGCGCGCGGCGGGATTGCCGAGCGTCGACGGGACCGCGACCTTCCAGGAAAACGTCTTGAAGGGGGAGCCATCGCCGGGCGGATTCTTCTCCGATCCCGAGCGGCAATTGGTTGGCTCGCTCAACGCGACCGTGCCGCTTATCACCTTCGGCGCGGTCAGGAACAGCGTGGCGGCCGCGGAATCGCGTGTCGAGGCCAGCCGGATGGGACTGCGCAGCACCGAGGCGGAGTTGTTCACTGCGGTCGTCGGCGCCTACATGGACGTGCTCCGCGACGAGGCCGTGGTCCAGCTCAACCGCCGCAACGCCGAAGTGATGGGCTTCACCTTGCGCGAGACCATGGAGCGGCAGCGCGCCGGCAACCGCGGTCCGACCGATGTGGCCCAGGCCGAAGCGCGCGTCGCGCTCGCCGACAGCCAGCTCGAAACAGCGCAGGCTCGACTGATCTCGAGCCGCGAGGCCTATATCCGGCTGGTCGGGCTGCCGCCGGGCGAGCTGGTCCAGCCGCCGCCCCTGCCGCAGATGCCGCCGAGCCCGCAGGACGCGGTGGCGATGGCGGCAGAGCACAATCCCCAGTTGCTCGCCGCCAAGGCGGAGCGCCAGGCCGCGGCTCAGGACGTCGAAGCGGCCGAAGGCGAGCTTTATCCCAGGCTCAATGCCATCGGCGGCGTCAGCCACTACGACTATCTAGGCTCGCTCGATCCGGGCACCGGCCCCCGCAATGGTGACCGGGGCACGACCGCGTTCCTCGGCGCCCAGCTGCGCGTGCCCATCTTTCAGGGCGGACGCCTGACAGCGCAGTTCCGCCAGTCCCAGGCGCGCCACTCGGTAGCGATCGAGCGGGTGCTCGATGCCGAGCGGACGGTCGTGGCCGACACGCGCTCCGCCTTCGCCACCTGGCAGGCGGCGCAGCGGGTGATCGATTCCGCGCAGCGCGGCGTCGACGCGAACCAGCGCGCCCTCGCCGGCCTGCGCGCCGAAGTCACGGCCGGGCTGCGCCCGCTGCTCGACCGCCTCAACGCCGAGCAGGAGCTGCTGAACGCGGAGGTAACGATGGTGACCGCTCGGCGCGACGCTTACGTCGCCGGCTTCGCGCTGCTTGCCGCGATGGGCCGGGCCGAGGCGCAGGATCTCAACTTCGACACCAGCGCTCTCTACGATCCGATGGTCCATTACGAGGAGGTCCGCGACCGGGTATTCCAGTTCGACCGCGGCCCGGATCCGCAAGCCGCGGGCACGAGCACGCTCGACACTCCTCCGCAGGATGCGGGCGTTTCTCCCTCCGGGCACCCGCCCGTTCCGCCGGGAGGCTGAGAGGGCGAAGTGCGGACGATGGCGTCGCCGTCGCGCTGTCGCCTTCCGGCTGTCTTGTCGAACGCCCGTCCGTCCGCTGCCGGATCGTTCCGATTCGGGACGGGCTGGAAAGTGTCATCCTGTTGGTTTCGCAGGCGCTTAGGTTCCGCCACGGCGACATTGCGTTCCGAGCGGGCGATTGCCTTGCCGGTTTGGTTAATGCAGGGTGGGAGCCATCAACAGGGGCGCAAAGTGGATTACGCGAAGCTCGCCGCGGAATGGCAGAACGGCGACCGTGAGGCAGGGAACGAGCTGTTCAGCGCCCTCGGCACCGAGCTGCGCACGATTGCCGCGGGGCGCCTGCGGCACGAGCGGAACTGCTCGCTATCGGTGGGCGATCTCGTCAACGAGGCGATTCTCAAGCTGTTTCGGCTGAACGTGATGGAGCTGCAGAGCCGCGCCCATATCCTGGCGCTCGCCTCGCGCGTGATGCGTCAGATACTGATCGACGAGGCGCGCAAGCGCGGCACGGCCAAACGCAATCACGCCGCGATCACGCTGACGACGAACGTCGCGCAGTGGGAAATGCCGGTCGATCTGATGATGGTCGAGGCCGCGCTGCAGGATCTCGCCAAGATCGATCCGCAACGCGCGCAGATCGTCGAGATGCGCTTCTTCGGCGGCATGTCGACCGGTGACATCGCGTCGGTCCTCGGCGTCTCCGAGCCGACCGTGAAACGGCGCTGGGCCTCGACTCGCGCCTGGCTGCGCCATCGGTTGGGACAGCCGTAAATGACCGAACGGGAGGTCGAAACCGAGCGGGCCGCGATGGAGCTCCTCGAGGTAGCACTCGAACAGCCGACCGCGGCACAGATCCCCTACATCGAAAGCAGGACCGACCTGCCCGAAGAGGTGCGGCGCCAGGCGCTCGCGCTGTTGCACTCCGACCGGGACGAACCGGCTTCGATCCAGACCGGCGGTGCCGGGCAGGCGCTGACCGACGACGATGCGCCGCCGCCCGGGCTGCCGGGATACCGGATCGTCCGGCAGCTCGGCCGCGGTGGGATGGGAGCGGTCTGGCTGGCCGAGCGCGACGGCGCCGGTTTCGAGCACAAGGTCGCCATCAAGTTCATCAAGCCGGGGGTGCTGATCGAGGCGCTGGTCGACCGCTTCCGGCGCGAGCGGCAGATTCTCGCCCGGCTCAACCATCCGCACATCGCGCGGCTCTACGATGGCGGCGAGACCGCCGACGGCCAGCCGTACATCGTGATGGAGTACGTCGAGGGGCGGACGCTGAGCGAGTGGCTGGCCGAGGAGAAGCCGCCTCTAGCGCCGCGCCTGGCGATGTTCCGCGAGATCGCGCTGGCGGTCGAGTTCGCGCACCAGAACCTGATCATCCACCGCGACCTCACACCGAACAACGTGCTGGTGACGGGTTCGGGGCGGGCGAAGCTGATCGACTTCGGCATCGCCCGGCCACATGTGGCCGAGCCGGACCAGACGGCGCCGTCGCCGCTGACCGGTCTCAGCCTGACGCCCGGCTTCGCGGCCCCCGAGCGCAAGTGGGGAGCGGCCTCCAACACTTTGACGGACATTTTCTCGCTCGGCCGCATCCTTGCTTTGCTGCTGGAAGAAAGCGACGAGCCCGAACTGGACGCGGTGGCGCGGCGCGCCGGTGCCGAGGATCCCGGCCAGCGCTACCCCAGCGTCAGCGAAATGCTCGACGACGTCGAGAGGTTCGAGCAGCACAAGCCGGTCGAGGTGTTCTCGAACGCCCGCAGTTACCGGCTTCGAAAGTTCGTCCGGCGCGAGCGAAGACTGGTGGCGGCGGCCTCCGCGATCCTGCTGGCGCTGGTCGGCGGCCTGGGCGGAACCGCCTGGGCCTACGACCGTGCGGAACGCCAGCGGGAGATCGCCGAGCGCCGGTTCGACCAACTGCGTGATCTCGCCCACTTCCAGTTGTTCGAACTGTATGACGAAATGGACCACGTGGTAGGCAATACCGCCGCCCGCGTGGCACTCGCGCAGCGCGCCCAGGACTATCTCGTCACTTTGGCCGAGAGCCGCAGCAACGATCCGCAATTGCAGCTCGACACCGCCGAGGGTTTCCTGCGGCTCGCCCGAATCCAGGGCATTCCGGGACATCCCAATTTCGGCGAACCCGATCTCGCGGCAGACAATCTCGAACGCGCGGAACGGCTCTATGCGCCGTTGGCCGAGGCGGGCTACGCCAGGGCGCACATGGGGCTGGCGCTGCTTGAAGCCTATCGCACGCTCCTCCTCGCCCATGGTGAAAGCAAGCCGGCGGAAGCGCGCGAGGCCCTGCGCCGCGCGGAAGCGCAGCTCGAGCACGTTCCGGCGGTGGCTCGCGGCACTGACTGGATGCAGGCGCGCAGGAACGTGCGGATCGCGGCTCTGGAATGGGGCGATCTCCAGCTGGATGTCGATTTCATCGCGGCAAACGTCGCCGCGATGGAAGCGGACATCGCCAAGTGGCCCCGATCCATGCGCGGCGGCTACGAGGAAGGCACGGACCGGGCCCGGGCGCTCTATTACCGGGCGATCGTGCAGCACAACCTGGCGACCGCGGAAAGCCTCCCCTTATCGCTGGATCTCTATCTCCAGGCGGACCGCAAGTTCGCGGAGATCGAAGAGAAATATCCCAACGACCCGATGACGCTCTACTGGCGAGCCTGGAACGCCTACTACGGCTATGCGGTCGCGGCGACGGTGGAGGACGATGCAACCACCGACAGGCTGCTGCAACAGGCGCGCTCGTCGGTCGAACGGCTGCTGACGGTCGAGGAAGCCGACAACTCGCTCACCACGTTCGACGAGCGGCTGCGCGAGGCGCAGGCGCAGCTGTACGCAAATCAGGGCCGCTTCGCCGACGCAGTCGCCCTGATGCAGCAGGTGGTCGAGGGTCGCGAGGCCAAGATGGCGCGCGACCGGGCTACCAACAACATCAGCGACGTGGCCTTCGGGAAGGCGATCTTCGGCACGATCCACCGCCAGGCCGGCAATCGCGAGCAGGCTTGCGCCAACTGGATCCGTTCGGAGGAACTGATGGCCGAGCTCGAAGCGGCCGATGCCCTTCAGGGATTCGTCGCCCGTCTTCGGCAGGGGATGAAGCGCAACATCGCCCGCTGCCGCGCGGGCGCACCGGTGAGCGAGTTCAGGGTCCTGACAGAGACTTGAAAAGAATCGCGATTCCGCCAGCGGCGCCGGCTTTTTGCTTGATCCGATCGGTCGATTTTTAACGCCTTGTTAGGGGAAGGGCTCGGCCGGGGGGCGGGGACGTTGGGGCAAAGGGGGTCACGCCAGCAATGATCCGGTCCGGATCGATCCAGGCAAATTCCGCCTGCGCCGCACGCGGTCGTTGCCGCCCTGACCTTGCCGATTTCCGCACGGCACTCCGGGCATGAGCCTCCACGACTTGCGCCTTTCCGCAGCCCGCCGCATCCTCGATCTGGCCGGTCCCGAAGGCGCCCGCGCCCGCCGCAAGGCGGCACTGCAGAGCTCCTCGATCCTCGCCAGCCGCCTGACCGTCGAGGCGCTCGAGCCGAGGCTGTTGCTCGCCGCCGATGCGCCGACGGTCGAGTCGAGAATCGAGGTACCGGGCGAGACCGACCGCTACACGATCAAGATCACCGAGCCGGGCAAGTTCTATTTCGATTCGCTCACCGACACCGGTTCGATCAACTGGCAGCTGACCGGCCCCGGCGGTCAGACCATGTCGCCCCGCGCGTTCGGCAGCTCAGATGGCCGCGACTTCGGTGGCGCCAACGTCCTCGACCTGCAGGTTGGCGAATACACGCTGACCGTCGACGGCGCCAACGACGCCACCGGCGCCTATGCCTTCCGCCTGCTCGATCTCGCCGACGCGACGCCGTTCACGCCCGGCGAGGCGATCAGCGGCACCAACCCCGGCAAGGAAACCGACCTCTACCGCTTCGACGTCACAGCCGGTGACAGCTTCTTCTTCGACCAGCACGTCCTCACCAGCGGAGACACCACCTGGCGGCTGATCGGCCCCGACGGCGAGTATGTTTCCGGACCGAGCAACTTCGTCGACACCGGCGAATTCACGCTTGGGCGGACCGGCACTTACACGCTGGCGATCGAGGGGCGCGATTCCAACACCCAGGCGTTCGCTTACGGCTTTACGCTGGCGCGGATCTCGGACCGGTCCGCCGCGCTCACCGTCGGCCAGGCGATCGTCGACCGCATCGACGGACCGGGCAACACCAGTTCCTACACATTCACGCTCGCGGCGGACCGAAAACTGCTGTTCGATGCCTTGCTGACAGAACCCGGCGCGCGCTGGAGCCTGAGCGGCCCGCGCGGCAAGATCGTCGATGCGCGGTACTTCGCCTCCTCCGATGGCTCGGCGGGCAGCCCGCTGCTCGACCTCGTCGCCGGCGACTACCGGATCGACGTGTTCGGCGACGGCGACTTCACCGGCGACTTCGCCTTCCGGCTGCTCGACCCGCTCACCGGAACGGCGGTCGTACCGGGCGAGACCTTCGGCGGCGCGCTCGGCAACGGCGGTGCCGACGACACACTCGTCCGCGGCGGCGGCGCCCCGCTCGATTATGCCGCGCTGCCGGGCGCCACCAACCGCGCCTGGCGTGCAGGCGGCTACAGCGACCTGACGGTGCCCGACCAGGCTGCGCACAGGCCCCAGCAACTAACGCTCGAGGCATGGGTCCTCGCCGACCAGGACCAGCATTACGAAGGCATCGTCAGCAAGATCAGCAACAACGGCTGGAGCGACGGGTACGCGCTTGTCCGGGTGGGCGGCGCGGTCCGCTTCTGGGTCAACAACTGGGCCGGCAACTTCGTCGAAGTCACCTTGCCGGAGGACGTCTGGACCCATGTCGCCGGCACCTACGACGGCGAGAAGCTGCGGCTCTACGTCAACGGGGAGCTGGCGGCCGAGCGGGACTTCACCGGAACTATCAATCACTCCACGGCGCCGCTGGCGATCGGCGCGGTGCCCGGCGGCAACTATCTGTGGGGCGGCTCGCTCGACGAGGTGCGCGTCTGGAACGTCGCGCGAAGCGGCGAAGAGATCGCCGCATCGATGGAATCGCCGATCACGGCGGTGCCGGCCAGCCTCGTCGGATACTGGCGCTTCGACGAAGCCGACGGACCCACCGCCGCCGATGCCTCGGCGACGGCAGCCGGAGCCACGCGGCGGGCCGTGCGGGCGACCGAAACTCAGCTGTTCCGGTTCACCGCGGAGGCGGGCGAGCATCTGTTCATCGACCGCCTGTCGTCGAGCGGCGCCTCGCTGACGGCGCGCGTGCTGCGGCCGGACGGGAAGGTGCTGATCGGGCCGACGGCGCTCAACGACCTCGATCTCGCCGACTTGCCGATGACAGGCGTCTACACGCTCATCGTCGAAGGCCAGCCGGGCAACATCGAGGCGGCGACCTTCTCGCTCAAGCTGCTCGAGGTCGTCGATCCGGTGGCGGCGCTGACACTCGGCGCCACGACCTCCGGGCGCATGAACCCGGGCTCGCAAGACATCTATGCGTTCACGCTCGGAACGAGCCGGACGCTGGTGTTCGACGCGCTGACCAATTCCGGCGCGCTCTCGTGGACGTTGACCGGGCCGCGCGGAACCGAGGTGACTTCGCGCAGCTTCACCACGTCGGACTCGTGGGACGCGCAGGTCGGGGCGCTGAGCCTGCCCGCCGGCGCCTACGAACTCAGGATCGATGGCGCCGGCGATGCCACGCTCGATTACGCCTTTCGCCTGTTCGATGTCGCCGCCGGCATCGCCGTGGCCTTCGACGCGGAAGTTTCGGGACGGCTTGATCCCGCCAACGAGAGCGATGTCTACCGGTTCTCGGGAGCCGCTGGCGACCAGATCGCGATCACGAAGCTGGTCGGAAACGGCGGCGGCGATTCCTACATCCGGATCATCGACCCCGACGGCCGGCAGATCCTCAGCCAGGCCTATTTCGGCAACACCACGAACCTCGTCCTGCCGATGGCCGGGACCTACACGCTGCTTCTCGAATCCCGCCACTACGTCAGCGCGCCGCACGACTACAGCTTCCGCGTCAGCAAGACCGGCAACACTCCGCCCCCGGACCTGTCGCAAGGCTCTCCGCTGACGCTCGGGGCGAACGTTACCGGTGTGCTCGACGGCACAGCGACCAACCTGCACACCTTCACGACAACCGAGCCCAAGCGCGTCTATTTCGACTCCCAGACCTGGGATGGCGGCAAGACCTGGACGCTAGTCGGGCCGCGGGGCAACGAGGTGGGCCCTGTCACGATCGCCTACTCGGATTCGTGGGAGCGCGCGGGCAATCTCGCGATCGACCTTCCCGCCGCCGGAACCTACCAGTTGCGCATCGCCGGGAGCGCAGGCAACTACGCATTCCGCTTGCTCGATCTCGCGGCGGCAACCCCGGTTACTCTCGACAACACGCTGGTGTCGGCGTCCCTAAACCCGGCCAACGTCACGCACGCCTACAAGTTCGACGGCATTGCGGGCGAAACCATCACCTTCGATGCGCGCGACGGGATCGACGGCACGATCAGGGTGGTCGACCAGTTCGGCCGCCAGATCTTCGGCTACGACTACTTCGATGACCGCGAGATCGTGCTGCCCAGCACCGGTCAATATACCCTGCTGATCGAAGGACGTGCCTACAGCACGCATAACGAGCCTTACAGCTTCACTCTGAGCCGGCGCAGCGACGCGGCGCAGGTGGCGCTCATCCTTAACACGCAAGTCGATGGCGCGCTGGCGCGGCCGGGCAACCAGCAGCGCTATACTTTCACGCTGGCCACGCCGCGGATGGTCGCGTTCGATTCGCTCACCGACAACTCGAGTTTCGCCTGGACGCTGACCGGGCCGGGCGACACGATCTCGGGTAATTTCCGCGCCAGCGACAGCTACGAACGCTCTGTCCTTCCGACGACATTGCTTCCCGCCGGCGATTACGAGTTGGTGATCGACGGTACTGGCGGAGCGCACGGCGATTACAGCTTCCGCCTGGTCGATCTCGCGGCCGATGCGGTCGCCGTCGCCGGCGACGGCGCGGCGATCTCGGAGGCCTTGGCCCCGGCGAAAGAAACCCATGTCTACAGCTTCACCGCCAGTGCCGGCGAGCGCTTCGCCTTCGACGAACAGCAGACCCCGTCGAACGCTTCGTTCCGGCTGATCGATCCGTTCGGGCGCGATGCGAGCAGCGCGGTCGGGTTCAACGACCGCACCTTCACGGCCGAATTCGCGGGCACTTACTATCTGCTCGTCGAGGGCCGGGTCTGGGACACTGCGGCCTCGCGGGCGTACCGCTTCGCGCTGCACCGGGTGGCCGACCCGGCACCGGTCCCGATCGCACTCGACACGACCTACTCCGCTGTCATCGACCAGCCGAGCAAGCAGGTCCGCTACGAAATCACGCTGACCGAGCCGACGCGGATTTACCTCGACTCCAACACCCCCGACGGCAGCTTGCGCTGGAGCCTGGCGAGCCCGTCGGGACAGATCGCGGAAAACGCGTTCTACTATGCCGATTCGCACGAGAACGGCGGCGAGCGGGTGCTGAAGCTGCCGGCCGGCACCTACAGCTTCACCGTCTACGGCAGCGGCTTCCACACGGGCACCGCCTCGTTCCGTTTCCTCGACGTCGCCGGCGCGGCTGCCGTCGCCCTGCGTCAGACGGTCTCCGGCCAGCTCGATCCCTCGACCGAAACCGACCTGTACCGCTTCTCCGCTACCGCCGGGGAGCGCTACTTCTTCCGTGCGCTGGCGAATTCCTCGAACGCCGGAGTACGCATCGTCGACCCGGACGGCCTGCAGATCGCCGGTCCGCTCGGTTTCTCGGACTACGAATTCGTAGCGGCCAAGAGCGGGACCTACACGGTCATGATCGAAGGCCGGGTGTGGGAAAGCGCCGGGGCGCGAAACTACAGCTTCACAATGCTCGATTCCGCCTCGACCGTACAGGCGATCCAGCTCGACGGCGGTGTCGGCGGTCCAGCGCTGCGCCCGGGGCAGGTCGGCAACGCGCTGGCGATGACGGCGCACGAGGAAGTGCGGATCGACGATCCGGCGCTCGACCTGCGGCAGGACGTGACCGTCGAGTTCTGGGTCAATCCGGAGCGCGCCGTCGATGGCTGGATGCCGCTGATCTACAAAGCCAGCGGCGAGAGCCCGACCGCCTCCAGCCAGCGCGGCTACAGCGTCTGGCTCAACTCGAGCGGTTACATCCACGTCTCCAGCTTCCGCGGCGGCTCGAACGATACGCTCGAGACAGCCGGCGGCTCGGTGCCGTTCGGGCAATGGACCCACGTCGCGGCGGTAATCAAGCGCAGCACGGGGGAGATGCAGATCTACCTCAACGGCGAGCTGAAGGCGTCACGCTCGATCAGCACCGCGCTCCACAACGGATCGCCCGATACACCGCTCTATATCGGCAGCGCTTCCGAATTCGACACGAGCTATCGCAGGCTCGAAGGGGCAATCGACGAGGTGCGGGTGTGGAACACCGGCCGCACCGCCGGGCAGATCCTGTCGAACATGAACAACGGCGCGCCCGCCGACGCGACCGGTCTCATATCGCGCCTGAGCTTCGACAACCTGTCGTCCGACAATCGAACGACCGAAGCGGTCAGCGGCGCGCAGGTACTCGTGCGCAGCGATTTCGCCGGGCTCCCAGGAGTTGTGCAGGGCCGGCTGACGACTCCGGGCGACCAGCGCAGCTATACCTTCACAGTCGCCGAGCGGAAGCTGCTCACGTTCGACTCGCTACACGACAACGATCGTCTGTCGGTGACCCTCTCGGGGCCCGACGGCTTCTCGGTGTCGCGCAACTTGCGCAACGGCGACAGCCACGAGTTCGGCGGTGCGAACCCGGCATTCTACGTCGAGCCGGGGGACTACACCCTGACCGTCGACGCGACGGGCGCGAACGTGGGCAACTTCGCGTTTCGCCTGCTCGATCTCGGCACGGCCACCATGCTGCCGCGCGAAGCGGTCGCGGAAAGGCGCATCAGCGGTTCGGGCGAAACGCATGCCTACAAGTTCGACGTCGCCCCGGGCGAGCGCCTGTTCATCGACGTCAAATCGCTGAGCTCGCCCGCCGACCATTCGACGTTCCGGCTGATCGATCCTTACGGGCGGCAGGTCATCGGACCGGTCAACCTCAATGACCTCGATACCGGGGTGTTGGCGATCGGCGGCACTTACACCTTGTTAATCGAAGGCCGAGTGTGGCGCGAATGGCCGACCGACTACCGGCTGGCGGTCTACACGATGGCCGATCCGGCCGCGATCGCGATCACGCTCGATGGCCCCAATCCCGATGTGCCACGCGTCGAGCCGGGCAAGAGCGGAAATGCGCTGACGCTGCGCGGCGTGGACTACGTCGAGGTTCCCTACGGTCCCGAAATCTCGCCGACGCGCAATGTCACGCTCGAAGGCTGGTTCAAGTTCGATCGCTTCACCGACACCTGGAACGAGCTGTTCACCCGCGGCGATCCCAACGTCGAGAAGCAGCCGTACGGGCTTTCCGTCAACAGCTCGGGCGCGGTCAGCGCGGGGATCTCCGACGCGACTGGGGCCGAGAACCTCAACACCGCGAACGGCGTTTTCCGCACCGGCGAGTGGATGCACGTCGCCATGGTTGCGGACCGCGACGGCGGAACGCTGAAGATCTACGTCAACGGTGTCGAGCAGGCCTCGCGCGCCATTCGCGGCAACAATACGTTCCAGAACACCAACCCGCTGTGGATCAACCACACCACCTCAGTCGGCAGCCATATTTCGAAGGTCGAGGGTGCGGTCGATTCCATGCGGCTGTGGAGCGTGGCGCGCACCGGCGCCGAAATCGCCGCGGGCATGACCGATCCGGCCACGCCGGGTTCGGTCGGACTGCTCTACGCGCTCGATTTCGAAAGCACGGCGCTGTCCGGCGGGGCGCTTCTGAAAACTCTCAACCCCAACGGTGTTAGCGGCCGCATCGACAAGCCCGGCGAGACCAGGAGCTACACCTTCACGCTCGGCGCACCCGTCCTGGCGTTGTTCGACAGCTTCACCGACAACCCGGCGATGACATGGACGCTGACGGGGCCGGAGGGCGTCGTCGTCAACGCGCGTCGCCTCGACCTGTCGGATTCGCGCGATATCGCCAATCCGACGCTTGCGCTCGGACCTGGTGCCTACACCCTGACCGTCGACGGCACCGGCGACGCCACAGGCTTCTTCAATTTCCGCCTGACCGATCTCGCCGCCGCGATCCCGCTGTCCATGGCCACGGTCATCAGCGGCGAGCTGACGCCGTCCAACGCCACCGCCGCCTACAAGTTCGCGGCCACTGCCGGCGAAAAGCTGATCTTCGACGCGCTGCTGGTGCAGAACGAGATCTGGTGGCGGCTGGTCGATCCGTTCGGCCGCGACGTGGTGGGATCGAGCGGGTTCAGCGACCTCGACAACATCGAGGTTCCCCTGACCGGCACCTACACGCTGCTTGTCGAAGGTCGCGTTTCGCAAAGCTCGCGCGGGTACTACAGCTTCCAGATAGCGCCGCACACCCTGCAGACCACCGCGCTGACCATCGGCAACCGGGTCGATGCCTCGATCGGCCAGGTCGGCGAAAGCGACGTCTACACGTTCTCGCTGGCGAATCCCGCACAGCTCTATTTCGACACCTTCAACGATCTCAGCACGGTCAACTTCACGCTCGCCGGACCGAACGGCGTCGTGGTCGCCAACCGCGCCCTGTCGGCGGCCGACGGCATCGACATCTCCGCCAACCCGGTGTTCGACCTTCCCGCCGGCAACTACACGCTCACGCTCGACGGCACCGGCCACTTCACCGGCGCCTACGCGTTCCGCCTGCTCGATCTCGCCGCGGCGACCGAGATGGTGCCCGGTGGCAACTACAACGGGACGATGTCGCAATCCGGCCGCGAGACCGACATGTACCGGTTCACCGCCACCGCGGGGATGCGGTTCGCTTTCGATTCCACGCAGACCGTCTCGAGCAACAACCGCTGGCGGCTGATCGATCCGCTCGGCCAGCAGATCTACGGCCAGGTTGCGATCGGGGACTCCGGCCTGCTCACCGCTTCGCTCGACGGCACCTACACCCTGCTCGTCGAAGGGCGGAACACCAACACCTCCGACATTCCTTACGCCTTCACCTTCGACGTGCCGGTGCAGCCGGCGCCCAACGGCGAGACCGACCAGGACTGGGACAACCCGGGCATCCCCTACGTCCTCATCAACCGCCAGGGCCCGGCCGCGCAGGTCATCGGTCCGGGGCCGACCGGCAACTTCGTGCGGCTCACGGACACGCTCAGCAACAACGTCCGCAACGACGTCGCCTTCTCGGCGACCGGCAGCGGCCGGCAGGATTCGATAGCGGTCGACTTCGACTTCCGCATCGCCCGGCGGCCCGGTCAGACGACCGACCCCGAGGGCATCACGCTCGCGCTGCTGCCCGTATCGCAATACGGCTTCGGCGGGCCGGGACCGGCCTTCGGCACCACCCCTGACGCGCCCGGCGTGCTCGCGCTGCATCTCGACACCAACGACGGCGGCAGCGCCGACCCCGACGCCAACCACGTCCAGCTGCATTACAACGGCATCAAGCTCGGCGATTTCAGCGTTTCCGGCCTGACGATGGCGAGCGGGGACTGGAACCACGCCCGCCTTCTGGTCGAGCGAACCGATGGCGGCGTGCTGGTGAGCGTGCTGCTGACCGCTCCGGGCGGCTCGGCCATCACCGCGGTCGACAAGCTGTTCATCGGCGGACTCGAGCTCGAGACGCACCGCGCGATGTTCAGCGCGTTTCAGGGCACCGCGATCGGCGATCAGGAGTTCGACAACGTCGCGGTGGCGATGACGCCTGCGGCGGTTCCCGCACCGCCGCTGACGTTCGGCCAGGTCGTCACCGGCGCGATTGGCCGGGCAGGCGGCGTATATCGCTATTCCTTCACGATCACCGAACCCACCGCGGTGGTATTCGACGCCCAGACCAACAATTCCAATCTGTTCTGGCAGATCGCCGGCCCGACCCAGACCGGCGCGGCGCGACGCTTCACCCAGACCGACTCGCAGGAGAACGGCAGCAATCCGGTCATGCAGCTTGACCCGGGCACGTATGAGGTTCTGCTCTCGGCCGCAGGTGCGAACACCGGCAGCTACGCCTTCCGCCTCGCGTCGCTGGCCGAAGCTATCGAAGTGGCGCTCGGCGAAACCCGGTCCGTCACCCTGACGCCAGGCAACAGCAGCCAGATCTACAAGTTCACGGCCAGCGCCGGGCAGAAGCTCTATTTCGACAACGTCGGCGGATCGACCGAGCCCTATGCACGGCTGATCGATCCGGCGGGCAACGTGGTCTTCGGACCCAGCCGCATGATCAACGATCTGGAAGCTCCTGTCTTGCCGCTCGACGGGGTCTACACCCTGCTCGTCGAAGGCCGCATCGGCAGCTCCGCGCCGCAGACGTTGCAGTTCGCGATCCATGCGATGCAGGAGCCGAGCCAGGCTCTCACGCTCGGTGCGACCACGTCAGGGGCGATCGCCAAACCCGGCGACCGGGCGCGTTACACGTTCAATCTGCCGAGCGATGCGCGGCTGGTGTTCGACAGCCTGCTCGACAACAACAGCATCTCGTGGACGCTGACCGGTCCGGCGGGCCAAATCGATTCGCGCACCTTCCAGCGCGCCGATTCCACCTGGCGCAACGATTCCACCGCGATTTTCGCAGTGGCCGGCGATTATGTCCTCACGGTAGACGGCGCGGGCGACGTGACCGGCGATTTCGCCTTCCGTCTGTTCGACATCGCCACGGCCGCGCCGCTGGTGCTCAATTCGGTCACCACCGGGCAGCTCGATCGCGCCAACTCGACGCACATGTACAAGTTCACCGGCGCGGCAGGCGACGTGCTGTTCTTCGACGCGCAGGCCAACACCGGCAGCGGCGAATGGCGCCTGCTCGATCCTTACGGCGCGCTGGTGTTCACCGGCAACTTCGACAGCGACCGCTATCCGGTCTCACTACCCAGAGACGGTACTTACACGCTGCTCTTCGAAGGCGTCATCAACGGCGGTAGCGGCCCGCTCGACTACAATTTCCAGGTCAGCCGCATCGTCGACAAGACCGCCGCTCTCACGATCGGCGAGACCTACAGCGGTACGCTGGATCAGCCGCGGCAGAACGCGAACCTGACGTTCACCCTCGACGCGGAGACTTTCGTCTTCGTCGACCCGATCAGCAACGACGGCGAGCTGGCGTGGACCCTGAGGGGACCGCTGGGTCCGGTGAACTCGCGCAATTTCCGCAGTTCGGACGCTCACGATTACTCGTCGAACCCGGTCTATCGGCTGCCCGCCGGCGATTATACGCTGACCGTCAGCAACCAGACCATTGCCGGGCGCAATTTCGCCGTTCGCGTGGTCGATCTGGCGGCCGGTCGCGCGATCACCCCCGGCGTGCCGGTCGGCGGCACGCTCAGCCCCGGCTCGGAAACCGAGGTCTTCCGCTTCGACGCCGAGGCCGGCGACCGGTTCTACTTCGACCGTCAGGCACTGGCCGGAACAAGCGCCGCCTGGCGCCTGATAAGCCCGAGCGGGCGCCAGCTGTTCTGGCAGGACTTCGGTGACGTGGGCGACTTCGTGGTGTCGACGAGCGGCACTTACACGCTGTTGCTTGAAGGCCGCATCTACGACGAGGCTGGCGTCGGCACCTTCCAGTTCAACGTGTTCGAGACTCCCCTCGGCGACCCCGTGGTCATCGATCCGTCGGCCGACGACGCGCCCGACCTGCAACCCGCCGAGTTCGCGGTCTCGTCGGACGGTCCGGTCTATTCGGGCGGCACCGTCACGGTCAGCTGGAAGACACGCAACACCGGGGCCGAGCCCGCGGAGGGCACGTGGGCGGACCGCATCATCGTGCGCAACCTCGACACCAACAAGGTGATCGGCAACGTCCTGCTGGCGGACAACGGTGGCACGCTTGCGCCGGGCGGCGAGCGCGTGCGACAGACGACCGTCACTCTGCCGGAAGGCAACGACGGCGTCGGGCGGATCGGTTTCTCGCTGGCGCTGGACGTGACCAACGCGGTCGCGGAACTCAACGTCAGCGGAACGGCCGAGACGAACAACGCCGCCAGCGTCGAGGTCGCGTCCCAGCTCGCACCCCATACCGATCTCGTCGTGACCGACATCGTGGCCGAGCCCGCCGCCGGCTGGAAGCCCGGCGACAAGGTCACGGTGACCTGGACGACGGCCAACCAGGGCACGCTGGCGACCGCGGGCGGCTTCAGCGAGCGGCTGGTGGTGCGCAACGCGACGGGCAATCAGAGCGTCGTGGTAGCGACGATCCCATCGGTCGGCTCGCTCGGTCCGGGCGAGAGCCGTTCCGGAACCTATGAAGTGACCTGGCCGGCCGGCCTGACTGCGCACGGCAGCTTCCAGTTCACGGTTACGACCGACATTCTCGACGCGGTGGCCGAGGCGAACCCGGCCGGCACGGGCGAGACCAACAATGCCACGGTCGCGACAACGGTCTCGGCGCCGGACCTGACCATCGCGAACCTTTCGGTGAGCGAAACCGACATCTCGTCCGGTGAGACTGTCACGCTGACCTGGGACGAAACCAACGGCGGCAATGCCGATACCCTGACCGGCTGGACCGACCGGATCTACGTTCAGAACATCGATACCGGGGCGGTGCTGCTCGACACCACGGTCGCCTCGCTGACGGCTCTCGCGGCGGGCGCGACGCGGCAGAAGACATTCGCGTTCCAGCTGCCGCACGGCGCCACCTCGGTCGGCACCATCCGCGTAACCGTGTTCGGGGACCGCGGCCCCGGGGGCGCGGCCGGAACGGTTCGCGAGGTAACCCCGATCGGCAATGCCGAGGGGAACAACAACGCCTCGGTCGAAACCGAGGTGACGGAGAGCTTCTACCCCGATCTCGAGACGGTGATCGTGACCGCGCCGGCCACCGCGATGGGCGGCGAGACGATCGCTGTCAGCTGGAAGGTCAGCAACACCGGCGGCATCGCGGCCGCCGCCGCGGGAGGGTGGGTCGACCGGGTCATCCTCAGCAGCGACGCGGTTGTCGGCAACGGAGACGACATCGTCCTGGCCAATGTCGTTCGCGCCACCCCCCTCGCCGCGGGAGGCAACTACACCGCCACGAGCAACGTCGTCCTGCCGGGCGACATTGCGGGCGAATACCGGCTGTTCGTCGTCGCCGACGCCGCTCAGGCCGTCGTCGAGCCCGATACGCGCGCCGACAACACCAGCGCGGCCGCGGCCATCGCAGTCACCAGCAAGGCTCCGAACCTGGTCGCCGACGCGGTGTTCGGACCCGTCGGCACGGTCTCGGGCGGCGAAACCTTCACGGTCTCGTGGCGCGTGCGGAACACCGGCGACGCCGCCGCCCCGGGCGGTCATGTCGACCGCATCCTGCTTTCCGTCGATGGGACCGTCAGCGCGGACGACCTCGTGCTCGCCGAAATCACGCGCGACACGTCGGTAGCGATCGGCGGGAGCTATTCGGTGTCGGTTCCGGTCAGCGTGCAGGACGGCCGATCCGGCCAGTACCGCCTGATTCTCGTCACCGATTCCGGGCAGACGGTGTTCGAGAACCTGCTCGAAAGCGACAATACCGGGGTTTCGGCGCCGATTACCTTCGCTTCCGCGCCGGCGGCGAACCTGGTGGTCGAAAGCATCACCGTTCCCGAGGGCGCCGTGCCGGGGCAGACGGTCGAGATCACCTACGTGGTGCGCAACACGGGTACCCAGCCCGCGGCCGCGCCGTGGAGCGACCGCATCTACGTCGACGACGATACCACGGTCAGCGGCGCCACAACTCTCGCCACGGTGGCACGCACGTTCGATCTCGCGCCCGGCGAAAGCTACCAGGTAACCCGGCTCGTCACGCTGCCCAAGACGCTGGTCGACGCCGATTACCACATCATGGTGCGCGCCGATGCGCTCGGGCAGGTGTTCGAAGGCGGGGTCGAGGCCGACAACGACCGCGCCAGCCTCGCGCTCGACCTCGCACACCCCGACCTGATTCCCGAGGCCGTGGTCCACGACGGCGGCGACACGGTGCTGTCGAACAGCGAGATCGAAGTACGCTGGAAAGTCCGCAACAGCGGCACCGGAACTACTCTCGCCGGTTGGACCGACACCCTCTGGCTTTCGCTCGACGGCACGGTCGGCAGCGGCGACATCAAGCTCGGCGAGCTGGTAGCGCCCGGCCCGCTTGCGGCCGGCGCGATCTACGAAGGCGTGCTGACCGTCACGCTGCCGATCGACGTCCAGGGTTCCTACAAGCTGATCGTCCGCAGCGACAGCGGCGGCGACGTGGTCGAAACCAGCGCCGGCGAGGCAAACAACACCGCCGTCGCCGACCTCCAGGCCGGCCTTGCCCCTTATGCCGACCTCGAGGTGGGCAACGTCACCGCGCCGTCGCTGACGGTGCAGGATCCGGCCCGGGTCACCGTGGGATGGACGGTCACCAACCTCGGGACCGGCGAAGGCTTCACTTCCAGCTGGGTCGACCGAATCATCGTCTCGCGCGACGCGATCTACGGCAACGGCGACGACGTGGTGCTGGGCGAAGTCGTGCACAGCGGCGGTCTCGGCGCCGGCGAAAGCTATGACGCCAGCGCCAACCTGATCCTGCCGGCCGGCTTCTTCGGCCGCTACACGCTGTTCATACGGACCGACGCCACCGACCAGGTGTTCGAGAACGGCGCCGACGCCAACCGCGGTTTCCTGCCGGGCAACTTCGACGTCTCGCCGACCCTGTGGGCAGACCTCTATCTGCAGTCGGTGACCGCGCCCGGCGCGGCGCAGTCGGGCGGGCAGATCACCGTCGGCTGGGAAGTCGGCAACCAGGGGCCCGGCCTGACCAACACCGCCGAGTGGTTCGACACGGTCTACCTCGAAAGGGCCGACGGTACCGGCCGAGTGCAGCTTGGGCGGGTCAATCACCTCGGCTTCCTCGCGCCCGAGGACAGCTACGAGCGGACCGCGACGTTCACCCTGCCGCAGGGGATCAGCGGCAATTACCGCGTCGTCATCGAGGCGCCGGGCGGCAATACGCCGACGTCGCGTCCCTACGAATTCGTGTTCACCGGCAACAACACCGGCGTTTCCGGGATAATTGCCATCTCTCTGGCGCCCTCGCCCGATCTCAGGGTGACGTCGATCTCGGCGCCGGCGAACGGCGAGGAAGGCTCGGTCATCGACGTCGAGTGGACCGTCGTCAACCAGGGGCTGGCCGCCGCGAACGGCACGTGGGTCGACAAGGTCTACTTGCGCAAGGCCGGCGAAAGCGGCGCCGGCACGCTGATCGGCACCTACTCCTACACCGGCCCACTCGACGCCGGGAAGACCTATACCCGGCGCGAGGAAATGCGCCTGCCCGACAAGACCAGCGACGCCTTCGAGATCGTGGTGGTCACCGACGCCGGCGAGGCGGTCTACGAACACAACGCCGAAGCCAACAACCGGCTGGTCGACGATCAGACCATCCTGGTCGCGGTCAAGCCGCGCCCGGACCTGCAAGTCAGCGGTATAACCGGCCCGGACCGGGTCTCAGCGGGCGCGACGGCGTCGATCGAGTTCAGCGTGATCAACCAGGGCCTGGTCGCGGCGAACGGCACCTGGACGGACCAGGTCTGGCTGTCGCTCGACGACAAGATCACCAGCGACGACATCCTCGTCTCGAGCCATGCGAACGATTCCGCGCTCGGCTCGCTCGAGGAATACAACACGGTCTCGAACACCTTCACGATCCCGAAGCGCTTCCGCGGCACAGTGTACGTGCTGGTCCGGACGGATGCGGGCAATGCGATCGACGAATGGCCGAACGACACGGCGCAGAGCAACGTTACCGCGCACGAGCTGTTCGTCGATCCGATCCCCTTCGCCGACATGGTGGTCGACAATGTCGTCACCGCGGCCCAGGCTTTCGAGGGCAACATCGTCTCGGTCCGCTATACCGTCACCAATCGCGGCGCTGGCGATACCGATCGCGGAAGCTGGACCGAGCAGGTCTGGCTGACGCGCGACAGGAACCGGCCGCACCCGGGGCAAGGCGATATCCTGCTCACCACGCTGCAATATAGCGGCGGAGTGCTGGAAGTCGGCGAGGGCTACGACCGCGAGCTCGAGGTGAAGCTGCCGACCGGGCTGGTTTCAGGGACCTACTACATCATGCCGTGGGTCGATCCTTACGGCGTGCTGCTCGAGGATTCGCTGGTCGGCAACGTCAATCCGGACGACCCCAACGAGATCAACGGCAGCAACTATCGTGCGCGGGCGATCTCGATCGTCGGCACCCCGCCGCAGTCGACCGCGCGCAATATCGCGGTGCAGTCGGTTACGGCGCCGCCGGTCGGCCAGGTCGGCACGCCGTTCACGGTCAGCTGGACGGTCAAGGCGAGCGGCGACGTCACCTCGGCCGGGTGGAACGACCAGGTCTACCTGGCCGACGCGCCGCTGTGGGAGAACGCGCAGAACGTCTTCGCGCTCGGTACGTTCGCCAACCTGAAGCCGCTCGACCCCGGCCAGAGCTACATCAACAGCGCGACCTTCGACTTCAACCCTGCCGCGGCGGGCATGTACGTCATCGTTCGCTCGACCGGTCTTTCCGGCGACACCAATTCGCTCGACAACCAGGCCTTCGCCGCGACCTCGGTCACACCCTCACCGGCCGACCTGCAGGTCATCAGCGTGGTGCCAGCGGCGCCCGGCATGCCGGCCTATTCGGGCGAGCTGACCAGCGTCACATACACCGTCGAAAACAAGGGCGCCGCGGTCTGGTCGGGTACGCAATACTGGAAGGACGAGGTCTGGATTTCCAAGGATCCGACCTTCATCAGGGGTCGCGCGACGCACGTCGCCACGTTGGTTCAGCCGAACAGCCCGCTGGGTACCGGCGACAGCTACACGCGAACCGCCGAGTTCGGCATGCCTCCGGGCGTAGAAGGCGAATACTACGTCTACATCTTCACCAACACGGGCGCGCCCGCCACTCTCACCGACAGCGGTGGCAACAACAACCTTCGCGACGGGACGTTCGCCAAGAACGCCTACGAGCTGCCGCAAGGCAATTCCGGCCAGGCGCAGTTCCCGGTCGTCTATCGCGAGCCGGACCTGAAGGTCACCGAGCTGACCCTGCCGGACACGATGGCCGCGGGAAGTACCGTCGAGATCAGGTTCAAGGTCGAGAACGTCGGCAATCGCGCCACGCGCGAGGATCAGTGGGTCGACCGGCTTTACCTGTCGCTCGATCCGTCGCTCGACGAAGGCGACTGGCTGATGTCGCGCGAATCCTCGCCGGGTGTCATCGTCAAGGCCGAGTCTCCGCACAAGGGCGTGCTGGCGCCGGGCGAATTCTACTATGCGACCGCCACGGTCACGCTGCCGTTCGAGCTCGAGGGGCAGTTCCATGTCATTGCCATGGCCGATTCGGGCCTCGGCGAATCGGGCTATTCGAAGAGCACGCTTTCCCCGCGGCTAAACGGAGTGCGCGGCAACGCCGCCGGCGAAGTGCGCGAATTCCAGGGCGAGGGCAACAACACGACCTCGCAGGCGGTAACCCTCACGCCGTACACCCCCCCGGACCTGCAGGTCACCGCGCTGACCGCGCCCGAGCGTGTGGTCCGCGGCCAGAAGTTCACGATCGAGTACACCGTCACCAACAGTGGCGGCGCTTCCCCGGCGCTGCAGGCGCGCTGGGACGACCTCGTCTATCTCTCGCGTGACCCGTATCTGGACCTGACTTCGGACCGGTTCCTCGGCAGCATCCGCCATAGCGGCGGACTGGGGGCGGGCGGCAGCTACGACGTCACAGCCGAGTTCACCATGCCGACCAATCTCGGCACCGAGGCCTACTACGTCTTCGTCATCACTGACCCGGCGCGCCACGACAGCACGGGTGCGCTGTTCGAAGCTATCGAGAACAACAACGCCCGCGGCACCGCCGACCCCCTGATCGTCGACCTCCCGCCGCCGACCGACATCCAGGTCACGGACATCGTCGTGCCGGACAACCTCCAGGCCGGCGACGGCGTGCAGATCAGCTGGACCGTCGAGAACACCAGCGACGTGGTCGCTTCCGGCAGTTGGACAGACGCGGTCTACCTTTCGGCGGACGCGATGTGGGATATCGGCGACCGCCTGCTCGGCCGCGGCGAGTTCTCGGGCACCCTGGCGCCGGGCGGGAGCTATACCCTGTCCCTCGACGCGACCTTGCCCGGCGCGGCGGCGGGCGAGTACCGCGTGATCGTGCGCACCGATGTGCGCAACCAGCTGCATGAGGACATCGGCGAGGCGAACAACACCACCGCCTCGCCCGATGCGGTGTCGGTCTCGGTCGAGGAACTCGCGCTCGGCATTCCCCTCAGCATCGATTTGCTGCCGGGACAGGAGAGGCTCTACCGGATCGAGGTCCCGGCCGACCAGACATTGCGCTTCCGCGTCGGCTCCGACGACGACAAGAGCATCAACGAAGTGTTCCTGCGCCACGACGCGGTACCGACCTCGGCGGCGTTCGACGCGACCTATACGGGCCCGCTGTCTCAGGAACTCACCGCGATCGTCCCGGATACCGAGCCGGGGGTCTACTACATCCTGGTACGGGGTTACAGCGGTCCACCGGACGGCAGCACGGTGACCTTGATCGCCGACCTGATGCCGCTGGTGATCACCGACATCGATACCGATGTCGGCGGCGACAGCCGGTTCGTCACCACCACGATCAGGGGGGCGCAGTTCAACGAGAACGCGATCCTCAAGCTCAGCCGTCCCGGCATCGCAGAGTTCGAGCCGGTGGCCTGGAAAGTCGTCGACTCGGCCACGATCATCGCTACCTTCGATTTCACCGATGCGCCGCACGGGCTCTACGACCTCAAGGTCATCAATCCCGACGGCTCGACGACGGTCGAGCCGTACCGCTTCCTGATCGAGCGCGGCATCGAGCCCGAGGTGACGATCGGAGTCGGCGGGCCGCGAGTGATCCTCGCCGGCGACCAGGCGACCTACTCGGTCGCGCTGCAGAACCTGTCCAACCTCGACGCGCCCTATACCTATTTCCAGGTCGGCGTGCCCGAGATGAACTACAACCAGTACGTCTTCGGCCTGCCGTTCCTCGACTTCTACACCAACGTGCGCGGGACGCCGGAAGGCTCCGCAGGCAGCGCCAATGCGTCGGTTCCGTGGATCAACATGGAATCGATCACCAACACCGGCGGCCAGCTGCTGACTTCGGGCTTTCTCTACGATCATCCGGCCGATGGCTTCGCCGGGTTCAGCTTCAACGTGGTCACCTACCCCGGCCTCAAGGAGATGGCCGACAGGGCGTTCGACGCCTTCCGCACGCAGATGACGCGAGCCTTCCCCGAGCACGACGATTTGCTGGCAGGGGGCGAAGGCAACCTCGACGAGTGGTGGGAAGCGGTCAAGGAAAGCGTCGACGAGAGAATGCCCGGCGCCGGCTCGGTGCTCGACCAGCTCGATTTCGCCGGGCTGTACCAGCAGAACACCGCGGTCCCGAGCAAGGACGAGATCCCGTTCATCCCCTACCGGTTCCATGTCGTCGCCACCGCGACGACTATGACGCGGGCCGAGTTCGTCGCCTTCCAGTCCGCACAAGCGAGCGACCTGCGCGAGGCGGTTCTCGAAGCCGAGGACGCGTCGGCGGCGCTGCTCGCGCTCGCCGCCGACGAGACCCAGTGGGTCGAGCTCTACCTCGCGGGCCTCGAGCAGGCCCAACTGCTCCGCCCGGACGGCGAGATCCCGCCGATCCGCACCCAGCAGCACATCGTCAGCCTGATGACGACGCTCGCGTCGGGCATCCTGTTCGGCCCGGCAGGCAGCGAGATCCGTTCCGACGGCGATCTGCTGTCGTTCTTCGAGCAGATTCGCACGCTGTACGGCCACGAGGAAGGCCGCATGGCGGCGATCGACTTCATGGACCCGCGCCAGAGTGAGCGCTACACCGGCGAAATCCCCATCCCGCTTCTCCCGGAGTTCGCGGACTTCGACCTCGGGCTCGACAATCCGACGCATTTCGAGGCGTTCCGCATCCTCGTGCCGTGGCTCGCGTTCGACAAGCGCGGCGCCGGGCTGCCCGCCGACTTCCAGATTCACGGGCTGGACGTATTCAATACCGACCCGTTCGCCGCGCTCGATTTCAGCCGCTTCTTCCAGAGCGAGGGCGAGGTCGGACGGCTGGCTTCGATCACCGGTCCGCAGACGCTGGATACGGCGGGCTGGCTGCCGGCCCGGGAAGAGCTGCCCTACTCGATCGGCTTCGAGAATGCCGCGGGAGCGAGCGCCTACGTCAACGAGATCCGCATCGTCACCGAACTCGATCCGCAACTCGACCCCCGCTCGTTCGAACTCGGTGACATCAAGATCGGCGACATCTCCATCGACGTGCCCGACGGGCGCACCAGCTTTCAGGCGGAAATCGACTTCACCGCCACGCGCGGCTTCGTCCTGCGGGTCAGCGCCGTGCTCGACCTGTACCAGGAACCGGCCAGTGCCAGCTGGCTGATTCAGGCGATCGATCCGCTGACCGGCGAAGTGCTCGACAGCACGACCCGCGGCCTGCTCGGCCCCAACAACGCGCTCGGCGCCGGGGCCGGGTTCGTCAACTACACGATCAAGCCGGCCGCGGATGTGCAGACCGGCGAGCGCGTCAACGCCTCCGCGCGCGTGCTGATGACCGGCTTCGCGCCTGAGGACACCACCGTGCTCAGCCAGGCAGTCGACGCCGCCGCGCCCGGGAGCCGCATCGCGGCCGCCCGTATCGGCACGACCAACGATTTCCAGGTCGGTTGGAACGTGCTCGACGACAACGGCGGGTCCGGCGTCAAGCATGTCACGCTCTACGTGGCCGAAGGCGGCGGGGACTTCAAAATCTGGCAGCGGATGGTGCCCGAGGCGACCGGCACGCTGGTTTTCGAAGGCGAGGCCGGCAAGACCTACGAATTCCTGGCGCTCGCGACCGACGTCGCGGGCAACCGAGAGGTGCCCAAGCCGGGGGTAAACGCGATTTCGGACGGATCCTCGGTCAATCTCGGGGCACTGCCGGGCGTACCGGGAACCACACCGCCGAATTTCGGGCAGCCGCCGGCGCCATCGCCCGAGCCATCGACCAACGCGCTGTTCATTGCCGCCGAGGCCAACATACCCGCCGCCGACCCGCTAACCCGGCCGAGCGAATTCGACGACGTCCTCAGCCCGTTCGTCGGCCGGGCCTTCGCGACCGGCATCGGCCAGAGCGCCGCGGGAATCGGCCCGATGGCGATCGTCGAGACGCCGGCGGGTCACGTGCTCATCTCCGGGGGATCCAACCGCGGCAGCATCTGGCGTTTCGATGCCCGCGGCGGCGCTGCCGGCACGCCGCTCGCGACGCTCGACGAGCCGATCTTCAACATGGCGTTCGACCTCGAGGGCCGGCTCTGGGCGACGACGGGCGGCGGGGCGCTGGTCCTGCTCGATCCCGACACCGGGCAGGTGCTCGACCGCTTCGGCGACGGGGTGACGATCGCGCTCGCCGTCCATCCCGAGACGGGAGAGATATTCGTCTCGACCAACCAGGGCGTCTCGATCTTCGATCCCGCCGACGGCTCGTTCGAGCAATGGAGCCGCGACGAGGGCATCCGCGTCGGCAGCCTGGCGTTCGACGGCGAGGGCAGGCTGTGGGCGGTGACATGGCCGGACCGCACCCAAGTGGTGCGGTTCACCGACCGGCAGCGCGCCGAGACCATGCTGACGTTCGATTCCCCCGCGGATTCGATCGCCTTCGGCCGGCAAGGGACCGCGCTCGACGGCCTGCTGTTCGTCTCGCACACGTCGGGCAGGGTCGCCGACAACGGCATCGCCGAGCAGGGCAGCGAGCTGACCATGGTCGATCTCGCCACCTTGCGCCGCGTCGCGGTCGCCACCAGCGGATCGCGCGGCGACGTCGTGCATGCGACCAGCGACGGCCGCCTGCTGATCAGCCAGTCGAACCAGGTCGATGTGGTGGCCCCGGCCACGGCGCCGACGGTGGTCGCCACCAACCCGCCCGCGGGGGCGAAGATCGCGCTGCCGCAGCCGTTCCTTTCCGTGAGGTTCGACCAGGACATGTTCGTCGGCGCGGCGAACGCGGCCGGATCGGTGCTTAATCCGCAGCACTACGCGTTGCAGGGCGCCCAGACCGGGACCTGGGCGGTGCGTTCGGTCACCTACGACGCCGCGACGCGCACCGCCTACCTTTCGTTCGGCTCGCTGCTGCCTGACGATTTCACGCTGACCATCGGCTCGGCGCTGACCAGCCAGAACGGCCAGCGGCTCGGCGCGAACTACCAGACGAGCTTCGCGGCGTTCGATGACATTTCCGCGCTGGTCGACCTGGAGTTCAGGAACACCCGGCTCGACCGCCTCACCGGCACGATCTCCTACGAGGTCACGGTCACCAACCGTACGGACGGGCCGATCTCGCTGCCCGCGCTGCTGACGATCGACCCGCTCGCCGGATTCACCGGCGTGCCGGTCGATGCCGCGGGGCAGAGCGACGACGGCCGCTGGCTGATCGACCTGTCCGCGTCGCTGCCGGCGGGAGGAATCCTCGAAGCCGGGCAATCGACCAGCGGGCGCACGGTCTCGATCGCCACCGCAGCGAACCAGCGACTGTCGTTCGCTTCGGGCATAGTCGCGGGCATCCCGCCCAATACCGCGCCGGTCTTCACCAGCGTTCCGGTGCTCGAGGCGGACGTGGGCCATGCCTATTCCTATCGCGTCGCGGCCACCGACGCCGAAGGACAGGCGATCTTTTTCGGCCTCCTGACCGCCCCCGAGGACATGACGATCGACAGCGAGACCGGGCTGATCGCCTGGAATCCGCCCGTCGGCTCCTCGGCGGAGACGGTCGTCGTGGTCGAGGCCTTCGACACGCGCGGAGCCGTGAGCCTGCAGCGTTTCACCATCAGCGTGGCGAACGGCAACCATGCGCCCGAATTCCTCAGCATTCCGGACCTGCTGCTCGGCGAGGAAGGCGATCTTTTCCTGTTCCAGCTCGTCGCATTCGACGAAGACAACGACCAGCTGACTTATTGGGCGGACGGCCTGCCCGCGGGAGCGACGTTCGATCCGGCTACGCGCACCTTCTCCTGGCCCATGGGCTATGAATCCGCCGGTCTCCACGACGTCAGCTTCTACGCCAGCGATGGAATCGAGCAGACCGAGACGATCATTACCTTCGCGATCCGCCAAGGCCGCAAGCCGCCCGAGGTCACCATCCCGTCCGAGATCGTCGCGCGAGAAGGCGACGTCATGCGCTTCACGATCGACGTTGCCGCCGACGAAGCGGCCGAGCTGTCCTTCTCGAGCGGCAACCTGCCGTTCGGGATGGTGCTCAACCCCAAGACCGGCGAAGTCGAATGGACGCCGCTCTATACCCAGCAGGGCACTTACACGGTCGACTTCACGGTCAGTGACGGCGCGGTCGCGCAGACGTTCCCGGTCCGCATAGCCGTGCTCAACGCCAACGGTGCGCCGGTCTTCGACCAACTCCAGGGCTGGCAGGTGTTCGAAGGCCAATACCTCGCCTTCACCGCTTTCGCCCAAGATCCCGACAACCCGTTCTACATGCCGTCCCAGCGCGGTTCCGGCGGCGAGCTGGTCGAGATGGGCCTGTTTCCCCCGACCGTCACCGTCGAGGTTGTCGGCGATCTGCCCGAGGGCGCCAGCTTCGATTCCGAGACCTGGCAATTCTCCTGGCTGCCCGGCACGGCGCAGTCCGGCCAGTACCAGATCACGCTGCGCGCCACCGATAATGGCGACGGCGAGGAGCCACTCGTCACCGAAATCACGGTGCCGATCACGGTGTTCGAACAGAACCTGCCGCCGTTGCTGTCCCCCATCTCGAACGTCGTCGTCGAGAAGGACGCAGTGCACCAGTTCACGATCGACGCGACCGATCCCGAGGGGCTGCCGCTCAAGCTCACGCTAAGCAACGAATCCCCCTTCAGGCCGCTGCCGGACTTCATCACCATCACCGACAACGGCGACGGGACCGCAAGCGTGCGGATCGCGCCCGGCGCCAACGATCGCGGCGACTATGCCATCATTTCCAGCGCGACCGATCAGGGCGAAAACGGCGCGGCGCCGCGCACCGTCAGCTACACCTTCAACGTCAGCGTGGAGAGCGATAACGAGGCGCCGCTGATCGCTTACGTCGGGCCCGTCGTGGCGGTCGCGGGAGAGACGCTGCGCGTGCCCGTGCTCGTGTCCGACTTGGACCAGGATGCGCTCGCTTATTCGGTTTCGGGACTGCCCGGAGCGACGCTCACGCCGACCTCCACCTATGGCCGGGCGCTGCTCGAATGGACGCCGACCGCCGGCCAGATCGGTATTCACGATGTTACCCTCACGGTTACCGACAGCGGCAGCGGGGTGACCGATCCGGCGAGTGCTTCGCGGTCTTTCCAGGTGATCGTGCGCGCCGCGAACGCCGGCCCGCAGATCGCCCCCGTGGGCGACAAGCAGGCAATCGAAGGCGATCCGCTCACCTTCACCCTTCGCGGCGCCGATGCCGACGATGACACGCTGACATTCAGCATGGAGGGCGCGCCCGACGGCGCGTCGCTCGATCCGGTCAGCGGCCAGTTCAGCTGGGTCCCGCCGCTCAACGCCAGCGGCAGCTATCAGGTCACCTTCAGCGTTACCGACGGGCACTCGAGCAGCAGCGAAACGGTGACGCTGGACGTCGCAAACGCAAACCAGGCGCCCGTATTCGTGCCGCTCGGCATGCAGCTCGTGCGCGAGAATGCGAACTTGCTGTTCCGCGTCGTCGCCGGCGATGCCGATGGCGAGCCCGTGCAATATTCGGTGGTCTCGGGCTTGCCGGCGGGCGCACTGTTCGTGGCCCAGCGCGGCGAGTTCCAGTGGACGCCGGGCTTCGACCAGGCGGGCGACCATACGGTGCGGTTCCGGGTCGTCGACCCGAGCGGCGCGGTAAGCGAGATGGACGTGCTGATCCGCGTCGCCGACATCAACCGCGCGCCGGTCATTACCGAAGGCTTCCACACCTTCATCATCGGCGAGGAGAAAAGCTTCGTCATCGCCGCTTCCGATCCCGACACCGAGGATACCCTGGCCTACCGAGCCGAGGGCCTGCCCGAAGGCGCAACGGTCGATCCTTCCACCGGGCTGTTCAGCTGGCTGCCGGGACCCGGACAAAGCGGCGACTACGTGGTGCGTCTGATCGTCGATGACGGGACCACCGAGGCCAGGCGCAACATTCTGATCCGTGCCGTGCTCGAGCCCGTGCCGCCGGTCCTGCGGATCGAACTGACGCCCAGCTTCGCGCCGGTTCCGGGGCAAAGCGTCATCGTCACCCCCCAGGCGGACAGCCTTTCGGAAATCGTCGAGATTACACTGACGCTGAACGGGGAAGCCCTGACGCTCGACGCAAACGGCCGTGCCACGATCGTCACCGGCGCGCCGGGCAAGTACGAGCTTGTGGCTACGGCGCGTGATGCCGACGGCGGAGTTGCCACGGTGACGCGGCAGCTCAAGGTCCGCGACCCGGCCGACAAGGACGCACCGGTGATCGGTCTCGCCACGCTCGCCGGCACGCTGTTCACGGGCGACACCCAGATCGTAGGCAGAGTCGCCGACATCAACCTCGACGACTGGTCGCTCGTCCTGCTCGCGCAGAACGGCAGCATCGTCGCCACTTTGGGTGGCGGGAGCGGCCCCGTCGACGGCGTGCTCGCCGACCTGGATGCCCGCTCCTTCGCCGACGGCTTTTACCTCCTGCGTCTTACCGCCAAGGACATTTCCGGCCGCTCGACGACGACCAGCGCGCCGATCGAGCTGCGCAGCGGGAGCGACAAGCTCGGCCGCTACACCTCCACCGCTACGGATGTCAGCGCGACGCTGGGTTCCGTGCCGTTCGACCTGGTCCGTCAGTACGATAGTCTTTCAGGCCGGTGGGGCTTCCTCGGCCTCGATGTCGATCTGCAGACGAGCGTCGGCACGCAGCGAAGCGAGACCGGCGCGCTGCCCGGCCTGCGCCTGGGGTCTCGCGTCTACCTGACCCTGCCGACGGGTGAGCGAGCGGGCTTTACGTTTGCCCCGGTGACGGAGACGATCGGCTCGCTGACATTCTACCGCCCCGCCTGGACCGCCGATGGCGATCACGGCTTCACTCTCGGCTCGGCAAATGCCCAGCTCCGCCGCATCGGCAGCGCCTACTACGACGTCGAAACCGGCTTCGCCTACAATCCCGCGGAGTTGATCTACGGCAACCGCGACTACACGCTGACCGCGCCCGACGGCACTCGCTACAGCATCGATTCGGTGCGCGGCACGGTCGCCATCCACTCCTCGGTGGGACGGCTCGTGATCGGCGACAGCGGGGTCACCGCGATGAGCGGCGAATCCTTGCGGTTCACCCGCAACGCATTCGGCGAGGTCGCGCGAGTGACGGATCCGTACGGCGCTTCCGTCGTGTACGAGTACGACGGCGAGGGCAAGCTCATCGCGGTCCGCGACCTCGCGACCGCCCAGGGCACGCGTTACGGGTACGAAGGCGATCGGCTCGTCCTCGAGATTCCGACAAGCGGCGAGGGGCGTAGCGTCACCTACGCAGGCGACGGCAGTGTCTCGATCACCCCGATAGCCGGAGATCTCGCCACTGCGGCCGGCTTCACCGGCCGGGTGGTTTCGGGCCACCTTGGCGCTGACGGCAGGGAGAGCTATGCCTTCACCGTCCGTGACAGCGAGGTTGGCCTGACCGAACCTGGCTCGGTGATCCTGCGCGTGGTGACCACCGGCGACGTCTCTCCCGAGATCGCCGGCGCGCGCGCTGTGGGCACCGCCACCGTCGGCGACCGCACGGTGTCGCTGTTCGTCATCGCCGAATCCGGACTGTTCGAGCTGAAACTGCGCGGCGAGGGAGCCTATACGCTCGAGCTGGGCATCGCCGGCGATGTCAACGGCGATGCGCGGGTCGATGGCGCGGACAGCGCGGCGGTTGCAGCCTCGGGCGCCGGCGCCGACGTCTCGGGCGACGGCGTGGTCGATGCGACCGATCGCCAGCTCGTGGCGGCAAACTACGGCTTCCGCGCCAATCTGGCCCCGGTCGTGGCGGCGGATTTGCCCGACGTGCTCACTCACGTCGACTTGCCGGTGACGGTCGACCTGAGCAAGGTCGCCAGCGATCCGGACGGCGACCGCATCTACTATCGCATCGTGGGCGTGACCGGCGGGCAGGCCAGCATCACTGCCGATGGCCGCGGGCTGGTCTTCACTCCCGAAGCGGGATCGAGCGTAGCCGGCACCATCAGCGTCGCCGCTGATGACGGCTTCGGCACGTCCGCCAGCGCCGTTCTCGACGTAGCGATCTCCGACGCGCCCCTGCTGGCGATCGACTTCGTTACCCGTGCGATCGACTTCGAGATCCCCGGGCAAAGCGCGACGGTGCAGGTGCGCGGCACCTTCGCTGACCAGGAGAATGTGCTCCTGCCGTTCGGCTACGTGACGGTCTCGCTCGACAATCCGGCAATCGCCAACCTGACCGGCAGCCCCGAGCTCCTCGCCCTGACGGAGGGCACGACCATTCTGCGCGCTTCCCGCGGCGGGGTGCATGCCGCCACCGTGGTGAACGTCGGCGACGCCGTTCAGGGCCGGGATGTCATCGCCGACGTGTTGGGCATCGACGCCTATCCGGAAACGGTCACGATCGTGCCCGAGGGGGGCACACGCCAGGTCATCACGCAGCTCGGCATCAGCGGCGAGATCTTCGTCAAGGGCGCCGCAGACCGCGTGATCTATGTCAGCGGCAACGAAGATGTAGTCACAGTCACCGAGGACGGCCTCATCAAGGCGGTCGGCGTCGGCGAGACAACGGTGACCGTGCTTTATCCTTACGCCGAGGACCGCGTGGTCGTGCAGGTCAGGCCACCCGTCGAAGGCGCGGCGGTGACGCTGGACCGGCAAGGCGGGGGCGTCACCAATGACGGTATCGTGGTTACCTTCGGCCCTGGCCAGGTCGATGGCGAAGCGACGATCGAGATCAGCGCGCTGACCGAGGACGAGCTCGGCCTACCCGTTCCCGACTGGCTCGAATTCGCCGGTGCCTTCGACATGGCGGCGATGGGCGGCGAGGTCACCGGTCCGGTGCAGATCGGCGTACCGGTGGGCGACAACGCGGCAGCGGGCGACGAGGTGCTCTTCTTCCAGCGGTTGTTCCTGCCAATCGGCGAGAACGGCGAGGAACAGTGGGTCTGGACCATTGTCGATACCGGCGTGGTGGACGAGCATGGCATCGCCCGCACCGCTTCGCCTCCCTATCCGGGCATGCAGCTCATTCCGGGCTTCAGCAACAACGCGCAAACGCTAGTCGCGCGAGCCGGCCAGCCGACCGGGGCGATCCGCATCGACCTCGAACATATCGCCAAGGTCGCGCTCGCATTCTCCCCGGTGCTAGGAATCGCTGCAGTCGGCGGCGCCGCCGGCGCGGTCGGCGCTCTCAGCCTGCTTCCCGCTGTCTTCGCGCTGATGGCCGCGCCGCTCGGCTATGAATTCATGCGCATCCGGCTGATCAACCAGTGGGCGGATGCCTCGACCACCGTGTTCGAGACCACCGTGGTCGAGACCGGGACGTTTACCCGCATCTTCCCCGACATCCCGCCGCCGCCGAACGCCAATACCGGCGCGCCGATCATCACCGGGGCTCAGATCATTGTAACGCCCGAGGGTGTCGCCAAGCTGAGCATCACCGGCAAGGGCTTCGTTTCGTCCACGGGCTCGACCACGAACCTGCGCCTGGCCCGCGTCGGCTTCCGAGTGGGTACCGGCGCCGAACCGATCTACGTCACCGGTGCTGCGCTCGATTACTCGGGCGATTCCGACTCAGCAACACTCACGCTCGACGTGCCGAAGCAGGTCCTGCTGGGTGCGGCGGAGGTTTTCGTCGAGCGGCCGAACTTTACCGGCGGCTACAGCGCCAGCCAGCCGATCACGATCGAAAACAAGGAGGGCTTCGGCTTCCTCGGCGGCCGCGACAGCGACAACAACACCGCTCTGCAGGTCATCGACATCAACGGCTTCGTCGCTGAAAACCCGAACGACCCTGACGGCATCCTCGTGCCGCCGAAGGAAGAGGTGATCAAGCGCATCACCATTCTCGACAAGGGCCAGCCGACCGTCTCGAACATCCACGACACGATCGTCACGCCGGATCGCTCGCGCGCCTATGTCGCGACGACGCAGGGCATCGCCGTGATCGACGCGATGACGCTGACCCAGTTCGATGCCGATGCGAAAACCGAGGCGACCGACCTGATCAAGATGCCGGGCGACAGGTCGATCACGACCGCGCTCGCGCTCGATCCGAACGGCCGCTACCTCTACGTCGCCGGTGTCGGGCAAGTCCATGTGATCGACATCCGCCCCGGCTCGTCGACCTTCCACCAGGTGGTCGATTCGATCACCGTCCAGGCGCCCGACAACGGCAAGATAAACAGTCTGGCGGTGACGTCCGACGGGCGGCGGCTGTTCGTCGCCATACCGGCGAGCGGCCTGTTCTCGTCGGGCGTGGTGCCGTGGACCGTCACCCCCGTGGCGGGCACAATCGCGGTCATCAATGTCGACCACCGCGACGCCGGCGTCGAGGGCAGCCGTTATCGCGAAGTCTTCAACGTGATGAAGGCCGGGGTAGAGCCGTTCGAGATCAAGGCGACCAGCGATCCGACCAAGCTGGTCTATGTCGCGCGGGGCGATCTCCAGTCGGGCTTCCACACTATCGATATTGTAAGCCCCTCGGTCAACGGCTTCCAGGCCAGGATCGACGCCCGCGATCCGATCTCGATGAAGCTCAATCTCGACCCGGTCGGCATTCTCACCTGGCCGCTTACGGGCAACGCCGGCTACTACACCGGCATCTTTGGGTCGCGCACAGGGCAGATCAATGATCTTGACATTCGCAATGCATCCGGCGTCGCCATCACGCACGACCTAAAATGGGCCTTCGTCGCCGACTGGGCAGTGCCGCGCATGCTGCTTATCGATCCGGCGCTGGCCGTCGCTTTCGAAGACCAGCACAATTACGGCTCGAAAATCGGCATCATCAAGGATCCGTTCGGCCTCAATCCCCGGCTCGTCGCGGCGACCACGCCGGTGCCGCTGGGCTTCCTCGAAGACCTGGAGATCGATTCCACCGGCACCAAGCTATACGCCAATTACCGTCAGTCGGGGAACCTGTCGGTGTTCTCTATCCCGGGCCTGATCGAGCGAGCCACGAAGCTGCCCGCGCGCACCCTTGGCGAGACCCCGATCGACGCTTTCAACGTCGGCGCGGGCACCAACCTCGATCTGCCGGTTGTGAATCTCGACCCGATCGATGTCTCGCGCCACGGCCGTGGCCTGGCGCTGCAGAATGCTGATCCGCTCGAGCTGATCGCACCCACCGGGCTCGAAAACGTGCATGATCGCGCAGAGGGCTCCGAACCACTGGTGTTCAAATGGGAAGTAGACAGCGATCTCATGTCGTTCAGCCAGGAATTTCTGCGGACGAGCTTCTTCCTGAGCTCACAGACCGCTGGCAACGGACTGTTCCCGGAAGATCCGATCCGCGAGCGCACATCGCTGCTTGGGCTTTACGAAGGCAGTCCGGCCTGGGGTGGCGAAGATAGCAATCCGCATCGCATTATCACCGCGCTCGACCTCAAGCCGGGTCGCTGGAAGATCGATATCCACGGCCGTGCGACGTTTCAGCACGCGCTCGATCCCGGCATATACGAACTGGAGATCGACCCGAATTTCGCTCGTGTGCTGACCGGCGGCCAGAATTACTACTGGGGCATACGGGTCGAGAACAACGGCGCGCGCAAGAGCGCGAACTTCAGGGTAGCGCCCAAGGTCATCAATGCGCCGTTCGCGGGCGTCACCGTGCTGACTCACGGCTTCCAACTCAACGCCGCGAGCCGGGACTCGATGCAGCAACCGGCCGCGTTCGTCGAGTTGGCGCAGCTCATTTCCGAAGCCAGCGGCGGCGGCGCGATCTTGTTCTACGACAAGAATCGCGGCGTATGGGTCGATGGCTATACGGGGCTCGATGTCACCTCCCGTCTTATGCAGGAGTATGACGGCCAGTCGGTTGTGCTCGTGTCGGACTGGGTGAAGGAATCGGATTACGCCGAGGTGGGCTTCGCCGAGGCGGCCGCGGATTCGCTGTTCGCCGCGCTCATGGCATTGGATGCCGACACGGACCGAAAACTGCTGAAATCGCCGCTCCACTTCATCGGACACTCGCGCGGCACGGTGGTCAACAGCGAGATCATCCAGCGCATCGGTTACTACCGCGAAGACGTCAAAGACATCCAGATGACCGCGCTCGACCCGCACGACTTCAATCAGCCCTCGCTCGACATCCAGCTCAGCAAGTTGATCGATGTCGCGCAGGCCGGCCTGAGCATCTACGCGCTGGGTTCGGTGGCTGCGTTCGGCTACGCCGCGATTTCTTCGGGCGCGCTGTTCGTCCAGCCGATCGGCACGCTCAAGGTCGGCGCGGAAGTGTTCGTCAGTGCGGCGAAGGCCACGCGATACGCCTATTACCTCGAGAAGATCCAGGAATGGGCGAATAAGCTCGGCATCCAGATCAACCCGATCAGCTACGCCGACTTCCTCGACCCGGACGTGACCGTGTGGAGCAACGTGGGCTTCAGCGAGAACTACTATCAGACCGCGGCTGACAACATAGCCACGACCCCCACGCCGAACGGCAGGGATTTCGGACCGGTCGACCTGATGCGCTGGCTCGGAGGCGAAGGCACCAGCAACAGCACCGCGGGCTTCAACGACGACGACCTTGGTGTCACCGGTTTCGGCGGTCCGCACAGCCGCGTCTGGCAATGGTATGCCGGGACGGCGGCGACAAGCCTTCTCGAGTTCCAGGGCGCTGACATTTACCGTCGCATCACTGATGACGGGCTGCGGCCGTTCGTCATGGTCCTGCCGTCGGTCGATCGCTATAACGACCAGCCTTGGTATTTCGTGGCTCCGCACAAACTGACCGGCAACCAGGCCCAGCGAAACGCACAGGGGAACCAGCAGGTCGTCTCTCCCTTTGTCGACCGTTCCGACACCAATCCCCATTCGCCCTATGCCGGCAACGACCTTCTCGAAGGCGTTGGCGTCGGCTGGTATTATTCACCTGCGGGGGGCGGCATCGATTTCCGGCCAAACGCCAATATCGTGGGCAAGGACCCGCAGACTTTCGACAACTCGGATCAAAAGCAGCCGGGCCAGCCTGTCGTGCAAAGTCTGTTCAATGGCAATTTCGAGATCGGGACCCGCGAATCGCTCAACGTGCATCTCGCGCGAATCGCCAACAACGGCGTCTTGCCGACGGGTACAGGGCGGTTCCCGCTTTCCTACGAAATCCCCGGCTTCTCCTTTCACGGGGGCAGCGGCTTCGTTCTCGACTTCAACACGCTCACGAACGGCGCTCTCTCGACCGTGGGCGGATCGCTGGGGCTGGAGATCTTCGATACGCTCGACATCGGCGCATTGTTCACCGTCAACGTCGATCCGCAGTCGAATCTCAAGGACGCGCTGGTCATCATGTGGGAGCGGTTCTTCGACGAGCAGTTCCGCCTGTTCAACGACATCAGGAACGGCAAGTTCCCCGTGCCGTCCCCGGACAGGGTCACGGGCTGGCTCGCAGTGAAGGTTGCCGGCTGGTTCGGCAAGACCTTCCAGGAACGTACGGATCTGGCAGTCAAGTACCTGCAATCGAGCAGGAAAATCTACGAGGCCAACACCCAGCACACGGTCCAGGCCGTGGACCACATGCTCGATTTTATCACCGAGAAGACAGGCCTTCCGCGCTTTGTCTTCGGTGAGGACACGAACAGCGATGTCGGGTTGGCGCGGCTCAAGAAGTACGTGTCCAACGCCATCAGGGAGCATTTCGACAAGCTATTCCCGCAGGCGCTGGCTTCGGGCACGGATCACAAGCTCATCATGGGCGGTGCGAATGCGCTCGAAGTGCTGGCGTCGAATTTCCTGCCGGGCGCGGAAGACCGTTCGCGCGAATTGCGCGACAGGATCGTCGACGGCACGATCGACGGGTTCATCGAAGGTCTGCTCCCGCCGGGCGTCAGCCTGTCCGACGAAGAACGGGCTATCCTGCACAAGATCATCGAGGAGAGCGATCCCGTCCTCGGGGCGAGCGAAGCGCTTGAGATCATGCTGAGCAAAGTGCCGAACAACATCACCGATCTCTCCGGAGCGTTGCGTGAAGCGATCCGCAGCATCCTGCCCGGGCTCGATTCCTTCACCCACAACTATGCGTACATCCCGGACATTGATTACCTGACCTTCGAAATCATCAAGCCGTTCGTCTTCTCGGCGGGAACCAAGGTTACGGTGACGTTCTCCGCAGAAGGCATGCCGACTGTTGATGCCCAGGTCGCCGGCCTGTCCGACGGCACGACCGAAATCGATCTCGGCACGGGCTTCTTCAGCAAAGGCGATTATTCGGTCGTCGTTCCCGAGATATACAAGGGCCGGAATGCGAAGATCACCATCACCCACTCGGGCACCGAGCCCAACGAGGAATTCAAGCAGGCGCTGGCGGATACCGACTTCCTCGGCGTGCTGAGCGAGGGCGTCGCCATTCTCTCGGAGGCGGCAAGCCAGATTTTCCTGCTCGACAATATCCGCTTCACCAGCCTCGCGGCGGTCAACGGTGTGCTGCCGGGAACTCCGTTGCTCGCGGCCGAAGGCCCGACCGACGGCATGTCGGGGCAGCAGTTGACGTCGCAGGAAGTCCAGGCCCTGATCGGTCATGCCGTCGCGCTGTGGGTCGCGGCGGGTCTGGACGCGCAACGTGCCGAACGGCTCGCCGGCATCAGGTTCGATCTCACCGACCTTCAGGGAGCGGCGCTCGCGGTCTATCAAGGCGACACGCTGCTGATCGATCCGTCGGCGGCGGGCCACGGCTGGTTCGCCGATCTCACTCCGGAGGATTCTTCCGAGTTCGCCGGCGCAGGCTATCGCCTGACCGCCTCGGCAGGCAGCGGAGCCGAGTTCGGCTACGATCTCCTGACGGCAATCACGCACGAGATGGGCCACGCGCTCGGCCTTGTCGACCTGCCGGGTACGGCGCAATCGCTGATGGCCGGCGAACTCTCCCGCGGCCTGCGTGTGCTGCCGCAGGCCAACGACGTTTCGCAACTTCCCGGTCCCACGCCGGTGTCCCAGTCCGCTCCCACACCGCAACAGACCATCAGCCTGGCGCCCGGCAACTCGCCATCGCACGGGGCGGCGGTGCTCTCGAGCCTGATGACGCTTGGCGCTCCGGCGACTGCGCCGCTCGTCAATGCCGACTTTGCCGCCGCCGTCGGCTGGGCCGCCACGGGCGGCGCTTCGGTGACCGGCGGGCGCGGCGTGCTGGCCGAGGATGCGCGCTTCCTCACCTCGCTGCGCCAGGGCTTCGCGATCCCGGCCGGAGCCGAGAGCGTCAGCTTCCGCCTGGTCTCGACCGCGCTCGGCGAGACCGACGGGCTCCCGCCAGACGCTTTCGAGGCGGCGCTGATCGATCCGGTCACCGGCGCCTCGCTGCTCGGTGCGCTGGGCGGCCTCGATCTGTCCGACTCCTTCCTCAACCTCCAGGCCGACGGCACCCTCTACCTTGCGCCCGGAGTGACGATCAGCGGCGATCCGCTTTCCGGCGTGGCGATCGTGACCGTCTCGCTCGCCGGGGTCGATTTGAGCAACGGCGTGCTGCTGTCATTCGACCTGATCGCGCAGGGCACGCTCGACAGCCGCGTGGTGGTCGACGACATCGCCTTCGGCGGCAGCGTCAACACGCCGCCGATCGCGCGCAACGATAGCTTCGGCGTCGACGAGGATGGCTCGCTGGTGATGAATTTCCTCGCCAACGACGAGGACGTCGACGGCGATCCGCTGGCGGTCACGATCCTGACCGGCCCTGTTTCCGGAACCCTGACGGCTCCGGCCGCGCCGGACGGAGATTGGGTCTACACTCCCGATGCCGACTTCTTCGGCACCGATAGCTTCACCTATTCGATCACCGACAACATCAACGGGCCGTCGACCGCCACGGTCGCCATCACGGTGAATTCCGTCAACGACCAGCCGGTGCTCTCGCCGGTCTCCGACCGCAGCAGCCCGGTGGGCGATGCGGTGACGATCGCGCTTGCCGCCAGCGACGTCGAGGACGCTTTCGAGGATCTGGCCTTCACGCTGGTGTCCGGTCCCGTCGGCGCCGCGCTGAGCGCGGACGGTCTGTTCACCTGGACCGCCGCCGGCAGCGGCGTGCAGGAGGTGACCGTGCGCGTCACCGACAGCGATGGCGCCGCAGCCGAGGCCAGCTTCACCATCACGGTGACCCCGGCTGGCAACCTCGCGCCGCTGTTCGACCCGATCGCCGACCAGTCCATCAACGAAGGCGCCACGCTGGCGTTCGCGCTCACGGCTTCCGATGCCGACGACGAGCCGGGTTCGCTGACCTACTCGCTGATCGCCGGCCCGGTGGGCGCGGCGGTGAGCGCGGACGGCACCTTCAGCTGGCTCGCCACGGGCGTCGCGGCGCAGCAGGACGTGACCGTGCGGGTCACCGATCCCGACGGGGCGTTCGACCAGGCGACCTTCCGCATCGCGGTCACCCTGCTCGATGGAAACACTCCCCCGGCACTCGCCGAAGTGCCCGACCAGACGATCGATCCGGGCGAAGTGCTGATCCTCACCCTGGCTGGCAGCGATGCCGAGGATGAGGCGGGCGATCTGGTCTATTCGCTGGTGTCCGGGCCCGACGGAGCCGCGGTATCGGCCAGCGGGCAGTTCAGCTGGCAGGCCGGCGCCGACGAGGGCGAGGAACTGGTGACGGTGCGCGTCACCGACACCGCCGGGTTCAGCGCCGAGCGCACCTTCCGCATCACCGTGGCGGTGTCGAATACGGCACCCATGCTGGCGCCGGTCGCCGACCGGACGATCCTGACCGGTCAGACGCTGGCGCTCGATCTCGTCGGCAGCGACGGCGAGGACGAGACGTCCGCGCTGAGCTATTCGCTGATCTCGGGCCCGGCGGGCGCCAGCGTCACGGCGGGCGGGCGATTCACCTGGCAGGCGCCGCTGGTGCCCGGCGAGGAGCTGGTCACGGTGCGTGTCACCGACAGCGGCGGCCTGACCGCCGAGCGCAGCTTCCGCATCGCGGTCGCCAACCAGGCGCCGGCGCTCGATGCGGTGGCCGGCTTCGCGGTCGCCGAGGGCACCGCGGTCAGCCTGCAGCTCGGCGCGGCCGATCCCGACGGAGCGACCGGGGCCCTGCAGTGGACCCTGGTCTCGGCGCCCGCCGGCGCGACGCTATCGGGTAGCGGCCTGCTGGCCTGGCTCGCCGCCGACGGCCCCGCCAGCGGCCAGTTCACCGTGCGCGTGACCGATGCGCTTGGCGCGTCCGACGAACACAGCTTCACGGTCGCCGTGACCGATGTCGCGCCGGCGCTCGGTCTTGCCGGCGATGGCGAGTCGATGGCGGGCATCAGCTATACCGTCGGGCTCGGTGTGAGCGATCCGGGCGACGACACGCCGGTCGAATGGATCATCGACTGGGGCGACGGCACCGCCCCCACCGTGCTGCCGGGCAGCGCGACCGGCGCGGCCCATACCTACGGCATCGAGGGCGCGTACACGGTTACCGCCAGCCTGCGCAACGAGGACGGCACCTTCCAGGCCACGCCGCTCGCGGTCGCCGTCGCGCCGCGGCCGCTGCTGCAGGTGACCGACGCCGCGATCGTCGGCGGCGCCCTCCACGTCGGCTTCAACCGCCCGTTCGACCCGGCCCTCGCCACGATTGCAGCGGTCTCGCTGACCGGCGCACTGACCGGGCCGGTCACCGGCATGCTGTCCTTCGACGCGGTCGGCACGGGCATCGTGGTGACACGCGCCGACGGGCTGCCGCTGCAGTACGACCTCTACGACCTGGTGCTGGCCGACACCGGCTTCGTCAGCCAGCTCGGTTCGATCCTCGATGGCGACGCCAACGGGCTCGCGGGCGCCGACTACCGCACCACGATCCTTTACGCCGGCGCGGCGGCGGGCAGCGCCGCGCTGCCCGACTTCGAACGCTGGCCCGGCGAGCATGTCGACGAGCCGCTCGAGGCGCAGAACGGCCTGCAGGTCCGCTTCACCAGCAACGGCGGCGTGAAGACCATGACCTTCTCGGTCGAGTTCGATCCGGCGCTGCTGCGGCTCGACGGGGTCCTGCGCGGGGCGGACCTGCCGGCCGGGGCGCGGATGAGCTGGATCGTGGAGCCCGCGCCTGGCGGCAAGTCGCTGCTGCGCGTCACCATCGCCAGCGACGTCGCGCTTGCCGCGGGCAGCCTGCATCTCGTCAGTCTCGACGCCACGGTCCCCGCCAGCGCCCCCTACGGATCGAGCGAGATCCTCGTCACCGTGGTCGAGCGGATCAACAATGCCGCGCCGGCCGCCACGCAGGCCGACGAGGCGCTTCAGCTGGTTCGCTCGCGCATCGTCAGCGACCGGTTCCTGCCCCGGATCGAGGACGTGCTGCCCGACGGCCAGCCGCTCCACGTCTCCGAATCGGCGGTCCGCAAGGCGTTCCCGCCGATCGAGTACGGGCTGCCTGCCGCGGTCACGCAGTGGGGCGGGGCGAGCTGGAACCTGCTGCCCCACGGCTTCGGCCTCGACGAAGCGGTCGCGCAGTGGGCGGGATCGATCGGGTCGACCGAGGCCCCGCCTGTGCCCGAGCAGACCGCGGGCGAAGGTGAAGCGCTGGACGAGCAGGCGGCAACCGCGATCGGCCCGGCCGCAGCGGCGACTGCCGGCCGGAGTGCCCCGGCGCCGGACTCACCGACCGTCGCCCACGCGCGTGTCGAGATGGACGGCGTTCCGGCTGCGCTCTCTACAGGCGCTCCGGGCGTGTTCGCCGGGCTTGCCGATGCGGCGCGCGGTGCGCGCGACAACGGCCTTCTCCTGGTCGCGCTGCCGGCCATCCGGCTTGAGCAGGTCGCGCGCCGCAAGCGCAGGCGACGCCAGAAGGAGACAATCGAATGAGCCGCAAGCCCGTTCCCGCGAAGGGATCCGCTCCCAAGGCGGCGCCCGCGCCCGGCATGCGCCAGACGCTGCGCTTCCGCACCGACAACCTGAAGAGCAGTTATTGCAACATGTGCAACGCCACCAGCACGCGCGAGGAGGTGGTGCTCAACTTCGGGCTCAACCAGAACTGGGACCAGCCGACCGCCAGCCCCGACGTTCTCGAGGTCGACCTGCAGCACCGTGTGGTGTTGAGCCCGTTCGCCGCCAAGCGGCTGAGCGAAGCCCTGGGCAAGCTCGTCTCGGACTACGAAGCGCGCTACGGCAAGCTGGACTGACGGGATGGCCGAAAGCAGGGTTCACGTCCTGGGCAAGCAAGCGGACACCGGCACGCGCGACGAAGGACCGCTGTGGGCGGCGCTCGCCGCGGCGGCGGGTCCGGCCGAGTTCTGCCGCGCATGGCTCGACCTGCAATGCGCGCGTACGCCCGGCGCATCCGGCGGGCTGGTCCTGCTCGAAAGCGGCCAGGGACGTTTCGCGCCCGCTGCGATCTGGCCCGCCGGCCCGAGCAACATCGAGCCGCTAAGGCGGGCCGGCGAAGCGGCGCTCACCGCGGCGCGCACCGTGATCGAGCCGGATCCCGAGCAGCCCGAGCTGACCTGCATAGCCTATCCGATCGCGTCCGGCGCAGGGCTGCACGGGGTGGTGGTGCTCGGCATTATCGGCGCGCAACCCTCGCAGCTCCAGGCGACGCTTCGCGAGCTGCACTGGGGCGTGGGCTGGATACTGTCGATCGTCTGGCAACACCGCGCCGAGGAGACCGGCCGCGGCGGCACGGCGGCGGCGCGGGCGATGGACCTGCTCGCCGCGGTCAACGAGCACGACACCCTGCACGAAAGCGCGATGGCCCTGTGCAACGAGCTCGGCCGCATGGCCGGCGCGGAGCGGGTCGCCTGCGGGCTCGTGAAGAAGGAATCGGTCAAGCTGACGGCGCTGTCGCACGGCGCGTGGTTCCGCAAGCGCTCCGACTTCGCCGAAGCGATCGAAGCGGCGATGGACGAGGCTTACGATCAGCAGGCGACGATCGTCTACCCCATCGAGGAAGGCGCCGCGGACACCCGGATCACGATCCAGCATGCGCGGCTGGCGAGCATTTCCGGCAACGCCTCGATGCTCTCGGTCCCGGTCGTGGATCGCGGGCTGACGGTCGGTGTGGTGACGCTCGCACGCGAAGCCGAGGGCGAGCCGTTCTCGCCCGCCGACCTGCTGCTGGTCGAAGCCGCCGTTGCGCTCGTGGCCCCGGGAATCGAGCTCAAGCGGCGCGAGGCGCGGTTCGTCAGCGGGCGAATCCGCCGCAAGGCGATGGATGGGGCCAAGGCCCTGCTCGGCCCGCGCCATCCGCTCGCCAAGCTGCTCGGCGGCGGCGCGCTGGTGCTGCTGGTTCTGCTCCTGCTGCCGATCGCGCAGTTCCGCGTCTCGGCGGAGGCGGCGCTCGAGGGGCGGGTGCAGCGGGCGGCGGCTGTGCCGTTCTCCGGCTTCATCGCCCGCTCGAACGCCCGGGCGGGCGATATCGTGCAGGCAGGACAGGTACTCGCGGTGCTCGACGACCGCGATCTCAAGCTCGAACACGCGCGCTCGCTCGGCGAAGTCAGCCGGCTCGACAGGCAATATCGCCAGGCACTTGCCCAGCACGAGCGCGCCGAGATGAACCTGTACGGCGCGCAGCTCCGTCAAGCCGACGCACAGCTGCGCCTGATCGAATACAAGCTCGCCCGCGTGAACATCGTCGCGCCGATCGCGGGGGTGCTGGTCTCCGGCGACGTCAGCCAGCTGGTCGGCTCGCCGGTCGAGGAAGGCGAAGTGATGTTCGAAGTCGCGCCGCTCGGCGACTTCCGCGTCGCGCTGCAGGTCGAAGAAGGCGACATCTCGTTCCTCCAGCCCGGCCAGCAGGGCCGCTTCGCGCCTACCGGGCTCGCCGGCCGCACCGTGCCCTTCACGGTCACCAAGCTGACCTCGGTCACCGCCAACCACGACGGCAAGAACGTGTTCCGCGTCGAAGCCGAACTGGGCCAGGACGCGCCGGGTACGCTGCGCCCGGGCATGGAAGGCGTCGCCAAGGTCGCGATCGACCGTCGCAGCCAGCTGTGGATCTGGACCCGCGGCCTGCGCGACTGGCTGCGTCTGTTCCTGTGGAGGTGGCTGCCGTGAGCCAAGGACGCACTTCCCCCTCCTCCGCCGAGGAGGATTAGGTCGCGCCATGGCGAACCCTTTCCACTCCACCTCCTGGTTCAACGTCGCGCACCTGAGGCCGCGGTTGCGCGGACATGTGCGGGTGCGGCGGCACCGCTATCGCGGCGCGATCTGGTACGTGCTCGACGACGGCGCGGCGGGCCGGGTGCACCGCTTCCCGCGCGGCGCCTACCTGCTGGTCGGCCGGCTCGACGGCGAGCACACGGTCGAGGAGCTGTGGAACCGGCTCGTCGACGAGATCGGCGAGGAAGCGCCGACCCAGGACGACGTGATCGCCGCGCTCGGCCAGCTGCACGGTGCCGACCTCCTTTCCAGCGACGTCGCGCCCGACACCGCCGAGCTGTTCGTGCGGCAGAAGAAGCAGCGCCGCCAGGTCTGGATGCAGAACCTCAAGAGCCCGATGTCGCTGCGCATCCCGCTGGTCGATCCCGAGCGCTTCCTCACCCGCGCAATGCCTTGGGTGCGCCCGCTGTTCTCGTGGGCCGGCGCGCTGCTGTGGCTGGGCGTGGTGATTCCCGCGCTGGTGCTGGTCGGGCGGCATTGGGACGAGCTCACCGGCAACCTGGCCGACCGCGTCTTCGCTGCCGACAACCTGCTGATCATGGCGCTGGTCTATCCGCTGGTGAAGACCGTCCACGAGCTCGGCCACGGCCTCGCCGCCAAGGCGTTCGGACGCGAGATCCGCGAGATGGGCATCATGATGCTGGTCATGTTCCCGGTGCCCTACGTGGACGCTTCGGGGGCCAGTGCGCTCGGCAGCAAGTGGCAGCGCGCGCTGGTCGGCGCGGCGGGCATGATCGCCGAGCTGTTCCTCGCCGCGCTGGCGATGTTCGTGTGGACGCTGCTCGAACCCGGCACCGCGCGCGCGGCGATGTTCAACGTCATGCTGATCGCCGGCATCTCGACCGTGCTGGTCAACGGCAACCCGCTGCTGCGCTTCGACGGGTATTACATCCTGGCCGACCTGACCGAGATTCCCAACCTCGGCTCGCGCTCCAACAAGTACTGGGCGCACCTGATCGACCGGCATGTTTTCAGGACTTACGCGACCAAGCCGTTCGAGGCGACGCCGGGCGAGAAGCGCTGGTTCCTGTTCTACGCGCCCGCCGCCTTCGCCGCCCGCATGACCATGCTGATGGGCATCGCGCTGATGGTGGCCGAACGGTTCTTCGTGGTCGGGGTATTGATTGCGCTGTGGACGCTGTGGACCGGCGTCGGCCTGCCGGTGTGGAAGATGTTCGCTCACGTCTTCACCAGCCCGCAGCTGCACCGCAACCGCCGGCGCGCGGTGCAACTCACGCTCGGCATCGTCGGGGTGCTGGCGGTCGCGCTGTTCGCGGTACCCGCGCCGCATCACGCCACGACGCAGGGCGTGGTCTGGCTGCCCGAGGAAGCGCATGTCCGCGCGGGTAGCGACGGCACCATCGTCCGTATCGCCGCACGGGAAGGCGCGCAGGTCCGCGCCGGACAGATACTCGTCGAATCCGCGCACCCGGTGCTCGAGACCGAGGTGGAGCGGCTCGGCGGCCGCCTGCGCGAGCTGCAGGCAGAGGCCGACGCCGAGCTGCTCGGCGACCGCGTCAAGCGCGAGGTCAGCACGCTCGACCTGCAGGAGGCGCAGCGCGAGCTGGCGATCCAGCGGCAGCGCTACGGCGAACTGCGCGTGCCCGCGCTCGCCGATGGCCGCTTCGTCCTCGCCGCCGCGCCCGCCGCCGATCTCCCGGGCCGCTACGTGAAGAAGGGCGACCTGATCGGCTACGTCACTCCGCCCCGGGCGGAAGTCGCGCGCATCGCTGTGGGGCAGGACGACATCGACCTGGTCCGCGAACACATGAACGGGCTGGAGTTCCGCCTTGCCAACATGCCGGGGCGCACGTTCGAGGGCGAGATCGTTCGCGCCGTGCCGGGCGGCACGCACGAGCTGCCGAGCCCGGCGCTCGCCGCTTCGAACGGGGGACTGTTCGCGCTCGACCCGCGCGAGACCGAGGGCGCGCGCGCGCTCGACCGGGTGTTCCTGTTCGACGTCGCGCTGCCGCGGGAGCTGCGCCAGGTGCCGTTCGGCACCCGGGTCCATGTCCGCTTCCAGCTGGACTGGGAACCGCTCGGCTGGCAGCTGACGCGGCGGCTCCGGCAAATGCTGCTGGCGCGCTTCGATGCTTGACCGCGCGGGCCTCGAGGACCGGTTCCGCGAGCTGTGGCGCGAGATCAGGAGCGACCACCGTCCGGTCATCGCGCCCTATCCCGAGCGCACTCCGCCCAAGCCGTGGAAGTGGGATCGCCCGCTCGACAAGTCGATCGGCAAGTGGCTGGTCGATCCGCCGCTAGGCAGGACCCGGCTGCTGGAGCGCGCCAGCGCGATTCCCGAGAGGTTCGCCGACCTCGATCGGCTCGGCGAGGAGGCCTTCTCCGAGCGCTGCGCGCGGATGCGCGGGCGGCTGATGCGCGGCGGCCTCGGCGACGCCGCGCTGGTCGACGAATGCCTGGCGCTGATCCGAGAGGCCACCTGGCGCGAGCTCGGCATGCGGCACTTCCCGGTCCAGCTGATGGGCGGCCTGGTCATGCTCGGTGGCGGCGTGGCGGAGATGGCGACCGGCGAGGGCAAGACCATCACCGCGCTGTTGCCGGCGATTGCGGCGACGCTGGCCGGGATCCCGGCCCACGTGTTCACCGTCAACGATTACCTCGCCGCGCGCGACCTCACCAAGCTCGAGCCGGTCTATCGGCGCTTCGGGCTGACCACCGGCCTCATCGTCGAGGGCAAGGAGCCGGCCGAGCGCCAGGCGGCCTACATGGCCGACGTGGTCTACGGCACCAACAAGGAGATCGCCTTCGACTACTTGCGCGACCGCGCGGCGATGGGCCGCGACCGCGGGCTGGCGCGGCGGCTCGTCGCCGAGCTGGCCGGCCGCGGCGGCGCGCCGCTGACGATGCGCGGGCTGCACTTCGCGATCGTCGACGAGGCGGATTCGATCTTCATCGACGAGGCGCGTACGCCGCTGATCCTCTCCGCCGAGGTGCCGGCTGACGACGACGGCCTCTATCTCACCGCGCTCGAGCTGGCGCGCCGTCTCGAGGAAGGCGCGCATTTCCGGATCAAGGAGGGCGAGCGCGCGGCCGAGCTGACCGAGCGGGGCAAGGCGGAAGTTGCCGAACTCGCCGCCGGCCTGCCGCAGCGGATGTGGCGCATCCGCCAGGCGCGCGAACAGCTCGCCACCCAGGCGCTCAGCGCGACGCGGCTGTTCCTGCGCGACCGCGACTATGTCGTGCTCGACGGCAAGGTCCAGATCGTCGACGAATCCACGGGCCGCACGATGGCCGACCGCTCGTGGGAAGGCGGGCTGCACCAGCTGGTCGAGGTCAAGGAGCAGGTCGACCTCACCGGCGCGCGCACCACGCTGGCGCGGATCACCTACCAGCGCTTCTTCCGCCGCTACCGGCGCCTCTCTGGGATGAGCGGCACGGTGCGCGAAGTGGCGGGTGAATTGTGGGCCGACTTCGGGCTGCGCGTCACCCCGGTCCCGACCAACCGGCCGTGCCTGCGGGTCCAGCGCGGCCACATGATGGTCAGGGACCAGGCCGCCAAGTGGGCGGCGGTCGCCGCCGCGGTGGCCGCGGTGACGGGCGAGGAAGGCGGCCGGCCAGTGCTGGTGGGCACGCGCTCGGTGGCGGACTCGGAGAGCGTCTCCGCCGCGCTCGACGCGCGCGGGATTGTGCACCGGGTGCTCAACGCGCGGCAGGACGGCGAAGAAGCCGAGATCGTCGCTGCGGCGGGGCAGCTCGGCGCGGTCACCGTCGCCACCAACATGGCCGGGCGCGGCACCGACATCGAGCTGTCGGCCGAAGCGAAGGCGGCGGGCGGGCTGCACGTCATCCTGACCGCATTCCACGAGACCCAGCGGATCGACCGCCAGCTTTACGGCCGCGCCGGGCGGCAGGGCGATCCTGGCAGCGCGGAGGCGATCTCGGCGCTCGACGACGACCTCTATCGCCATTTTTCCGGCGGAGCCGCGAAAATGCTCGGCGGCGCGGGCCGCGAATGGCCGCTCCACGGCCGGCAGGCGGAATGGCTGCGCAAGTGGGCCCAGGGCGTGGCCGAGCGGCGTCACGCGGCGGCGCGGCGGCTTACCGAACTGCAGGAGGAGCAACTGCGCAAGGCGATGGCGTTCAGCGGTGCCGCCGAGTAGATGATCGGCCATGGCCGACTACGCAAACATCCTCGTCGAGCGGCGCGGCGCCGTCACGCTCGTCACGCTCGACCGTCCCGAAGCCCTGAATGCGCTGTCGAGCGCGGTGCTCGAAGATCTGATCGCGGCCTTCGCCTCGTTCCAGGCGGACGAGAGCCAGCGCTGCGCGGTGATCACCGGAGCGGGCGCGAAGGCGTTCGCCGCCGGCGCCGACATCAAGGAAATGGCCGACAAGGGCGCGGCGGATTTCTACGCGGCGGACATGTTCGCGCGCTGGAGCCATCTGGTGCGCGAGACGCGCAAGCCGTGGATCGCGGCGGTGAACGGCTTCGCGCTGGGTGGCGGGTGCGAGCTGGCGATGATGGCGGACTTCATCATCGCCGCGGACAGCGCCAGGTTCGGGCAGCCGGAGATCAAGCTCGGCGTGGTGCCTGGCATGGGTGGCTCGCAGCGGCTGACGCGCGCGATCGGCAAGGCGAGGGCGATGGACCTGATCCTCACCGGCCGTACGATCGGCGCCGAGGAGGCCGAGCGCGCCGGGCTCGTGGCAAGGGTCGTCCCGGCGGCCGAACTGCTGGGCGAAGCGCTCGAGGCCGCCGAAGCGATCGCCGCGATGCCGCCGCTCGC
>Ga0307505_10000163_pt1 | contig 82463 bp, 75 predicted proteins | sample 23_S_MG_FD_202183 | JGI IMG/M metagenome (GOLD analysis project Ga0307505, IMG submission 202183) | Soil microbial communities from Populus trichocarpa stands in riparian zone in the Pacific Northwest, United States - 23_S | ecosystem: Environmental > Terrestrial > Soil > Riparian zone > Trees... | reverse complement strand
GATACGCTTGGAGCGGCATCGCTTTCACGGCGACTGGAACTACACCATTCACCCTGCGCTGTCACCGGCCAGTCGATCGATAATTTCCTGACAAGCCCTTAGTTACGGACTGTGGCAGGCGCGATTCGGTGGCGATCCGGCCGTCGTCGGTCGAACGGTCATGCTCGACGACCGCCTCTTCGAGGTCATTGGCGTCATGCCGAAGACGTTCTACAGCGTCAACGTGTTTCCAACGCAGCCGGAGCTGTGGGTGCCGCTCTCTCTCGACGCGTTCCGGGAGGAGCGTGCCATCCGACGCTTCCTTGCCTTTGCCCAGCTGCGCGACGGCGTGTCTCACACCCAGGCGGCCACTGCCATGACTTCCGTCGCTGCAGCCTTGGAGCGCGAGTACCCGCAGGCCAACGAGAGTTGGGGCGTGACGGTGGTCCCGCTGCGGCAGCAATTGCTCGGCGACGTGCGTCAGCCACTGACACTGATCGGCGTCGCTGTGGGTGCCTTGTTCCTCATCGCGTGTTTCAACTACCTCAGTCTGCTACTGGCCAGCGGCGCGGGCAGGCGAAAGGAAATGGCGGCGCGTCTCGCGTTGGGAGCTTCGCCCCGCAGGCTGTTCCGGCTCCTATTCGTTGAGGCTTCGCTGCTTGGTCTTGCCGGTGCCGGCCTCGGGCTGCTAGTCGCGTATGTGGGAATACCGTGGGTGACGGCGCTCATTCCTACCAGCGCAGGCGTCCCCTTCCTGGATGAGGTCGCGGTCAATCGCTGGGTGTGGGGGGGCGCTCTCGTGGCAAGTGTGATGGTCGCGCTGCTCACCGCCGTCGTGACGACGCACCAGGGCGTGTCGATCGGAATTGCAGAGGCGACGCGGCATGCCGCGACAGTAGCGCCGGCCGACAGATTGGGTCGCCGAGCGCGTGAGGGATTGCTCCTCGTCCAGGTCGCTCTGTCGGTCGCGTTGTTGCTGACCGGCGGCCTGGCTGTCGACACGCTGAGGCGCCTGACATCGTTTCCGCTGGGCTTCGATCCGGCAAGCACCGTGGTCGTGACCTCGAGTCTTCGCGGTGCCGCTTACCAGACCCCAGAGGCACGCACCCGATTCTTCCGCGAGGTCGCGCGGCGCCTGAGTGAACTGCCGGGCGTCGCCACGGTTGGCGCGGCGACTGCGATTCCTCCTGGCTCGGCCCTCGGCGCCGTGCCGTTCACTCCGCCGGGGGCCGCACTCGACGCAAGCGGCACTCTTGTCGGTGTCGAGCCGAACTATTTCGCCGCCTTGCGAATGGAACTGGTTAGGGGCCGGGCGATTACCATCGACGACACGGCGCAGAGCGATCCTGTGGTCGTGATCAGCGAATCGCTCGCCCGGCAGCACTTCGGAAACGAGGATCCCGTCGGACGTGCGCTTTTCGTGCGGCAACGCACGCCGGTGCAGCGTCGAATCGTCGGCGTGGTGGGCGACGTCCGAAGCGTCGGCCCCGATCCGAGCCCGCTGCCGACGTTGTACATTCCCCACACCCAGTTTGCGCTCGCCGACCTCACGTTCGTGGTACGCCCCGAGGCAGGCCGTGCGCTGTCTCCCGGGCTTGTGCGGCGAACGGTCGCGTCCGTCGATCGGATGATGCCGGCGTACGATCTCCGGACGATGGACGCTGTCGTGGCGGAAACTGACTGGCAGCCGAGGGTTGTGGCGGTTTTGCTAGCGCTATTCACTGGCATCGGCCTCGTACTCGTGGGTGCTGGGCTCTACGGGCTCCTGTCGTTCGCGGTCGCGGAGCGCCGCCGGGAGATTGCGTTGCGGCTGGCACTCGGCGGCAGCGCCTGGCGCGTCGCTGGACTGATCGCCGGCTCCGTCGTGCGACTGGTGGCGGGCGGGGCACTGTTCGGCGTCGTCGCATTCCTCGTGCTGCGCTCGATCATCGAGTCGCTGCTGTTCGGCGCCCGCAGCGGCGAGTGGGGGCTTATCGCCGCGGCGTTCTTCGTGATCTGCGCGACCACGCTGCTCGCCTGTGCCGTGCCGCTGCTTGGCGCCCTTCGCGTCAGTCCCGCCTCCGCGCTGAAGACAGAGTGAGCCTCGTCCGCTCAATCACCCGGACCGCTGTGCGCGATCCGCTCGATTGCCTGTTCACGCCTCGTGCGCGGCGCGAACGCCGTTCCAGATGGTCCTGCCGGGGGGCATGCCTCCGGCACATCTCGTTCATCAGCTCTCGAGTCGAGCGATGACCCACTTCGGTCGTCGCCGTGTGACGCGCGTACGACGCGCGCGGGAGTGATGAGTCATTACGCACGACCGTCGAATTTACAGCTATTTTTCCTGAGTGTTGTCGTTGACGCGGAAGGGTCGCTTGACTAAGCTGCCGGCCTGCGGCGTCGGTGTCACGTTCCAGCATGACTGTAAGTCAAAGGGCGAAGCTTTGCGCTCGATCAGCGGTGAACCGGCGTCGCGCCTCTGCCAAACGAACCGAGACTGAGCATTAACATGAGGATAGGAAACATTTGAGGGGTGCCTGGTTGACGGAAAGCCCGTTATGCGACGTCGAGCCCGCCTTCCCGCCCTCCTCCACTGAGGTTCTCCACTCTCCTCCCCTTGGGACAGAACCGCGTATCCGCGGACCACCGGCGCAAGCTCACCGGCGCGATACCGAGGGTCGTGGCCACTGCCCGCACGCCGTCGCCCGCGGCCTCACGGGCGTGCCCATACGCCACCGCCTGCTGGCTGAAGTATGGTGTTCGTCTGACGCCTACAGAGGGCGTAGACTTCAACTCGTTTCAGCGAGGCAAGCCACCATGAGCGAGTTGGTCCATGTCTGTCGTCGTTTGATTCGCCAACCGCGAGTTCCGCTGCTCGCAGCCGCGACTCTTGCTCTTGCTATTGGTGGCAGTGGTGCTCTCCTCAGTTTGTTTGACGCGCTTCTGATGCGAGAGCTCAGAGTTCCACGTTCCGAGGAACTTGTGGCGGTCTATCCGGGTCTTGGTGAAGCGTTGTTCGGAATTCCGTTACCCACGTTGGTCGAACTCCGGCAGAGACAGCAACTGGTAACGGACTTGTGCGGCTATGCGCGCGGCGCCCTGGATGTCGAAGCTCGCGGCGCAACGGCATCGTACCGAAATGAGGGGTTCACCGGGGGCTGCCATCGAATGCTGGGCGTGCGGCCGTTCCGGGGGCGACTGATCGACGAACGCGACGCTCCCGTTTTCGGCGAGCCGGCACCAGTCGTCGTTATCAGTCACCGGTTCTGGAGGGACTCACTTGGCGGCGAGCCGTCGGCGATTGGCGAGACGCTCCGGGCCAATGGCGTTGAGCTGACCGTCGTTGGGATAACGCCGCCATCGTTTAACGGGTTGGACGCGGATCAGGCGCCCGATCTCACGGTATCCCTCGGCATGATGGCCCGCCTCTTGGGTCGCCGATCGGACAGCGTCTTCGCGCTTTACGCAATCGGCCGACTTCGTCCCGAGACAACGCTGGCACAGACTCGTGCGCAGTTGCGCGAGCTGTGGCCAACCGTTTGGGCGAGTACGAATCCGCCGCAACCAGGCGGGTCGACTTCACCTGCCGCGGCCGCAACCGCGCTTCGCGTCGAGTCAATCTCCCGTGGACTGTCGGCGCAACGCGAGTTGTACGGGCGGGCGCTGTATTTCCTTCTCGTGCTGTCAGGGATCCTCACGGTGCTGGCGTTCTTAAACGTAAGCGGTCTTCTTCTTGCCCGCACTGCGGCGCGAGAGTCTGAATTTACTTTGCGCGCTGCACTGGGCGGCAGCAGGCGCCAAGTATGCGTCCCAGTCGTTGTGGAGGGCCTTGTGATAGGCCTGGCCGCAGCCGTCGCTGCCGGGCCGATTGCTTGGTGGACTAGTCGTGTTCTGGCTGCAACCATGTGGACTCGTTCGACACCGACGAGCATGGACGTTACTCCCGGGACGGGCGTACTAGCGGCTATTGCTGCCATCGGCTTGATCGCTGGCATTGTTGTTAGCGCGCCCGCGCTGATGGCAGTGGCCTTGCGTTCGCGGCACACTCGTCCCACCGGGACTTACAGCGTCGTAGCCGTTTCTGTGCACTGGTGGCGGCGGCTGCTGGTAGTCGGACAGGTTGCGGTCTCGGTCATCCTGGTCTTCTGTGCCAGCTTGTTCGCTCGGCATTTGGGATCTATACGCAGTCTCGATCCCGGTTATGAGAGTAATGGGTTGCGGTGGACGCGACTTGAGTTGGCGTACGGACAGCCGCGGACGATCGATCAAGTGGCCTATTTCCGTCCAGTGCTTGACCGCATCGACGCGTTACCAGGCGTCGTCGGCACGGCACTTTCACTCGGATTCCCGACGACCGAACTGCGACACGTCACGGCATTGTTGCCCTTTCGAAGAGCGGATTCCGTTGGCGACAGTGCAGAGGCGTCCGGAACGCTGGAATACGTGTCTCCCGCGTTCTTCGGCACACTCGGCGTCCGACTACTCGAAGGACGGGAGTTCGCGTGGTCCGACACGGAGGGTCAAGAGCCGGTTGCGATTGTCAATCGCCTGCTCGCAGCACGCCTTTTCCCCGTAGGCGACGCGATCGGCGGGCGTGTGCAGTACGCCACGGCCAATACCGTCGTGAACCTTCTCGTGGTTGGTGTTGTGGACAACTTCAGTCCAGGCGACGTCAGGATCCGCGACTTGCCCATTATCTACTTACCGCTCGTTCAGAATCCGGGACTGATGTCAGCACCGACGCTTGTCCTTCGTACAACGAACGTAATGGGACTCGCCGAAGGTATTCGCGATGCGGTTGAGTCCATGCGCCGCCATCGAGTCGCTGGGCTTCAAACGATCACGCAGCAGTCGGCTCGATTCCAAATGCGTGAACGGGTGCTGACCGGCCTTGCGACAGCATTTGCCGGGTTAAGCCTGCTGGTGAGCAGTATCGGACTGTATGGCCTTCTTTTTCAGTGGATTACTACACGTGTGCGTGAAATTGGTGTGCGGTTGGCCCTTGGCGCGCAACGATCGAGCGTGGTCGCGTCTGTCGTGCGCGAGGGGTTGCTGCTTGTGTTCGCTGGTTTGGCCGTTGGTCTTCCGTTCTCGTTGGCAGCCGAGCAGGCTGCCCAGGGGCTCTTCTCGGGTCTCGCTGCGCGCGATTCGGTGTCGCTGGTAGTGTCCTTTCTACTGATCCTCTTAGTTGGTTTGGCCGCTTCCTGGTGGCCGGCGTTTCGGGCCTCTCGTGTAGAGCCCGCTGAGGCGCTGCGGCAGCTCTGACGCATGGGAAAGGATTGTGCGAACGGTAAGGCAAGCTGAGCGTGTTGAGAGCGTTTGACTGTAAATCCTCGCCCTGGCCCGTGATGACGCCGAGCCCTGAAGCAGAGGGGAGAAGGGACTACGGCGTGACGGCCGCGGGTAGCATGACGGTGCCCGGGACCGCGAGCGCGGCCTCGGTGGCGGTGAGCAGGTACCTATGGGGATCGACACCCGCGAGCTTCGCTGACTCACACAGCGTGTAGAAGAGCGCCGCGACCTGCGTGCCGCGCAGGGATTTCGAGCCGTAGTGATTCTTCCGACCGACGACCGGGCCCCGCAGTGCTCGCTCGGCGGCATTGTTGTCGAGCGGAATGCAGGGATTGTCGAGAAACCAGGTGAGGCCGGTCCACCGTTCGAGCATGTAGCGCACGGCCTTGCCCAATTCGCTCCGCGGCAGGCCGACCTGTGCCGTCGCCCACGTCTTGATGCGGTCGGCGATCAGGCGCGAGCGGTCCTGCCGCGGCTGCTGCCGGAGGGCTTGCGCCGCGGCGTCGCCGGGGAACCGGCCCGGGACGAGCCGTTCGACATCGTAGAGGTCGCCAATCAGCGCGTCGATCTCGCCGCACGCGGTGCGCCAGTCCGTCGCGTTCGCCTCAAACTTGCGTTTGGTGTGCGCCCAGCAGTGCGCCAGCGCGAAACCGGGCCCGTCGCGGGCCAAGACCTCGTACACGGCATAGCCGTCGACGACGACGGTGCCGCGATAGTCGCCGAACACCCGCCGTCCTTCGTCCCGCCGATTTCCCGGGCAGGATGCGATAGAACGCGATGGTCGGCGTCGCGACGCCCCACACGGTGTCCGCCGAGAGGGCGGCCGATCCAAGCCGAGGCCAGCGCGTCTCGTCGACATGGATCACGGAGGCCGCCAGGGCCTGGTGGCCCAGCGCCTCGTACGTCGGCTCAAGGTGTCGCGCCAAGGCTTGGATCTGATCCCAGAGCGTCTGCGACTCGACGATCAGCCCCTCGCGCGCCATCATCCGCACCTGGCGCTCCAGCGGCAGATGGTCGGTGTATTTCGCGACCGCAAGCCCCGATGATTACGAGCAGCGTCCGCGAAAGCGGGATCGCAAGAGCCTTCGTGCTCCCGATGCCGGTGGCCCGTTTCCCGGGTCGTCGCACTGGCAGTTCGGCTGGCATTGAACGACATCCAGGCGCGCGGATTGCTCTCAGCTCGACAAGAGTACCGACGTGTCGGGTCCTGAGGACTCGTCCCGACCTCACGAACCAGTCCGCGCCCGACGAGTCGCAGGAGCCGGGTCCGGTGTTGCTCGTCGCCGCACGATAACGAGATCCTTCACTTCGTCCTCGTTGAGCTGTTCAGTTGTCTTCTCGAGCAGCAATGCTGCAAGCTGCATCGGTTCGAGGCTCACGCCGTTCCGCGCTTTGACACCTTCTGTGATCGCCTCTAGCCGCTTGAGGGTTCGGGGCGCCAACGGAACCAGCCGTCGTTCGGTCCACTCAGGATCCGTCGCCCGGCCTCCGCCAGCCGGCACGCGAAAGCGCGTCTCGATGTCCGCTAGCAACTGCATCGCCCCGAAGTACCCTCCTGCGCTGGAGACTTTGCCCCGGCGTTCGGCGCGAAGCCCGCGCGCGATTTTGTCCATATCAAGATGCGGCTTCATCTGCTACTCCGTGCTGAATTCACGAATCGCGAAATACTCGTCTCCAATGACCAATCCGACTTCGCCCTGGCGGGCATCACGGCCCATCGTTCTGCAGAATCTCCCCAGTTCGGCGAGATTTCTGGAGTCCTCGATGTCGGCGGGTGTCGTGTAGCAGTGGACCTCCAACCAGGACACGCTTACGCCCGCCCTCCAGGAGTGATCGCCCTCGAACCGGCTTTCTGCTCCGCTCTGCTACTTGCGATCAATATAGATCGCCAGCGACGAATAGGCAACGGCGCTGGTAGTCCTGCCCGGATGTGATCCTCGTCGGCGAGATGCGGGACTTCGACACCATCCAGACGGCGCTGCTGGCCGCCGAGACCGGCCACCTGGTGTTCTCCACGCTGCACACCCTGGACGCCATCGAGAGCGTCAACCGCATCATCGCCGTCTTCCCGCCCCACCAGGGCACGTCGCAGTACGGCATGCAGACCTTCGATCAGTCCATCTTCGGCCTCTACCAGCAGGGGTACGTCACCCTGGAGGAAGCCCTGCGGTGGGCGTCCAACGTGGACGAGTTCAAGCTGAAGGTGCAGGGGATTTCGACCACCGCCGAGATGGCCACCGATTCGATGGCCGCCGCCAGCTACACTGGACGGCCAGAGATCACGAGGTTTGGCTGATCACGCATATCTGGATGGCCTCCGCCTGCTGGCGCGCCGCGAACTGTCGCAGGCGCAGCTGCGGGAGCGCCTGACCCGCCGCGCCCATCCCCCCGAAGACATCGAGGCGGCCCTGGAGCGCCTGAAGGCCGAGCGGGCGCTCGACGACGCCCGGACGGCCGCGGCGATCGCCCGGACCGCCACGGCGGTCAAGCGGCTGGGCCCGCGGCGCGTCCGCCGGGCGATCCAGGCCGCCGGCATCGCGGAAGACCTCGCGGAGAGCGCCCTGCGCTCCGCGTTCGAGGACGTCGACCTCGCCTCGCTCATCGAGGCAACGCTCGATCGGCGCCTCGCGTCCCAGGAGGGGCCGATCGACGATCGGACCGCCGCGCGGCTCTACCGGCATCTGCTGTCGCAGGGGCACGACGCGGACCTGGTCGCGCGCGCGCTCCGCAACAGACGACGACACGCCCGCGGGTGACCGCGTCCCACTTGTACAATAGGCCGATGACCCCGAACGAGATCCGTGCGTCGTTCCTCGCATACTTCAAGCGGCACGACCACCGCGTGGTGGCCAGCTCGCCGCTCGTGCCCCACGAGGATCCGACGCTGCTCTTCATCAACGCCGGGATGAACCAGTTCAAGGACGTGTTCCTCGGGACCGAGACGCGGGAGTACACACGCGCCACCACCGCCCAGAAGTGCATGCGGGTCAGCGGCAAGCACAACGATCTCGACAACGTCGGCCCGTCGTTCCGGCACCACACGTTCTTCGAGATGCTGGGGAACTTCTCGTTCGGAGACTACTTCAAGGACGACGCGATCGCGCTGGCGTGGGCGCTCCTGACGAAGGAATGGGGGATCGCCGACGACCGGCTGTTTGCGACGATCTTCAAGGGCGACGCGGCCGTGCCCCGCGACGACGAGGCGTACGAGCGGTGGCGCGCCTTCCTGCCGGCCGATCGCATCGGCGAGCTGGGCGCGAGCGACAACTTCTGGCAGATGGGCGACACGGGCCCCTGCGGCCGCTGCTCGGAGATCTACTACTTCCGCGGCGCCCACCTGCCGTGCGCCGCCCAAGCCGCTGGTGGGACGTGCCGCGGCCTGGAATGCGACTGCGACCGGTTCGTGGAGATCTGGAACAACGTGTTCATGGAGTTCGACCGGCAGGCCGACGGACGCCTGGCGCCGCTGCCGGCCCGGTCGATCGACACCGGGATGGGGCTGGAGCGCGTGGCGGCCGTCATGCACGGCCAGCTCTCGAATTACCAGACCGATCTCTTCGGTCCCATCCTGCACGCGCTCGGGGCGCGCGCGGGCCTGACGCACCACGGGACGCTGGAGCCGTCCGACGTGTCGATGCGCGTGGTGGCGGACCACCTGCGCGCCATGACGTTCCTGATCGCCGACGGCGTGGCGCCCTCGAACGAGTGGCGCGGGTATGTCCTGCGCAAGATCATGCGGCGCGCGATGCGGCACGGGCGCCGGCTGGGCCTGGACGAGCCGTTCCTCTACTCGCTGGTGAACGTGGTCGTCGAGGCGTTCGGCGAGGCCTATCCGGAACTCGTGGCCAACCGCGACGCGGTGGTCAAAGTGGTGCGCAGCGAAGAGGACCGGTTCGGGGCCGTGCTGACGGGTGGACTGCCCCGCCTCGAGGAGGCGCTCGACGCCGCGGCGGCCGGCGGCGGGACGCTGGGCGGCGACGCCGCGTTCCGTCTGTACGACACCTTCGGCCTGCCGCGGGACTTCATCGAGGACATGGCGCAGGACCGGCGGCTGGCCTTCGACGCCGCGGGCTTCGAGCGCGCGATGGACGGCCAGCGCGAACAGGCCAGGGCCAGGAGCGCGTTCAAGGGCGGGGTGGCGGCGGATGCGCCGTGGACGGCCCGGCCCGGCACGCGCCAGGCGCTCGAGGCGGCCGGCGACAAGGGGTTTCGGGGGTACGAGACGACGTCGCTGGAGTCCCGGATCGTCGCGCTCTTCGGTCAGGATCGCACCGAGGGAGGATAGGAAACATTTGAGGGGTGCCTGGTTGACGGAAAGCCCGTTATGCGACGTCGAGCCCGCCTTCCCGCCCTCCTCCACTGAGGTTCTCCACTCTCCTCCCCTTGGGACAGCTCCGTGCGGCCCGCCCTCACGTCGTCCAGACCACGGCGCACTCCCTCAACCGCCTCCTCGTAGTCACGACGCTCCCAATCGAGGTACTCGGCCAGCGCCTCGTCGAGGGCCGACGCAGTGTCCTTCCCTCGGCGTCGTGCAAAGTCTTCGAGCTGGGCCAACCGTTCGGCGGAAACGGGAACTTCCATTCAACCAAGGTACGGCTGTATCGGAGCCGTGTCAATCGAAGCCGCAGACATGCAGGACTACAGTCTTCGGTCTTCGGTCCTGACGGGAACGTCGGACAGCACAGCGTGATTCTCATCGCGTGACCCACTCCTATTGACTTTCTATAAGTCGCTGGCTATCTTCTGCTAGTTTTTCTATAGGAGATGGCCATGGGAGATGTACGCACCGATTTGATGCGGGGGACGCTTGATCTCCTGATCCTCCGCAGCCTGACAACCGGCCCGCTGCATGGCCTCGGGATCGCGCGGTGTATCGGGCAACTGACCAGAGGGTCGTTCGACGTCAAGGCGGGCTCGTTGTTCCCTGCGCTCTATCGTCTCGAGGAGCGCGGTCTCGTTGCGGCCGAGTGGGGGGAGTCCGATACCCGGCGCCGTGCCAAGTTCTATCGACTGACGAGGCTCGGTCGGAAGCAACTGCAGATCGAGGAAGCGAACTGGCATCGGATCGCGTTGGCGATGACCTATGCGCTGGAGCCCACCTCATGAGACCCACACGATCCGTTGTGCGCTGGCTGTACGGGCTCGCCCGAAACGTGGTGCGCGGTGGTCGGCGAGATGCCGACCTGCGCGCCGACATTGGTTCCTACGTCGACTTGCTGACTGACGAGAAGATGGCCGCGGGAGCACCTCCGGAAGATGCGCGACGCGCGGCACTGCTGGAGGTGGGGAGCGTTCAGGCGGTCACCGAACAGGTACGCGAGATTCGAGCCGGGGCACTGCTGATGCAGATCTGGCAGGACCTCGTCTACGCCGTCCGGACGATGCGGCGCGATCCACCCTTCACCGTGGTGGCCACGCTGACGATCGCGCTCGGGATTGGTGCCAACACGGCGATCTTCAGCGTCGTCAACGCCGTGCTGCTGAAGCCCCTGCCCTACGCCGATCCTGACGGCCTCGTCATTGTGTGGGAGCGCAACACCGCGATCGGGAAGGATCGCGACCCGGTCGCCGCGCCGAACTACCTGGACTGGCGGACGCACAACACGACGCTCACCGAGATGGGTGCGTTCCGTTTCACGGGATTCACCCTCACGGGCGTGGACGATCCCGAGCAGTTGCGGGCACTGTCGATGTCGAGCAGTGCATTTCGAGTGCTTGGCGTCGAGGCCACGGTCGGGCGGACGTTTTCGGACGACGACGAGAAGGGCCGTGCACGCGTCGTCGTGCTCGGGCACCAGTTGTGGCAACGCCGGTTTGGTGGTGATCGTGCGATCGTCGGCCGGTCCCTCGCACTCGACGACGGGGTGTTCACTGTGGTGGGCGTGATGCCGCGGAGCTTCGCGTTTCCCGATGACAGCCCTGTCGATCTCTATTCGCCGCTCGTCTTCACGTCAGATGAGCTGAACGGCCGACGTCTGCACACGCTGTCGGTCGTCGGACGGCGGCGAACCGGCGCCACCGTTGACTTGGCGGCTGCGGATCTCGGCGCGATCGCGCGACGGATCGCCGCTGAGGACCCGACGAGCAACCCCGACGTGACGATCGTGGGCGCGCACGACCTGTTGGTCGAAGACGTGCGGCTGGGACTGGTCACGCTGCTCGCGACGGTAGCCTTCGTGCTGCTCATTGCGTGCGCGAACGTGGCCAACCTGCTCCTGGTCCGTGCGTCCGCGCGGCGCCGCGAGATGGCCATCCGATCGGCGCTGGGCGCGGGCGGCAGCCGCCTCCTTCGGCAATTGCTCACCGAGAGCCTCGTGCTCTCGCTGGTGGGAGCGATTGCCGGCGTCGCGCTCGCGTGGTGGCTGTTGGACGTGGTTGTCCGCCTTGGTCCGCCGAATCTGCCGCGGGTCGATCAGGCGAGCCTCGACGTCCGCGTCCTGATGTTCGTGGCGGTCGCCACGCTGCTGACGGGATTCATCTTCGGGATTGTCCCCGCCTTGCAAGCGGCGAGACCGCGTCTTGTGGACGCGACGGACGACGGCGGCCACACGGTCGTCGCCGGAAACATGAGGAACCGCGGACGCTCGCTCCTATTGGTCTTCGAGGTCGCGCTCTCGCTCGTCCTGCTCGCGGGAGCCGGACTGATGATCCGCAGCCTGCTCAAGCTGCAGAACGTCCATCTTGGCTTCAACCCGGCCGAACTGCAGACGGCCCAGATCAACCTGCCCTTGTCACGATATCCCGTCAATCCACGGCAGCTTCGACCGATCCTTACGACGCCGACCGTGGACGCGAAGAGGGCGCAGTTCTTCGCGCTCCTCGAGGAGCGCCTGTCGGCGATTCCGGATGTGAGGGCCGCGGGCGCCGTGTCGGCGCTACCGTTCCATCCAGCCGGTATCGACTATGACCTTCCCGTGGTGGTGGAAGGCCGTCCGCGTCCTCGCGCGGGCGAGGAGCCGCAGGCCGATTTTCGCGTCGCGACGCCGGGCTATTTCCGCGCGATGGAGATCCCCGTCGTCAGGGGACGAGCGTTCACGGAGTCGGATGGTCCCAACAGCCCTCAGGTCGTCATCATCAACGAGACGATGGCGCGGCAGATATTTACTGGTGAAGATGCGGTGGGTCGGCGTCTGCTGCTCTACGGGAGGCCGCGAGAGATCGTCGGCGTCGTCGGATCCGTGCGGCATCACGGCATCAGTCGCGAGCCGCGCCCCGAGATGATCCTGCCGCATCGCCAGTTCCAGCCCGGCGTGATGACACTGGTGGTTCGCGGCGGCGAGCGGATGGCGATCCAGCGTGCCGTTACCGATGTTGTCCGCTCACTCGATTCGCAAGTCGCCCTCCTGCAGTCGCGCCCCATGACGGAGTTGCTGTCCCGGTCCATCGCGCAACCGCGGTTCACGACGCTGCTGCTCGTGTGCTTCGCCGGCCTGGCTCTTGCCCTCGCCCTGATCGGCATTTATGGCGTGGCGGCGTACATGGTCAGTCAGCGCGTGCGCGAGATCGGCCTGCGCATTGCGTTGGGCGCCAGGCGTTCGGCCGTCGTGGGGAGCGTAGTGCGCCAGAGCATGGTGCTCACGGGCGCAGGGTTGCTAATTGGGCTCGCAGGGGCGGCGGCAAGCACCGGGCTGATTTCAGGGCTGTTGTTCGGGGTGAGTGCGAGGGATCCGATGACGCTCATCGCTGCCGCTGTCGTGCTCGCGATGGGATCGCTGGTGGCCGCGTGTATCCCGGCGTTCCGCGCGTCGCGCATGGCTCCCGCCGCGATCCTGAGGGCTGGCGCGTGAGGCGACTGGTCCGTTTGATGACGGTACCCGCAGGACGCCGACGCTGATGACCGATGTCCCGGCGGCAACGCTCGACCCGTGCCGTCACCGTGGCAGCACGCGGTCCTGAAGGACCGGCAGCGTGCAGGACTGAAGACCGGAGTCCGGAGACCCCGGTCGTTGGCATATCCTGACCGCGGATCATCTGTCGGCTCCCGAGGAGCCACATAGGAGGCGCAACCGTGGACCAGGTGGGAGGGCCGCAGGCTGTCAGTGTCATTGACGCACACGGTCTCACGAAGACGTTCGGGGCCGTGACCGCCGTACGGAACCTCACCCTGCAGGTGCCCTCCGGCACCATCTTCGCCTTCGTGGGTCCGAACGGCTCCGGGAAGTCGACCACGGTCAAGCTGCTGACCGGCCTGCTGGCTCCGACGGCCGGAGAGGCGCGCATCGCCGGTCGTGCCGTGTCGGCTGAGGACCTCGCCCTTCGACGCGCAATCGGCATCCTGCCCGAAGGCAATGCCCTGTTTCCCGACCTGACGATCTGGGAGCATCTCGAGCTGAGCGGGCAGCTCTACGGCCTGACTCGGCAGGAGACGCAGGCGCGCGCCCTGCAGCTTCTCCGACACCTCGATCTCGAACACGGCCGTGGAACACTCGTGGACGAAGCGTCCTTCGGCATGCGGAAGAAGTGCGCGCTCGCGATGGCCTTGCTGCACAACCCCCTCGTGCTCTTTCTCGATGAACCCTTCGAAGGGATCGATCCTGGTTCGTCCCGAAATATCAAGGACCTGTTGGTCGCACTCGCGGCGCGAGGCGTCACCGTGTTCCTGACCTCGCACATCCTCGAGGTCGTCGAGCGGTTGGCCGACCGGTTCGCCCTCATCTTGGGCGGTGAGATCGTGGCCTGCCAACGCGTCTCGGATCTCGCGCAGGCCGGGACCACGCTGGAAGAGCTGTACCTTCGCCACGCGGGACGGCCCGCGGCAGAAGACCTCTCGTGGCTCGGGTTGCGCTGACCCTGCGCTATCAGTGGCGCGGCTTCTGGCGCCGGGTCCTCCGGAGGGGCCAAAGCAGTTCTACCTCACCGTGTTGGCCCTCGGTGGTTGGTTCATGGCGCTCAGCCTGCCGGCACTGCTGTCCAACGCGTCGGAGGAGTTGGCCGGAGGGCAGACCAGGTCCATGCAGCAGGTGCTCATCGGGCTGTGCCTCGTCTGGCTGGCCGTACTGGCGGAGGGACGGGACGGCAGTGTGACGAGCGAACGCCTGCGCCGCTTCCCACTGGATGTGCCGTCGTTGATCGCGATCCGCGTGCTGTCGCTGTGGCTCTCGCCGATCGTCTGGATGGTCACCATCGCATCCCTGCTGAGCCTGCTCCCTTTCCTGTATGCGCGCCATCCTCTGCTTGGGATCCTGGCCGCCCTCTTCCTGTACGCCGTGACCCTCGGCCTCGGGATGAGTGCCTCAGCGTTGCGTGTCGTTTGTTCGACGGGCGCTGCGGTCGCAGTCGCGGCGGCACTGGGCATCGCGGCGGTCCTCGTCGGGCTGGCACTCGTACAGCACGAGTGGGCCGCGTACCTACGCGCGGGCCTTGTGATGATCAATCCGGCCGCGTTGGCCACCACTGCGGCGATGGCCACCACGCCCGTCGACGTCGCCTGGCCGCTCGGGACCTTGGCGCTTGCGGGCGCGGCCGTGTGGCGCGTGCTTCTCTGGGCGTTCCCCCGTAGTCTCGAGGCCGGCGCAACCCGATCGTCCGTTCGCCGATCACGGCGAGCGGCATGGCTACCGGGGCGCCTGGGGCCGCTCATCCGGAAGGAGCACCGCGCGGTCCTGCGCATGCCCGAGTTGTGGATGGGTCTCCTTCCCGTTGTCGTCGCGGTCGTCTACTCCTTCACCGCGCTGGCATCCCCCACGCTTCCCCTGTTGGCCGTTGCGCTCACCTGTGCGTTGAACCTGAACCTGACCTCGAACAGTTTCGGTCTGGACCGGCCCGCAGCATTGACCCGATATCTCATTCTGCCGATTCGCGGCAGGGACCTGCTGCTGGCCAAGAACGTGGGCCTTGCAGGCGCGCTGGCGATGCAGGTGGCACCACTTCTGGCCGTCGCCGCCTGGCAGGGCGGCGGTGGGGAGCTTGTTGGGGCCCTGGTCGTCACGGGCGTCTCGCTATTGGGACATCTCGCGTGGGGCAATATCGTGTCGGTGTTCGAACCACGTCGGGCCGAGCCGTACCGCTTCGTGCAGGGGCCGGATCCCGTGACGGCTTTGATCAACATGGCCCTGGGCGCTGCGCCAGGGATGGGCGTCATCGTCTCGAGGCTGTCCGCGTCGCCGCTTGTGCCGGTGGGGATTGCGGCGATTGTCCTCGGCACGATCGCCTGGTACTACGGTTCACTGCGCTATGCGGGAGCCAGCTTCGAGCGCCGCGTTGAGATCATCAGCAGGCGGCTGGCATGACCCCATGGTAGTGAGCGGACGGGGCTGGTCCCGAAGGTCAACGCGGACACCCAGCCTCTACGGGCGCTGCTGCGACCAGACTATCTGGGCCGGAACGGAGCTGATTGAACAGCTCAACGGTAGCAGCGCTCGGTCGTCAAGGACCGACAGCTCGCAGGACCGAAGACTGAAGACCGGAGACAGACAACCGACGACCGGAGTCCGACGTCCGACGACCTCCTACTTCACCTCCGCCGCCGTCGACGTATCCGGCCCCATGCCCCAGACCTGAATCACGACTTCCTCCGTCTTGGCGCCGTCGTAGTGGATGCCCTTGCCCTTGTGGAACACGTAGGTGCCTGGACCGGCGGGCACGGTCGAGTTCGGATCGTATTTCTCACCCGACCCCAGCCACCACGTCCCGGAGATCACGACGAAGTGACGATCGTTGGGGTGGAAATGCGGGCGGCTCATGTTGCCGGGCAGCCACTTGATGCGGGCCACGTACGGTTCGGCCTTCGAGGGATCGCCGTAGAGCACCGCGCGTTCCTGCGTGCCGGCCGCGTTGCGCACCCACTTGATGTCGGCCGGCGGGAACGCCTGCACGGCCGCCCCGGCAGGGTTGGCCTGCGCGCCCACGCGGTCGGCGGACACGATCGTCGCGGCCAGGGCCGCACACGTCAGGACGAGTACTTGTCGAGTCATCGGACCTCCTGTCAGGACACGAGCCGGCGATAGGATAGAGCCTGATGCCGCAGCGACTCCAGAAGATCCTGTCCCAGGCCGGCGTATCGTCGCGCCGGGCCGCCGAAACGCTCATCGCCGAGGGCCGCGTGTCGGTCAACGGCGTCGTGGTGCGCGAACTGGGTACGAAGGCCGACGCGGAGGCCGACGACATCCGCGTAGACGGCCGCCGGGTGCGGGCCGCCGAGCGCAAGCGGTATCTCCTCCTGAACAAACCCAGGGGCTACGTGTCCACCCGGTCGGATCCGCAGCGCCGGCCCACCGTGACCGACCTCCTGACCGGCATCCGCGAGTACATCTACCCGGTCGGCCGGCTGGACTACGACACCGAGGGGCTGCTCCTGCTGACCAACGACGGCGACCTGGCGGCCATGCTGACGCATCCCCGCCACGGCGTGGAGCGCACGTACCGGGCGCGGGTGGCGGGCGTCCCGGACGAGGCGGCGCTGCGGCGCCTGCGCACCGGTGTGCCGCTCGATGGGCATCGGACGCTGCCGGCCGAGGTCACCGTCATCGGGGCCGCGCGGCGCCCTCGCGACTGCACCGTGGAGCTGACCATTCGCGAGGGTCGCAACCGTCAGGTGCGGCGGATGTGCGAGGCCGTCGGGCACCCGGTGCAGGCCCTGGCGCGCACCCGGATCGGGCCGCTGACGGACCGGCGACTCGCGACGGGCGCGTGGCGGGAATTGACCGAGGCGGAGGTTACGATGCTGCGGGGTCTGGCGAGTCGGGCGCCGTCTCCTGCGCCTCGGCGTCCCCTTCGTCGAGGGGGAGCACGTCCTCGCGGGGCGTCTGCTCGATGAGACCGGCGGGCGGGTCGAAGCCCAGCGCCTCGGCCATGTCCTCGATCTTCGGAAGGTCCGTCAGGTCCTTCAGGCCGAACCGGATCAGGAACTCCTTCGTCGTCGCATACATGAACGGCCGGCCCACCACGTTCTTGCGGCCGACGATCTTCACGAGGTGCCGCTCGAGAAGCGTCGACAGCACGCCGGACGTGTTGACGCCGCGGATCTCTCCGATCTCGAGCGCCGTGATGGGCTGGCGGTAGGCAATGACCGCCAGGGTCTCGAGCCCCGCCACGGTCAGCTTCTGCGTGGAGCGCTCGTGGAACAGCCGCCGGACCCACTCGTGCAGTTGCGGCCGCGTGACGATCTGATAGCCGCCGGCCACCTCGACGAGCTGCAGGCCGGGCCGGTTCTCGTAGTCCGCGCGCAGCGCCTCGACGGCCGCCAGCACGTCTTCCTTCGGCTCCTCGCTGAGGATGCGGCACAGCGTGCGCGGCGTGATCGGCTCGGGCGACGCGAAGATCAGCGCTTCCACGGTGGCTTTCACCTCCGCCGAGGGCGTGCGCACCGGCGCCTCGGCCAGCAAGGCCTCGGCCGTGGCCGCGTCGGTGGCGGTCTCTGTGCCCGTCTCGGTGCCGGTTGGTTCGTCTGACATCGCTCGTACTCCCTGTGCTGTCCCTGCGCGGCTACGCGGACTGCGGGTCCCCGATGGGGTGCGGCGCGTCGGCCGGCCGGGCCCGTTTGTACACGCGGATCGCTCCCGTGGCAGCGGGCTGGAACACCCGCACGAGCTTGAGGCGAATCATCTCCAGCAGCGCGAGGAACGTCACGATCATGAACGGCCGGGACCCGTCCCCGTCGGCGAACAGCTCCTCGAAACCGCACGCGTCGGTTTCCGACAGGCGCGCCAGCAGTTGCGCGATCCGGCTCTCAATCGAGATCTGCTCGGGCGGCAGCACCATCCGGGGACGGCGCGACGCCCGCTCGAGCACGCCCCGAAACGCGGCCATCAGGCCGAAGAGATCCACCTCCAGCTCGGGCTCGTATTCCGCGCCCGCCGCCTCGGCCACGCGCTCGTCCGGGCGGATGTACTGCGCGGCGCGCACCATCTCGCGTTCGCGCAACTGCTCGGCGGCGGCCCGGTACTTCTGGTGTTCGAGGAGCCGCCGGACCAGCGCCTCGCGCGGGTCCTCGGCGGTGCCGTCGTCGTCGAGTGACGGCTCGGGCCGCGGCAGCAGCATCCGCGACTTCACGTGGATGAGCGTCGACGCCATCACCAGGAACTCCCCCGCCACGTCGAGGTTCAGCTCCTGCATCAGCTCGATGTAGCGAAGGTACTGCTCGGTGATGAGCGAGATCGGGATGTCGTAGATGTTCAGCTCGTTCTTGCGGATCAAGTACAGCAACAGGTCCAGCGGCCCCTCGAAGGCCTCGAGCTTCACCCGGTAGGCGTCGGGTGAGCTTTCGAAGTCCGCGCGGGCATCCTGCATCGTCACGGTGTCGTGGTCCTTCGTCCTAATACCGCAAATGGACGGCGTCGCGCACCCGCTCCATCGTGGCCTGCGCCAGCTCGCGGGCACGCCGCGAGCCCTCGGCCAGAACCTCGCGCACGGAGGATAGGAAACATTTGAGGGGTGCCTGGTTGACGGAAAGCCCGTTATGCGACGTCGAGCCCGCCTTCCCGCCCTCCTCCACTGAGGTTCTCCACTCTCCTCCCCTTGGGACAGCGCAGATTGGCACGGTCTCGCACGGCGGTCCCACGGCGGCACGGCGCCTCTTCACCCCCAAGACGCGCTGTCGTACACACGTTTGGCCCAGCCGCCCGGGCGGGCAGTCGAAGGGGGACAGCTGGCCCCAAAAACTGTTCAGGCAGCCCAGTCGTCCACGCCGGGCGGCGCCCGAGCCGGGGCAGGCGGGGGCACCTCGGTCGGCAGACGGAAATGACGGAGGATGCGCTTGGTGGCTTCTGACGCCTCGAGCACAGCAATGAGCCGCAGTCGTCCGCCGCAGCGGGGGCACGCCAGGACGTCGAGTTCGAACACCCGGCGCATCAGGTCCGCCCAGCGCCAGCCCCGGCTCGGGTTGGACACCGAGCGCGCCGACAGCGACTCGTCGGGCACCGCGTGGGTAGCCGACACCGGTGCGTGCGGCACGATCTGCTTCCGCCACGAGGCGCGCGGCGCAAGCACGCCAGAGTACAGGAGCAGATTGACCCGCGGGCGCGGGATGAGGACGGCGAGGCGCGCGAGGAACGCGCGCGGCGAAAACGCGACGTGGGTGGTGCCGTCTGCCCAGGCTGTGCGCAATTGGACGGCGACGTCCCCGCTGGGCGTCCGGTGCAGGCGCTCGTCGGCCAGCGGGGGGCGCAACGCGTAGCGACAGAGGCGCTCCAGGCGGTCCCGATGCCCAGCCGGCACGCGGACGCCCGCGTGCAAGTCGAAGGCCTCCCAGCGCGCCTGGCACGCGCGCGGTTCCGGCGTCGCCCCGTTGGGCTCCCGCCGTGCGCCGAGTCGGTGTGGCTGATGCGTCGACACTCCGGACGCGGCGAGACCCCGCACCGACGCCGCGGCCCATCCCGCCAGGAGCGGCGTGGCCTCGGCGAACGGGTCCACCGCCGTACCGTCCTCGGCGTCCAAGCCGTGTCGCGCCAGCAGGCGCCGCACGGCGGGGACGATCGTCGCCAGGATATCGGCCATGTCGGCCTCCGACGGCGCGGGCGCCGCGTGAAACCGAAGACGGCCGGTCGTGGTCCGGGCGTACACCCCGTCGAGCACCAGCGCGTGCACGTGGACATGGAGGTTCACCGACCCGCCGAACCGCTGGATCACGGCGATGCCGCCGCCGCGCGCGTCGGGCAGGCCCCGCTCGCGGGCCCAGGCGCGTAGGTGCCGTTCGACGGCGCGGTGGAGGGCGCGCGCCACGCCGCGACACACGTCGTGGTTCCAGGCCAGCAGGTAGCGGGTGCGATGAGGAACACTCAAGACCCATTGCCGCACGGGCACGTCGGGCAGTACGTGGTCGACGAGATGCGCTGCACGTTCGGCCATCCGCCGCCCACCACAGCTCGGACAGAAGCCGCGCCCTTTGCACGAGAACGCGACGAGCCGTTCGGTCTTGCAGTTACCGCAGCGGAACCGGGCGAAGCCCCCGGCCAGGAACCCGCACCGCAGGAACGCCCGGAACTCGTCCTCGACGAAACGCGGCAACCCGTCGCCGCCCCGAAGCCGCGTAGACTCGGCACGGAACGTCTCGAAGTGATCGCGTACGACCGTGTACAGAACCGACGCACTCGGGTCCCGCGGCGTGTGCTCGGCCAGACGCACGCCGACACAGACCTGCCGGAAGAGTGCCACTGACGACGATGCGGGGAGTGGCGGCAGCGACAGGTGGTTCGACCCCGGCCGGCCGAGAATTTGCGCACCCACTCTCGACGTGGGTTGGAGGAATCGTGCACGTCGGCTCGTTTCTGACCGCAGCTGAGGTGACCATGCTCACGTCGCTGCCCTTCCACCTTACCCCGCTGAGAAGCGCTCCAGCCTGCGCCGCAACTACTCCTGCCACGTCGTGGAATGTGTACGTGCGGCAAAAGGCGGTGGTCAGGAGAGGGCCGCCCGCGCCTGGATGATCGCGGGTAAGGTGGACCGGATGATCCGCCAGCCCTCCTTCACGCGACGGGCAATGTCGGTGGCCGTCGGCGCGGAGATGGCACACGCCACATTGCGCGACGTACACGCCTTGAGGATTCTGGCAAAGGCGGCCTCCAGTTCCGGCGACGGCTGGGCGACGCCCATCGACCGCGACAGATCGGATCCGGCGCCGACGAACAGCGCGCCCACGCCGGGCACCCCAGCGATCTCGTCCACGTGCTCCAACCCGGCGGCCGACTCGATCATCACCACCGCCAGCAGGTCGCCCTCCGGGTTGAGCGGCCACACGTCGGCGCGGCGCTCGTACTCCGCCTGGCTGAGGCCCCAGGCCCACAGCGCGTTGGCCGGCGCGAACCCGCGAATCCCGGCCGGCTCCTGATACGGCGCGCCCTTCAGCTTCGGGTAGCGCATCGAGCGCACGGCGGCCAGCGCCTGCTCCTTCGAGTCCACGCCGTTGAAGATGACACCCATCAGCCCGATATCGAGCGCCTGCTTCACGACCCACTGCGACTGGTCCGCCTCGGGAGGGAACCGCGCCATCAGCGCGACGTTGGGCTGGAGGTTCCCCTTCTTCAGGATGGTCTCCTTGTCGGCCATCCCCAGCAGGAACAGGTTCAACCCGGTAAAGTCCATCGGGTTGTGCTCCATGTCGGCGTAGACGAAGTCCACCGGCGCCCGCGCGATCTCCCGCGCGTTGGCCAGCGACAGGTCGCCTGAGTTGATCAGCCCGTACACCGTCTCGCCCCGCGCCAGCTTCGCGATGACGGGGTTCAGGTGGACCGCCGCGGACTGCCCACCGACGTGGGTGGACACGACCACGATTCCCAGCACGATGGCGATACCGGTGATGGAACGATGAAGCCTCATCCCGCGTCCCTCCTTGGGCATTGAGCATTGGGCATTGGGCATTGACACCTGAGTCTCCGGTCTCCGGTCTCCGGATCTTGGCAACCCACCCGGCGATCAACGCGGATCCCAACTGCTTACCGCTCCTTCACAACACTACGTTCTTGCTTGAGCATTGGCAGTCCTGACTGGAGACCGGAGACCGGAGACCGGCGACTTACTCTCTCGCCTTCGTCAACTCCCCTCGCCACTTGGCCGCATCGGCGAAGACCGTCTCCATCACTTCGCCGCGTCCCAGATCGGCACGAAGGTCCCCCAGCCTGTCGATCAAGAGGTCGAGGGCCGTGCGAATCGTATCGGCGTTGGCCACGCACACGTCCTTCCACACGCTGGCGGGGCTGGACGCCAACCGCGTGGTGTCCACCAGCCCGCGTCCCGCCACCCGCAAGCCCTCGCCTTGCACCGCGCCACCGATGACCTCCAGCAGGGCGCTCGTCGCCAGCTGCGGCAGGTGGCTGACAAAGGCCATCACGCGGTCGTGCTCTGCCGCGTCCATCCTTACGGGGCGCGCCCCGAGCCCCTCGGCCAGCCGCTCGAGCCGGCTGATGGCCTCCGCGTCCTCGGCGGTCGGCGTGAAGATCCAGGGCCGGCCTCGAAACAGGTCCGGCCGCGCGAACCCGAACCCACCGTTCTCCGCGCCGCCAATCGGGTGCCCGCCGACGAATCGCAGCGCGTCCCCCACGACGGCAGCCGCCTTTTGAATGTCCCGTTTGGTGCCGCCGACGTCGCTCACGATCGCCGACTCACGGACGTGCACGGGGAGTTCCATCAGGAGCCGCGCGTTCTGGCGAACGGGAGCCGCCAGGATCACGAGCGCCACCTCTGGTAGCTCCGCCACGCTCGAGAAGCCCTTGTCCAAGGCGCCACTTCCCGCGGCATGGGCCAGCACGGCTGGCCGATCCACGCCGTACACGCGGACCGACGGCCACCGTTCCCGGATCCCCAAGGCGATCGACCCACCGATGAGCCCCACGCCGATGATGCCGACCGACGCAAACGGCGGCGCGTCCTGATCCCCCATCGCTCGCTACCGCGACCGGCCGCGTGACGCCGTGGGTTCCAGGCAGATGCTGCGCCCGATGGCCGGCGCGATGATCCGCAGCTCCCCCATCAGGCCGTCGAACTGGCCGGGGAAGAGCGACTGCGCGCCGTCCGACAGCGCGTGGTCGGGGTCGGTGTGCACCTCGATGATGAGACCGTCCGCACCGGCGGCCACGGCGGCGCGAGCCATCGGGACGACCATGTCGCGACGGCCGGCCCCGTGGCTGGGGTCGGCCACGATGGGCAGGTGGCTCAGCTTCTTCACCACGGGAATCGCCGACACGTCGAACGTGTTGCGCGTGGCCGTCTCGAACGTGCGAATGCCGCGCTCGCACAGGATGACGTCGGGGTTGCCGCCTGCCAGGATGTACTCGGCGGAGAGCAGCCACTCCTCGATGGTGGCGGCCAGGCCACGTTTGAGGAGCACGGGCTTGTTGACATGCCCCAACTCGCGGAGGAGCGAGTAGTTCTGCATGTTGCGCGCGCCCACCTGGAAGATGTCGGCGTAGCTGCCCACCAGCTCGATCTGGCCGATGTCCATCACCTCCGACACCAGCTTCAAGTCGTGGGCGTCGGCGGCCCGGCGCAGCATCTTCAAGCCGTCCTCGCCCAGGCCCTGGAAGCTGTAGGGCGAACTGCGCGGCTTGAAGGCGCCGCCGCGGAGGATCTTCGCGCCCGCGCGCTTCACGGCAGCCGCCGTGGCCATCACCTGCTCGTCGGTCTCCGCCGAACACGGTCCGGCGATCACGATCACCTCGTCGCCGCCGACGTGCACGTCGCCTACTGTCACCACGGTGTTCTCGGGCCGAAACGCGCGGCTGGCGCGCTTGTACGGCTCGGTAATCCGCAGCACTTCGTGGACGCCTTCCAGGATCGCCACGAGTTGGGGATCCAGTTTGTGTGCCCCCACGACGCCCAGTACCGTGCGCGTAGTCCCCGACGAGCGGTGGACGTCCACGCCCAGCTCGATGAGACGCGCGATCACCGCGTCGATCTGGCCCTCGCTGGCCCGTTCCTTCATCACCACGACCATGACGTCCTTACTCCCCTTCTGTACCCGGGATCCCGTCCCCCGGGCCGGGTCCCGTTGCCCGGCCATCCGCGGTTTGCTCCGTGCGCTCGGCGCGCCTGGCCTCGTCGATGATGCGCTCGAAGATCCGCACCACGGCCTCGGCGGTCAGCGGGCCGGCCAACGCGGTTGCGGCCTCCCGCACGCCGCCCAGCACCTGGGCTTCGCGGCCCGGCTGGTAGACCGGCAGCCCGGCCTCGTGTTTGAGGCGCCCCACTTCCACCGCGCACGCGACGCGCACGTTGAGCAGTCGTACCAACTGCTCGTCGATGGCGTCGATGCGCTTGCGCAGTTCCTCGATGGTCAGCTCTTCAGCCAACGCACGTACTCCTCCACTCGAGACTCCAACTCCGGGGACGCACCCGCCTCGGCAATCACGTTGACGAGAGCGCTCCCCACAACGGCGGCGTCGGCCCACCGGCCCACTTCCCGGACATGCTCCGGCCTGGAGATGCCGAACCCCAGCGCGACCGGCATGTCCGTCACGCGCCGGATGCGACCCACCATCTCCTCCGCGCCCTCGGCCAGGTGATCACGAACACCGGTGACACCGAGGCGCGAGATCGCGTACAGGAAGCCGCTTCCGAGCGCCGCGGCCCGTCGCAGGCGTTCATCGCTGGTCGTGGGGCTGAGGAGCAGCACCGTGTCGATCCCCCGAGCCGCCATCAAACCACGAAACTCGTCGGCCTCCTCGATCGGCAGGTCCAGCACCAGCACGCCGTCCACACCGGCCGCCTGCGCGCGGTCGGCGAAGGCCTCGGCCCCGAGGCGGAAGATCGGGTTGGCGTAGCTGAAGATCACGACCGGCGGCCTGAACGTTGCGCGCATGCCCTCAAGCAGATCCAGCACCTTCACCAGCGTGGTCCCGCCTTCGAGCGCCCGCTCGGTGGCCCGCTGAATCACGGGACCGTCGGCCAGCGGGTCCGAGAACGGCACGCCCACTTCCACGACATCGGCGCCGCCGCGGTCCAGCGCGCGCAAGACGCCAGCCGTGCGGGGCAGATCCGGGTCGCCCGCGGTGACGTAGGTGACCAGGCCTGGCGTCCGCGCCGCGCGGAGGCGGGCAAACGTGTCGGCAATCCGGCTCATCGCAGCGCCTCCACCACGCTCTGCACGTCTTTGTCCCCACGGCCGGACAAGTTCACCAGCACGACGGAGTCGGCCGGCAGCGTCTTGGCGAGCGGCATCGCGTAGGCCACCGCGTGCGCCGACTCCAGCGCGGGGAGGATGCCCTCGTACTTCGCAAGCGCCTGGAACCCCTCGAGCGCCTCGGCATCGGTGACATAGCCGTACTCGCACCGGCCGATCTCACGCAGCCACGCATGCTCGGGACCGACGGCCGCGTAGTCCAGCCCGGCCGAGATCGAGTGCGTCAGCTCGATGTTGCCCGCCTCGTCCTGGAGCACGAACGTGCGGGTGCCCTGCAACACGCCGGTGCTGCCGCCGGTAAACCGCGCGGCATGCCGGCCAGGCGCGATGCGCTCGCCGCCCGCCTCCACGCCGATGAGCCGCACCGACGCGTCTTCGATGAAGCCGTCGAAGATGCCGATGGCGTTGCTGCCCCCGCCCACGCACGCCACCACCACGTCAGGCAGCCGGCCTACCTGCGCCAGCACCTGCGCGCGCGCCTCGCGCCCGATGACGGATTGGAACTCCCGCACCATCAGCGGGTACGGGTGCGGACCGAGCGCCGACCCCAACAGGTAATAGGTGTCCTTGACGTTGGTCACCCAGTCGCGCATCGCCTCGTTGATGGCGTCCTTCAGCGTCCTGCTGCCCGCATCCACCTGGATCACGGTGGCACCCAGGAGCCGCATCCGCACGACGTTCAACGCCTGCCGCCGCATGTCCTCGGCGCCCATGTAGACGTGGCACTCGAGGCCCAGCAGCGCGCAGGCCGTGGCCGACGCCACGCCGTGCTGGCCGGCCCCTGTTTCGGCGACCACGCGCGTCTTGCCCATGCGCCTGGCCAGCAGCGCCTGGCCGAGGGCGTTGTTGATCTTGTGCGCGCCCGTGTGCGTGAGGTCCTCGCGCTTGAGCAGCACCCGCACCCCGTGGACGCCGGCGCCCTCGGGTATCAAGCGACGCGTCTCGTAGAGCGGCGTCGGCCGCCCCACATAGTGCGCCAGCAGATCGGCCAGCTCGCGCTGAAAGGCGGGGTCGGCCCGCACGGTCAGATAGCCGGCCGTCAGCTCCTCGATGGGTGCCACCAGCGTCTCGGGGACGAACCGTCCGCCGTAGGCGCCGAAGTAGCCGCGCGCGTCAGGGTCGCGCCGCCCGAATATCGGTGTCTCCATGTGCTCCTTGGTCAAGTCTTCTAGCGTCGCTGCGCTTCCAGCGCGCGCCGCGCGCGCATCAGGAACGTGGCGACCTTGTCCGCGTTCTTCACGCCCGGCGCGTCCTCGACGCCCGAGGACACGTCCACGCCGAGGGGCGCCACCTGCTCGATGGCTGCCTCGACGTTCTCGGGGGTCAGGCCGCCGGCCAACACCACGGGACGCTGGCGCGCCACCTGCGCCGCGCCTTCCCAATCCACTCGCTGGCCCGTGCCACCGCGCCGCGCGCGATCGGCGGCGTCCAGCAGGAGCGTCGTGCTCAGCGGCCAGTCCGTGGACAACGCGCCTTCCACGCTCATCGCGCGCATAAGGGGCTGGGAGAACTGCGCCGCATAGCTGGCCGGCTCGTCCCCGTGCAGCTGGACGCAGGTAAGGCCCGCGCGCTCGATCACGGCCTGAATCGCCGCCACGCTCTCGTTCACGAACACACCGACCCGATGCACGCCCGGCGGAATCCGCGCGATCAGCGACGCCGCGTGATCCGCGGTGACGGCCCGCGGGCTGTCCGGCCAGAACACGAAGCCGATCGCGGTCGCGCCGTGGCGCACGGCCACGTCGACGTCTTCAGCACGCGTGAGCCCGCACACCTTTATGACCACTAGCGAAGCTCCGGCGCAGCGTCGCCTTGCATCAGGCCCCGGAGGGCGGCGGCTGGATTGGCGTCGGTCATGAACCGCTCGCCGATGAGGAACGCGTGGTACCCGGCGGCCGACAACCGCGTCACATCCGCCCGACTCTGCAAGCCGCTTTCGCTGACGGCGGTCACTGAACGCGGCATGGCCGCGGCCAGCCGGTCCGAGGCCGCCACATCCACCCGCAAGGTGTGGAGGTTCCGGTTGTTGACCCCGATGACCCGGGCGCCGCTGTCCACGGCCCGCGCCAGCTCCTCGTCATCGTGCACCTCGACCAGCGTGGCGAGCCCCATCTGCCAGGCCTGCGCCTGCAGTCGCACCAGTGTGGCCTGGTCCAGCGCGGCCACGATCAGCAGGATCGCGTCGGCACCGGTGGCGCGCGCCTCGAGCAGCTGGTACTCGTCGACGATGAAGTCTTTGCGCAGCAGCGGCACGTCCACAGCCCCGCGCACGGCGGCCAGGTGCGCTAGCGCCCCGTCGAAGAATGTGGGCTCGGTCAACACCGAGATCGCCGCCGCCCCGCCGTCTTGATAGGCCCGCGCGATGGGAACCGGATCGTAGACGTCCATCAGCACGCCCTTCGAGGGCGACCGGCGTTTGCACTCGGCGATGATGTTCACGGTGCCGGCACGCGACAGGCGCGACTCGAAGAGCGAACCGCGCGGAGCCGCCGCTTCGGCCCGGCGGGCAAGGGCCACCTGCGATTCCAGAGCCCGGCGGTCGTCCACGATGCGACGGGTGCCCGCCACGATCGCGCCGAGCAGATCCGGGGCGGCGCTCACGCTGGTGCTCCTTCCTGCGACAGGCGGGCCATTCGGTCCAGCGTGGCAGCGGCAGCACCGGACTCGATGGCCGCCTCCGCCATCCGCAGACCCTCTTGCACGGTGCTCGCGCGCCCCGCCACCATCAGCGACGCGCCGGCGTTGTACACCACGACATCCCGCGCCGGTCCAGTCTTGCCCTCCAGCACGCCGCGCACGATCTGAGCGTTCTCCGCGGCGTCACCGCCGGCCAGGTCTCCGGCCGTCGCCCGCCGCAGGCCGAACTCCGCCGGGTTCACGTAGAAGGTGTGCACGGCGCCGTCCCGGCACTCCGACACCTTGGTGTAGCCCGTGGTCGACAGCTCGTCCAGCCCGTCGGCGCCGTGTACCACCCACGCGCGCTCCGAACCGAGCATCGCCAGCGACCGCGCCACCAGCGTCGTCAGCTCGGACCGCGGGACCCCGACGATCTGTCGCGACGCCCCGGCTGGGTTCGTGAGCGGCCCCAGCAGGTTGAAGGCACTCCGGATGCCCAGCTCGCGGCGCGTCGGGCCCGCATGGCGCATGGAGGGGTGAAAGGTGGGCGCGAAGAAGAAGGCGATGCCGGCCTCGCGCAGGCACCGTTCCACCACCGGTGGCGCCGCCGCCACGTTCACGCCCAGCCGCTCGAACACGTCCGCGCTGCCGGAGCGGCTGGACACCGACCGGTTGCCGTGCTTCGCGACGCGGACACCGCACGCGGCCACCACCACCGCCGCGGCCGACGAGATGTTGAACGTGCCCGCGCGGTCGCCGCCCGTCCCGCACGTGTCGAACACCACGCCGGGGTCCGCCGACAGCTTCACGGCGTTGGCGCGCATCGTGCGCGCGAAGCCCACGATTTCGTGCGGCTGCTCGCCCTTCATGGCCAATGCCGTCAGCAGGCCCGCCAGCGCGCCGGGGGCGACGCGGCCGGCCATCACCTCTTCCATGGCGGCCGCTGCTTCGGCCTCGGTCAGGTCCTCCCGTCGCAGGACCTTCTCGACCAGATCCGGCAGCAACACCGCCGGCGTCCCCGTCGTGTCGCTCGACGCCATCACAGGTCCAGGAAGTTCCGCAGCAGGCGCCGGCCTTCTTCGGTGAGCACCGACTCGGGGTGGAACTGCACGCCGTGCACCGGATACGCCGTATGCCGCACGGCCATGATCGTGCCGTCCTCGGTCCGCGCCGCCACCTCCAGATGCTGGGGTAAGCCCGCAGCCGCCACGACCAGCGAGTGGTAGCGACCGGCTGGGAAGGGCGACGGCACACCCGCGAAGATCCCTTTGCCGTCGTGCGTCACGATCGACGTCTTGCCGTGCATCGGCGCGGTGGCGCGGACGACAGTGCCGCCGTACACCACGCCGATCGCCTGGTGCCCGAGGCACACACCCAGCACGGGCGTGGACGGACCGAATCGCCGAATCACTTCCGGCGACACGCCCGCCGCTTCGGGGCGCCCGGGACCCGGCGAGATGACGATGTGGTCCGGCGTCATGTCGCCGATCTCGTCGAGCGTCACCTGGTCGTTCCGCCGCACGCGGATGTCGGCGCCCAGCTCCCCGAAGTACTGCACCAGGTTGTAGGTGAACGAGTCGTAGTTGTCGATGACGAGCACCATTACGCCAGCCCTCGCTGCGCCAGCTCGAGCGCGCGGATGACGGCGCGCGCCTTGTCGCGGGTCTCCTCGTACTCGGCGGTCGGATTGGAATCGGCCACGATGCCCGCGCCGGCCTGCACGTACGCGCGGCCGTCCTCGATGAACACCGTGCGGATCGTGATGCAGAAGTCGAGGTTCCCCGCGAAGTCGAGGTAACCCACCGCCCCGGCGTACACCCCGCGGCGGCTGCCCTCCAGTTCGGCGATGATCTCCATCGCCCGCACCTTCGGTGCCCCCGACACCGTGCCGGCGGGGAAACACGCCACCAGCGCGTCCAGCCGGTCGTGCGAATCGTCGAGCGTGCCCTCGACGATCGACACCAGGTGCATCACGTGGGAGTAGCGCTCGACGGTCATGTAGGTCGGGACGCGCACCGAGCCGTACGAGCTGACGCGCCCCAGGTCGTTGCGCCCCAGATCCACCAGCATCACGTGTTCGGCGCGCTCCTTCTCGTTGTGCCGCAGCTCCTCGGCCAGCCGCGCGTCGTCCTCCGGCGTTCTCCCGCGGGGCCTGGTGCCCGCGATCGGGTGCGTCTGGAGTTTCCGGCCTTCGGCCCGCACCAGCATCTCCGGCGACGAGCCCACGATGGACCGCTCCCCAACCCGCAGGAAATACATGTAGGGCGAGGGGTTCACGTGGCGCAGCGCGCGGTAGACCGTGAACGGGTCGGCGTCGATCGCGGCCTCGAATCGCTGCGACAGCACCACCTGGTAGATGTCGCCGGCGGCGATGTACTCCTTCGCCGTCCGCACCATCTCTTCGAAGCGGTCCTTGGTGACGTTGGACGTCACCTCCAGCTCCTTGGATACACGCGGCGCGCCCTTCGACAGCGCGCGCTCCAACTCCCGCTCCACGAACCCGACGCGGGCGCACGCGAACTGATACAACGACTCCAGATCGTCGTCGCCGGTCACGCGCGCGTTGGCGATGACCAGGATGCGGTGACGCACGTGGTCGAACGCCAGCACGGTATCGAAGATCATGAACACGGCTTCGTCGCGTACTTCGTCGGTCGGCTGCAACGTCACCGGCTCGAACCACGCGGCCGCGTCGTAGCCCAGGTAGCCGACGGCCCCGCCGGTGAACGGTGGCAGCCCCTGGACGAACGGCGAGTGGTAGCCGGCCATCAGCTCCCGAATCGTCGGCACGAACGCCTTGTCGGATTCCTCGGTGGCACCGCCGGCGCGCTCGACCAGCACCTTGCCGCCGCGAGCACGGACGATGAGGAACGGGTCCTTGCCGAGGAACGAATAGCGCCCGACCTGCTCACCGCCCTCCACGGACTCGAGCAGGAACGCGTAGTCCGAGTGCTCGGCCACCTTCAGGAAGGCCGACACCGGCGTCAGCAGGTCCGCGACGATCTCTTTGTAGACGGGCACGAAGGTGCCCCGCTGGGCCCGCTCCGTGAACTCCTCGAACGACGTGATCTGCATCGCACACACCTACTGACTGCTCATGGGCTGCCGTGCCCGTGTGTCGTCGGCGGCAGCAGCCGCCGCCAGCGCCTCGCGCGCCGCGTTCGCCATCAGGCCGGGGAGCGGCCGCTGCCCCGTCCACCACTCGAACTGCCGTTCGGCCTGCGCCACCAGCATGGGCAACCCGTCGAGGACACGGCACCCGCTGGCGCGCGCCTCACGCAAGAGCGCCGAATCCCCCACGCCGTAGGTCAGGTCGTACACGAGGCCTCCACCAAATGGCCCGCCGGGTACCGGCGACTCGTCGCGGCGGTTGGCCCCACCGAGCGGCGTCGTATTGACCAGCACGTCCCACGATCCCTCGGCCGGCGGCCACGGTCCGACGGTGCAGCCCAACATCGTGGCCACCTCCCGTGCCTGCGCCGCCCGGCGCGCGTGTAGCGTGACGTCGAAGCCCTGACGCCGCAACCCCACGGCTACGGCCCGCGCGGAGCCACCCGCGCCCAGCACGGACGCGCGGTGGCCACTGATCCCACGCGTGCTGTCCGCGAGGAGCGGCGCCACAAAACCATCGACGTCCGTGTTGGTGGCTTCCCAATCCGACCCCACTCGCCGCAGCGTGTTGGCGGCGCCTACCTCCGTCGCCACGCCTTCGCTCCGCCTGGCGGCCCGCAGCGCGTCCAGCTTGAACGGAATCGTGACGCTGGCGCCTTGCACACCCAACGCGTCCGCAAACGACACGAAGTCGTCGAAGTCGTCGGTCTGCAGCGGCACATACACGGCATCGATGCCGGCGGCGGCGAAGGCGCGGTTGTGCATGACGGGCGACAGCGAGTGCAGCGCCGTGCGGCTCACCACGCCGAAGACGCGCGTGTCGGGCCCCACGTCCCGGAACCGAAACACGTCGACCATCCGCTGCGCCGGTATCTGCCCTGGCGCCACGCCATTGCCCGCATACGTCCAACGCGACCGGTACCGCGTGGCCAGGAGCCGCGACGGCAACCCGGACTCACCCATGCCGATCACGACGGCGCCGCCCTCGGCGCCAATGGCCGCAAGCCGACTGGTGTCGGACAGGCGCGGCGTCAGCACCGCCACCTTGATCGTGCCGGCGCCGGTGGAGCGCATGGCCGAGACACGATCCGCCAGGTCGCTCGGTACACCGTCGAAGGCGTGGTGCGACACCACCACACGGGCCGGCGCCAGGTCGACGAGATCCTGAAAGCCGGCGCGCCACTCCACGTCCACGAACTCGGCGCCCAGTTCGAGAGCGCGAGTCAGGATGGCCTTCCGCTCATCTTCCGAGCCCGCGAACTGTCCACCCTCCCAGGTGGCCCGACACGTGACGACCACCGGCCCGCGCCGGCCGTCGAGCGCACCCGCCACGTCCAGGTCCCGCACGCCGTCCAGGCGCAGCTCGACGAGGTCGCCGAAGGTCGCCGCGTCGCGGGCCGCCCGCAGCGCGCCAAGCGTGTCGGCGGTCACCGTCTCAACCAACTGCGCTCTCGTCATCGAACTAAATCGTCTCCACAAAGCAAAAGCGCCCCTTCAACCAGAGGCTGAAGGGGCGCTTGAATCTCGTTGGTGCTGGTCTGGCTACGTCAGACGCTGGCAACCGCCCCCTCAGCGACGCACGGGTACCACCACCAATAGCTGGCAAAAGCGTGGCACGAGGGGCTGGACAGCGGGTTCATCAGCGTCAGACGACGGCGCCAGAGTACTGCACGGCCATGCGCAGTGTCAAACACACCAGGTCGCGCCGATGGTCGGCCTGGGACGTCTTGACCGACCCGGATGCTTGATCGTGATCCATGTCTTCCCTCGGTCAAGACGTCCATGCCCGCGCGAAGCGCGGGCCAGAGATAGTGGGGTCTAGCGAAGCCCTGGCTCGCGGATCTGCTCGTGGATTCTCAGGCCAGGGCCTCGCTAGACCCTTGCGATTTCAACGGTTTACCCGTATCTTCAAACGCAGAGGTGCCACTGTGACTCGCGTCGTGACCTCCGTACTACTCGTCTGCCTGGCCACGACACTCGTCGGTCAGAACCGAACCTTTCCAGTATCCGAGTTGCGGCCCGGCATGGTCGGCATCGGCCGGACCGTCTTCGAAGGCGACCGGCTGGACGAATTCAAGGCCCACATCATCGGTGTCCTGCGCAACGTCATCGGCCCCAGCCGGGATTTGATCCTGGCCCGGCTCGAAGGCGGGCCGCTGGCCAACGCGGGCGTCATCGCGGGCATGAGCGGCAGCCCGGTGTACATCGACGGCCGGCTGGTCGGTGCCGTGTCGTACTCCCTGGGCCAGTTCTCCAAAGAGCCGATCGCCGGCATCACGCCCATCGCCGAGATGGTGGAGGCCGCCTCGCTTCCGGGACCGCGCCGCCAGGCCAGCCTCGTGGATCTGCCGACGCCGCTCACGCCCGAGGGACTGCGCGCATCGCTGAAGCAGGCCTTCTCCTGGGCTCGCCCCTTTGCCGACAGTCCCTCGGACATCCAAGTGCTGATGGGCGGCTCGCTCGCCCCAGGGGTCGGCGCCCTGCTGCGGCCGATCGCCACGCCCATCACGCTGGGCGGCTTCGACCCCACTGTCGCGGATCCCATCGTCGCGGCCTTCCGCGATCAGGGCTTCGTGCCCGTGATGGCCGGCGGCGGCGGGCAGAACGGTTCGGCCGCTCCGGGCCCCTTGCGACCGGGTGATCCGATCGGCGTCGCGCTGATGAGTGGAGACCTGGAACTGGGCGCCACGGGGACGGTCACCGACGTCGTGGGCGACCGCGTGTATGCGTTCGGCCACCCGTTCTACAACCTGGGCCCCACCGCGTTTCCCATGACGCGCGCCTACGTGCACGTCGTGCTGCCGAGCCTGCTGAGCTCGATGAAGATCGCGAGCACCGGCGAGGTGATCGGCACCGTGCAACAGGATCGTGCCACGACCATCGCGGGCACGTTGGGACGCGGTCCCACGATGATCCCGATCACGCTCAACCTCACGTCGGACCGCGGCACGCGCAAGACGTTCCGGATGGCGATGGTGCAGGACCAGCTCTTCACGCCGCTCCTCGCCTATCTGTCGATCCTCAACACGCTGAGCTCGTATGAGCGGCAGAACGGCGTCGCCAGCTACGCGCTGCGCGGGTCGGCGCGCGTGAAGGGCCATCAGGGCCTGGCGTTCGAGGACCTCTTTGCCGGCGACCAGCCCTCGGTGGGGGCGGCCGCGTCGGTGGTGGGGCCGATCAATTTTCTGGTGCGCAACGCCTTCGAGAACGTGGAAATCGAGGGGCTGACGCTGGACATCGAGGCCAGCGAGCAGGCGCGCAGCGCCACCCTGGAGCGCGTGTGGCTGGACGGCGCGCGTGTGCGACCGGGCACGACGGTGGACATCAAGGTGCTGCTGCGGACGTTTCGTGGCGAGGAGTTGACGCGCACGACGCCGATTCGCATTCCGGCCAACGCGCGCGGTTCCGTCACGGTGCTCGTCGCCGACGGCACGCGCCTGGGGCAATACGAAACGCGCGAACTGCAAGTCCAACCCACACAAGCCCGCGGCGTCGCGCAGATGCTGAACGTGCTGAACGGCGCGCGCAAGAACAACCGGCTATACGTGCGGCTGCTGACGCGCGACACCGGCGCGCTCGTGCGCGGTGAACCGCTGCCGTCGCTGCCGGCGTCGGTGCTGGCGGTGCTCGAGGCCGACCGCAACGGTGGCAGCTTCCGCCCGATTCAAAGCGCGCTCTCGGGCGACTGGGAAATCCCGACCGACCAGGCCGTCACCGGCTCGCGCACGCTGACACTCCCCATCGAGGACTGACGCTTTCCATGCGCACTGCTTTGTCTCGTGTCGGCGCCGTCGTGACGGCGTTGGCGGCAACCATCAGCCTCCATGCGGCGGTCCCGACCTTCTGGCAGGTGGCCACTGAAACCGAGTTCCTCCGTGGGGACGTGGACGGCCTGTCGATCGATTCCTACGGCCGGCTGGCGCTGGGCCCCGTGGCGTCGACGGTCTACGACTCCACCGCGCCATTCCTGTGGGCTTTGGCACCGGGCCCGGACGGCGGCACGTTCGTCGGCACCGGCAACGAAGGCCAGGTCCTGCTGGTCGAGGCGTCGGGGCGCGGCCGTGTGTTCTTCGACTCTGACGAATTGGAGGTCCACGCCCTGGCGCCGGCGCCCAACGGCGGCCTCTTCGTCGGCACCTCGCCCAACGGCAAGGTGTACCGGGTGGACGCGTCGGGTACGGGCACGGTGTTCTTCGACCCGCCGGATCCGTACATCTGGGGCCTCGCCGTGGACCGCGCCGGCAACCTCTTTGCCGCAACGGGAGACAAGGGCCTCATCTACAAGATTGCGCCCGACGGGCGGGGCGCCGTGTTCTACGACACCAAGGCCACGCACGCGCTCTCGCTGGCGTTCGACCGCGAGGGGAGGCTCCTGGCCGGCACGGGTACGCCGGGGCGCGTGTTCCAGTTGGACAGCGCCGGCAAGCCGTTCGTGCTCTACGACTCTCCGTACTCCGAGATTCGCGGTCTACGGGTAGACGCCGCGGGCGCCGCCTTTGCCATTGCCGTCTCGGGCCGCACCGGGAGCGGTTCGGCAGAGCCGGTTCGCCCCGTCGAGTCCACACCCGCTCCCGCTCCGGTAGCCTCGGTCTCCACAGAGATCACGGTGGTCGCGGTCGGCGACGTCTCGACGTCTGTCGGGTCCTCCCAGACGCCGCAGGTGCGCGCGCAGGGTCCGGTATCCGGCGCCGTCGTGCGGATCGCGCCCGAAGGCGGCTCCGACGTGGTGTGGGAAACGCGTGAGGACACGCCCTACGACGTGGCCTTCGAGCCCGACGGCAGCATCGTCGTGGCCACCGGCGGCAAGGGCAAGATCTTTCGCCTGGCCGGAGAGCCGTTGCGACCCACCCTCATCGCACGCGCCAACGCCCAGCAGGTCACGGCGCTCGGCCGCGACCGTGACGGCCAGTTGGTGTTCGCGACATCGAACCCGGGCAAGGTCCAACGCCTGTCCAGGACGCGAGCCCCTCGTGGCACCTACACCTCCGAGGTCCGGGACGCTCAGACAGTGGCCGCATGGGGCGCCATCAAATGGCAAGCGCTGACGCCGGGCGGCAGCAAGGTGGAAGTGTCGACGCGGTCCGGCAACACGCGCACACCGGACGAGACGTGGAGCGACTGGAGCGCGGCCTACGGCGCCGCCGAGGGGACCTCGATCAGCAGCCCGCGCGCCAGGTACCTGCAGTGGCGGGCGGTGCTCTCCCCTGGCGGGACCGACGCGCCGATCCTCACGTCGGTCACCGCGGCCTATCTGCCGCGCAACGCGCGGCCGCGCGTGACCTCCGTCACGATCCAATCGCCGGGCACCGTCTTCCAGCGGCCGTTTCCCACCGGGGAGCCCGAGATCGCCGGGTTCGACGGCGACACACCGGACCGCCGGGTGGCCGCGCAGCAACAGTCGACCGGGGCCGGCGGATCGCCCGCGCTCGGGCGCCGCGGATACGAGCGGGGATTGTTGACCTTCATGTGGCGCGCGGAGGACGAGAACCGCGACGAGCTGACCTACGACATCCAGTACCGCCGCGAGGGCGACACTTCGTGGAAGCTCCTCAAGCGTGGCCTGACCGACACGATCCTGGTGTGGGACACGACCTCGGTGCCCAACGGCCGCTACGTGGTACGGGTCGTCGCCACGGACTCGCCGTCCAACTCCCCCACGACGGCGCTGACCGGCGAGATGGAGAGCAGCGCCTTCGACGTGGACAACTTGCCCCCGTCGATCACCGTCACGTCGTCACGCCGCGACGGCACGCGAACGACGATCGTCTTCGAGGTCCGCGATGACCTGTCGGCGGTGCTGCGCGTGGACTACTCGCTCGACGGCGACCGCTGGATCCCGGTGTACCCGAAGGACGGGATCGCCGACTCCCGGATCGAACAGTTCGAGCTGATCGTGGACGATCCGGCCGGCCGTGGCGTGGTGCTGCGGGCCGCGGACGCGCTGAACAACGTGTCGAGTGCGCGGGGCGAAGCTCCGCCCGCGGCGGGCTCAGGCCGTCGCTGACAGGGGCGCCGCGCCCGACCGGCGAACCGGCTCGACGAGCTGCTCCGGCGTCTCGGGCGGCGTGACCGGGGAACGCGGAGCCCTGGCTCGGACCGTGACAGGCTCGAGCAGCGGCGCCTGCAACGGCACGCCGAGGTCGACCGGCATCGACGACGCTGTCACGGTCGTCGTCGTGAACAGCCACACCACGTTCACCGCCACGTTGCGGCCCGACGGCCACTGTGCGGGAGCAAACCGCGCCCGGCGGACCGCATCGAGCAGATCGGCCACGGCCTCCTGGTTGCGCACGTGCCCCGGCGTCACCGACGCCGCCCGCAGCAACTCGTAGGTCCCAATCTTGCCTTCACGCGTCACGACGGCCGCCACCGCCACCACGTCGTCCGCGGCAGCGGGATGCTCGTCCAGCACGGCGTGCGCCACCGCGCTCTGTCCCTCGAGCGCGCGCGGCACCAGCATGGCGCCATCCAGGCGCAAGGGGTTCCGGTTGGAGCCGGGATCGGCCAGCGAGTCGATCATCGCCGCCAAGGACGTCGGCTGTTGCTCCACCGCCGTCCGCCACATCGCGGTGGCCAGCCCGACGCACAGCGCCAAGGCCGCCGAGGCTCCCACCGCCGGCCACACGAACCGGAGGTCGGCACAGTCTCGGGCCAGGTCCTTCAGCCGTGCTCCGTACGACTGCTGGCGCTCCAGATCCACGCGGTCCAGCACTTCCGCACGCTGCGCGGCCAGGTCGCGCTCGCCTGGCGCCTCCGCGCGTCGCACCGATGCGCGCAGCGCCGCGCGAATCATCTGCATGTCTTCGACGCGCGCCGCGCACGTGGAGCACCACCGCAGGTGCGACTCGACCAGCACCTCGTCGGCCAGCAGCAGTTCGCGGTCGACGAATCCCTCCAGGTGCCGTTGGGCGAACACGCAGCTGACGTAGCGCGTCACGACCGCAACCCCAAGAGCTCCGCGCGCAGCGTCTGCCGCGCCCGCGTCAAGCGAGACTTGACGGTGCCAACCGCCACACCGAGCGAAAACGCGATCTCCTCGTAACGCAGTCCTTCGACCTCTCGCAGCACGACCACGGTCCGCTGATCGAACGGCAGGCGGTCCAGCGCGTCGCCGATCCGAGCGGCCACTTCCTTGCTGGCCAGCAGCCGGTCGGGCAGGACGTCGCCCGGCGATTCCAAGTCGCCACACTGCTCGACGTGCAGGTCCAGCGACACCTGCTGCGTGCGGTGACGCCGGTGCCACCACCGTTGGCGGTTGCGCGCCTGGTTGACGACGATCCGGAAGATCCAGGTTTTGAGAGCCGATTGGCCTCGAAAGGCCGCCAAGGTCCGAAACACGCGGAGGAAGACCTCCTGGGAGACCTCGAGCGCTTCGTCCCGGTCCCCGAGCAGGTGGTACGCCAAGGCGTACACCATCCGCTGGTGGGCCGACACCAAATCCGCGCAGGCCGACTGATCCCCGGCCACGCAACGACCGACCAGCTCTGCTTCGGCGCTATCGACGCCGACCCAGCCAAGAGCACGTGCGTCCTTCACCAGTTCCTCGTGTATGGCTCGCTCCATGAGTTTACACCTGCTGAAGTCTCGCGCCCCCGTCCGGCCAGAGTCGACTTTGTCCTGGTGCATTAGACCCACGATGGACGAGTTTGTTCCCGCCTTGGTCCCTCGGGCCTCGGGACGGGCCGTCGGCCTTCGGTCGGCGGGGCGGGGTCAGCAGTCTCCGGTCTCCGGTCTCCGGTCGTCAGTCGCCGGTCGCCAGTCTCCAGTCTTCGGTCTCCAGTCTCCGGTCCAGTCTCCGGTCGGATCTCTCGCTCCTGAGCGACGAGGTCACAATTGCACACGAAATCGGCCATGCGCTCAGGCTGGATCACTATGCCGGGACAGGTTCTTGCCACGACGCCAACAGTGTTATGGCACCGATTGCTGATTGCATCAGTACAGCTGGACTGTATCTTCGTGAGGAGAGCGGAGGATCATTATCGCCTCCGAACAACTGGACGACGAAGTCCGCCGATTGAAGCAGTGAGACGCATTTGAGCTGTGGGCACGCGTCGGGATGAAGGTGTGTCGGATAGCGGGCCGCGAGGCACTGCCCCTGGTCAGTCCTAGGAGGTTCACCCTCGATCGCTTTCTCCAACGGGACCTGCAACATCCTCCGCACGGCCCGGGCCACCACCGCCGTTCACGGTCACCCTGGTCGGCTTACGAGGTTGACCAGGACCACATCCTTTGCCCCAGAGTATGGAAGGGCGACTGGCAACTGGAGACCGGAGACCGGAGACTGGCGACCGGAGCCTAACCACTGGTGCCTGTGACTTGATCCCAGCTACGATCCCCTCCATGAGGCGCGGCCTGGTGGCAGCGTGTGGCGGGGCGGCTCTGGTGGCCGCGGCGCTTCTCGGCTGGAACGACGTCCGCCGGGAGCGGGATTTTCGGCGCCTCCTTGCCGAGGGCGACCGGGCCCTGACCGAGGAGCAGACGTCCCAGGCGGTGGAGCTCTTCAGCGGCGCGATGGCCCTTCGGCCCACGGCCATGTTGCCGTATCTGAAGCGAGGCGATACATATCTGCACCGCCAGGAGTGGGCGGCCGCCGAGCGGGACCTCCGACAGGCCTCGGCCCTCAATCCCACGGCGCCCCAGCCCTTCGAGCGACTCGGCGATGCGGCCATGGCCACCAGCCGCTTCTCGAGCGCCGTCGTCCTCTACCGCGAGTCCCTCGCGCTCGAAGACCGCGACGCACGCGTCCTCTACAAGCTGTCGCTCGCGCAGTACCAGCTGGGCGACGCGGCGGGCGCGCTGGCCACGGCCGAAGCCTCGCTGCAACTCGACGCCACGAACGCCGCCGCTCACTATCTCGAAGGGTTGGCGTTCTGGTCGCTGGGCCGGACCGAGCGCGCCCAGACAGCTCTCGAACGCGCCGTCATCCTCGCGCCGGCCACCGTGGCCCCACGAGCCGCGCTGGCGGAGGTCCACGCCGCACGCGGCCAGGTGCGCGACGAGTTGGCCACGCGGGAAACCGTGGCCGCGCTGGACAGGGCCGGGCCGGCGGCGCTCGTCAGCCTGGCGCGGGCCTACGCCGCCAGGGGCCGAACGGACCAGGCTCTGGCGGCGTTGACGCGCGCGGCCGACCAGGACCTCGGCCCCGACGCCGTCGCGCTGGCGCGCGCCCGGGTCTGGGTGGACGTCGCAAGCCAGACCACCGACAGCGCATACCTGGGTCGAGCGTTGGCCACTCTTGCCACGCTTGCCGCCGCGCCGCGCGTCGACAGCGAGGTGCTGACGCTCTATGGGCGCGCCCTCCTGCTCGACGGATCGCTGGCCGCCGCCGAGCGGACGCTCGACCACGCCACCAGTCTCTTTCCCGTGGCACCAGGCGCCTTTGGCCTGCTGGCCGAGGCCGCGGCCCGACGCGGCCACCACGCGGCCGCTCTGATCGCACGCGCGAAGCACGACGCGCTGACGCCACGGCGATGAGACGTCATCCGTCGGTTGGCCCGTAGGCCGTTCCCTCAGGGCTCGCGCCGGGACGACGACGGATCCAGCGCGTCTCGAAGCCCGTCGCCGAGGAAGTTGAAGCCCAGCACCAGCACGGCGATGGCCAGCCCGGGGAAGATGGTCAAGTGCGGTGCATCCAGCACGTGCACGCGGCCGTAGCTCAGCATCGTGCCCCAACTGGGCGTGGGCGGCTGCACGCCCAACCCAAGAAAGCTCAGGGACGCTTCGGCCAGGATTGCGCCGCCCATGCCCAACGTAGCCTGCACGGACAGCGCCGGCAAGGCCGTGGGCACCACGTGCCGTATCAGGATCCGAGGCGTGGTGGCGCCAAGGGCACGCGCGGCTTGCACGAACTCCAGCTCGCGCGCCCGCAGCACCTGCCCACGCACCAGCCGCGCATACCCCACCCAACCGATCGAGGTCAGCGCCACCACCACGTTGGTGAGGCTCGGACCCAGCACCGCCACGAGCGCGATCGCGAGGAGCAGACCCGGAAAGGCCATCAACACGTCCATCACGCGCGAGATGGCATCATCGACGCGGCCGCCGAAGTAGCCGGCCATCGAGCCCAGCACCACGCCGACGAACGACGAGACGCCGACGACGACCAGCCCGACCAGCCACGAGACGCGCGCGCCGACCAGGATGCGCGTCAGGATGTCGCGGCCCAACTCGTCCAGGCCGAACCAGTGCGAGCTGGTCGGCCCCTCGAGCCGCAGCGGCAGTTCCTGCCCCGCGGGATCGAAGGGCGTGACCAGTGGGCCCAGCAGCGCCGCCAGCGCCGCGACGATGACGATGGCCGCGCCCAACTTGGTCACTGAAATCGGATCCTGGGGTCCAACACCCCGTACACCAGATCGGTGAGGAGATTCACGGCCATGTAGGTGACCGCGATCAGCAGGATGCAGCCTTGCACCATCGGATAGTCCCGAAAGCCGATCGACTGGATGAGCAGCCGCCCGATGCCGGGCCACGCGAACACGGTCTCCGTGATGACGGCACCGGTCAACACGGCGCCAAATTGCAGGCCGAGGATCGTCACGATAGGAATGAGCCCGTTGCGCAACGCATGACGGACGATGGCCCGCCACGCCGACGTCCCACGTGCCCGCGCCGCCTGCACGTAGGGCTCGCGCAGCTCTTCGAGCAGGGTCGCCCGCGTCATGCGCGCCAGGATCGCCGCCAGGCCCGCGCCGAGCGAAATCGCGGGCAGCACCAGGTGTGCCCACGTGCCACGGCCCGAGACGGGCAGCCATTCGAGCTGCACCGCGAATACGATCGCCAGCAGGGGCCCGAGCCAGAAATTGGGCACGGAGATGCCCGTCAGCGCCACCGCCATCGACACGGCATCGATGCTGGTGCCCCGTCGTACCGCCGCCAGCACGCCGAGGGGCAGGGCCACGCCGATCGCCACCACCATCGCCGTCGCCGCCAGCTCCACGGTGGCCGGCACGCGGAGCCAGATCTGGCCGGCGACGGGATCACCCGTGCGCAACGACGTGCCCAGGTCTCCGCGCACGATCCCCAACAGGAACACGCCGTACTGTTCGAGCAGCGGGCGATCGAGCCCCAATTTGGTCCGAAGCGCGTCCACGTCGGCGGCCGAGGCGGTATCGCCCAACATCGCCTGCGCCGGGTCGCCGGGGATCAAGTGAATGAGGGAGAAAACGAGCGTCGCCACGCCGAAAAGCACCGGCACGCTGAGTGCCAGTCGACGTAGCACGAAGGACCCCACGCCGACGATTCTACGTCCCCCGGCCCCGCGCCCCGCCGGGTACACCCACTCGAGCCATCAGTTTCAGGAGCCCCTGCCGCGACACGCCCAGCTCGCGGGCCGCACGGCCTCGGTGGCCGGCCGTGCGCGACAGCGCGGCCTCGACGACGCGGCGGTCGAGATCCCGGCGCGCGGTCTCCAGCCGAAGTGGCATCGGGGCCGGCACGACGCGTGTCACGTGCGGGGGCAGGTGCCCGGCATCGAGCCGCCCTTCCCGGGGCGCCACGACGGCCATGGTGGCCAGCACGTTCTGCAGCTCGCGCACGTTGCCCGGCCAGTCGTACTCGGCCAGCGCGGCCAGCGTGTCGCGGCCCAGCGTTGCGCGAGACCCCACGCGCACGGCGGCGGCCCGCCAGAGGTGACTGGCCAGTTCCGCCACGTCCTCACGCCGGTCGCGGAGCGGGGGCAGCGCGATGCGAATCACGTCCAATCGGTACACGAGGTCTGGACGAAAGCCCCCGACCTCGGCGACGTGGCGCGGGTCGCGGTTGGCCGCGCTGACGATGCGCACGTCCACCGATCGGCTGCGCGAGTCGCCAAGCCTCCGCACCTCCTGCTGTTGGATCACGCGGAGCAGCTTGGCCTGGGCACGCAGCGACAGGTCCACCACTTCGTCCAGGAACAGCGTGCCGCCGCTTGCCTCCTCGAAGACGCCGGCCCTGTCGGTCATCGCGCCGGTGAAGGCGCCACGGACGTAGCCGAACAACTCCGACTCGACGAGCTCGTCGGGTAGCGCCGCGCAATTCAGGTCGCACAGGCGTTCCTGCCGCCGCCCGCTGAGCGCATGGACCGCGCGCGCGACGAGTTCCTTGCCGACGCCGCTCTCGCCGACGACCAACACGGCGAAGGGTGCGGGCGCCGCGCGAACGACCGCCGCGCGCACGGCGGCCATGGCCGCGCTGCTCCCGAGAAGACCCGGCACCTGCGACGCGTGCGCCCGCGCTTCCAGCTGCACTCGAACGCAGTCCTCCACCCGCCCGGCCAGGACCGCCGCGGCCGCCGTGAGCCACGATGCCGTGTCGGGGGTGGACTGGCCGAGCCGACACGCGAGCGCCGCCACGGTTCTGGACTCCCACCGCACGGGCACGGCAAGCTCCTGACACTCGCCCCCGCTCAGCGGCCCCGCCAGCCGCCCCTCCACCAGGACACGCCCCGCGAGCACGATGGCCGCGCCCGTGCCCACGGCAACGATCGCCACGGGGTTTTCGACGTCGGCCACAATCTCTACGCGGTGGGCGCCCAGCATCGCCTGGATCTCGTGCATCCCACGCGTGAGCGCCTCGAGACTCGACGACGAACCACGACACGCCTCGACCAACGTCGCCAGCGCCGCGCCGGGGCGCGGCAGCGGAACGCCTCGTATCTCCAACGCCGCGACAAGTGAATCCACCCTGGCCGCCCGGTCGAGTCGTTCGCGCAGGAGCGGGGGCAGCACATGGGCCAGGCGACGTATTCGACCGCACGCGCGCGAGGCCTGCGCCGGCAGGCCCCCCCGGCGCAGCGCGACCGCGTGAATCAGCTCCGCGCGTACGGCCCGCAGGGGCAATCGCAGCCGTCGCGCCCCGGCGCGCACGACGCCGAGCGCCCGATCGGCCTTCGTGAGGTCGCCCACCCCACATGCAAACCGAAGGCTGGCGGTCGCCAGCAGCACGTGTGCCAGCGTGTCCGGCGACGCCGCGCACGTGGCAACGGCCAGGTCGAGCCGCCGGCCGGCCTCGAACACCGCACCGGCCTCCAACAGCACTCGGACGACCGTGCCCTCCACGAAGGCGGCCGTGTCCTCCGTGATGGGCGCGGCGGGGCACCCGTCCACCAGCGCGCGCGCTTCGTCGATGCGACCCTGCCAGACACACACGCGGGCCAGCACGCTCGTGGCCCAGGCCTGATCCCTCTCGGACAGGCTCCCATGCCGGCGTATGTCCCGGCACGCCGCCTCGGCCGCGGCCAGGTCTCGCGCGTCGGCCATCGAGCTGGCCTGCCAGATCCGGGACGCGGCCACGACGGCGTGATGGCCCGCCTGCTCCGCCAGCTGCGCCGACGATTCGAAGACGCGCACGGCCGCCACCGCGCGGCCACGCTCCGCCAGCAGGCGACCGAGCCGCACGAGGACCACCGCGGCGTCGGCGGGTACCTGCCGTCTGGCCAGCGCCCCGGCCAGTTCTCGCAGCGCGCGCTCGGCCGCGGCGTGTCGTCCCCGCGCGATGAGCCCCTCGGCGTGCGCGAGTCGAACAGGATCGGAGCCGACGTCCACGCGCGCTTGCCTGTGATGGGCCACGTCATCATCTGTTGCAAGCAGGGTGACCACCGCGTGCCGCCACGTAAACCGCCCCGCGCACGCAGGGCCGCGGCAGTTTCTTCGTATAAGATCCACTGAGAATGCTGAGATTTCTCACTGCGGGCGAGTCCCATGGCCAGGCGCTCGTCGTGACCGTGGACGGTCTTCCCGCGGGCCTCCCGTTGGACGTAGACGCCCTCAACGCGCAACTCAAGCGACGGCAGGGCGGCTACGGTCGCGGGCGACGAATGCAGATCGAAAGCGACCAGGCCGAGGTCTTGTCCGGCGTCCGGCGCGGTCACACGACCGGCGCCCCCATCGCGCTTCTCATCCGCAATCGCGACTGGGTGAACTGGCAGCAGACCATGCACGTCGAGGCCACGATGCCGGAGGGAGCCACCGGCGCCAACCGCGCCCCGGTCACGCGCCCGCGTCCCGGCCATGCGGATCTGGCCGGGGCCATCAAGTACGACCTGGACGACATCCGCGACGTCCTGGAGCGCGCGAGCGCCCGGGAGACGGCGGCGCGCGTGGCGGCCGGTACGCTGGCGCGTCAGCTGCTGGCGCGCTTCTCCATTCGGCTGGCCAGCCACGTCTCGGTCATCGGTGATGTAGCCATCGCGCACAACCGGGTGGTGTCGTTCAGCGAGGCGAATAGCCTCCCCGAGGATGCGCCGCTGCGCTGCGTGGACCCGGAGGCACAGGCGCGGATGATCGCCGCCATCGACGTCGCGCGCGACGCGGGCGACACGCTGGGCGGCGCCTTCGAGGTGATCGTCTCGGGTGTGCCCCCTGGCCTCGGCTCGTACGTGCAATGGGACCGCAAGCTGGACGGCCGTCTGGGCCAGGCGCTCCTGTGCATCCACGCCATCAAGGCCGTCGGGATAGGCATCGGCCCGGAGGTCGCCATCCGGCCCGGCTCGCGCGTGCACGACGAAATCCTGCCGCCCGACGGCAGTGGCGCGCCGGTGCGCCCCACCAACAACGCGGGCGGGCTCGAAGGTGGTGTCACCAACGGCCAGGACGTGCGCGTCACGGGCTTCATGAAGCCGATCGCGACCCTCATGAACCCGCTGCGCTCCGTGGACCTGACCACGATGCAGGATGCACCGGCCGCGATCGAACGGAGCGACGTGTGCGCCGTGCCGGCGGCGGCGGTCGTCGGCGAAGCCATGGTGGCCTTCGTACTGGCCGACGCCTTCCTCGAGAAGTTCGGTGGCGACTCGGTCGGCGAGATCGAGCGACACGTCGCGGCCACAGCCGCGCACGTGGCCGAGCGCCTGGCGGGCACCAGCCCGGTCGGGCACGAGCGCTAAACATCTTCTATGGCCACAGTCCTCACGATCGAAGCAAGGTGCTCGGCAGGCCATAGAAGATGGCCCCCGCGGAGCGGGGCCAGAGATATTGGGACTAGTGAAGCTCTGGACGGTGTGAAGCAGAGCTTCACTAGTCCGCGCCGATGATCCGCCCTATCCTGCGCCACGGCGCCGAGGTCCTCCATCGGCCGGCGCAGCCCGTGGCGGACGTGACGGCCGAGGTTCGACAGCTCATCGACGACATGGTGTCCACGATGTACGCGGCGCCGGGCGTGGGCCTGGCGGCCACGCAGGTCGGCGTCGGCCTGCGCGTCTTCGTGGCCGACGTCAGCCTGGGCCGCGACCCCGCGGCGCTACTCGCCTTCGTGAACCCCACGTTCGTCGAACGGGACGGCATGCAGCTCGAGGACGAAGGGTGCCTCAGCGTGCCCGGCTTCAACGCCACGGTGGCTCGGCCCAAGCGCGCCGTGGTGACGGGCCTCGATCGAAATGGCGACCCCCAGACGGTGGAGGGCACGGGCCTGCTGGCTCGCTGCTTCCAGCACGAGATGGATCACCTGGATGGCCGGTTGTTCGTGGACCATCTGCGCGGTCTGCAGAAGGACTTCATCATCCGGAAGATCAAGAAGCTGTCGCGCGCCGGCCAATGGTAGCGGCCCTCCGCGTCGTATTCTTCGGCACGCCGCAGTTCGCCGTGCCGTCCCTCGAGGCCTTGCTGGCCTCGCCCCACGTGGTCTGTGGCGTGGTCACGCAGCCCGACCGCCCGCGGGGCCGCGGCAACAAGGTGACGGAAGGGCCGGTCAAGGCGTTGGCGCTCCGCCACGCCCTGCCCATCGCGCAACCGTCCACACTCCGCGACACGGCTATCGACGCGACCCTGAGCGGGTGGGCCCCGGACCTCGGCGTCGTGGTGGCCTACGGCCAGCTCATTCCCCAGCGGCTGCTGGCCGGGCCTCGGCTCGGCCTCATCAACGTGCACGCGTCGCTGCTGCCGCAATACCGGGGTGCCGCCCCCATCCATCGCGCCGTGATGAACGGCGACACCATGACCGGCGTGACGATCATGCGCGTGGCGCCGCGGCTGGACGCGGGCGCGATGTTCGCGACCGCCACACGCCCCATCGCCCCGCACGAGACGAGCGAGGCCGTCGAGCACGATCTCTCGCACCTCGGTGCGCGGCTCTTGCTGGAGGTCGTCGGGGCCCTGGCGGCGGGCACCGCCATCGAAACGCCACAGGACGATGCGCGGGCCACCTACGCCCACAAGCTGACCAAGGCCGAGGGCGAGATCGACTGGACGCTTCCGGCCACGACCCTGCACAACCGGGTACGCGGCCTTCAGCCGTGGCCCCACGCCTCCACCCACGTGAAAGGCGCACGAGTCCTCGTGCTCGAGAGCGTGCCCGTGACGCTCCAGACGCCCGCTCCTCCCGGAACGGTCGTGCACGCGGGCCCGGACGCCGTGCATGTGGCCGCCGGCGAGGCCGCCGGTGAAGGCACTGCCCTCGCCCTCCTGCGGATCCAGCCGGAGGGTCGGCGGGCGATGTCCGCACGCGATTTCCTGGCCGGCACCCCGCTGCGGGTCGGCCAGTTGCTGTCCGCCACATGACGGCTCCAGCGCGCGTCGGCGCGTACCACGCCCTGATGGCCGTCAGTGAAGGACGGCTGGACCTTCCCGCTGCGCTCGCCGCGAGCCGCGATCACCTGGTCGATCCGCGCGACAGAGCACTGGCGGCCGACATCGTGCAAGGCACCCTGCGGTGGCAGCGGGCGCTCGACGCGGTCGTCGAGGCGATGGCGCGAACCGGCCGCGTCCCCACCGACTCCCGCGTCCTGACGGTGCTGCGTCTCAGCCTGTACCAGATCCTGCACCTCGACCGCGTGCCAGCCTCGGCCGTGGTGGACGACGCCGTGAACCTGACCCGCCTGGCCGGTCGGGGGCAGTCGACAGGCTTCGTCAACGCGTGCCTGCGGTCCGTCCTCCGACAGCGCCAACGCCTCTCGCTTCCGGCACGCCCGGCGGACGCGGGCTCCCGTGATGCCGCGCTGGCGTACCTGGGCGTCACGCACTCGCACCCCGACTGGCTCGTCGCGCGCTGGCTGGATCGCTACGGCTTCGAGGCCGCGGAGGCCTGGGTCACGTTCAACAACCAGACACCGTCGCTGACGCTGCGGGCCAACGCGCTGCGCACCGACCGTGAGGCCCTTCACACGTGGCTGGCCGAACGCGGGGTCGTCACGCATCCGACGCGCTATACGCCCTTGGGCCTCATCGTCGAGACCATGGAGGACCCGCGGGTGCTGCACGACACCACCGACCGGTTCGTCCTGCAGGACGAGGCCTCGCAAGCCGTCTCGCTCCTGGTTGGCGCCCGGCCCGGCGACCGCGTGCTGGACCTCTGCGCGGCCCCCGGCGGCAAGACCACCGCCATCGCGGGGGACATGCAGGACCGCGGCGTGCTGGTGGCCTGCGACGTGCGCGAGCGGCGCGTGCGCCTGCTGCGGTCGGCCGTGGCCGATTCCGGCGCACGCGCGGTGCGTGTGCTGCAGGTGGACCGCGAAGGCCCGTTGCCCTTCGGCCCGCTCTTCGACCGGGTGCTGGTGGACGCGCCGTGTTCGGGGCTGGGCACCGTTCGCAGGGATCCGGACATCAAATGGCGGCGCACGGAAGACGACCTCGCGCGGTTCGCGGCCGCCCAGCGTCAACTGCTGCACCGCGCGGCGGACGTCGTCGCGCCCGGCGGGCGGCTCGTCTACGCCACGTGTTCGAGCGAGCCGGAGGAAAACGAGGCCGTGGTCGAGTCGTTCCTCGCCGAGCAGGACGAGTTCCGGCTCGACCCGCGGCTGGAGACGCTGCCCGCGCAAACGGCGCCGCTGGTCGACGGGCGAGGCTTCCTGCGCACGCTACCCCACCGCCACGGGCTCGAGGTCTTCTTCGGCGCGGCCTTCGTGCGGCGATGACGCCGCATCGCAGGTCCTCGTGGTACGATGCCTGCTCAACCGCATGCCGCTCGGCACTCGCGTGTGGAAGCTCGGCAAGGGCGTGGCGCTTTTGGCCGCGCTCATCGCCACATTCTTCGTTTCCCTGGCCGTCTCGATGCGGATAGCGCTGCGCGCCGGCGAAGTGTCGGTGCCACAGCTCGCCGGCGTCACGGTGAACGACGCCACGGCCGCACTGGCCGACCTGGGGCTGACGCTGCGCGTGGACGACGCCGGACGGCCGGACGACCGGGTACCGGCGGGCCGGATCATGCAGCAGGACCCACCGGCCGGCATCCGGGCCCGGCGGCAACGGTCGGTGCGCGTGTGGCTCAGCACCGGCCCCCGCTCCGCGCTCGTGCCTCGCGTCATCGGGCAGACGGAGCGCACCGCGCGCATCCGGCTCGAGCAAGGCGAGATGACGATTGCCGCGACGTCCGAGATTCACTCCACCGACTACCCGCCCGACACCGTGATCGCGCAGAGTCCCGACCCGGACACCGCGGCCACCCGCGTGCAACTCCTCGTCAATCGCGGCGAGCCCGCCATCACCTACGTGATGCCGAACGTGGGGGGCACGGTGGGCGAACAGGCGGCCGAGGCGCTGCGCCAGCAGGGGCTTCGCGTGGCAATCGTGGCGACTGTTCCCGTCCCGAACGTCCCACCTGGCACCGTGACCCACCAGACGCCCGCTGCGGGGTCCCAGGTGTCGGCCACGGACATCGTGTCGCTCGAGGTGAGTCGATGACCGACGCCGCGTTGCAGATTGCCCCGTCGGTCCTGTCCGCCGACTTCGCCGCCCTGGGGCGCGACGTCGCCGACGTCGAACGTGGCGGCGCGGATCTCATCCACGTGGACGTGATGGACGGGCACTTCGTCCCGAACATCACGATCGGCATCCCGGTGGTCAAGGCGCTGCGCCGCGTGGCCACGCGCCCGCTGGACGTGCACCTGATGATCGAACAGCCCGATCGGTACATCGAGGCCTTCGTGCGGAACGGCGCGGCGATGGTCTCCGTGCACGTGGAGGCCGTGTCTCACCTGCACCGGACGCTGGCCCTCATCCGCGAGCTTGGCGCCAAGGCCGGCGCCGTCCTGAATCCGTCCACTCCGGCCGCCGCCCTCGAGGACGTGGTGCGGGACCTGGACTTCGTCGTGGTAATGGCGGTCAACCCGGGCTTCGGCGGGCAGACCTTCATCCCGAATACGATCGACAAGGTCCGCCGCGTGCGCGCGCTGCTGCGCGCCGCGGGCGTCTCGGCGGCCATCGAGGTGGACGGGGGCGTGGACCCCGGCAACGCAGCCGTGCTGGTGGCCGCGGGAGCCGACATCCTGGTGGCGGGCCAGTCGATCTTCGGCACGCCCGACGCCGCGCAGGCGACGCGGGCCCTGCGCGCCGCCGCCCTCCGGCAGCTGTGAGCCAGCCCACCGGACCGAAAGAGCTGGCACCCCCAAGTCGCGTGCGCGTCCGCTACGCGGACACCGACCAGATGGGCGTGACCTACCACGCGAACTACCTGGTGTGGTTCGAGGTGGGGCGTACCGATTGGCTCCGGCACCACGGGTGGACCTATCGCGAAATGGAGGCGGAAGGCTTCCAGCTGCCGGTCATCGAGGTCCAGTGCCGTTACCTGGCCCCTGCCCGCTACGACGACGAACTGGAGGTGCACACCCGGGCCAGCCTCGTCACGCCCGCTCGGGTCCGGTTCGACTACGAGGTGAAGCTGGCGGAGGGCAACGGCGTGGCCGCAACCGGCCACACGATTCACGCCGTGATCGGCGCCGCGGGCAAGCCCTGCCGCGTGCCCGACCGCGTGCGCGAGGCCCTGGTCGCTGGGGGCGGCGTGGCCCGGCCGCCGGGGCGGCGCGACCGTCTACAATAGGAGGCGATGGTGCAAGGATCAATGCGGTGGGTGACGGCTGGCGCGATCGCGCTTGCCGCGCTGGTGGCGGCCTGCGGCCGCAACCCCGCGCCGGTGGCCAACACCACGGGCCAGCCCGACCGATTCCTGCTGGACCGGGGCAACGCCGAGGTGGCCAAGCGCAACTGGACGCAGGCCCGCGAGTACTATCGCCAGGTCGTCGACAACTACCCCAACAGCGCCATCAGGCCCGACGCCAAGCTGGGCATCGGCGAGACCTACCTCGGCGAAGGCTCCACCGAGTCCCTCGTCCTGGCCAGCAACGAGTTTCGGGAGTTCTTGACCTTCTACCCCACCAACGCCAAGGCCGATCAGGCCCAGTTCCGCCTGGCCATGACCTACGTCAAGCAGATGCGGGCGCCGGAACGCGATCAAACCGCGACACGGGAGGGGCTGAAGGAGTTTCAAGCCTTCTTCGACCGCTACCCCAACAGCCCGCTGACGCCGGACGTGAAGAAGCAGTGGCGCGAAGCGCGCGACCGGCTGAGCGAGGCGTCCTACAAGGTGGGGCTGCACTACTACCGGTCCAAGTGGTATCCGGGAGCAGTGGATCGGTTCCGGGAAGTGCTGCGGGACGACCCCGAGTTCTCCGGGCGCGATGCTGTGTATTTCTACCTAGCGGAGTCCTTGGCGAAGACCGATAAGCGGGCCGAGGCAGTCCCGTACTTCGAGCGCTTGCTCACAGATTTTCAGCAGAGCGAACTGGCGCCCGAAGCGAGGAAACGCCTCGATCAATTGAAGGTTCAATGAGATAGGGCGGACACACTCGGTTCGCCCCTGTGGACCAATACTGGGGAGAACCATGAAGAGCTCTGCCGCCGCCTTCTCGTTGTTGCTCACGGCCGTCGCCACGCTGACGCTGCCGACGTCCCTACAGGCTCAACAGGCACCCGCAATAGCCAGCGCGCACCTCGACGCAGGGGTGCTCACCTTGGCATGCGCGCCCATGGCAGCGACATCCGCGCCCACCGCGACACTCCGTGTCACCGGCAGCCAGGACACCCAGGTGCGCGACACGTTCGCCCAGGGCGACTTCGTCACCATTACCGGCGGCGCGAACCAGGGGCTCCAGATCGGGCAGGAGTTCTTCGTCCGCCGGCTGCTGCCACCCCGTGGCGCGCCTGTGAGCGCGCAGAACCCGGGCACCACGCGCACGGTGGGATGGGTGAAGGTGTACGCGATCGACGAGGACCTGGCCCTGGCCACCATCACGCACAACTGCGACGCGATGCGGGTCGGCGACTACCTGGAGCCGCTGGCCCTGCCGACGCCTCGCAAGGCCGAAGCGACGCGCGGCAAGCCGGAACGCGACTACGCCCGCGTGATCCTGGGCAACGAACGGCGTACCGAGTTCGGCTCCGGTGACTACCTGGTGATCGACCGGGGGACGGAGCAGGGCATTACGGCCGGGACCCAGTTCGTCATCTACCGGTGGAAGACGAAGGCGCGGGAGAACTTCCTGGCAGCCGTTGCCGAAGGCGTTGCGGTGGACGTCCAGGCCGGCACCGCCACGGTGAACGTCACGTCGTCGCGCGACGCGGTGAAGACGGGCGACCTGGTGGCGATGCGGAAGGAAAAGGAATAGGGGCTAACCAGTTCGGCGCTGACGCGCGATGTTCACGTCGGTGACATGGGCGTTGGCCAGCCGCTGGAATCGGCGGGTGTAGTCCACGGCCGAGGCCACGGCCAGCGCCATCACGACCCACAGCGCCACCCGCCCCACCGGCGCCAGGAGCGGCAGCGGACCGCCCCCCAGAATCAGCAGCAGAATGGCGACGACCTGCGACACCATCTTGCCCTTGCCGAGCGACGAGGCCGGGATGGTGATGCCCTTCGTGTACGCCAGGCTGCGGAGCGCGGTGACCGCGAATTCGCGGCCGATGATGAGCGCCACCATCCAGGCCGGCGCAAGGTTGAGCTGGACCAGCGAGACGAACGCGGCGGACGTGAGAAGCTTGTCTGCGATCGGATCCAGCATCTGGCCGATCCACGTCACCTGCCGGCGACGGCGCGCCAGGTATCCATCGAGCCAGTCGGTCAAGGAGGCCAGCGCGAAGATGGCCGCACCCATGAGTTCCTTCGACACGCCCAGCACCTGCCGTCCCTCGAACTCCGTCAGGAGCACCACCACGAGGATGGGCACGAGGAACATACGCCCGAGTGTCAGCGCGTTTGGCAGGTTCATCGACAACCGCTGCACGATTCTATCGTATGATTCGAGGTTGTCATGAAGGCGATTCTCCTCGCCGGTGGGCAGGGCACGCGGCTCCGGCCACTGACCCTCAACACCCCCAAGCCCGTCGTTCCCATCTTCGGGCGGCCGTTTCTGCACTACCAGATCGACCGCATCCTCCAGGTACCCGAGATCGACGAGGTGATCCTCAGCCTGAACTACCAGCCCGAGCGCATCGAGGCGGTGTTCGGCGACGGGTCGTCGCTGGGTGTCCGCATACGCTACGTGGTGGAGCCTATCCCGCTGGGCACGGCCGGCGGCATCAAGTTCGCCTGCCGCGACGTGGACGACACGGTGGTGGTCTTCAATGGCGACGTGCTGACCGAGATCGATCTGGCCGCCGTGGTGGCCCACCATCGTCAACACCGCGCCCTGGCTACCATCGTCCTGACGCCCGTGGACAATCCAGCGGCCTACGGGCTCGTTGAAACCGATCGGACCGGGAACGTCTCGCGGTTCGTCGAGAAGCCGGATCCGTCCCAGATCACGACCAATCGGATCAACGCGGGCATCTACGTGCTGGAGCCGCGCACGTTCGACCGCATCCCCGACGACGTGTCGTGGTCGATCGAGCGGAAGTATTTTCCGTCCCTCGTGGAACGCGGCGAGACATTCGCGGCCTACCTCTACGACGGCTACTGGATCGACATCGGCACGCCGGACAAGTACTCCGAGGTCCATCGAGACATCCTGGACGGCCGCTTCAACGCCGTTCCCTTCACCAACCCGGCGGCCCAGCGCGTCGTGGTCTCGCCGGATGTGCGGCTGGGCACTGGTGTCTCGATCAAGGGTCCGGTGTTCATCGACCGGAACGTGACGATCGAGGACGGAGCCACCGTGGGACCTGGCGCGGTGGTCGGACACGGGTGCCGCGTCGGCGCCAAGGCGACGATCGAAGGGTCGATACTCTGGCCCGGGTGCACCGTGGGCGCGGGCTCCGTGGTCAGCGGTGCCGTGCTGGGACATTCGTGCACTGTCGGCGCGTCCGTGTCGGTGGGCGCTGGGACGGTGCTCGGCGATGGCAGCATCGCCACTGACTTCACCAAACTGTAGAGACCTCCATGCCACTGGATCCGAGCATCTTCAAGGCGTACGACATTCGCGGGCTGTATCCGTTGGAAATCGACGAGGACGCGGCCCATCAGATCGGCCGTGGCTTCGTGGCGTATCTGGGCGCCAAGACGATCGGTGTTTCCCGCGACATGCGGGTGTCGTCGCCGGCGCTGGCATCGGCGTTCATCGAAGGAGCCCGACTGCAAGGCGCCGACGTCGTGGACTACGGCATGCTGGGCACCGACCAGATGTACTACGCCGTGGTGAACGACGGGCTGGACGGCGGCGCGCAGATCACGGCATCGCACAACCCCGGGCAGTACAACGGCATCAAGATGGTTCGGGCCGAGGCGCTGCCCCTGAGCGGCGACAAGGGCCTCGGACAGATCCGCGACATGATCGCCAGCGGATCGCTGCCGGCCCCGGCCGCGCGCGGAACGCTGGCGACGCGAGACATCCTGGCGGCCTACGTGGACAAGGTGCTGTCCTTCGTGGACTTGTCCACCATCAAGCCGTTCAAGGTGGTCCTGGACGGCGGCAGCGGGATGGCGGGGCTCGTCGCGCCGAAGCTCTTCGAGCGGTTGCCGTGCCGGGTCACCTCCCTGTGCATGGACATCGACGGGACGTTCCCCAACCACGAGGCCAACCCGTTGCTCGAGGAGAACCGCGCCGACATCACGGCGGCGGTGATCCGGGAAGGCGCTGACATCGGCATCGCGTGGGACGGCGACGCGGACCGGTGCTTCTTCATCGACGGGAGCGGCGAGTTCATCTCCGGCGACTTCGTCACCGCGCTCCTGGCCGAGGCCTTCCTGCTCAGGACGCCAGGCGCCACCATCATCTACGACCTCCGCGCCAGCCACGCGGTGAAGGACGTCGTGAGCCGCTACGGCGGGCGCGCCTTGATGAACCGCGTGGGCCACGCCTTCATCAAGCAGCGAATGCGGCAGGAGGACGGTGTCTTCGCCGGCGAAGTGACCGGCCACTACTACTTCAAGGACTACTACTACGCCGACAACGGCTTCATCCCCGCGCTCCTGGTGCTGGAGCTGATGTCGAAGAAGGGGTTGTCGCTGCGGGATCTCTTGGCGCCGCTGCGCGAGCGGTACTTCATCTCGGGCGAGATCAACACCAAGCTGGCCAGCATGACGGACGTGCCGCGCGTCCTGGCAGCCGTGGAGGCGCGCTACAAGGACGCCACGCTGGCGCACCTGGACGGCGTGTCCGTGGACTACCCCACCTGGCACTTCAACGTGCGGGCCTCGAACACCGAGCCGCTCGTCCGACTGAACCTGGAGGCCGAAACGCCCGAACAGATGGCGGCGAAGCGCGACGAAGTATTGGCCGTGATTCGCGGCTGACGGACCAGCGCTATCGAGAGCGGGGATGGAGCGGGAGACGGGGATCGAACCCGCGACATCAAGCTTGGGAAGCTTGCGTTCTACCGCTGAACTACTCCCGCGCGGCTCGCCTATTCTACCACCGCCCCCACGCCCGCTCTAGACATCCTCCATGGCCACTATCGCAACGATTGAGGCACGTTCTTCGACAGGCCATGGAAGATGTCAGCCCGGCGAAGCCGGGCCAGAAGACAGGGTGCTAGCGACGCGGAGCGTCCGAGTATCCGCTCGGCGGTTGGAGGCGGAGCGTCGCTAGTAGCCGCCAGCAGGCACGGGAGCACGGGTCACGCCCGCCGGCTGGGACGCAGACTGCACGATACGCACGCCGGCACTGGCGCCAATCCGCGTGGCCCCGGCCGCCACCATCGCGCGCAAACCATCCAGATCACGCACGCCGCCGGCCGCCTTGACCCCCATCTCGTCGCCCACCACTCGGCGCATCAGCGCCACGTCGGCCGCCGTGGCGCCGCCCGGGCCGAAGCCCGTCGAGGTCTTGACGAAGTCGGCGGCAGCGGCCTTGGCCAGTGTGCACGCCGTGACCTTCTCGTCGTCGGTCAGGAGCGCCGCTTCGATGATCACCTTGCTCAGCGCCCCCGATTCCCGGCACGGTCCCGTCACCGCCTCGATATCCCGCTCCACGACGCGGAGGTTGCCGGACTTCAGCGCGCCGACGTTGATCACCATGTCGATCTCGCGGGCGCCGTCGAAGATCGCGCGGCGTGTCTCATAGTGCTTGACGTCCGCGGTGGTGGCGCCCAGCGGAAAGCCGACGACGGAGCACACCGTGACGCCGGACGGCCGCAGGAGGCTGGCACAGGTGGCCACCCACGTGGGGTTCACGCACACGCTGGCGAACCGGTGCTCCGCGGCCTCCCGGCACAGCGTTTCGATCTCTGTTTGCGACGCATCCGGCTTGAGGAGCGTGTGGTCGATCAGACCCGCCAGCGTCCCCGCGCCCCCGCCTGGGCCGCCGCCCGACGCGTGCAGCCCCAATCGCGCGGCGCCGGCCTCCAGCACGCCACGCACGCGGTCCGGACAACAGTCCACGTGCAGGGCGTGGCACCCGCAGCGACCGGCCGGGGCACCCGCGCCAGCGGCGGACAACTCTTCCAGAATGATGGCGATCAGGCGTCTGAGGTCGCTTTCCACGCTAGCGAAGCTCCGCCACAGGCCATTGAGGCTGCGCCTCGCTAGCTACAGTGTCTGCTTGCCCCGCTGCGCGGGGCTGGACATCTTGAACGGCCCACGCCACCCCTGAGTCATCGATCATGGCCATTGACCCTTCAAGATGTGCGGGGCCGCTCTTCGAGGTCGTGGATCTTCGCCAGGCGTCGAATGTAGCGGGCCTCGGTCATGGGGGTCTCGAGGAACGTGTCCACGACGGCCAGCGCATCTTCCACCGACAGCAGCGTGGCCCCCAGCGCCAGGACGTTGGCACCGTTGTGCTGGCGCGCGTAACGAGCAAGCGTCTGGTTGAGGCACATCGCTGCCCGCACGCCGCGTACCTTGTTCGCCGCGATCGTCGATCCCAGGCCGGCTCCGTCGATCACGATCGCCGCATCGGCCTCTCCGCGTGCCACCTGACGCGCCGCGGCGGCTGCGGTGTCGGGGTAGTCCACGGGTTCGCTACCGGACGTACCGAGGTCGTGCGCCGCCACGCCCCTGGCGCGCAGATGCGCGATGATTGCCGCCTTGAGCGCCAACGAGGAATGGTCGCCGGCCACCGCCACGGTTTGCGCGGGACACACCGGCACCAGATGGCGATTCTCGCCGCTCCCCGATTCCCACACCACCGACACCCGGCGGCTGCGCAGCGTGTCGGCGGCGAGCGGCGTGACATGGCCACCACGCACCACCGTGATGGAACTGCCGTGGTCCAGCACGCGCGCGTCGGCTTCGGTGACGATCTCGAACCGCTTCACTGCGATGGCTATGTTACCCTTGGCGGCGATTCACGCCCAAGCATGCAGATACTGATCGCGGCTGATGCCGTCAACGCGCGCGTGCGTGAGCTGGCCGACGAGATTCGGCGCGACCATCCCGACGGCGTCCATTTGGTGGGCGTGCTGAAGGGTGCGTTCATGTTCCTGGCGGACCTGTCCCGTTCGATCGGCGGCGTGGTGTCCATCGACTTCATCGCCGTGTCCAGCTACGGCGGCGGCGCCACGTCGTCCGGGCAGGTGCAGTTACTGAAGGACCTGGGCGCGTCGATCGAGGGGCGCGACGTCGTCATCGTCGAGGACATCGTGGACACGGGGCTCACGCTGACCTATCTGCAGGACATCCTTCGCGCCCGGGCGCCGCGGCGGCTGCGCACGGCGTGCCTGCTCAGCAAACCGTCGCGCCGCAAGGTGGACGTGACCGTGGAGTACATCGGCTTTTCGATCGAGGACCACTTCGTCGTGGGCTACGGGCTGGACCACGCGGAACGCTATCGAGACCTGCCTCACATCGCGATCGTGGACTGACCGCCTGCCCCGGTCTCAGCGGACCGCGGCGCGGACCTTCGCAGCCCACTCACGGGCTTCGGCCAGGATGGCCGGTGCGTCCAACGTCAACACCTGGCGGTCGCGCATCAGCACGCGCCCATTGACCACCGTGTGCCGAACGTCTGTCCCCCGCGTGGTGTAGACCACGTGCGAGACCGGGTCGTACATCGGCGTCTGGCGAGCCGACGCGACGTCGACCACGATCAGGTCCGCGCGCTTGCCCCGTTCGAGCGATCCGGTCAGCCGGTCCAGCCCCAGGGCGCGTGCGCCGCCCATGGTCGCCAGCTCCAGCGCCGTGGCGGCGTTCACCGCTCGAGGATCGTTTGATTGCAGCTTGGCCAGGAACGACGCCATGCGCATCGCCTCGAACATGTCCTGGTCGTTGTTGCTGGCCGCGCCGTCGGTCCCAAGACCCAGCGCCACGCCGGCGCGCAGATAGCCGGTGACAGGCGCCGCCCCACTGGCCAGCTTCATGTTGCTCTCGGGGTTGTGGGAGACGCCCACGCCGCGCTGGCGCAGCAGCGCGATCTCCGGCTCCGACACCCACACACCGTGCGCCGCCAGCACACCGGGGCCCAGAAAACCCAGGCTGTCGAGATACGTGGTCGGCGAGAGCGCCGACCGCTCCTGCGCCGCCTGGATCTCGTCCCGCGTTTCGGCCAGGTGAATGAGCGTCGGCACACTGTGTTGACGGGACAGTTCGCGGGCGGCCTTCAACGTGGGGCCATCCAGCGTGTACATGGCGTGCGGCGCCACCGCCGGCGTGATGAGCGGGTCGTCCTTGAACGCCGTGATGAACGCGGCGGCGCGCGCCAGCCCGTCGGCCGGCGTCTTCGCATCGGCCACGGGGAACTGGATGACGGTTTGCCCGAGGACCGCGCGAAGGCCCGCCGCCTTCGTCTCCTTCGCGACCTCCTCCTCGAAGTAGTACATGTCCGCGAAGGTGGTCGTCCCCGACTCGATCATCTCCAGCGCCGCCAGCCGCGTGCCGGCCCGCACGAATTCGGGCGACACCGTCTTGGCCTCGGCCGGGAAGATGTAGCTGTTCAGCCAGTCCGCCAGCGCCAGATCGTCGGCCAGGCCGCGATACAGGACCATCGGCGCGTGCGTGTGCGTGTTGATGAGACCGGGGAGCACCAGTTGTCCGGTGGCGTCGATGGTCTCGGCGCCGCGGAACTGCTTGGCGATGGCGTCGGCCGTATCCACGGCGGCGATGTCGGTGCCGTCGATGGCCACGGCGCCCGTTGGAATCACGCGCCGGTTGCCGTCCACCGTGATGACCGTGCCGCCGGTCACGACGAGCGACACCTGACGAATCGCTGCCTGGCCGCCGAGCGCGGTGCCCATCAGCGCCCCGAGGGCGCACGCCAACATCACCACAGAGAGCGGCCGCCACATGGATGAGATTCTAGCTCGTCGGCCATCGAGTAGTATGTCCGCCGTGCCCCTCCACGTCGTTACACACCCAATTGCACAGGACGCGCTAGCCGAGCTTCGCAACAAGGACACCACCTCGGCTGTGTTTCGTGCCGCTGCCCACCGGCTCAGCGTCGTGGTCATCGCCGAGGCCCTCCGCGACTTGCCCGCCACCCCGACGCCGATCGTGACGCCCGTCGGGCCGGCCGACGGCCACACGCTGCGTGGCGACGTGGTGCTGGTGCCCGTGCTCCGCGCGGGCCTGGGCATGCTGGACGCGGCACTGTTGCTGGTGCCGCGCGCGCGCGTCGGCCACATCGGCCTGCGACGCGACGAGGAGACGGCGGTGGCGTCGCGCTACTACGCGCGACTGCCCGAGCACGTGCACGACAGCTCGCTGGTGGTGCTGGACCCGATGCTGGCCACCGGAGGCAGCGCGGCGGCGGCGTTCGATCTGGTGAAGAGCGCGGGCGCCCGCGACGTGCGGCTGATCTGCCTGGTGGCTGCGCCGGAAGGTGTGGCCGCGCTCGCGCGCGCGCATCCAGACGTGGCCGTCTACACGCCCGCGGTGGACAGCCACCTGAACGACCGGAAGTTCATCGTGCCGGGCCTCGGCGACTTCGGCGATCGGCTGTACGGAACCGAATGAACGGACTGTCGGTGGGAGTTGGTATCTAGGGGATGGAGGTTGGTGCGGACTGTCGATGGAGGTTGGTAGTGAGGGGGTGGGGGTTGGCAGCTAGGGAGTTTCGGGCAACGCGAACGCCACGAACTCGCCAGGGTGATTCTGTCCGCCAATCGCCACGACGATGTACTGACGGCCCTTGGACTGATAGGTGATGAGCGTCCCTGTCGTGCCTGCCGCGAGTTCGGTTTCCCACACGACGCCGCCCGTAGCCTTGTCGAACGCGCGCAGCATCCTGCCACCGCCGTTGGCCGGTGTCCGCACGTTGATCTGGTCGCCCTCGCTCATGAACAGCAGCGTCCTCGTGACGAGCGGCGCCGCGCGAACGGCCTGACCGAGGGGCGGCAGATTCAGAGCCTTGAGGAGCGGGTGATTGCGAGGACCGTCACCGTTGGCCACCATCCACGCCCACTCGCCGCGATTCAGGTTGATGGCAGTGACGCGGCCATAGGGCGGCTTCGTCAGCGGCAGGCCGCGCGGTCCCTGAATCAGCTCGCGTGTGCTGGCGCGGTAGCGGAGGTCCGTCCGCTGCGGATCGCCGGGAAGCAGGTTCGCCACGAACGGGTTCGTCATCGACGGGACGTACAGCATCCCCGTCTCGGGATCGAAGGCCGCCCCGGTCCAATCGGCGCCGCCGACTGAACCCGGCATCTGGATCGTTCCCTGCTTGTCATCGGGGCCAGGACCGGCCACCGATGGTGGCGTGAACACCGGACCTATGACGTACTTCTTGGTGATCTCGATGGCTTCAGCTCGTAGCTCGGGCGTGAAGTCGATCAGGTCGTCCACCGTCAGGCCCTGCTGATCGAACGCCGGGGGCTTACTGGGCACCGGCTGCGTGGGCCACGACTTCTCTCCGGGAACCGCCGACACCGGCACCGGGCGCTCCTCGACCGGCCACACGGGACGTCCGGTCACCCGGTCCAGGACGAACGCGAATGCCTGCTTGGTGATCTGGACCACGGCCCTCACCCGCCGCCCATCCACGGTGATGTCGGCCAGAATCGGCGCGGCCGGGTTGTCGTAGTCGAACAAGTCGTGGTGCACCGTCTGGTAGTGCCATACCCGTGCGCCCGTAGCCACGTCCAAGCACACGATCGAGGAGCTGAACAGATTCACCCCGAGCCGGTGGCCGCCGTACATGTCGTTGGTGGCGCTGCTCGTTGGCAGATAGACGTAGCCCAGTTCGTCGTCGCCGCTCATCGGCGCCCAGACGTTGGCGGCGCCCGTGTAGCGCCACGCCTCCCGTTCCCACGTCTCGATGCCGGCTTCGCCGGCGCGCGGGATGACGTGGAACGTCCACCGCAATTGCCCTGTCCGCACGTCGAAGGCGTGCACATCGCCCGGCGCGCCGGTCCTTCTCGCGGCCGAGTCCTGCTCGGCCATCGACGACCCCAACACCACCACGTCCCGCACGACCAGCGGCGTGCCGTTCCACGAGTAGGCGCGCGAGGCACCGGTGGCGGCGGTGAGGTCCACGCGGCCTCCGACACCAAATCCCTCCACGGGGTGCCCTGTGCGAGCGTCCAAGGCGTAGAGGTACTGGTTGCGAAACGTCAAGATGCGCGCGGTGGCGCCTTGGCCCCAATAGGCCACGCCGCGGTTGCTGCTGCCACCGACGAGTTCCGCCTGCGGGACCCGCTGCACCCAGAGCGTCTGCCCCGTATCGGGCTCGAACGCCTCCACCAGGCCGATTCCGTTGGACGCATACAGCACGCCGCCAACCATGATTGGCGTCGAGCGGAAGTTGTTGGCGGGCCGTAGCCGCGGATTCGCCGCGAGCAGCGTGGGGGCGAGATGCGGCCGTCGCCAGGCGACACGCAGCCGCGCGACGTTGTCCTTGGTGATCTGCGCGAGCGGAGAATATTTCTTGGCGCCGTTGTCGCCCGAGTAGTGGCGCCATTCGACGTCCGGCTGGCGCTCCTGCGCCGCAGGGGACCAAGCTGCAATCACCACAAGGACGGGAGCTACGCTCCAAAGCAATCGGCGCACGGTGTACCTCCCTGATCCTGAAGGCAGAGGCTACCACGGCCTCTTGGCCGGCCGATTCCCTGTGTTAAACTGCTTGTTCGGTCGGGCGCGTGGCTCAGCGGTAGAGCATTCGCTTCACACGCGAAGGGTCGATGGTTCGATTCCATCCGCGCCCACCATCCCTCACTCCGTTCGGTCTGGTTGGGGCGCGGCTGTCATCAGTCACGCAACGGCCCCTTCGGGTCCGTTAGCGTGGGCGATTCCACGGAAGCCCACCTACCCTATTTCGCTCGCTGGTGGGACGCCGCCGCTTCCCTTGACGGTCTGGGGAAGCGTGTGCTCTACTCTTCTCCCTGAGATTATCTAGGGAAGGGCACGCACGCATGGCTGTCCGACAGATCGATCTGCTGCAGGGAACGCTCGACCTCCTGGTCCTCAAGATTCTGAGCGCCGGCGCCAACCATGGCTACGGCATCGCGCTGCGCATTCACCAACTCTCCGACGACGAGCTGCGCGTGGAAGAGGGCTCCCTCTATCCAGCGCTCTACCGGATGGAGGAGAAAGGACTGATCGCGTCCGAGTGGGGCGTCAGTGAGAACAACCGAAAAGCCAAGTTCTACACCCTGACACGCAAGGGGCGCACAGCGGCCCAGGCCGAGCTGGACGGCTGGCTGCGACTGTCCGGCGCGGTCTCGCGCGTACTGCGCGCCATCGAACAGGGGGCGTGACATGACCAGCCGTTTCGTCCGGCGCCTGAAGGCGTTGTTCTCGTGGAGTTCCAGGGACCGCGACATGGATCGGGAGATGACGTTCCACGTCGAGTCACTCGCCCGTGAGTACATCCAGTCGGGCATGAGCGTCGAGGATGCCGGCCGCGCCGCTCGGCAACGCTTCGGCAGCATTCTCCACATGAAGGAGCGCGGCCATGACATCCGCCGCGCGCCTGGCATCGAGGACCTCGTCCGCGACTTCAGATATGCGCTACGCGGCCTGCGGCGCGCCCCAGGCTTCGCTGCAGCCGTGGTACTGACATTGGCTCTCGGGATCGGTGGCAATACCGCGATCTTCTCGGTTGTCGATCAGCTGCTCCTCCGCCCGCTTCCGTACCCGGATGGCGAGCAGCTGGTCATGGTCTACGAGTCGACTCCACAATACCGCGCGCGCGTGGCGGCTTCGCTGGGCTCCGACATGGGCAGCGCGACGAGCCCACGCCGCCCGGACGCCTCCCCGGCCAACTGGCTGGATTGGCAGCGCGAAAGCCGGACATTTCGGTCGTTCGCCGCCTGGATTCCCGCGTTTGTGATCCTCCGCGGCCTCGACGAGCCTCTCCGGCTGAAGGCGCAGTTGGTGTCGTCGGAATTCTTTTCCCTGCTGGGGGTCAGGCCGCTTCTGGGCCGCACCATCTCGGCGGACGACGATCGGCCGAAAGCGCCGCGGGTCGCGGTGATCAGCCACGCGCTGTGGCAGAGCCGGTTCGGCGGTGAGCATAGCGTCATCGGCCGCGTCGTCCAGCTGAACGGCCAGCCGACGGCAATCGTTGGCGTCATGCCGGACAGCTTCCGCTTCGTCTATCAGGACAACGACCTCTGGGGCGCGTTCCAGCTCGATCGCGACTACGCATGGCGGGAGAGAGAGGGACGCTTCGTCAACGTCGTCGGGCGCCTTCGGCCCGGCGTCACGATGGCTGCGGCGGATGCCGAGATGAGGGCGATCGCCCGTCGTCTGGCGGACACGCACGCGTTCAACAAGGACACCTCCGTCGATCTCGTGCCGTTGCGTGAGGAACTGACCGGGCAGGTCCACACCTCGCTGCTGGTGCTCTACGGCGTCGTCGGCGTGCTGCTGTCGATCGCCTGTTTCAATGTCGCCAATCTGCTCCTGGCACGAGCCGCGGCGCGGCGGCGGGAGATCGCCATTCGCATTTCGCTGGGAGCTGGTGGCCTGGCCATCGTCCGGCAACTGGTGGTGGAGAGCGTCGCGCTCGCGGTACTCGGCGGCGCGCTCGGCGTCGGTCTGGCACATTGGAGCCTCGACGCCCTCGTTGCGTTCGCGCCGGCGGATCTGCTGCGCGTTCCCGATCTCTACGTCGACCGCCGAGTGATGCTCTACGCACTCGGCCTGTCGGTGCTCACCGGATTGGTCGTGGGACTGGTGCCGGCCGTGTCGGTGGCCCGCCGCTCTCTGGCAGGACGGATGCGCGACAGCGGGTCCAACGTCACCCAGTCCCCGCGCGTTCGGCAAGCGCTGGTCGTCTGCCAGGTTGCGATGACCGTCATCCTGCTCTGCACCGCCGGCCTGATGATTCGAACGGTGCTGACGCTCGACAGCAGCAACAACGGCTTCGACAAGCGGAACATGCTGACCATGGAGGTGGCGCTGCCGCCCGCCCGCTACACGCCCGAGCGACTGAGCGACTTCTTCCGGCTGGCCGACGAGGCGCTCAAGGCACTGCCCGGCGTCGAGGCAGTGGCCGCCGCCAACAGCCTGCCGGTCATCGGCACACCCTGGGGCGGCACCTCGTTCAACCGGCTCGGCACGCCGGTGCTGCCGAGGAACGAAAGGCCCTCTACCGTCGTACGAGTGGTCACGCCCGGATACTTCCGTACGCTCGGCATCCCGATTCGGCGGGGGCGCGAGTTCACCGTTGGCGACAGGTCCGGACCGGCCGGCAGTTTCGTCGTCAACGAAGCATTCGTCAAAGCCTACCTGGAGGGGATCGATCCGCTGACCGCGTCGCTGTCGGTGAACATGCAGGACGAAAACCCGCATCTTCCGGTAATCGGGGTCGTCGGCGACGTGAGCGAAGGCTCCATCAGGGACCGGCCGCGACCGACCGTGTACTACAACCACCGCCAGATGCCATGGGCGGCGACGACGCTGTTCGTCCGGACGCGCACGCCGGAACCGCTGGGTCAGCGTGTTGCCGACGCCCTCCGCGCGCTCGAGCCCACAGTGGTGGTGACGAGGATGCGGACGCTCGAGTCGGCGTTCGGCGAGAGCGTGGCACGCGAGCGGCTGAACGCCCTGGTATCGGGCGCGTTCGCGCTCAGCGGACTGTTGCTCGCGTCGCTTGGGCTGTATGGGTTGCTGGCGTTCCTCGTCACCGAGCGGACGAAGGAGATCGGCATCAGGATCGCGCTCGGCGCGGAACTCGGCAGCTTGATGCGATCGGTGATCGGCGGCGGTATCCGTCTGGTCGCACTCGGCGCGACGATCGGAATCGGCGGCTCGTTGCTGCTATCGCAGTGGCTGGCGCCTCTGCTCTTCGGTGTCACTCCCTACGATCCGGCCACGTACGCGACCGTCGTTGCCCTGCTCGGCATCGTCGCCGTCTGGGCATCCTATCTGCCGGCCCGGCGCGCGACGCGGGTCGAGCCACTCGTCGCCCTTCGACAGGAATAGCGATCGGGGCTGGGCGCTCTATCGCGTCCAGCTATGGAGCGCCTTGATGTAGTGCGCCCGCTCGAAGGCCGAAGGATCTCCGGTGGTCTTCATGCTCAGCTTTCCGCGGACTTCCGACAACCTCTCCACCTTGTTCCACGCCAGCCACTGCTCCAACCCGCGACGCATCACCGTGACGTAGTCGGGGCCGTGGCGCAGCAGTGCCGACACCATCTGCACCGCGTCCGCCCCGGCCAGTAGCGCCTTCACGCCGTCCGCGGGCGTCTCGACGCCACCGGTCAGCGCCAGGCCCGGCCGCACCCGGCCGTGCAGGATGGCGATCCACCGCAAGCGCAGGAGCAGCTCCGCGCTGGTCGACAGCTCGGCCCTGGTCGTCACCGCGCAGGTCTTGATGTCGATGTCCGGCTGATAGAACCGGTTGAAGATCACCAGGCCATCGGCCCCGGCCTCGTCCAACTCTCTGGCCATGTTGCCGAACGCGGTGAAGAACGGCGACAGCTTCACCGCAACCGGAATCTTCAGGATGCGCTTCACGTCAGACACGATCCCAACCAGTTGCCGTTCAATGGCGATGCTTGGCGTGGTCAGGTCCGTCACCACGTCGTACAGGTTCAGCTCCAGCGCGTCGGCGCCCGCCTGTTCGAGGACGAGCGCGTACTTCAACCACGCCTCGGCGGACGACCCGTTCATCGAGGCGATCACGGGGATACCGACCGCCGCTTTCACCTGGCTGACGTGGGCTGCGTAGCCGTCGGGACTCATCGAGTAGTCGCCCGGCGCCGGGAAGTGCGCCAGCGCCTCGGCGAACTGCGGGGCTTCGGCATCCATGTGCCACACCCGACCCGTGAGGCTCTGGGTGATCTGTTCCTCGAAGATCGAGTGAAGGACCACGGCCGCGCACCCTGCGTCCTCCAGCCGCTTCACGCCGTCGAGGTGACGGCCCATGGGCGACGCGCCGGCGATGAAGGGGTGCGGCAGCCTAAGGCCGAGGTACGAGGTGGAGGTGTCCATGGCAAGACGATAGTTCAACAACCGTGCCTTCCGGTCTATGACTGGGCGTCGCCACCTGGGCCCTGAACATTGCCACTTGCATCTACTTCCTACCGAAAACATTCCTCAACAGTGCCAAATATTCCCCACCGTCCTCGTCGCGATGAAGCCAGGGCATGCAGCGCGTCTGGCACGAGAGATGCCTATCCCATGGCGAAGCGAACGATTTTCAAGGAGACACGCCATGACTCGATTCGAGCGAATCCTCGTCCCCACCGACTTCAGCCCGGCGTCCGACGCCGCGCTGGAATACGCACGAACGCTGGCGCAACAGTTTGGCTCCTCGCTCAATCTGGTTCACGTCTTCGAGGACCCGTTCACCTCGGGCGCCTTCGTGGGGGATGGCACGGTGATGATGCCGCTGGACCTTCGCGAAACGCTCCTCGAATCGGCCGGTGCGCAGCTGGCCGAACGTCATCAGGCACACGTGGCGACGCTGCCCAAGTCTTCGACCGACCTCTTGATCGGCTCTGGGGCCAAGAGCATCGTCGAGCACGCCCAGCAGACGCACGCCGACCTGATCGTCATGGGCACCCACGGCAGAACCGGTTTGCCGCACTTGCTGATTGGCAGCGTGGCCGAGCGAGTGGTGCGGACGGCTACCTGTCCGGTCCTCACCACCCGCGGACACGGTTCGAGAGCCAAGTAGCCCTCAGGCCGACTTGTCGATGCGGTAGCGCAGCTGGTCGCGGTTGATGGGCCGAACGGGTCGCAACCCGCCCGCTGGCACGGCCCGTGCCTTCGTCTCTGACGTGATGCCCCCAACCTCGATCCTCGTGCCCGTCGACTTCTCGGACTATAGCCACGTCGCCCTCCAATTCGCGGCAAGGCTTGCCCACCAGTGCGGGGCCCAGCTTCGCGTCCTTCACGCGCAGGATCCACTCCTCGAGGCTGCCGCGCAGGCCCGGGGGATCGAGCTCGTTCACGGGACCCGTGCGGAATTGACAGCCTTCATGCAGAGCGCTCCTCCCGCCGGGGACTGGCTGCCGATTCATGACGTCGTGTCGGGACTCCCCGCCCATGCGATCGGCCTCGAGGCCGCACGCCAGGGCGCGGACCTGATCGTGATGGGCCCACGCGGTCTGTCGCGCCTGCAGCGGGCGTTCCTCGGGTCGACCAGCGAAAGCGTGATCCGGCACGCGCGGACGGCGGTGGCCATCGTTCCCATCTTCTGGGCGCCGGTTGACGAGCTGGGGCGCGATCTGCGCGGAACCGGTCCCGTCGTCGTCGGACTCGAGGACCCCGATCTGTCTCGAGCCACGCTCACGGAAGCGGCGGCGCTGGCCGTGGCCTTGAACACGGACCTGCAGGTAGTCCACGTCGTCGCCGACGCAGCGCAGGCAACCTCGGCTCGACCAGCGCTGGCCTCGGCACTGGCTGCGCACGACGCCCACGTGGCGACGACCCTGCATGTAGTCGTGGGCGAGCCGGCGAAAATGCTCCTGGAATTCGTCGCGTCCCCGCCGATGGAGCGGGCACTCTTGTTCCTCGGCCCTCGTGCGGTCCGGGCTGCAAGGGACACGCGCCTGGACGTGCTGCACCTGCTGGCCACCTGCCACGTGCCCGTCATTCTCGGCCACACGTAGTCTCGCGCGACGGTGGCACCCGACCAGTCAGCCGAGGACATCCCCCAGTCGACTCGCCGGGTCGTCGAGATCTAGCCGTTGCGCCGCTGAATAGCCTCGAGAAAGGCCACGATGGCCGCGATGCGGTCGCGGACTTCGTCTGCCGACAGGCCTTCCCGCGACGTCCGAAAGGCGTTGCCCCACACCGGCATCTGGCGATCCCCGTGGGAAGGCACGTCGCGGCCGTCGATGATGCGGGCTACGCGCTCGCTGGGAAACACGCCTCCGTTTCGCGCGGTGAACGCCGTGAGATCCGGCGGGGTCTGACGGGGCCGATCGCCTGCCACGCCCCCCGTCCCCGTGGCCCCGTGACACGAGGCACAGTGCGCCCGGAACAACTGGGCACCCTGACTGTTCGGCGCCGAGGTCGGCTGCTGGATCGTCCCGAGGTACGCCACCAGGTTCTTGATCCGCTCCCGGACGCGCGCGTCGGCCTCGAACGCCCGGAACGTGGGCCCCCACACCGGCATCTCGGCGGTGCCGTGCGCGGGCAACGCGCGCCCAGTCCCGGTGACGAAGGCCGAGACGCGCTCCGCGGGAAAGCCTCCGTTGTTGCGGCTCGCCAGGCGCGTCAGATCGGCCGGCCTCGTCTTCAGTTCGGTGGACACCGGACCATCCCCGCGTCCGCCAACCCCGTGGCAAGGAGCGCAGTACCGGTCGAAGGAGTCGCGGCCCGCCAACGACTCGGTCAGGACCTGCGGCGGCGGCTGCCGGGGAACGTCTGTCGCACGGGCCCGTGATTGCCCTCCCGCACCCGCTGCTGCTACCGTGCACGCAACGGCGACCCCGCCCAGTGCACAAACACGCTTCAGATTGGCCACGCGCTCCTCCATGGACGGAGGCATCGCAAGATTGGGGCCGTCGTGAATCGAGGCGCAGGCCGCGGCGTCCGCTCAGACAGGCGCGGACAATTTCGCGAGGCGCGGGAGATTCCCCAGGTGATCAGGGAGCTTTGAGGGCCACCAGGAGCGCCTCGACCATGCGCTTGTAGTGCTCGTCGTGTCCCTGGTACCGCTTGGCGTACTCGGCCTCGGAGATCTTGGCCTTTCGCCACTCCCCGTCGAAGGTCATCGTCCCACCGCCAGCCTCGACGGTGTCGGGCGCCTCGCCCTTGCCGTGTCGAAACTTCAGGCCGTTGGCACCCAGATCAGACACGAAGACCCGCGAGTCGCGATCGATGGTGCCGTTCAACTCCACGTAAAGGTCCTTGTAGGCCTTCTGAAGCAAGTGGTAGGTCATGCGATCGGGCACCGACGTCTTGGCACTCAGGACCACCAGCTGGCTACCGGGGAAGTACATCGCCCCGACGAACTCGTCGGGGGCGAGTCGGCCCGCGGCGGCGTCCAGCTTCCGTTCCTCGAGCAGCTTGACCAGTTCGGCGGTCACCGTGGCCGAGGACGATGCCGGCGCCTGCGCCGCCACGCTCACGGGGATCCCGACTGCCACCACCCACGCGCATACGACGGATACAGCCCGAACAGCCATCTCTTGCCTCCTACCTCACTGGTTGGGGCGGTTTGTACCACCCTCGTCGCCGTGCGTCAAACGAAGAGGTCGGGGTCGTCGGTGGCCGTCGGCCGCTCGGGAGCCGCCGCCGCAGGGCGCGGCTCGGCGGGTTGGTCGCGATCCCGGGCGGGACGGGCGGCGCCAAACGTTGAAAGGACGCTCTTGAGGCCGTGCAGGAACGCGAACGCGTCCTTGACCGGCGTCAGGATGGCCGCCTGCAGCGAGGCCGTTGTTTCCTCCACGCGGCGGGCGACGCTGGTCGTCAGTTGATCCAGGCGTTCCACCTGCGTCGTGACCAGGGCGGAGGTACGCGCCAAATCGGCGGACATCGCGTGCAGGTTGGCCATCAGGGGCTTGATCTCCTGCTCCAGGCGGCGCGCCGCCTCCGCGGCTTGTTTCGCCGCGCGCCAGGCGCCCACGAGAACGGCCACCTGCACGGTGGCCATCACCACCACGCTTGCCGCGATCAGGCCAAGGAAGATGTCGGTCATCTCAGAAGATACTGACCCTGACGTTGAGGTACTTCCGGGGGTCGGCCTTGATGGCCGCCACCAGACCGCCCACCTCGTCGGCGGCCTTGTTCAGTTTCTCGTACAGCTGCTTGTCTTGCAGCAGCATGCCCATTGTGCCCTGTCCTTGCTGGAGCGACCCTACCACTTTGTCCAGGCGGTCGGTCACCGACGTCAGGCGGTTGTACAGCTCCTGGTCGTTCATCAGCTTTCCGGCCGTACCTTCGCCCCGGTTCAGGCGGCCCGTGATCGACTCCATGTTGGCGGTGGTCGCCGTGATGGACTTCGCCATCGCGTCATCGTTGAGGAGACGTCCGATGCTGCCTTCCCCGGCACGGATGCGCGCCGTCACGGCCTCGAGGTTCTGCAACGACCCCTCCAGCGTCTTGACCAGCGTGGGGTCCGTGGCCAGGCGGCCCAGGCTGCCCCGTCCCGCGGTGATGTTCCGAGCCACCTGCTCGGACGCGCTCAGCAGAGAGCGCAGTTCCTCGTACACCGCGTCGTCGGTCAGGAGCTTCCCGGCGGTGCCGCGGCCGCCGCGCAGGTCCTGTATGAGGCCCGTCAACTGCTCGATGCCGCCGGACGCCTGCGCCGCCACTTCGGTCAACGACCCGGCCGTCGGACCCGACTTCACGTAACCCCACTCGGGCACCGGCGTACCGCTCGAGGCGGCGGTGATGTCCACTGCCGCCTCGCCGAGGAGCGACACCGAACCAAGGGACGCCACCGACGACGACGTGATGCGGGAAGCATGGTCGCGCCCCACCTCCATCACCACCTCGACGCGGTCGCCTGAAAAGACGACGTCGGACACCGAGCCCACCTCGACGCCCGCCACGCGGACGGGCGCGCCGGCCTTCATGCCGGCGACGTTCCCGAACACGGTCTTGATCGGGTAGCGCTGCCAGAAGAAACCGCCCTCGCCGCTCAACAGGAAGATGAGCAGCGTCGCCATGACCACGGCGAACACCGATACGACGCCGATCTTCAGTTCGGCCCAGGCGAGCGAACGGGTACGCGGCATGGCTCTAGTCCTCTAAGACAGAAATTTTTGGATGTACGGGTCTCGCGACGACCGCAGCTCGGTGACGTTGCCTTCGAAGGCCACGACACCGTCTTTCAGCATGATGAACTCCGTCTCGTCCACTTTTTGCTCGTCGGCGCGCGCCAGGTGGATAGACCCGTCCACGTTCGTGGCCTCGTGCGTGGCCACGAAGAACGCGTCGCGGAGCTGGTGCGTGACCACGATGGAGCTGACGTGCTCCACGTCCCGCAGCTTCACGATCTCCTCGTCCACGGTGGTCGCCGTGATCGGGTCCAGCCCGGTCGTCGCCTCGTCGTACAGCAGGATGCGGGGCTTGGCCGCCATGGCCCGCGCGATCGCCACACGCCGCCTCTGGCCGCCCGAGAGCTCGGACGGATTGCGATCGATGAAGTCGTGCAAGCCGACGAAACCCAGCACCTCTTCCACGCGACGCCGCACTTCATCGAGCGGCTGGTCGGTTTCCTCGTATAGCTTGTAGCCGACGTTCTCGGCCACGGTCAACGAGTCGAAGAGGGCGCCCTCCTGGAACACCATGCCCAGGTCGGCGCGCAAGCGCAGCAGTTCCACCTCGCGCAGCAGGTCCACGCGCTCGCCGTTCACCCACACCGCGCCGCCGTCCGGCCGCAGCAAGCCCAGGATGAGCTTCAGGATCGTCGACTTCCCCGACCCGCTGGCCCCCAGGATGATCTTCGTGTGCCCTGGCAGGAGGTCGAAGCTGACGTCGCTCAGCACCACTTTGTCGTCGAATGCCAGCGACACGTGCTCCAGGCGCACGACGGGCGCCACGGCGTCCTGAGGCCCTGGCGCGAACGTCGATGCGGCGGTCTGTGAGCCCTGCGTCATCGCCATCCGATCAGTACAACAACGTGATGAGGAGGCGCGTCACGAAGAAGTCCACCGCGATCACCGCCACCGACGCCGCCACCACCGCGTTGGTCGTGGAGCGTCCAACGCCCTGAGTGCCGCCCGTGGTCCGCAACCCCACGTGGCAGCCGATGGTCACGATGGCGTACCCCAGGACGAACGGCTTGACGAGCCCCATCCACGCGTCCTCGAGGTAGAGCCCCTCGATGATCGACGACCAGTAGAGGCTCGACGCGACGCGCAGCTGATACACCGCGATCAGCCACCCGCCCACGATGCCGACGGTGTTGGCGATCACGGTCAGGATGGGCGCCATGATCACGCCCGCCAGCACCCGCGGCACGACGAGCTTGCGCACCGGATCGGTGCCCAGCGCGCGCAAGGCGTTGATCTGGTCGGTTACCACCATCGATCCGAGCTCGGCGGCAATGCCCGACCCCACGCGTCCAGCCAACATCAGGCCCGTCAACACGGGCCCCAGTTCCTTGACCATCGAGGCGCTGATCAGCCGCCCCACGAACGGCCGCGCGCCAAACTGGTCGAGAGTGATGCCGGTTTGCAGCGCCAGCACGGCACCCGTGAAGAAGCCGGCCAGCACCACCACGGTCAGCGACCCGATGCCGATCTGCTCGAACTGCTCCACGACGTCGTGGAAGTAGAACGGGCGGCTGAACATCGCGCGCACGGTCGTCACTTGCAGGCGGACGTACTCCTGCACCTCGAGCACGCCGGTCTTGACCGCGTCGTTCAGGAGCGCGAACACGTTCAATCGGCCGCCGGCAGGTCGGCGAGCCCCAGCTCACCGGTCCGCAGCAGCTTGACGCGGTCGCGCAAGCCGGCTGCTCGTTCGAAGTCCAGGTTCGCCGCCGCGTCCCGCATCTCGCCCTCGAGGCGCGTGATCTCGGCGTGGCGTTCGGCCGGCGTGCGAAACGACAGCCGGGGGTCGCGCGGTGCGGGCACCGTGGAGTAGTCCCGCTCGTAGACGCTGGACATCACGTCGTCGATGTCGCGCCGCACCGATTCCGGCGTGATGCCGTGCTCCTCGTTGTAGGCCTGCTGCCGCGCGCGGCGGCGATCCATCTCGCCGATGGCCGACTTCATGGACGCGGTCATGTTGTCGGCGTACATGATGACTCGCCCGTTCAGATGACGAGCGGCGCGGCCCGACGTCTGGATCAACGCCCCCGCCGAGCGCAGGAAGCCCTCTTTGTCGGCGTCCAGAATCGCCACCAGCGACACCTCGGGCAGGTCCAACCCCTCCCGCAGCAGGTTGATGCCCACCAGAACGTCGAACGTCCCCCGCCGCAGGTCGCGCAGAATCTCCACCCGCTCCAGTGTATCGATGTCGGAATGGAGATACCGAACCCTGACCCCCAGCTCCTGGTAGTAGGTGGTCAGGTCCTCCGCCATTCGCTTGGTCAGCGTGGTGACGAGGACCCGCTCCTGCTGGGCCGCCCGCAGCCGGATCTCCTGCAGCAGGTCGTCCACCTGGCCACGGACCGGCCGAACCTCGACCGGCGGATCCATGAGCCCGGTGGGGCGAATCACCTGCTCCACCACCACGCCGCCAGCCTTGGTCAGCTCGTACGGGCCTGGCGTCGCCGACACGAAGACCACCTGCTTGAGCCTTCCCTCCCACTCCTCGAAGCTCAGCGGCCGGTTGTCCAGCGCCGACGGCAGACGAAAGCCGTAGGTGACCAACACCTCCTTGCGCGACCGATCGCCGTGATACATCCCGCGCACCTGGGGCACCGTCTGGTGGCTCTCGTCCACGACGATCAGGGCGTCCGAGGGCAGGTAGTCGAGCAGGGTCGGCGGGGGTTGGCCAGGCGAGCGCCCGGTCAGGTGGCGCGAGTAGTTCTCGATGCCGTGGCAGTACCCGATCTCGCGCATCATCTCCAGGTCGAACATCGTCCGCTGGTGCAGGCGCTGCGCCTCGAGGAGCTTGCCCTCCCGCTCCAGCCAGCCGCGGTACTCGGTCAGTTCTTCCTTGATGGCCTCGGCAGCTTTCTTGGTTCGATCGCGCGACGCGACGAAGTGCGACTTCGGAAAAATCGAGACCTGCTTCACGCCGCGAAGGACCTTCCCGGTCAGGGGATCGAACCACGCCAGCTCGTCCACATCGTCGCCGAACAGCCCGATCCGCAACGCGTGCTCTTCGTAGGACGGCACCACCTCGATGATGTCGCCCCGCACGCGGAAGGTGCCGCGGCCGAACTCCACGTCGTTCCGTTCGTACTGGATCTCGACGAGCTTCCGCAGGATCTGATCCCGCTCGATGCGCTGCCCCACCTCGAGGGGCAGCATCATCCCGTAGTAGGCCTCCGGCGACCCCAGACCGTAGATGCACGAGACGCTGGCGACGATGATGACGTCGCGGCGCTCGAAGAGCGACCGGGTGGCCGACAGGCGCATGCGGTCGATCTCGTCGTTGATCGTCGACTCCTTCTCGATGTACGAGTCGGTGGCCGGCACGTAGGCTTCGGGCTGGTAGTAGTCGTAGTAGCTGACGAAGTACTCGACGGCGTTCTCGGGAAAGAACCGGCGAAACTCCTGGTAGAGTTGGGCGGCCAAGGTCTTGTTGTGGGCCATGACCAGCGTCGGCCGGTTCACCTGGGCCACCACCTGGGCCATGGTGTACGTCTTGCCCGAGCCGGTCACGCCAAGGAGCACCTGGAACGCGTCGCCACGGTTCAGGCCCGCCACCAGCTCCGGCACCGCGCGCACCTGATCGCCCTGCACTTCGAAGTCACTGACCAGCCGGAAACGGTTCTCTCCTGATGGCATGCGGGGCTTTGGGCGGTCTGGCGGCTCCGTGCGCACGGCACGGTCCAGGCCAACGGCGGATCGTACCACACCGCCTGCAGCGGTCGTCGCTAGCGAGGCGGAGCCTCGCTAGCCTTGATGTAGGGAGCGAAGTAGCCGCGGCGCGCGCGGACCGTGGCAGCGCGCACGTCGGGCCGCCGCACCCGAACCTCCAGCTTGCGCCACCGGCCGTCGCGGGCCGTGTTGGTCGAGGTGTAGCCCAACGTGTACTGCGTGCGGACCTGGGACTCGATCCGAGCGTAGGCGTCCTCGATTTGCGCCATCGACGTCGGAAAGAACGCTTCCCCACCAGACTCGGCGGCCAGCTGCGAGAGTCGCGTCCGCCCGTCGCCCGGTCCGCCGAACGACTGTCGTGGCAGGAACCCGATCGCATACACCGTCACGTCGGACGCGCGTACCAGCGTGAGGGCCTCGGCAAAAGGAATCGTGCTGCGCGTGTCGCCGCCGTCGGTGAACACCACCAGCACCGTACGGCCGTCGTCTGCCGAGGAGGCGTCGAGGTAGACGCCGATTGCGTCGTACATCGCGGTGAAACCCTTGGGCTTGCGGGAGCGAATCCGTTCGACCAGGCGCGGAAAGTCGGCCTGCGTGAAGCGCCCGGCACGCACCTCGGTGTCAAAGTCCACCAGGGTGATGTCCACGGCCTGGGTCAGCGTGTTCAGGAACTTGATGGCCGCCGTGCGCGCCAACGGGATGTCGTCGACCATGCTGCCGCTGGTGTCGAAGAGCAGGCCCAGGTGCAACGGCGGTGCCCCTTCCTGGGCATCGCCGGTCGCCAGGTAGGACAAGGGCTGCGCCACGCCGTCCTCCCGCACCTCGAAGTCTTCGCGTGACAGACCCGTGACGGCCTGGCCGTTCCTGCCGCTGACCGTCACGCCGACCGTGACCAGGTCGGTTGTCGCCCGAAAGACCGGCTGTTGGGCGGGTGCGGCGCGCAGCCACACGGCCCCGCCTGCCACGGCGCACGCCAACGCCAACCCCAGCCCGCGCAAACGCATGAAGATATGCCTCACTGGCATGCTACACCCGCGGGGATGGCCGGGCCCAGCGGGCGTATAATCGATGCCCAGCAAGGTATGCAAAGGGCGTCTCCCCGGACGGCCCCTGATCCCCGATGAGGTGCCTGGCCGTTTGCCAGACCGAGTTGGCGATCAGGATGCTCGACGAAGTCCTGTTACCCAACTTCGAGATCCAGTTTCTGGTCGAGGGTAAGCCGCTGGCCAAGCGGCTCCACGACAGCGGGCTGAACGTCTCGGCGGGGGATCCGCGACGTACCGACACCTACGTCAAGGCCGACCTCACGCCCGGCACGTGCGTGGTCGTCGAAGACGATGGGCGGCACAGTCTCAAACGCATCCTCGAAGCCATCTGGGACGCCGGCGCCACGCTCGTCTACGTACTGGGCGTCGGGGCCTCGCATACGCAGAAACGGGAGGAAGAGCTCAAGGCCCTGTTTCCCGAGCTCAACTACCTGTCGCTGGCCGAGCTCTTCGGCGGCCCGCTCCTGACCGAGTTCAGCCGCTCGCTGACCAGGCTGCGCGTTCAGCAGTATCAGCGCTTCTTCAGCGATGCCGACAAGATCGTCATCCTGCTGCACAACGACCCGGACCCCGACGCCATGGCCAGCGGCTTGGCGCTTCGGACGGTCCTGCGCCGCACCAGACAGACGGCGGTCATCGCGGCGCTGCAGGGGGTGACGCGGCCCGAGAACCTGCGCATGATGAACCTGCTCGACATCCAGATCGAGATCATTACGCCCGCCGACCTGGCCCATTTCGACCGCGTGGCGATGGTGGACGTGCAGCCGCACTATTTCTCGGGCGCCATCGACCGCGTGGACCTGGTGGTGGACCACCATCCCGAGCAGTCCGGCTACACCGCCGTCTACAAGGACATCCGCGCCGACTACGGGTCTACATCGACGATCTTCACCGAGCACCTTCGCGCCGTGGACGTCAACATCTCCGAGCGCATCGCGACGGCGATGCTCTACGCCATCAAGTCGGATACGCTCTTTTTCAACCGGCACGCCAATCGCGTGGACATCGAAGCGTTCTCGTACCTCTATCCGCTGGCCGACGCGGCCATGATTCGGAAGATGGAGGGAGCCGAGATCACGCCGGAGCGTCTGGACGCCGTCATCGCGGCCCGCCAGCGCGGCCGGATCGAGGAGAAGGTCTTCTGCTCGTTCCTCGGCGACGTGGCGCGAGAGGACTTCATCCCGTACGTCGCCGATTTCTACCTGCAGCTCGAAGACATCCAGTGGACGATCGTGTTCGGCATCGTCCACGACTCGCTGGTGATGTCGGTGCGGAACCTGGGCTATTCGCGCAACGCCGGCGAGTTCGTGCGGAAGTACTTCAACGCCATCGGCAGCGCCGGCGGCCACCGCGCGATGGCCAAGGCCGTGGTGCCGCTGCGCGCCTTCCGCACCAAGTTCGGCAACCTGCAGCCTGAAGAGCTGACCGACAAGGTGCTGAGCCTCGCGCTCGATTTCCTGCACGAACACCAACACCCCGAACGCAAGCTCGTGAAGGCGTAGTTGGTGCGGACTATCGATGGGGGTTGGTGGCGGACTGTCGATGGAGGTTGGCAACTAGGGGACGGGGGTTGGTAGTGGCGGGCACGCCGCGTGCACTATCCCGTGGCCAGTGGCTGCCCAGACCTTCCGCGACCTCGTCGTGTGGCAACAATCGATGCGTCTGGTCAAGGACGTGTACGAGGCTTGTGCCACATTCCCCTCAGATGAACGGTTCGTTCTGGCCGCGCAACTCAAGCGAGCGGCCATCTCCGTAGCGTCGAATATCGGAGAGGGCGCTCGACGGAGGCGAGCTCGCGTTTTCCGGTATCACCTTGAAGTGGCGCTGGGCTCGCAGGCCGAGATCGAGGTGCAGGTTGAAATCGCTCGGCAGCTGGGGTTCATCGACGAACCTCGCTACTAGCCTCCCAATTGTGCTTAGCGCTAAGGTTATGTACACTGTCGCCATGACGCCAAGTCAGATTGCCAAGACCCTCGGACGACGAGGCGGACTTGCTCGAGCCGCCCGCCTGCCCCCGGAAGAACGGCGCCGGATCGCCGCCCTGGGAGGGGAGGCTCGGCGCGTGTCCATGGAAGCAGCGAAACGCGTCGCAGTGAACCTGCGCTATGCCGCCGCCGTGCGCCGGTTGCGACCACATCCACGGGTGGAGCGTCTCTCCGCGTTCGAGGGTCGGTTGCCCGGCCTCTCATCAACGAAGCGGTGAAATGGGCGACCCGCCCGATGTGCTCGACGAGGTCGGCGCCATCACTCGCCACCTTGGCGACCTGGGTCTCTTTCCGGTACTGGTTGGTGGCATGGCGCTCGTGGTTCTTGGCTCGCGGCGCGTGACTCAGGACTTCGACTTCGTCATCGCCAAGCCCGGGCCGCAGCTCAGAGCTGTCGTGAAGGCGTTGTACGACCATGGCCTGGAGTTGGCCGCCCGCGTAAACGCCGACGGCGACGTCACCGCCACGATCCGCAATCGACGTGTGGCCGCGGCGCGCCTCGAGATCGACTCGCCCACGAGCGCCTTCTTTCTAAACCCTGCCACCACCCTCAGGATCGACCTGCTCTTTGATTTCCCTGTTGCGGCCAGCGCGCTCGGCGCGCGTGCGACGCCGATGCGCATTCGGTCGCATCTCTTCCATGTGGCCTCGCCTCAGGACTTGCTGGAGTTGAAGAGAATCGCGATATCCGCGCGGTCGGCGCCTGGCGACGCCGAGGACTTGGCCTACCTGCAGCGGCTCCTCGCAGCCGGCAAGCCGCCTTAGCGGTGCCCGTTGCACTACCAACCCCCACCGACAGTCCGCACCAACCCCATCCCCCAGGTACCAACCTCCACCGACAGTCCGTACCAACTATGATTTAAGCCACACATGTCCACGATCCTCCAGCACCTCCCTGCCGGCGAACGCGTCGGCATCGCGTTTTCGGGCGGCCTCGACACCAGCGCGGCGCTGCACTGGATGCGCGCCAAGGGCGCGCGCCCCTACGCCTACACCGCCAACCTCGGCCAGCCCGACGAGCCCGACTACGACGAGATTCCGCGCAAGGCGCTCGCGTACGGCGCCGAGCTGGCGCGGTTGGTGGACTGCCGGGCGCAGCTGGTGGCCGAGGGGCTGGCGGCGCTGCAGTGCGGCGCCTTCCATATCTCCACGGCGGGCGTGCCCTACTTCAACACGACGCCCATCGGCCGCGCCGTCACCGGGACCATGCTGGTCCAGGCCATGCGCCAGGACGACGTCCACATCTGGGGCGACGGCAGCACCTTCAAGGGCAACGACATCGAGCGGTTCTACCGCTACGGCCTGCTGGCCAACCCGTCGCTGAAGATCTACAAGCCGTGGCTGGACCAGACGTTCATCGACGAGCTGGGCGGCCGCAAGGAGATGTCGGAATACATGGAGGAGGCCGGGCTCGCCTACAAGATGAGCACGGAGAAGGCCTACTCCACCGACTCGAACATCCTGGGCGCCACCCACGAGGCCAAGGACCTCGAGCGGCTGGACTCGGGCATCGTGATCGTGGAGCCCATCATGGGCGTCGCGTCCTGGCGCGAGGACGTCGCGGTTCCCGCCGAGGACGTCACCATGACGTTCCACGAGGGCCAACCCGTCGCGCTCAACGGGCTGGAATACACCGACCCGGTCGAGCTGATGCTGGAGGCCAACCGGATCGGCGGCCGCCACGGCCTCGGGATGAGCGACCAGATCGAGAACCGCATCATCGAGGCCAAGAGCCGCGGCATCTACGAGGCCCCGGGGATGGCGCTGCTCTTCATCGGCTACGAGCGGCTGATCACCGCCATCCACAACGAGGACTCGATCGAGCAGTACCGCGACATGGGCCGGCGGCTGGGCCGGCTCCTCTACCAGGGTCGATGGTTCGATCCGCAGGCCTTGATGCTGCGCGAGATGGCGCAACGATGGGTGGCCGGCGCCGTCACCGGCGACGTGGTGCTGCGACTGCGGCGCGGCAACGACTACTCCATTCTGGACACTCGCAGCCCGAACCTCACGTACAAGCCGGAGCGCCTGACGATGGAGAAGGGCGAATCGGTGTTCTCTCCCCAGGACCGGATCGGGCAGCTGACCATGCGCAACCTGGACATCCAGGACACGCGGGAGAAGCTCCAGGTGTATACGCGGGCCGGCCTGCTGGCGTCCGGGCAGGACACGGACCTCCCCCGCCTGTTGGAGGCCCATGGCAAGGCTGACGAGTGACTGACGAAAAGTTCAGGTGACGCCAGGTAGACGTGTTGGCTATCTTCTATCTCTGATGACCAGACTCAAGACGTCGATCCGCGTGCTCCCCGTGGTGGCCATGCTGGCCGGAGGGTGTACCTCGCCACCCGCGACGCCCGCTACCGAGGCCCCACACACGCCGCCCTACGCGGCCACGGCGACGCTCAAGGAGATCATGCTGCACATCGTGGATCCGGCCGCCGACGACGTCTGGCAGGCGGTGATGACGGTGGATTCGGCGCAAGGCACTGTGGAAACCGTACCGCGCAGCGACGAGGATTGGAACAAGGCGCGCAGCGGCGCGCTGACGCTCGTCGAGGCGTCGAACCTGCTGATGATTCCGGGACGCAAGGTCGCGAAGCCCGGGGAGAAGTCCGAGGCACCGGGCGTCGAGCTCGAACCCGCCGAGATGGAAGCCAACATCCTGAAGGACCTGCCGGAGTTCTACAAGGCGGCGCGGCAGCTGCACGACGCGGCCACCCAGGCGCTGGCCGCCATCGACGCGAAGGATCCGAACAAGCTCTTCGAACTGGGCGAGACGATCGAAGTGGCGTGCGAACACTGCCACTCGCGCTACTGGTATCCCAACGAGGTGATCCCGGCCTTCCCGACCACGCTGACCACCGAGCCGCCGGCTCCAAAGAATCCCTAGCGAGACGGCCTCGCGTCCAATGGGCGCCGCCGATCTCAGTCGGCATCACCGAAGGCTCTGGCCGCGCGCGCGCGGCGGCGAGCTACCGGATCCAACGGCTCGACGTCTGGCGTGGGTTCCGGGGTGTCGCCGAACGCGTCTGACAGCGCCACGCCAGCCAGCTCCAGCCGATCGATGCTTGGCGCCGGACGCGCCAACCGCTCGCCGCTGGCCCCGACCACCGGCTCGATGAACTGGCGCGACGCATCGTCGTGCCCGCGGCGCAGCAGCTCCGCCACGTCGACTCGGCGGTCCGAGGCACGGTCGTAGACCCCGGTGGCATCGAACGGGCCCACGGGGTTGTGCGCCGGCCGAACCACGTACACCGCGTCGAAGCGAAGCCGCGCCGTCTCCAGCGCATCGCGCAGCGCGGCGGCCTCGGCGGCGACGAGGAACTCTCCCATGCGGTGCCGCGGATCCACGCGGGACGTCTGCAGGTGGTGTGGCCCGGCCACTTCGGCGCAGGCGCTGACCACCACGACTTGCGTCACGCCCGCTGCGGCGATCTCCTCGAGCAAACGGTGGACGATCCCGGGGCGGTCGCACACGCGGTGCGTCTCGCCGCGCCAATGCCCATCGGCGGCGAAGGTCACGGTCGCGGGCTCCGCGGCCACCGGTGGCGTCAAGCCGGCGGCCACGAGCGCGATCACCTGGTCCCGCCCGGCGGCGGAGAAATCCATCACGTCCGCGTGCCGGTCCCGGTTGGGACGCGCGGCCAGAAAGTCCTGCGCGTAGGGTTCCTTCAGCAGAACGCCCACCACATCTCTGTGGGAGTCGATGTCGGTCGCCGCCACGATCAGCTCACGGAAGCCGGGCTGGCCGAGGCTCTCTGCCAGCACCTCCGCGTAGCGGCGGCCCAGTGCCGCGTCCGATGGCTGGCCGGCCCCACCCGCGCCTCCGAGTAGTTGCCAGACGACGCGACTCAACGCGCGCTGGACGGCGGTGGCGTCAATCGGCGCGCCCACGACTCGCCACCACGGTGCCCCGTGTATGCGCCCAGTGCGACCCTGCCAGGCGGCGTGCCCCGCGGCCGCCAGCAGCACGCCGGCAAGCGCGGCGATGCCGATCATCGTCAGCCGCGGGATCAGTGTGGGCGCGGCCTCCGACGCCATCGCGCGCTGGAGCAGCGCGTTGAAGCCGCCCACCACGGCCTGGCCGGAGCCGGCACCCACCGTGTCGAGCAGAAAGGCCCCCGCGTAAACGGCAACGCCGCTGGCCAGCAGGACGGCAATGGGCACCACGAGGAGCGCGGCCACGACGGCGCAGAGCCACGCCACCACACGCGCCGGCGTCGTCCACCCGTAGAACGCCGAGGCCGATGGCCCCACCCACAAACCATCGGGATCCCAGAGACGGGACTGGCCGTCGATGGCCGCTAGCGCGGCATTGGCGGCGCCCGCACCGTGGCCCGCCAGCAGGTCCACCTTCACCCCGGCCTCTTGGAGGGCGCGCAAGGCGCCAGCGTGGTACGCACCGTGGACACCGGTGCCGGAAAAGACGACGGCGGTTCGGCGCTCTGGAGAATAGGCGGGCATCAGGTGGTTCGACGCACTAGGCCGGGCCGCCACCCTTCGTCACGGCGTCGGTTCGGCCTCGTCATGGATGGTCACGAGCTTGACCAGCTCGAACGTCTTGGCGCCGTTCGGCGTCACGACCTTCACCTCATCGCCCTCTTCCTTGTTGAGGATCGCGCGACCGATGGGCGAGGACGTGGAGATGAGCCCCTTCTCCGCGTCCGCTTCTTCGGGCATGACCAGTTGGTAGACGACGATGTCGCCCGTGCGGGCGGTCTTCAAGGTCACGGTGGAGCCGAAGCCGGCCTTGCCGTGCGGCACGCGATCGAGGTTGATGAGCGCGATTTCTCCGGCGCGCCGCTTGAGCATCGCGATGCGCGCGTTGACGATCTCCTGACGCTCCTTCGCGGCTTTGTACTCCGCGTTTTCCCGCAGGTCTCCCAGCTCGCGCGCGCGCTGGATCTCCTTGGGCAGCTCGACGTGCAGCTCCCGATCGAGGGTCGCGATTTCGTCCTGAAAACGCTTGAGAATGCGGTCCTTCATCGTCCGCTGGAGACTGTACCACAGTCTGTTATGCTGGCCCGACTGGCCGCGCAGGCACTCATCAACAACCACACGCCTGCGCGGCCAGTCG